>Ga0326728_10004478_pt1 | contig 41281 bp, 32 predicted proteins | sample MB3enrmetagenome_FD_207602 | JGI IMG/M metagenome (GOLD analysis project Ga0326728, IMG submission 207602) | Lab enriched peat soil microbial communities from McLean, Ithaca, NY, United States - MB31MN | ecosystem: Environmental > Terrestrial > Soil > Wetlands > Peat | place: USA: New York... | reverse complement strand
CCGACATGGATGTGAATCCGGAGGCCGCTACTCATTAAGAGCAGACTTGGCACCCCGCGAACAAATGCAAAGAGCGATTTGCTCACATCAGGCCATTAACGCACTTTTCAGACAACGCCGGTAGCGCGGACCCCCGGTTTTGGGGTCCGCGGCTAGTCCACGGGCCTAAGAAAAAGCCGCGGACCCCAAAACCGGGGGTCCGCGCTACCCAAACAATTGTTCAGGATTCTCAGTTCGCATATAATCAGCCCCCGAACGCCTACCCCGCTGTCCTGGAGGTTTGTCATGGACCGTCGTTCATTTTTTGGCTTGGCCGCCGGGGCTCTCGCGCTTACACCGATGATGCCTGCTGCACACGCGAACTTTGCGGGGAAAAGAGGCCTGCGACTCTCGATTACCTGGGGCATGTTGAGCCGCATGCCCGTGCCGCAGGCAATGGCACTGCTCGGCAGCTTGGGCTACGACGCTTTCGAGATGTTTGACTGGCGCGACCCCGAACTCCTCGGAACCTTCGTGGCGGAAAAGAACAAATCATCTCTCTTCTGCGCCTGCCTGGTGGCGAACAAGGGTGTGACGGCGCCAGGCTGCGGATTGGTGAACCCCCGCGAACGCCAGGGATTCCTGCGCGAACTCGGGGCTTCGGTCGAGGCGGCGAAAAAGATGGATTGCAAGCAATTAGTGGTTCTGACGGGAAATGAGCTGGGAGGGATACCGCGCTCCGAGCAGATGTCCTGCGCGGTAGCAGCGTTGCGCGAGGCCGCGCCTCTCTTGGAGAAGAACGGCGTCACCGCCATCATCGAGATTCTGAATACGTACGTCAACCACGCGGGTTACTTTCTCTACCGGGTGCGCGACGGGGCTGCGCTGGTGGATCATGTGGGAAGCCCGAACGTCAAGCTCCTGTTCGACATTTATCATGTTCAGATCATGGAAGGTAATCTGATCGAGAATATCCGAATGAATATAGACCGCATTGGACACTTCCATGTGGGGGATGTTCCGGGGCGCCACGAACCGGGCACGGGCGAAATCAATTATCGTAACGTGTTCAAGGCTATTTACGAGCTTGGCGACCGCTTTCAGGGTTCCGTAGCACTCGAATACAGCCCCTTGGCGCCACTTGAAGAGGACTTGGCAGCGATGCGCGCCCTCTCCAACTTTTCCTAGCGTCCCAATGGAGCACGGGCATCCTGCCCGCCCTACGGGGGCATGGCGCGCACTGGCGGCAGGCCGGTACTATTGTGCTATAGCACAGACGGTCTACATGGTGTATAAGTATCCTGTAAGATGTGCTTCGGTTTTTGGTTGCGCCTTATGCGATCGTTCATTTTGAAGCCAGCCACGGTTTTGGTCTTCCGGCCCGAGATTCCGGCTTCGACCGAGGCCACGCGAAATTCTAATGGCAGGTAAAAGGTCATGATTATTGCTACGCTAATCCTAATTCTCTCCACAGCAATGTTCTTCTTCTACTTCCAAGTCACCTGCCAGAAGATTCTGCGCCGGCAGTTTGACCAGGAATACTTTCGATCCATCGCCCACGCGAACCGTTTGGAGTTTCCATCCTTGCGAAAGTCGCTGGAGGAGTTCGGCGCCCCGGTCTACTATTCCCAGTTACGGAGCATGCTCAAGTGTGACTTCCTCGCGCTCACTTATCTCCTCAAGCACGTCGAAAATGCGAACCGACGCTATTCCAAAGAGGAACATTTCCTGCTTCTATACTTCCGCTTCCAGTGCCTTTCGCTGGCCGTGCGGCGCCTGCTGAGATTGAGCAATAGCAAGGCAATTCTGAGTATGACCACCGTTCTGCAATATTTCGCCAACGTGGTTGGGCAGCGCGTCAGCAACGTAAGCTTTGCCAACTTGACCGCCGCAGACTATCTCCTTAGCCTCTAAGTCGGCCGCCCGGGGGGCGCGCCTGGGTCTGACCTCCTTCCCAGGTCGCGCCCCTCCTTTCTAGGCTCCTTCCTCGCCCCCGCGAAAGCGCGGTTTCAATATCGGTCCAGAAGCCAATGGATTCCCGCCTTCGCGGGAATGACGACAGCGTGGAGCGCCGATGTCTCGCAAATGACGCCACTACCGGCAACCGAAATAGCTTTCCTTTCCGGCCTGTTCCGGGCTAGAACAAATGTGTAGGTGTTTATCCACCTAAGTGTATAGGTGCCGTCATGGAACAAGAAGCCGTCCGCTGGAACATCAAGGTCTCGAGAGAAACCGACCTCGCCCTGCGTACCTTTCTAGGCGCCCAGGGCATGAAGAAAGGCGATCTCTCGAAATTCATCGAGGAGGCCGTCCGCTGGCGCCTGCTTCAGCGTACCATTCAGGACATCAGGGCGCGCAACGTCGATGCCGACCCGGATGAAATCCAGCGCATCGTCGACGAAGCCGTCAGCGAAGTCCGTGCGGAACGCCGCGCCAAGCGGAAGGCCGACAAAGCCTGATGCGCGTGGTCATCACCCGATTTCGCCGCGTTGCTCGCTTGAGAGATCGGGCGAACAAAAAAACACCTAACCCTGTCATTCCTCCCCTTCGCTCAGGGTCGGAATGACGGCTCATTCGCCACGCATTGTTCTTCGTTAACCCGATCGCCCGATCTCCCGATCTCTTGTTCACCCGATCTCCCGATCCTAAACAATATCCTCCGTCTTCGCATCCCACCGCACGGCGCGCTTCTTGTGGTAAGAGGTAATGGACATCTGGCAAGCGATGGCCGCTCGATATCCGATCTCGAACGAGCAATTCGGTTCCTTGCGGCTGCGCATGCAGTCGAAGAAATTCTGCATGTGCACAGCGGTGGCATCAAGGTAGCCCTTTTCTTGCCCGCCCTCGGGGGGTACGGCGCAGAGCGTATCGACGCCCAGCTTCTCGCCGCCTTGCGGTTGGTAGCGGATCTGGTCGGCTTCGTTCCGCGAGACCGTAGCCTTGTCGCCCAGCAGCAGGTCATGCCCTTCGCCATAAAAATTGTTTCCGAACATGGAGTTCCAGGTAAAGAGGATCTTCCCTTGCAGCATCGAGACATCCACCGTGTCAGGCACCTGCATTTTCGGCGAGAGCAGATTGGCGCCGGTCATGGTCACGCTGTCTGGAATCTTGAAGTTCATGAGTTTGTACCAGAAACCGATCTGGTGGACCATATTCTCAAAGACGTTGCTGCCATCGTAGTCCCAGAAAAAGCGCCAGTTGATGTAGCGCTGTGGGTCGAACGGATGAGGGGTCGCCTCGCCCTGGAAAGCTTTCCAGTCCACGTGCTGGGGGTCACAGTCGGCAGGGATTTCGCGTGTCCATCCGCCGTAGGGAGCATTACGATAGTGGTGTGTGTGGAGGGCCGTGATGACACCCAGTTTTTCCGAAGCCACCATCTCGCCAATCCTGGCAAAGCCCGGAGTGCTGATGGCCTGGGTTCCCACCTGCACCACCCGCCCCGACCCCTCGTAGGCCTTCTTCATACGCCGCGCGTGGTCGGGGTTGAACGCCATGGTCTTTTCCTGGTAGACGTCCTTTCCTGCCTGAATAGCGGGGACAAAATTCAGAGCGTGCTGGTGTTGTGGAGTGGCGATCAAGACTGCGTCGATGGATTTATCGTCGAGCAGTTGGCGGAAATCCTTGTAGGTGTGAATGGAAGGAACGACGGCCTTCACTTCTTCCAGGCGTCGAGTGTAGACATCCGCCACTGCGACGGCTTCAACATTCGGGCACTTTATGGCGGCGTGAAAAATCTCCTGGCCCCGGTCACCGCCGCCAATCAAACCGATACGAATGCGGTCATTGGCTCCCAGCACCCGGTTGAATGGGAAGAGCCCGGAAGCGGCCATGGCGGCTGAACTTCCCAGGGCTTGCTTGATGAAAGTGCGTCGCGTTGACATGACTAACCTCCCTTAATTCGATTTTCCAGCGGCAAATCGTGAGCCCGCGAGTGTGTCATTCTGAAAGCGGGTGACTTTTTTGAATTTAACTGAAAAGTGGCACTGATGACAAGGGAGTTAAGTGGCCTTGTACGGCCAAAAAACCAAGAAAGTCACAAGCTCTGAGCGAAGCGAAGAATCTGTGCAGTTGGGAAGTTCCGGAATTGCGGAGATTCCTCGCTGCCATGGAAATGCTTCGTCGCTTTGCCGCTCGTGAACCGCAACGAGATGCTTCGGAGGATGCCGATTATGCCGTGTTCCGCCCAAGCTGTAATTCCCCGGACGTCATTTTTCAGGGCCTCGATGTCGAACCGGGGAAGGAACCCGGGCCTGACGCGAAGTTGAGACCCATGGACGGGGCGGAGCTACAACGATCTTGCCGGTTAGCAATTTGCGTCGCCGGGTCCGCGGTTAGCCGGATATGTGATCCATTAAACCTTACCATCCCCGGTTACGTAGATCAGTTCCGGCTCGGATGCGCCATTTGCCGGAAGCCCAAGGACAGCCTTACCGGGCGTGATTAAGGGCTTGCTCCCCGCCACCCCTTCTGCGCTGGAGGGAGTTTCCGAGCGATCGCTTAGCAATCTATTCAGAAGCGGGATCTTCTCGCGGTTCGATTCCACGAGGTCCACGCCTACCGCTGTTATGGTGAAATCCGAGTTGTCCGCGATGGTGATGTATAGTTTGCTCTTGAGATACCACATCGTGAAGTCCAAATAATCGCGGGGGAATCCCATGCGGCGTTCAACCTCGGCAAGTGGAACTTCCGGGGCGAAGGGCTTTATGCGGCGCTGAATATAGAGCAGCGCCAGCACCGCCACCCGGCGGTTTAACTCGCCGTCGTTGCTATTCATAAAATCCACCGAGTTGGATAAGGGGACTGGTTCGGGCGCCTGCTTCTTATAAGTCGCATCGTATTCGGCGCGGCGATCCGGATCCGACAGTACGTCATAGGCTTGCTTCAACAGCACGAACTTTTCAGCATCCCCGGTCCCCGGGATGTCCGGATGGAAGCGGCTCGCCAGGAATCGATAAACGCGAGAGATTGTGGTCGGCTCGGCGTTGGGACTGATTTGGAGGAATTCGTAGTAATCCGGAACTGTCTTAGTGGTTTGCCCGCCCAGGTACAGACCTGCCACGAACTTTCCGTTTCCGGTCGCCTCGCACCGACGCACGAAACCTTGCCGGTCCAGCGGTTGGCGGCCGCCGGGCCGTACGATGTCGCCGACAATCTCCACGAGCGATCCCTCTGCGAGCTGGCTCTCGATCTCGACGCCCATACTCGCCTCGCTGAAATCGAGGAGCTTGGCCGCCATCATGCTCATGCTCCGGCCGGGCCCGGCTTGGCAGATGATTGTGAGCTCTCGTTGACCTGGGAAGGACTTAGTTCGGGGGTGGCGACGGCGTTCCGGATTCGGGGCCATACTATACCTCCACGTCAGGGCGGGTCGTTGAGCGGAGACCTTCAGCCAAGATACCGGTCTCGCGGCGGTGGTAAATCATTCCGCCGGGCACGTCAATGGACATTTCGTCTCTCAGGGCCAAGCAGAGTGGACAGCTTAACAGTAGCCCGAGCGGGGCGAACCACCGCTGTGGGGCTCAGCCGAACGTTCTGCCATGACGACCTTGTCACGCAACAACCTACACCTTCAATTAGTTTATGCGTAAATACGATACCCCTATAGAAACCCGGCGCAATGGCACTGAAGTACCGAGTTAAGGTTTCCCACTGCACAAAAAGGTGTGAAAGAATCGCGGTGTAGCGGCGGTCTGTGACCGCCGGTCTTTTGTTTTCAGCTACATCGGCGCTCAGAGAGCACCGCTCCAGCTCGTGTATTCGATTTTTTCACACCTTCCAAAGGACCGGGTACCGCAGAGGCAGCGCGGAGGTACGCGTCCTTTGTATTACTATGGGCGAGTTTCTTCGCAGCGCGCAACGATCCTTGTCCGGAATCGTTCTCGTTACATGCTCTTGAATTTGGAATCTTGAATTTTGCATTGCGGCTCTGCCGCGCTGTGTTCCCCCGCGGCTCAAATCTCAAATCTCCAATTTCCAATCGCCGCCGGCGCCACACTCGGCTCAAATCTCAAATCTCCAATTTCCAATCGCCGCCGGCGCTACGCGCAGCTCAAATCTCAAATTTCCAATCTCAAATTGCCGTCGGCGCCACGCACGGCTCAAATCTCAAATCTCCAATTTCAAATCGCCGCGGGCGCCACCCGCAGCTCCAATCTCCAATTTCAAATTTCCAATCTCAAAGCGCAGGATTGACGCATCGTGCAGCACGTAAAACCTCCAACTTCACCCCGGCCGGTCCCCTGGCGAACTGACCAGGCAGATTGGGCGAAGCTCGACAGGAAGGTCCCCGGAGGTAGATCTTGGGCGGCCTAATTCTGGATAACATCATCGTCTTCCTATGCAGAACCGTGGTTCGGTTGGTGCGCGAACACAGGAGCGGTGGGTGGCCGGTCGTGGAGGGAAGAGCGGGTAGCGCAGACTTCGCACCTTTCGGACTCCTCGGCTTTTCGGTTTGGCATATACCGCTGGGGGCATTGATAGAGCAGGCATTATCTATAATGAAAAACAGCAGAGTCGCAAAGGCGGCCACTCTGACCTTATAGATGCGCTACCTACTCTAGTCACCCTTCAAACGGCTTTTCATCCGTTCGTACGCTTCGTTGTAAGCAGGGTTCTGGGGCGCAAGTTGGTGGGCCAGCCGGTATTGCTCAAGGGCGGCTTCGTAATCAGCGCGGGCTGTTTTGGGAAGAGCAAGGCTGCCGGACTGGCTCGAACTCGCCGACGGATTGAAATCGTCTCGCGAGTACTCAGCCGTGGCGCCTCGTGCCTCCAGTTGGGCGCCGAGTAAGAAATGGCACTCGGCATTGTCAGGCTCCAGTTTGACTGTCTCCTGATATTCGAGAATGGCCGCGGCCCGATCGCCCTTTTGCACAAGTGCGTCGGCCAGCAGGAGGTGGCATTTAACTTCGTCCGGCTGCAACTGAGCCGCTTGCCGGAACATGCCAATGGCTCCTTCCAGATTTCCCTCGCGCTGCAATATCTCCCCTTGGCGCATATTCCTGGCGTAAGAAACAGCGTCACTCTTTACGGGTGCAGGTGCACTGCCGGGGATGCATTCGCTGGCGCTTTCCCGGCCAGGGGCTGCTTCCACCTCAGCAGGCGCAGCGGTTATCTGTGTGCCCGCCGGAAGCCTCTGAATTCCCGGCACGCTAGTAGCAGGCTGGGGCGTTGCAGGAACCGGTTCCTGGGCAACGGAAGGCGCGGCGGCTGCGAGAAGTGCGGGGTTAGACGGCCTCTTGAGCGTTCTGTTAATTGCGTCCGCCAGCTCCACCTGCAATTCGGGATACCAGCCGGATTGGCTGTAGGTCATAATGCCGTTGCGGTCCAGCACGATAAAGGTTGGTAACGATTTGATGTCGAAGGCCTGGCCCACCGCGCCCGAGCTGTCGAGATACTCAGCCCATTCCATATGCTTCGAAGCGATGAAACCTTTCCAGCCCTTCTCGTCATTGTCCTCGCTGACGCTCACTATCTCAAATGGCCGATTCCGAAACATCCCGCCAATGTTCATCAGGGTGGGGATTGAATCACGACAGGGCGGGCACCAAGTGGCCCAGAAATCCAGGAGCACGGCTTTACCGCGCAGCGCGGCGTTCGAAATGCTCTCGCCCTTCAGGCACACAAAGGAAAAGTCCGGAGCGAACGGCTCGCGTCCCAGAATGGGATTGGCGATGATGCGGCGCGCTTCAAGAGCCGACTTTGGGTCGGCGCCTGGCATGGCGAGGTAACGCTTCAGTTCGACTACGCCCTCTTCGTCGCGTTCCTGGCGGATGAGGATCTTTCCCAGGTTAAGATGCGCGAGGGCCAGATCCGGCGTGAGCCCAACGACCTCACGCAGTTCTCCTTCTGCTTCCTTCAGCTTCTTGTCGTTCGGCCTCGACGCCATGTGCGCCAACAAGGCGCTACGAACCAAGTGCGCTTGCGCAGCCTTGTCCTTGTCGCCGTCCGCCGCCTTCACGGCCTGCTTGGCGTCTTCGAGCGCCGCCGTGAGGTCGCCAAGTTCGCGATGCACTCTGAACATGCCCAGATAGCAGTCGGCGCAGGTGTGATGCGAGAGCTTGTCGGCTTTGCGATAGGCGCTCATTGCCCTGTCGTAATCCCGCTGCTTGCGAAAAGCGTCGCCGTCCGCAAGAGCTTTGGCGACGGCCTCGGCAGGTTCCTGGCTCTTAGCCGGCTTCGTACCAACGTTGAAAAGAAAGACGGTGAGAACGAGGAGAAAATATCGACGCATGGTCGGCGCTCCTGAAATTGGAGTCACGATACCGGTGCAGACGTGCTGGCGGGCACTCAACCAGCCTCTTTATACGCCGCCTCGGGGAGCAATACAAGGGGCAGCACAGCGCCGCCTGAAGGCCGCAAAAGCAAAGGCAGCGACGCTCCCTGACGTATTCCGGCATGATGTGTTTGCGCAACGTGGGTGGCGCATACATTGCTTTTTATGTATGCCCCTCTTGGCAATTCGCGCTAAACTCCCCACGTGCTCCGGCAGCAACATTACCACGGCTACAATCACCTGCACTTGCTGTCCGCCGGCGTCTATCGCCGCGCTCGCATCCTCGATTACGATCACCAGCCCTGAACGCACTGGGGCGCATACATGAAAGGCAATGTATGCGCCACCCGCGGGTGGCGGCCCCCCTGGAGGCTATGAAATGATGGAACGGATTGCAAAAGCGTCGCCGGGCGTGCAGGCCAGGATCGCCGGCTTCCTGTACTTGATCGTCATCGTGGGGGGCATCTTCGCTGAGATCTTCGTTCGCGGCCGGCTCGTCGTGCATGGCGATGCCGCGGCTACGGCGCACAACATCCTGGCGCACGAGCTGCTCTATCGGTCGGGCTTCGCGGTCGAGGTCTTCTATTGCGCGTTCTGTAATGTACCCATTCTGCTCATCTTCTATAACTTGTTCAAGGTGGTGAACAGGAACGTCGCTTTGCTGATGGTGTTCTTCGACCTTGTGACGACGGCCACTGAGAGCATCAGTATGCTCGCCCATTTCGCGCCTTTGGTCTTTTTGGGGGGCGGGCACTACTTGAGCGCATTCACAGTGGACCAGTTACAGGCTGCGGCGTACATGTCGCTCCAGTTGTTTGAACATGGCTTTGCCATCAGCCTGGTATTTTTCGGATTCGATTGCCTCGCGATTGCATACCTGATCCTTCGGTCGAACTTCCTTCCCCGAATACTAGGCGTGCTGCTGGCGATCGAGGGCTTGGGCTACCTCATCAACAGTTTCGCGCTCTTTCTCGCCCCTGCGCTGCAAGCCCGTATCTTCCCCTACTTCATGGCTACAGGGGTTGCAGAAGTAGCCCTGTGCCTGTGGCTCCTCGTGATGGGCGTGAACGTGGAGCGATGGAAGGAGCAGGCCGGCGCCGCGCGGCTGCGTTCAAACGGGGCCTCCGGAAGTTGAGACCGATCGACGGGGCGCACCGGGTACCGCGGAGGTAGCGCGGAGGTAGGTCCTTTGTACTACTATGGGCGAATTTCTTCGCAGCGCGCAAAGATTCTTGCCCGGAATCGTTCTCGTTACATGCTCTTGAATTTGGAATCTTGAATTTCGAATTGCGGCTCTGCCGCGCTGTGTTCCTCCGCGGCTCTTCGCTCTCCGCGCAGGCCCACGCGAATGAGGATTCACGTCCCAGCCAAGAGCCGCGGAGGAAGTCAAACTGCCCTGCCTCCACGCTACGCCCTTCCGCGTTTCTATTAATCACCCTCAAGTTGGCGCGCAGGGCTCTTCCCGGACGTGTGCGCCAGCCCGCCTCAAATCTCAAATCTCCAATCTCAAATCGCCGCAGGCGCCACACGCAGCTCAAATCTCAAATTTCCAATCTCAAATTTCCAATCTCAAAGCGCAGGATTGACGCATCCTGCAAGAAGTAAAGCCTCCAACTTGACCTCGGCCAGTCCGCCGAGCGAAGACCCCATGATCCTTCGGCTCAGCCCTATTCATGAAAATGCCCAGATAATTCCCCTCCTTGTTAAGGAGGGGTGAGGGGTGGTGGACCGGGACGCGGCGCTGCCGCCCACCACCCCCTGCCCCTCCTCCCGCTGAGGAGGTGTGAAAGAATCGCGCTGTAGGGACGGCCCGTGTGGCCGCCCTGGGGCAACCACAAGGGTTGCCCCTACAACGCCCTGCCAAAACGCGATTTTTTCACACCTTCTGAGGAGGGGAGTCATTTTCATGGCACTCCCCCGTGCCGCCGGCGGTGCCCGGAAACCATGAAAACGACTGTTTCATTCCGATCCCGCAGTCGCGGGAGAGGTATCTCGTTCTGCTTCGGGTCGGATCGACGAAGAAAAGACCAGAGCGAGATTCCTCGCTTCGCTCGGAATGACAAGCGCTGGCGCCTGGCCTCCGTCGTATGACCTTTTGTCTCTAGCACTTTTTCCTTGCGCTTTTTACTTGACACGCGCCCGAATTATGATAGCCTAGAATTGTGGTGAGGGCAAGTAAAGTCATGGAGCCCAACGGCGGGGGCAAGGCGGAGAGAACGAGATGCGCACCGGCGAAAAACACCGCGCCAACGGAAAAGGATGTTATTTGGAGGGAACGAACTCAAGAAGTCATTTGAAATGAACTACTTAGCTTTTTACAACGCTGAAAACGAACTCATTCTTGAGTGCAAACGAACGCCAATCGAGCCCCAAAAGTGGCAAGAAGCAGCCTTTATAGGTCTTCGAACCCGAGACCGCGACGCGACCGGCGAAAGACGCCGCGCCAACGGAAAAAGATGTTATTTAGAGGGAACGAACTAAATAAGTTATGTGAAATGAACTACTTAGCTTTTTACAACGCCGAAAACGAACTGGTTTTTGGGTACAAATGAGCGCAAAACGAACCCCAAAACACACCTTCTTGCGTGCTTTTGAACCCGAACTCGCGAGTCGAAAGACGCCCTCGAGCGTGTGCCCAACCAGGGGGCCAAGCGAGGCCTTGGGCTATGAAGCGCTACGCGAGAGGTCGAAAATGGCGAGCGGGAGAATCAATACATCAAAATGGTCATCTTCCCAATCAACAACACGAGGAGCCAGATATGAGAAATAGGTTAATCTATGCAGGATTATTATTAGCTTTGTTGTCGCCTATGAGTATCTATCCCGGCATGAACCTGCAGACGGCCTCGTCCTCGAACGCGCCGGATGCAATCAAACCCTTCTTGGGACGCTGGGATTTAAGCGTAAAAACGCCGCACGCCGTCCTTCCCTCTTGGATTGAGGTTACAGAGGAGCAAGGGAAGCCGAAGGTGGTGATGGTGGGAGTCTCGGAGCATGCAACCCCCCTCGCAAAAGTCGAAATCACGGACGGGGAGATCGAGTTCCTCTCACCCAAGGAAGAAGAGGGATTTGCCCAAGACACCACGTTCAAAGGGAAGCGGGTTGGCAGCCAGCTTGTGGGTACGGCCAGCAGCCCAGGCGGGATATCCTGGACCTGGACGGGCCGCCGGGCGCCAAGCCTGAAACGAGCAGCCGCCCCGACGTGGGGCAAGCCCGTCACCTTGTTCGATGGCAAGGATTTCACCGGCTGGAGATTCAGCGATCCGAAAGGCGCGAAGAGTTGGACAGTCGAAGACGGCACGCTGGTTAGCAACGGACACGGCCCTGAAATCATCACCACTTCCAAGTTCGAGGATTTCAAGTCGCACCTCGAGTTTAACTGCGGGCCCAAAGCCAATAGCGGCGTGTATCTGAGGGGTCGTTACGAGGTGCAGATTGAAACCGACTCAGCACAGGAGCCGCCCAGCCACCATACAGGGGGTATCTATGGGTTTCTCGACCCCACGCCGGAGCAGCCACGCAAGCCCGGGGTATGGCAGAGCTTCGATATTACCCTCGTCGGACGCACGGTTACGGTTGTGCAGAATGGCACGACTATTATCGATCACAAAGAGATTCCGGGGATCACGGGTGGTGCGCTCGACAGCCATGAAGAATTGCCGGGCCCCATCTACCTGCAAGGCAGCGAGGAAGGACGCGTGGCGTTTCGCAACATTGTAATTACGCCTGCCGAGTAGGGCGCTGTCGTCATTCCCGCGAAGGCGGGAATCCAGCCCGTAGGATGGGACCTTCCCGAAGGTTTGCGGAGTGGATTCCCGCCTTCGCGGGAATGACCGGTGGTTCGTAAGGGAAGTAATTCCAATGGCACCACTACCCGCAGGCGAGCGAAGGTGTGGAAGTTTCTGTTAATTGTGAGATAATGCCGTGGCTTGTAATACGCAGTGTCTCAGTTTGACGCTGTAGCGGCGAGTTTACCTCGCCACGTGGCGGCGTAAAGCTGCCTCTACGTCAAACTGAGACACTACCTTGTAATGCGCTTTATTCAAATTCATCGTGCAAGGAGGTGTGAATGTCTGATATTTCGAGAAGGGATTTTTTCAAGAAGGCCTCGACAAGCGCTGTGGTGGCGGGGTTCGTAACTGCAAACGCGCATTTGCTGAGAGCCAATCCTCTTGGTTTGCCGATTGGGTGTCAGACGTGGCCTGTGAGAGATATGATCGCGAAGGACTTTCCCGGCACGATCAAGCAGCTTCACGCGGCCGGATTTCAGGCCATCGAGCTCTGCTCGCCGGTTGGCTATGCCGACTCCGGGTTCGCCGGACTCGCCAAATACTCCGGGCGTGAACTGCGGAAAATTATAAATGACGCGGGCCTTACTTGCGTCAGCTCTCACTTTGGCATGGATGAGCTAAGAAAGAACCAGGAGGACCGAATTGCCTGGGCAAAGGAAGTGGGCCTTACCCAGATGCTCGTGGCCAGCCTCGGCGGGCCGGAGCATCCGACCATGGATGACGTGAAGCGGGCAGCCGAGGAATACAACCGCATGGGTGAGAAAGCCGCCGTGGCCGGAATCCAGCAGGGCCTGCACAACGAGGACTTCGAGCTCACGAAAGTGGACGGGCAACGGACGTATGACCTGCTGTTTAAGCTGATGGATGCGAAGCTGGTCAAGTTTCAGTTTCAGGTTTCGACCATTGCCGAGGGTTACGACGCCGCGGAATACTTCAGTAAGTATCCGGGACGTTTCATTTCGATGCATGTGCAGGGATGGTCAAAGAAAACCCGGAAGGAAGTGCCGGTAGGCCAGGATGACCTCGACTGGAAGAAAATCTTTGCCGCGGCGATAACCGGCGGCATCAAGAATTACTTCGTCGAAATGGACCTCTGGAAGATGAAGGCCAGCGTGCCGTACCTTCGTAAATTGCAGGTTTGATGAAACCCTCTTGGAGTGCGGCAGCTCCGCAAGCTCCGCTGCCGCACTCCAATGTCGCCCTCGCCTTTTTGTGGTCTGACTCAAAAGGCGCCTTCTGAGGACGACAAGGCTAGTCGAATCTTTCGTACGTTCTGTTCTTGCGTTCAGGGACCAGGGTACAAATATTTTGCTGGAGCATCACATGAAGGGGCCTGCGACGCCACTCTCATCCCTTAAGGAACGTCCCCTCGCGCAGTTCCTGGAAGGCCTGACGGAGCTGCTCCTGCGTGTTCATCACGATGGGTCCATACCAGGCCACCGGCTCCTGGAGCGGCTTGCCTGAGACCAACAGAAACCGGATTCCGTCATCCCCAGCCTGTACCACCACCTCGTCCCCGCGGTCAAAGAGCACTAATGAACGGTTCTCTGCCTCCGCAGGAGGTGCTGTGTCCAGCCAGCCGACCGGTTCGGTGGGAACGGCCAGCGGGCCGGAGGCGTTGCAGAACTTCCCCGCGCCGGCGAAGACGTAAGCAAAGGCGTGGCGCGTGGTCTCAATGGGGAGGATCTTCCTTTGGCCGGGAGGCACCGAAACATCGAGGTAAGTGGGATCCGCAGCAATGCCATCCACCGGACCCTTCTTGCCCCAGAAGCTTCCGCACACGATGCGGACTACGGTGCCGTCGTCATCTTTGATCTCTGGAATGTCACCCGACTTCACCTCCTGGTAACGAGGCGGAGTCATTTTGAGCGAAGAGGGAAGGTTCGCCCACAGTTGGAAGCCGTGCATGCGGCCGGCATGGTCCCCTTTGGGCATTTCCTGGTGAATGATGCCGCTGCCGGCCGTCATCCACTGCACATCGCCAGAGGCAATGACGCCGCTGTTTCCTATGCTATCGCCGTGCTCGACGCTTCCGGCCAGGACGTAGGTCACGGTTTCGATCCCTCGGTGAGGATGCCAAGGGAAGCCCGCCAAGTAGTCCGCAGGGACGTCATTGCGGAAGTCGTCGAGGAGAAGAAAAGGATCGAAGTCGGCGGTATTGCCGAAGCCAAACGCGCGGCGCAGGTGTACACCCGCGCCTTCCAGCGTGGGCTTCGATAAGACAACTCGCTTAATCGGACGGAGGGACATTGGTCATTCCTTTCTGCGTCGTATCGAAAAATCAGACGCCAAGGGGCGCGGCAGTTGTGCAACGCGTCAATCTGGAGAGCATGCCCGCATAACGAGAATACCCTTATTTCGAAACGCACATCAAGGGCCTCAAATTTCGTCTGGAGTTTGAAATCTGTAATGTGAATTGTGTGACTTGACCCACAACTGGTGTTATAAAGGACTTCTTTGAGTTGATGTCAATCCTTCAAAGGAGTACACCCATGAGACGTATTTGGACACTAATTGGCGTTTTACTGCTGGTTGCGGCGACCGCCTATATTGCTTTTGCGAATGGAAAGGAGCCTGCGTCGGGCCCCCTGGCTGGGCATTGGGAGTGCGTGGCGCATAGCAGCGTCCAGGGTGATGTGCCGTTTAGCCTGGACCTTAAACAGAACAAGGAAGAAGTGACCGGCAAATTCGTCAATGCTTCCGGCGAGACCCCGCTGACCTCTACAACCTACAAAAAGGGGGTTCTGGAAATCCACCTCGAGGCGCCGGACGGAAGTTATGTGGCGACGGGCAAGTTGGTGCACGGCCAACTGAGCGGCCATTGGTCAAAAAGCCAGGAGGCAGAAGGCGGTTGGGATTGCAGGAAATCGGCTCCGGCGAAGCCATAGCCGCGCGTACGACTTGTCGCAAAATGCAAAGTCCAGGTTCTGAAATCTCAAATCTGGAATCTGATATCTAAATTCGGGTCTGCCGTTGCGAACTCGTCCACGTCCTGTCCCTCTCCCGCTTTGGGGTGAGGCGGGCCGCCGCCTGACCACTAACCACTAGCCACCAGCCACGAAACACTGCCGAATTGGCTTGACACTTGACGGTTGGCGCTCTATTATATGGTAATGCCATATATGGAACCACAATCCTCTGATCGCGAATGGAAGAAGGGCAGTGCTGAGTTACTCATACTTTCCTTGCTTGAGGCTCGGCCGCGCCACGGCTACGAAATCAGCCAGCTCATCGAGCGGCGCTCAGGCGGCGCTCTGCGCTTTTACGTGGCTTCGCTCTATCCGCTGCTCTACCGCTTGGAAAAGCGGGGCTGGGTGCAAGGCCGATGGGTGGAGAAGAGCGGGCAGCGGCGAAGACGGTATTACCGCCTGACGCGCCAGGGGCGAAAAGTTCTGGCTTCGCAGCGGCACGGCTGGCAGGTATTTGTCGAGGCCATCAAGCGCATTACTGAGATTGAACATGCGTGAGGAATTCTGAATTATGAATGCTGAATTATGAACTGGGCTGGGTGGTTCTTGGGAGTTCGGAATTCAAGGTAGATGAACGGCCCTCTCCCTTGGAGAGAAGGTGTCCCACTCCGGCGCTTTCACCAGCCGGAGCGGGACGGGTGAGGGGTCGGTTACGCAGCGAGGAAGCGGTCAGCCAGGCTGACACAACGGCGATCAGGGACGGCAAACGATGTAAAGGATCAATAATGAATAACTGGACCCTAGAAATACGTAAGCGGCTGGCGAGCCTGAACCTGCCTGCAGCGCGCGAGGCGGAGATCGTCGAGGAACTGTCACAGCACCTGGAGGATCGTTACCAGGGGTTGGTCGCCGGTGGGACTACAGAAGAAGAAGCCCATCGCTTGGCGCTCGAAGAACTCAGCGACGAGCACCTACTGGCGCGAGGCTTGCGGCGTGCGGAGTTGGCGGTAACGCAGGAGCCCATAGCGCCGGGCGCAGGAGGAGGAAAGAGCTTTCTGGCGAGCGTGTGGCAAGACGTTCGCTATGCCACGCGCGTGTTGCACAAAAGTGCCGGCTTTAGCGCCGTGGCAATGTTGACCTTGGCGCTGGGAATCGGCGTGAACTCGACGATTTTCAGTTTCGTCAGCGCCACTCTGCTGCGCAAGCCGCCCGTCCCTGAACCCGATCGCTTGATGATGTTGCGCAGCAAGAATCCCGAGGGGGTTTGGGCCGCGGACCGGTCGCCTGTTTCGGCTCCGGATTTCCTCGACTGGCGAGCGCAGAGCACATCTTTTAGCGGCATCGCCGCCGCGAGCTTCGACGATTTCACGCTCAGTGGCCACTTCGAGCCCGAGCGCTTGCCAGGCGCCCGCGTGTCACCCGACTACTTCTCGGTCCTGCGCGTCCCCCCCATTCTGGGTCGAGCCTTCGCGGCGAAGGAAGACCAGGCCGGCCGCGCGCGCGTGGTGATGCTGAGCGAACGGGTATGGCAGCGGCGATTCGCTGCCGACCCGCAGGTGGTGGGGCGCACGGTGAAAGTAAACGGGGAGTCCTATACTGTGGTTGGCGTTGTGCCGAGCCGTTTCCAGCTTTGGTCGTTCCCGGCAGAAGTGTGGGTCCCGCTAGTATTCACGCCCGAGCAATTGGGTTCGGAGGGACGCAAAACGCGCTTTCTCGCTGTCATGGCGCGGCTGAAACCGGGAGTGAGCGAAACACAGGCGCAGGCGGAAATGGCCGCCCGCGCTGGCCGGCTGGCCGCGAGCCATCCGGAGACGAACAGAGGTTGGGGCGCCACCGTGAAGTCGCTCCAGGAATACAGCATCGAAGACGCCAACGTGCGTACCGCTCTGGCGTTTCTTATGGCGACGGTGGGTTTTGTGTTGTTGATTGCCTGCGCCAACCTCGCGAATCTGCTCCTGGCGCGCAACTCTGGCCGGCGCCGCGAGTTCGCCATTCGTATGGCCCTGGGCGCCGGACGTGCGCGCCTGGCGCGGCAGCTTCTCTCGGAATGCTTGCTCCTGTCACTCGCCGGTGGAAGTCTGGGATTGCTATTCGCGTATTTCGGTGCGCAGCTTGTCCGCGCGAAAATGAATTGGAATGAATATGCTTTCGCGATGGGGCAGACCATCTCCATTGACGGGCGAGTGCTGCTCTTCACGCTGGCAGTCTCTGTGGCGGCGGCTCTCATCTTCGGATTGGCGCCGGCGCTACAGATTTCTCGCCCTGACCTCAATGCCAGCCTCAAAGACAATGCACGGACCACGACCGCGGGCCTCGAGACGCATCGCCTCCAGAACCTGCTCGTCGCAGGCGAGTTGGCTCTTTCGGTCCTCCTCCTTGCGGGCTCGGGGCTCTTCGTCCAGAGTTTCATAGAGGAACTGCGCTCGAATGTGGGATTGGATTCTCGCAGCCTCCTCACCGCCACCGTCGCGCTAAGTGGCCCTAGTTACCAGCAGCCCGCAAAGCAGGTGGCATTCTTCCAGGAGGTGCTCCGCCAACTGGAAGCTTCCCCGCAGGTGGAATCGGCAGCCATAACCACGGACCTGCCCGTCACGTTTCCGGGCGAGGCGCGGTTCACAGTTCAAGGGCAGCCCGCTGCGACCCCGGACGAACGGCCCGCGGCCGGCTATTACGCCGTGAGTCCCGGATATTTTGAGACGATCCGGACGGCCTTGCTTGTCGGGCGCGGGTTTGCGGCGTCGGATAATACGCATGCCGCGCCGGTCGTGATTGTGGACGCGGCTTTTGCGCACAAATACTTCGCTGGCGAAAACCCCGTGGGCCGGCACATCCGGCTGGGCGACGCGGCCTCTCCTTGGAGCGAGATTGTGGGGGTCCTCAGTGAGGTGAGCGAATTCATAGGGCAGAACGGCCCGCGCCCTCACATCTTCGCTCCCTTCCTGGCACGTCCCGACCCCACGATGCGATTGGTAGTGCGAACTCGGAGCGAGCCCACTTCCTTCGCCGCCTCGCTTCGGCGGACCGTCTGGGCTGTGGATAAGGATCAAGCCGTCACCGACGTCCAGACCATGGAACACGTCGTGCACGACTCAGCGCAAGGTGACGACCTCATGGCGGAGATGATGGGAACTTTCGCAGCGCTTGCACTCACCATGGCGGCCATCGGAATCTACGGCCTGCTTGCCTATTTGGTGGGGCAACGAACGCATGAGATCGGCGTGCGCATGGCTCTGGGTGCGCGGCCAAGCGAGGTGCTCGCTCTGATTATGCGCGGCGCCGCTTTCCTGGCGCTCTCCGGCGTCGCGGTGGGCTTCTTGGTTTCGCTGGGGCTGCCGCATCTCTTCGCCGCCAGTTTCACGGGCTATCACGTCCACAGCGGCTGGGTCCTGGCAGGCACCCCGCTCGCCGTGATCCTGGTGGCGCTCGTCTCATGCTACATACCGGCACGGCGAGCGACCAAGGTCGATCCGATAGTGGCGCTGAGATATGAATAATTGGCGATTTTCGATTGCCGATTGCCAATTGCCAATTGCCGATTTCAGGTGCTGAGCATTCGGCGATCTGCGATTGCTGATTGTCGATTGCACGTGCTCAGCATTCGACATTCGTCTGGAGTCTGAAATCTGTAATCTGAAATCTGAGATTTGATTTGCAGGCCTGCGGGGGCAACCCTGACGGCGCGTTGGGCCGGACGGTGGAGAGGATGATCTATGCGTGAGTGGCGCGATGAAATACTGAAGCGGCTGGCCAGCCTGAAGCTGCCTCCCGCGCGTGAAGCGGAAATCGTCGAGGAAGTGTCACAGCACCTCGAAGATCGTTACCAGGGGTTGCTCACCGACGGGGCTACGGAGGAGCAAGCACGTCGCGTGGCGCTTGAAGAACTTCGGGAGAACGACCTGCTGGCGCGAGGCCTGCGGCGGGTCGAGCAAGAGGTGCCGCAGGAGCTGATCGTGCCCGGTGGAGGAGGAAGTGGGAACTTCCTGGCCAGCATCTGGCAAGACATTCGCTATGGGCTGCGAATGTTGCGGAAGAATCCGGGCTTCACGGCCGTGGCAGTGATCTCGCTGGGGCTTGGGATTGGCGCCAACACCACCATTTTTAGTTTCGTCAACGCCCTGTTATTTCGGCCGCCCAGCGTCCAGGCGCCGGGCGAGCTATTGGAGGTTTGGAATCAAAATATACGCAGCCACGGCATCGAGAGCTACACGCCGCTGACCTACCCTGACTACCTTTACTATCGGGACCACAATCAGGCGTTCTCCGGGATCCTAGCGTTTGATGGTGACCCTCGAATCGTGAGTTGGAACCGGTCGGGTCACGGTGAGCGTGCTCAAGCGGGTTTTGTCTCCGCAAATTACTTTTCCGTTCTCGGAGTCAAGCCCGCCTTGGGGCGCACATTTCTTGCCGAGGAAGACCCGTGGCCCGGTGCGCGCCCGGTCATTGTGCTCAGCCATGCCTTCTGGGTCGAGCGCCTGGGTTCCGATCCTCGAGTGTTGGGCAAGACATTCAATTTTAATGGAACGAACTTCACCGCAGTGGGCGTTGCCCCCGCAGGATTCGGCGGCGTACTCGTGGGGCTCCAGCCTGATTTCTGGACGCCCCTGGCAATGACGCCTGCCCTTACGCATGACCCGAACTACCTTACCAGCCGTCAATCCTTTTGGCTATTCGGCGCGGGGCGATTGAAGCCGGGGGTGACGCCGCTTCAGGCGCAGGCTGACTTGAGGGTGTTATCGCGCCAGCTCCAACAATCTTATCCTGAAAGTAACAAGCTGCTGGAAGCGGCAACTTTTCCGCTGGCTCTCGTTCCTGCTCCAGTCCGTGGCTACGTGATCGCTTTTACGGGGCTGCTGATGGTGGTGGTCAGCCTCGTTCTCCTGATCGCGTGCGCGAATGCCGCCAATCTCCTGCTGGCGCAGGCGACCTCGCGTCAACGCGAGATAGCGATCCGCATGGCGCTGGGCGCCGGGCGCGGGCGGCTCATCCGCCAGATGTTGATTGAAAGCACCCTGGTTGCGCTGCTTGGCGGCTGCGTTGCCTTTCTCGTGGCGAGTTGGCTTGTTCCCGCGCTGTTAACCCTGAAGCCGCCGAGTCTTCCCATAAAGCTTGATGTTCCTCTTGACTGGCGAGTGCTCGCGTTCACGCTGGGAGTTTCGCTTGCTACAGGCATCGTCTTTGGAATAGCTCCTGCCTTACGCGGCGCAGACACCGGCTTCGCCCCAGCGTTGAAGGACGATGTGTGGATCGGCAGCTACCGCAAGTCGAGGCTTCGCGACGTGCTGGTGGTGGCGCAGATTGCCGTATGCTCCGTGCTGTTGATCGGCGCCGGCCTGTGCGTTAGGAGCCTGCTGAATGCGCAGTCAATTGATCCGGGCTTCGATACCCAGCACGAAATGATGGCGGTGCTCAATCCGGGCAGCTTGGGTTATTCCGAAGCGAAGGGAAGGGCGTTTTACGGCGAGTTGCTCGATCGCGTCCGCGCTCTGCCCGGCGTAACCTCCGCCAGCCTGGTTGGGTACCTGCCGTTGACCACCGAAGAAACTGTGCAGGCGACATCACCAGAGGACCATCCTGCGCTGCCCGGACAGGCCCCTGGAATCGACAACACGGATGTGGGGCCGGACTATTTCCGCACCATGGGCATCCCGCTGGTGCGTGGCCGGGAATTCAACGCGCAGGACCGCCCGGGCGCGCCGGGGGTTGCCATCATCAATGAGGCGCTGGCCAAACGGTTTTGGCCGGGCAGGGACCCGATCGGGCGCCGCCTGATCGTTGGCGACGCGCACCTGGAGGTCGTAGGAGTCGTGCGCACGGGCAAATACCGAACCCTAGGCGAAGGTCCACTTCCTTTCCTCTATCGGCCCGTCCTTCAGGATTATAGGCCCCGTTGCACGCTGGTGGTCCGTGCGGCGGGCGACCCGCACAACTTGCTGCCGGAGGTGCGGCGCACGCTTCAGGCTCTCGATCCGAACGTGGTGCCCATCGACCTCGAGACCATGAAGGAGTACATGGTTCTGCCGTTGTTCCCCGCGCACACCGCGGGTTTGTTGTTGGCTGCCTTTGGCGCTTTGGCGCTGGTCTTGGCCGTGGGCGGGCTCTACGGCGTGATGTGCTACGCCGTGTCCCAGCGCACGCATGAGATCGGAGTGCGCGTGGCCCTTGGCGCCGAGCGGCGCGACGTGCTGAAACTGGTGGTCGGGCATGGCATGCTGTTGACACTCATTGGCATTGGAATCGGCGTGGCGGGTGCCTTCGCAGCCACCCGCGCCCTCGCGAGTTTGCTCTACGGAATCAGTTCCACCGATCCTGCCACGTTCGTCTCTGTTCCGTTCATCCTCGCGGGCGTGGCGCTCGCCGCCAGTTACATGCCCGCCCGCCGAGCGACCAAGGTGGACCCGATATTGGCGCTGCGATACGAGTAATTGACGATTGCCGATAGACGATTGCTGATTGCTGAGGCACTGCGGTTATTGCTCTCCTGCCAGCCTCGAGGTGAAGCACCGACTTCACCTTGGTTGATTCCATTAAACGCTAGATGCTAACCGGTCGACGGACTGGGATGTCAATTTTTGGGTTGACATCTTACCCAGAGTGTGGATACTTGGGTTACATGTCTACCCAAAAGGAACGAGATCACCTGGAACTCTTGCAAGGCACGCTGGACCTGCTGATCCTGCGGACGCTGATCTTCGGCCCACAGCACGGCCAGGGCATTGGCCGCGCCATTCAGCAAACGACCGAGGACGAACTGCTGGTCGAGCACGGAGCCCTTTATCCCGCGCTCCAACGCCTCGAGGAGCGAGGATGGATTGCGGCAGAGTGGGGGACCTCCGCGAACAACCGCAAGGCGCGCTTCTACACGCTCACCTCGGCGGGCCGCAAACAGCTCGTCAAAGAGACCACCAAGTGGCGGCGACTGGCAGCGGCCATCGGGCGGGTTCTGGGGCCCGAGGCCGGGGAGGGTTAAGCCCGTTCAGGGCGGACCTGTTTTGTAGGGCCGAACGGCGTTCGGCCCAGGGCCAGCGCCGCTGGCCCCTACACCTTCAGTTGCGGCTCCGCCGCGCTACGATTCATTTGGCGGGAGGGTTAAGGCAATGTTCTGGCGGAAACGCAAACCGAGCGACTTCACAGCGGAGATCGAAGCGCACCTCGAACTCGAGACGCAGCAACTGCAAGAGCAGGGATTGAGTGAAGAGGAGGCTCGCGTGGCAGCGCGGCGCCGCTTCGGCAACGTCACTCGGGCTGAGGAGTGCTTCTACGAAGCGGGCCGCTGGCTCTGGTGGGACCATCTCGTGCAAGACCTCCGCTTCGGTTTGCGCACGCTGCGCAAAAAACCTGCTTTCACAGTCGTTGCGGTGCTGACGTTGGCGCTCGGCATTGGGGCGAACACCGCGATTTTCAGTTTGCTGAACGCCGTCCTGCTGCGGGAGTTGCCAGTCCAAGAACCGGAACAACTGGTACTGCTGGGACTCGGAAGAGCGGGCGGGAGCACGGACGACGTTCCCAGCACTGAGCTCTACTCGTATCCCTTTTACCGTGAGATGCGGCAGAAAAACCAAGTCTTCTCTGACGTGAGCGCCATTCTAAGTCTTCTGTTGGGGATGCACGGCGCGGTGGGGGGAAGGTCCGAGTTGGAGCCACTGCAGGTCCAGTTGGTTTCGGGAAGTTATTTCTCGATGTTGGGCGTGACGCCGCGGCTGGGACACTCGTTCACGGAAGCTGAGGATGAGCCTACCGGGGGCCACCCCGTGGCCATGGTCAGTTACTCCTGGTGGGATCGGCGCTTTGCCCGCGACCCTGCCATCGTCGGCAAGACCGTGACCCTGGGATCGACGGTTTACACCATCATCGGCGTCACTCCTTCAGGATTCTTCGGGACGGCTGTCGGCCAATCGCCCGACTTGTGGATTCCCCTCTCCATGATGAAGCAGGTATCGCCCGGCTGGAACGGGCTCGACGATAAATGGTTCCAGTCGTTGTACCTCCTCGGTCGACTAAAGGCGGGGGTCACAGTTAGGCGGGCTCTACCCAACGTGAACCTGTTGGCCAAGCAGATCTGGCATGATTATGCCGGTCCTGTCCTTACGAAGCAACAGCAGCAAGACCTCCAGCGCGCTCAGATCGAACTCACCTCGATAGAACATGGTCTGCCCCACATCCGCTACGGGGCCGAAACGCCATTGCGAATCTTGATGGCCGTAGTGGGCGTGGTTTTGCTAATCGTCTGCGCCAATATTGCCAACCTCCTGCTGGCGCGCGCCACGAGCCGCGAGCGCGAGATTGCGGTGCGGATGTCGCTCGGAGCCGGCAGACGACGCCTGATCCGCCAACTGCTTACGGAAAGCTTGCTGCTGGCCCTGGTGGGAGGCGCGGTGGGAGTGGCATTTGCCTATTGGGCCGGGAACGTGCTTGTGGCCATGGTTCCCCATGGCTCCGAGCCCTTACCGATTGACGTAACGCCCGACGCTCGCGTGTTGGGGTTCACTTTTGTCATCTCCATTGCCACGGCACTCATTTGTGGAATTGCTCCGGCGCTGCGCACCACGCGGTTGGCCTTGGGTAATTCGCTCAAAGAAGGAAAGGGCAGAGTTGTGGTTGCCAGCCGCACCCCGCTGGCCAAAGCGTTGATCGTTTCACAGGTGGCACTCTCAGTTGTGCTCCTGATCGGGGCCGGGCTCTTCCTTCGCACTCTTGTGAACCTCTCGAGCGTGGATACGGGATTCAACAAAGAGAACGTCCTGCTGTTTGGGATCGACCCACCTGCAGTGGGTTACAAGGAGGATTTGCGCTTGGTGAGTTTATATCAGCAAATCGAGCAGCGGGTGAGCACACTGCCCGGAGTGCGCGCTGACAGCATTTCGTTTTTCACTTTCGACCAAGGTGAGTGGACCGATTCGGTTTCCGTGATTGGGCGCACTCCGACGCCCCAGGATGACATGATGGTCACCCATAACGTTGTCGGCCCAGGCTACTTCGCGACCATGGGAATTCCCCTCTTGCTCGGTTGCGCGTTTGGCCCACAGGATACCGGCGCCTCGCCCAAGGTAGCCGTCATCAATGAAACCTTCGCGAAGTGGTACCTTCCTGGTGGTTCGCCGGTTGGACGACACTTCGGTCTGGGAACCGATCCTAAGCACAGCAACGACATTGAAGTCGTCGGGGTGGTGAAAGACGCGAAGTACCAGAATTTGGGCGAACGACCGTTCCCGGCGGCGTACTACCCCTACACCCAGCGCGTTCAATACTTGAACGATTTCGAGATCCGCTACACAGGCAAACCCGAGGTGATCATCGCGGAAGTCCGCCGGGCTATCGGCCAGGTGGACCACAGCCTGCCAGTCGCTTATTCGGGGACCCTGGTCGAGCAGGTCAACCGTTCCATGGCGGGTCAAAGCTTGATCGCGCGGCTTTCCACCTTTTTTGGCCTGCTCGCGGCGTTTCTGGCCTGCATCGGCATCTACGGGCTCATGTCCTACGCCGTCACGCGACGGACAAATGAAATCGGTATCCGCATGGCGCTGGGTGCGGAGAGCGCCGGCGTACTCTGGATGGTGATGCGCGAGAGCTTGATGTTGGTTGCCGTAGGCGTGGGGATAGGAATTCCCGTGGCACTCGCGGCCGCTCGTCTGGTTTCGAGCGTGTTGTATGGCCTCAAGGCAACCGATCCCATAACCATCACATTGTCCGCGCTGGCGATGATCGCCGTCGCGGCCTTGGCCGGTTACCTGCCCGCCCGGCGAGCGGCGAAGGTCGATCCCATGGTGGCGCTGAGGTACGAATAATTGACGATTGGTGATTGTCGATTGACGATTTCAGATTGCTGATTGCCCGATTCACGCTCGAGGATTCGGGATTGCTGGCGCTGATCACTCGTTTGGAATCTGAAATCTGGAATCTGGAATCTGAAATTTGGTTTGCAAGTCGGCTGGCGGCCATCGGGCGGGTTCTGGGACCCGAGGCCGGGGAGGGTGGGGGAAACAGTTTGATGTAGAGGCGGCTTTACGTCGCCATATGGCTTTAGGCTGCCCTATGGCGAGGTAAACTCGCCGCTACAAGATCAGACTGCACCATTACTCCGCGGAGGGTTAAGGCGATGTTCTGGCGAAAGCGCAAACCGAGTGATTTCGCTGCGGAGATCAAAGCGCATCTCGAGCTCGAGACGCAGCAACTGCAAGAGCAGGGATGGAGTGAAGAAGAGGCTCGCGTGGCGGCGCGGCGCCGCTTCGGCAATGTCACCCAGGCCGAGGAGCGCTTCTACGAATCGGGCCGCTGGCTCTGGTGGGACCACCTCCTACAAGACCTGCGCTTCGGCCTGCGCATGCTGCGCAAAAACCCCGGCTTCACCGCCATCGCCATCCTCACCCTCGCCCTCGGCATCGGCGCGAATACGGCTATTTTCAGCTTGATTGACGCCGTGATGCTCCGCCCCTTGCCGGTTCGCGATCCGCAGCGGCTGGTGATTTTGAAGTGGAGCGCCCGCCAATGGCCCAAATTGAATGGGATGAGCGGGTGGAGCGGATGTCCCATTAAAGCCACCGGCTTAAAGGAGCCTGCTCCCGTCGGTTGCTCGTTTTCTTACCCGATGTTCGAGCAGGTTCGAGCCGAGAACAACATTTTTGCTGCCGTGTTCGCCATAGTTCCGTCCCCGGAATTCGGAGTGAGCATCAATGGTGTCGCCGGCTTTGCCAACGGCGAATTCGTTTCCGGGGATTACTTCCCTGCGCTCGGACTGCGGGCCTCGGTTGGCCGCCTACTAGGACAGCCTGACGATGGAACCAGCGCTTCGCCCGTTGTGGTGCTCAGCTACGGCTATTGGAAGCGGCAGTTTGGTGGCGCGCCGTCAGTGATCGGGAAGTCGATCGCCATTAACAACGTTCCCTTTGTCGTTGCCGGCGTCGGGCCGCCAGGATTCCTCGGCCTTGATCCCGGAATTGTGGATGACATGTGGCTGCCGCTTTCAGCCCGAGGGCGCGTGTCCCCGTTTGTGCCAAAAACCACTGATGCGTCTTCCTGGTGGCTTATGATAGGCGCTCGGCTCAAGCCGGGAGTCAAGCCGACCCAGGCGCAGGCTGCAACGGAAGTAGTCTTCCGGCGTGGCGTCACGGGCGGAACAAGCCCAATGTTGAAGCTCGAGGACGCTCCACACATTGAGTTACCAAACATTGCACGCGGCTTGGCATCTCTTCGAAAGCACTTCGGCGACCCTCTCTTTCTGTTGATGGCGGCGGTTGGAGTCGTGCTGCTGATTGCCTGTGCTAACGTCGCGAGCCTGATGCTGGCCCGCACGGCTGCGCGCCAAAAAGAATTTGCGATGCGCTTCGCTTTGGGAGCGGAGCTGTCGAGAATTTTCCGCCAACTTCTCACCGAGAGCCTCATCCTGGCTATGGCCGGCGGATTTTTGGGAATCCTCTTTGCCTATTTGTGCGCGAGCTCCTTGGCAGCCTTTCTTGCGGCGAACTGGTACTCCTCTCTGGCGATTGACGTTCACCCCGACATCAGAGTTCTTGGATTCACTGTAGCTGTCGCAGCGCTGACGGGAATTCTCTTCGGCCTTGCGCCCGCCGTGCGAGGCACGCGCGTCAATGTGGCTCTGGCACTGAAGGAAAGCGCCTCTAATCCCGCCATCAGTGAGAGAGGGAGATTCGGGTTAGGCAACGCGCTGGTGGTGGTACAAGTGGCCCTTTCGATTCTCGTGCTAGTGGGCGCGTCGCTGCTGGTACGCACGCTAATCAACCTCGCAACCATGAATATCGGCTTCGACGCGCGCAACGTCGTAATCTTCAGCGTACAACCGCAGTTGAATGGGTATAAAGGCGAGCGGCTCGCCAGCCTGTTCCCCGAATTGCAGCGGCGGCTTGGGGCCGTTCCTGGGGTCGCGTCAGTTGGGTATTCGTCGGTTTCTCTGCTTAGTGGCGCGTACAGTGCGCAGGACGTTTACTTTGCCAACGAACCAAACCAACAGGCAGATGTTCTCGATGTGGGTCCTAACTTCTTTGAGACCATGCGCATTCCGCTCGTTAGCGGGCGGACGTACAACGCGCAGGATTTCAAGGATGCCTCCGCCAAAAAGACAAAGGTTGTCATCGTGAATCAGAGCTTTGCGCGCCGCTTCTTTAGCAAGCGCAATCCAGTCGGTCAGTTGATTTGTTTGGATGACGGTAAGCCGCCCGACGTGGAGATCGTCGGCGTGGTCGGAGATACGAAATACAACGGCCTGCGCGAGGCGATCGAGCCGACCATGTACTTCCCGCTGCAGTCCGGTGGCGGGACATTCGAAGTGCGCACGGCCTTGAACCCTAAGGCGCTGATCCCATCGATCCGTGAGGCAGTAAAAAGTGTGGACGGCAACCCTCCCATCGCCCGCCTGATGACGCAAAGCGACCAGATCGACCGCGCCATGTTCCAGGAACGCCTGGTGGCGTGGCTTTCCGGCGCGTTCGCGCTGCTGGCTCTGGTCGTCGCTTGTATCGGACTCTACGGCCTGCTTTCCTTTGAGGTGACGCGGCGCACGCACGAAGTGGGGGTGCGCATGGCGCTCGGAGCCTTGCCGCGACAGGTGTTTGGCCTGGTCCTCCGACGCGGCATTCGACTGGTCGCCCTTGGCGCCGTCATTGGCATCGCTGCCGCGCTTGGCCTCACCCGCTACCTCCAGAGCTTGCTCTATGGGGTTCGTCCGATTGATCCGCTGGCGTATGCCGCTGTTACCATCTTGCTGTTGATCGTGACAATGGGGGCGTGTTACGTGCCCGCCCGCCGCGCCACCCAAGTGGACCCGATGGTGGCGCTGAGGTACGAATAGGATTCAGGATTCGGGATTCAGGATTTAGGAAAGCTGTGGGGTATCACGGACCCCCGGCTTTTTCGATTGTCGATTGCCGATTGTCGATTTTCGATTGTCGATCGACGATTGCTGATGGTCGATTGCGGATGGTCGGTTGACGACAACCGAGGGTCGAGTGCCGGCCTGATGTTCCGCACTCACGAGTGGCTGAGGTTCTTGAATCTGGAATTTGGAATCTGAAATCTGAAATTTGGCGTTTGGTTTGCCGCTCTCGCGGCGACCCCTCCAGCGCTCTCCCGCTCGCAAAGTGAAAGAAAAGCAAGTCAAAAGTCAAATCGCGGGGCAAAAGTGAAATCTCAAGAACGACTTTCTTGAAGTACCGTCGGTTTTGCCATTTGCGCTTTGCCTTTTGAATTGTTCTTCCGTGTTGCCTTCCCAAGGCGCCATCGAGATTCTACTTGACAAATCCCCCTACGTAAGCTAGCAAGGTAGCGTATTGTTGCGTGTCGAAGGCCACCCCGAAACACCTCCACGTCAGTGCGTGTGCTCGTCCTGGAAAGGAAGATCCCCGCAGTCAGCAAAAATGGTTTCTTGCTGGGCCTATCCCGTCAAACATCAACTAGTCACGGGCGCTGCAAGTGAGGAAGAATTCTTTTTTTCAGGAACGAAGCTGGAATGTTATTGAAAACAAAGGACCGAGGTCGAAAGCTCGCTGGCGAAGCTCGAATATCGTTGAAAACATTTTACTTATCCGCTGATTACAGGAATGTTACTGAAAACAAAAGAGTTTACCTACCGTAAAGCGCGGGCGTCTCGCCCGCTGCCGCAGGGGCGTTACGCCCCCACACTGCGGAAGTAGAGACTAGGCGAGGGTAGAGCCTGCCCTGCGTCAAACGACAAAATGCCCGTGCTCCCGCGGGCGAGACGCCCGCACTGCCTCACGAGCCTCGGCGCATACGCGCAACCCAACGTATGCACGCGCTCTTTCAATCGCCAATCAGAGATCGACAAGGGAAGGAGAAACACTCATCCCGCAGCTTGAATTAGGCCGTACCACGGTCGGTCACAACTCAGGCTTGCGCGGTGCGGGGCAACGTTTGGTACTCTTGTACAGTGCGCGCGGCGCGACGGTGGTTTGCCAGAATTGCCAGCAGCGATGCCCGTCCTATCTTCTCGCAATGCACGGAGCAGAGTGAAATGGCATTGAGGGGGCGGACAAAGTCATGCAGGCGGCGCTGGTAATCGCGAATGACGTTGAGCCCGTCGCCTTTGGATAGGGCCCACGACCAATCTGTAACCCATCGCATGACGGTACCGTGGAGATGTAACGGGCTTCTTTGCAGCGGATCGCCCGCTCTCAAGAGTTCGTTGAGGCAATCCGGGGCGGTTAGGAACACCAGACGCCCGCTATGCAAGAAGACGTCAGGTCTCAACCCGTTCTCACTCAGGCCGCGCGCAATTTCATTCAGGCAGGTCGGGTCAGCCACGACGACAACCTGTTGACCGATTTCCAACCCTGGGATTACGAATTGTAAGATTTCAAATAGGCCCTTTTCTCTACGTACTACTAAACGGCATGCGTCGGGCTGGGCCATACCCACCGCATGGTTGATTGTTCCTGCTCCCATACCTCATATCTTCATCGAAGTGTTATGCCTCTGTCAACAAGACATAGTGGCGTGGCGTCAAATTGTCAGCAGTGGACGCTTTGTATACTTTCGCCTTCTCTTCGGTCCTCTGGAGTCTTAGCACAGCACGATCTTTTCGCGCTGCTCCCTGACTTCCCTGGTGGCGTTTCGAGTGTCGACCACCAAGCGCGAGTTGCGCACAATGGCAGCGTAGTCGTAGCTGGAATGGTCCGTCACTATGACCACGGCATCGTACGAGGCGAGCGCTTCGGCGGTGGGCTCGACAGCGCCCATTCCGAAGTCATACTTTCGCGTCCTATGGAGGCGGGGGAAATAGGGATCATGGTAATCAACTCGAGCCCCGTTGTCTTTCAGCAGCTCGATGATTCGCAAGCTCGGCGATTCGCGCAAGTCGTCGATATCTTTCTTATAAGCGATCCCCAGAATCAGAATTCGGGCGTCCTGCAAACACTGTTTTCTTCCGTTCAAAGCGCTTCGCAAGGAGGAGACGACGTGCTCAGGCATGGAAGCGTTGATCTCGCCCGCCAGTTCGATGAAGCGGGTGGGGAATTCATACTCACGAGCCTTCCAAGTCAAATAGAACGGGTCGATGGGAATGCAGTGTCCGCCCAGTCCCGGTCCAGGAAAGAAGGGCGTGAAGCCGAAAGGTTTGGTTCTGGCAGCCTCGATGACTTCCCAGATGTCGATTCCCATTCGCAAACAGAGCAGCTTCAGCTCATTCACCAGCGCGATGTTGACGCAGCGATAGGTGTTCTCCAGAATCTTGGTCATCTCTGCGGCGCGCGTGGAACTGACTACGAACGTCCTCTCAAAGGCCTGGCCATAGAGAGCCTGCGCCGCCAGCGCGCTCGAGGCATTCACTCCCGCAACGATCTTGGGGATTTGGTGGGTCTGGAACTGCTTGTTTCCTGGATCTTCTCGCTCTGGGGAAAATGCCACAAGGAAGTCGCCTGCGGGTTGCGGGGGTGCACTAATGTGAGATCCATCGGTCGAGTAAGGCAGGATGGGGCACCTTAATCCCGACTTCTCCAGGATGGGCACAACTTCCTCCTCGGTGGTTCCAGGATAGGTTGTGCTTTCCAGCACCACCAACTGGCCGGGACGCAAATGTGGGGTTATGGATTCAGTTGTGTTGCGGACGAACGAAAGGTCGGGCTCGCGATGTTGGTCGAGGGGGGTGGGGACGCATATTAGGATGGCGTCCATCGCTTCCAACAAGGCGAAGTCGGTGGTGGCACGAAATCCCCGTTTTTCGACCTGCTCCGCAATAGCAGAAGCTGGGATGTGACGGATATAGCTCTCTCCCTTTTCGAGCATTTCCACCTTTGTCGGGTCGACGTCGAAACCCGTGGTTGGAAAGCCGTTTCTAGCGAACAATAAACCCAGAGGCAGGCCGACGTAACCGAGTCCGATTACGCCGATCTGGGCAGTTTTGCTTTGAACCTTTGAGGTGAAGGTTGTTGATTTCGGGACGATCTCAGGCTGTGCTTTGTCTTTTTTCATGGACTCCCGTAACGGTAAATTGGTATCTGGCTCACGCCTGGCCGATTATAACACTTCTCGCCGAGAGGGCGGCATAACACCGGCCACACTACATTCCCCCCCTGGGTGAGAGGGTCGCATAGTCATGCCAGAGCTCACGATCCGCTGAAAGCCCTGGCCAGCGGGCGCGATGCTAACCTTCTGGTAAACAAACTGTAGCGATTGGAGTAACCCCAGCCTTTTTTCGCTTGCAACCCCTCTTTGCAATCTCCTAAGGTTAATCTTAGCCTGAATCTCTTAGAAGGCGCAGTGGTCATGCTCTGGCGAGTTTCCTGCCTCGGAAGAAGTCAATTGAAATTCAAGGTTCGAGTCCAGAGCCTCAGGGTGGAAAGCGTGCCATGAGCATCGGATTTGCCTGTTCTGGTGAAGTTGTGGAAGACACGGTATCAGACCGAAACGGACGGATGCCAGAGGGTTCCCAGGGACCTTTGCCCACGCCGGCAGAGGCGAGGAATTCGGAAGCCCTTTTGGCTCTTGACATCGAGGCCAGCTCCGATTATTTGCTGGAATTGATTGTGCACAACTTGCGGCAGCTCGGCCCAGCTCCCCACAGCGCCTTCTTGCAGAGACTCTTGAGGGGACTGACCAGCATCGAGGTGAGCGAAAAGGAGAGCATTGTCCATTGGGAAAGGATTCTGGCCCGCCGAAACGAATTGACGGAGAAACTCGGTCGCTCGGTTTTCCTAAGGACCGCGGCGGTGGATTACTTTGGTGAACTGCACCTTTTGCGCAAACCTATTCTGCTGGAATACGAAGAGCTTGAGAAGTTGCGCCATAACGCCGCCACGGATTCGCTCACGGGCCTGAAGAACCGCCGCATGTTTGACGAACACTTGGGCCGGGAGATCAATTACGCCCGACGTTACGGGACCTCGTTTGCAATCCTCCTATTGGATCTTCGCAAGTTCAAGTTCGCCAATGACACTTACGGACATGCTACTGGAGACGAGATTCTGCGTAGTGTGGCTCGTGCGAGTGTGGAGACTACCCGTGGGTCCGATATATCTTGCCGGATAGGCGGCGACGAGTTTGCCATTCTTCTCCCTCAAGCCGATCGACCCAGCGCCAAAGCACTGGCGGAGCGGCTCGCCAGAAAGTTCGAAACCTATGCGGGGCAGTTGGCGCCCAGCGCGCGGGTCGGGCTTGATTACGGGGTCGCCGTTTTCCCAGAAGACGGTGAGGAGGCAAGTACGCTGTACCAAACGGCGGACAAGAACCTTTACAAAAGCAAACAAAAGGCCTCTCTCGCGCTCGATGAATCCGAAGCCCCAGCTTGGGGTCCACTGCCCGAACCCGAAGCAGCGGGGAGAAGCGCTGACGGTGCGACAGAGCGTGGCGCCCCGAGTCGCTCTGCCAGCTCCGATGGGTTTCCGGGCCGGGGACTGGAGGCGCGAGACAGCCAACCTTCCGAACACGCTCAGAACCGCCGCCGGCATGAACGAACTCGGGTAGAAGGAGCGCGCCGGTTAGGCTATGTTCGCCTCTCGGAGAAGGGTAGGTTCGTAACGGTTTTGGACCTGAGCCGCGGGGGCGTTGGCTTACTGATGGACGACTTTGATCTCCCTGACAGTTTTCAAGCTCGAATACAAGCTCCGTTCCTGTCCGATGCTGAACTCACCTTATATCGGGTTTATCGCCGCGCAATTCTGGATGGCAAACAGCGCGTTGGCTGCTCGTTCACACCAGTGTCCCAGCCGGGGATGGCTTAGCGCCCTTTTGGAACCAAGCTACGGTGCGCTCCAGCCACAGTTGCATCTTCAAGGGTTAATACAGAGGTTTGGTTGTTGGCTCGACGGCCGCCTTGCCCAGCGGATCGAGAAGTTGCCGGGCTCCGCGGGCCATCAAGTTAATCTCGGTTGTGGTTTGAAAGAACAGGAAGCCCTGGTCCATCAGCCTCTTTATTTGGTCGGAATCCCCAACCGGCAAGCCCAGGACCTTGTGGTGTGCTCGGCCGGCTGCTACGACCTTCTTCAAGGCTTCTTGAACCTTAGGATGATCCAGTTGTCCACGGCATCCCAGTGAGAAGGACAGGTCACTGGTGCCCACAAAAATCACGTCAACGCCCGGTGTGGCGGCAATCGCGTCAATTTCCTCCACGGCCCGCGCCTCTTCGACAATGATCACAACCACCACGTTCGCATCGGCGAAGTCATAGTAGCCTCCGGCAGCCGGCCAGCGAAACCTCGCCAATCCCGCTCCAGAACCGCGCCGGCCTTGCGGCGGATACTTGCACGCGGCCACAGCTTGGCGGGCCAACTCGGGCGTGCTGGTGAACGGAAACATGACGCCCAGCGCCCCGGCGTCGAGCACGCGCTTGGCAGTCCAGACTTCGTTGACGGGCACACGGGCGAAGGGGACAGCCTTCAGTCCGCGGGTGGCCAGAACCATGTCACGCAAGCTTTCGAGAGTGATGGGGCTGTGCTCCATCTCGATCCACAAGAAATCGAAGCCGAGGGTGGCGGCCTGTGCTGCAATTTCAGCGCTCCCGACCGTCAGCGTAATACCAAGCGCGGGTTTTCCCTCCCGCAGCAGCTTCTTCACGGGGTTTTCCCAGGCCGCTTGCGTGCTTAAGCTTACGTCAGGCATAAGGATGCTCCAGGTCTAATCTCACCCACTCAGTTTATCGGCTAGGTGTAGGGTAGTCAACGGCAGATTCTGCTGTGGCCGATTGAAAACCATTTGAATCTTGCCATTTGAAATCGTCTTACGAGGGGCCGTGGGTGAGCGTTGTACTATGGTTTCCGGGGCGTGCCCTTCCGGGGTCTCCCGACTGTCCAGGGAGAAGTCGATGGGCTAAAAAGGGAACTCGTAGAGCAGGCTGCTGAGGTTCCACTTCTACGGGTTGGATTCCCGCCTTCGCGGGAATGACCGGTGGTTCGTAAGGGAAAGTAATCCCAAACGGCGCCACTGCCGCCGCGCTGGCAAACTTTTTCGCGGTGTCTTTACGAGGGTGGGTTCAGTCTTCACAGCTCCCTGCCCGGGGAGCAAAGCTGTAAACGGTGACCGTCAAGAAGCCAGAACAGGCCACGGATGGGATGAAGAAACGCGGCCCGACGGAGGCCACGAGGGGTATACTGGCTTCTGGCCGGCAAGGCAAAATGGAAATCCTGGCTTAATCTCTTCATAGCGTGAAGGCGAACCCGATAGGGCCGGCTTGCTGGCGATTGCTCATGCGAAAACACTGGATCGGCATCCTGGGTACTCTGGCGGCTTCCCTCTGTCTCGCCCAGCTCCCGTCCTCTACATTGCCGCCGCCCCGCGCCGAACGCAGTACAGGCCAAACAATCTCAATCACGTCCCCGAAGGCTCCCATGCACTTTCGGGACATTGCTGCGCAGGCAGGACTCACGATCATTCCACGCTCCTCGTCTGAGCGCCGCTACCTGGTGGAAACCATGGGTGGCGGCGGCATCGCACTCTTCGATTGCGACAATGACGGCAAGCTCGACATCGCTGTGGTGAACGACTCCACCATCGAGCAATATCTTCGCGGCGGCGATCCGATGATCACCCTCTACCATCAGGATTCGGGTTCGGGGAGCATTCACTTCACCGATGTGACCCAATCTGCGGGCCTCACAACGCGCGGTTGGGGAATGGCCATCGCTGTGGGAGACTTCGATAACGATGGCTTGCCGGACCTGTATGTCACCGGCTATGGCCACAACGTGCTGTACCACAATCTCGGCGGCTGCAAATTCGAGGACGTAACCGAAAAGGCCGGCCTCAAAGTGGGTGGGTTCAGCACCGGTGCGGCCTGGGCTGACTACGATCGAGATGGATATCTCGACCTGTTTGTAGCTCGCTACGTTCACACCGATCTCCACCACTTGCCGCCGCCCGCCCCCGACGCTACCGGCTACCGGTCCGTCATCCTGGAGATGCCCAGCGAAATGCCAGGTGAATCTGATTATCTGTTCCGCAATCGTGGCGACGGCACCTTCGAGGATGTGTCTCAAAAAGCGGGCGTCAACAATCCCCACAAGCTTCATGGCATGGGGGTTGTTTGGGGCGATTATGACAACGATGGTTGGCCCGACCTCTTCGTCACGAACGACGATGGCCAGAATTTCCTCTATCACAATAAGCGCGATGGCACATTTGAGGAAGTCGGGCTTGTCTCGGGCACCGGTCTGGGACCCAACGGAGAAACCTTCGGCAACATGGCCGCGGATTTCGGCGACTTCGATCGCGACGGCAAGCTTGGCTTGATTGTGACCCGCTACGGCAAACAGCCCGCGAGCCTCTATCGAAATGACGCGCAAGGCTTCACGGATATCGCCACGGAAGCCAAAATTGGGCCTCTGACCTACGCTCCCGTAAAGTGGGGCGTCGGCTTCGGCGATTTCGACAACGATGGCTGGCCCGATCTCCTGATAGCTAACGGCAACTTTTCATCTTTGATGGATACGCTCGAAAACGAAGTCAAGTATCGCGAGCCGATACAGTTGTTCCGCAACCTGGGAAACGGGACTTTCGAGGAAATTGCGGATCGCACCGGGCTCAACGATGGCCCCCTAGAATCGCGCCGTGGCACCGCATTTGGCGACGTCAACAACGATGGCAATCTCGACGTAGTCGTCTTCAATGCCGCCGGTCCGCCTTCCTTGTTTCTCAACGACAGGCGCAACGCCAACCATCGCGTTCTGTTTCGTCTCATCGGCACCAAGAGCAACCGTGCTGCGGTCGGCGCGCGCGTCACCGTCTACACATCAGAAATGACTCAGATTGACGAAGTCCGCGGGGGAGGAAGTTACAACTCAACGAATGACACGCGCCTTCATTTCGGGTTGGGCCGCGACGCCGTGATGAGTAAAGTCAAAGTCCAGTGGCCCAGCGGACCGGAGCAGGAGTTCCGCAACGTTGCGGGAGACGCGATCTATGAGGTTGTCGAAGGGCAAGCCATGAAGAAAACGCTTGCGCTGCCCCCTCCGGGCAATTGAATCACGGAAGCGCAAACGGAAATCGCTCAGCACAGGTGGAAGTCGCGTTCAATCGCACTCACTCGCCGGTGTCCAGCACAAGATGTGGGACATGCCCAGCCCCAAGGGAGAGGGCTGTCGGCTCTGACGCACTCAGTCACTCACTCTCACTCACTCTCTCGCTCCAAGGGCTGATTCTTTCACACGTTATTAACCGCAGGACAGGCTTTCTGCTTACTGCCTGCTGCTTTCTGCCGACTGCCTACGGCCGACTGCCTACGGCCGACTGCCTGCTGCCGACTGCAGACTGCCTGTTGCAGTCCGTCCTATTCCCCTGATACATTAGCGAGACTCATGTGGCGGCAGACTCAGGTCTGTCGCGGAGAGGAGCGATTCTGGCCGGCGAAAAACTTCCCAAGCTAGTCGATCTGATGGCGCACCTGCGAGGGCCCGAGGGCTGCCCCTGGGACCGCGAGCAGAACTATGACACCCTGAAGGGATTGCTGCTCGAAGAGGCCTACGAAGTCGTTGACGCGACTACCGAGCGCGATTTCAGAGGCCTGGAAGATGAATTGGGCGATCTACTTTTCCAGGTGGTGTTTTATTCCCGCCTGGCGGAAGAGGAAGGGCGCTTCGACATCGACAACGTTATCGAGCGCGTGCACGCAAAACTCATTCGGCGGCATCCTCACGTATTCGGCGAGGTCCGCGCCCGTAACGCTGCCGAAGCGCTCAAGAGTTGGCTCAATGTGAAAGCGCAGGAGCAGGCCGCGACGGGGCAGGGTAAGAGTGCGGAGAAATCCCTCCTGGACGGGATTGCTCCAGCCCTGCCTGCGACCCTTGTCGCCTACGAACTCGGATTGCGCGCGGCGGAAGTGGGCTTCGATTGGAAAAAGGCCGAGGACGTGCTGGAAAAGGTTGAAGAGGAGGTTCGAGAACTGCGCCGCGAATTGAGTCAAGGAGCGAGCGCCAACTCATCCCGGCTCGAGGAGGAGGCGGGCGACTTGCTATTCACCGCTGCCCATCTGGCGCGCTTCCTCCGCTCCGACCCGGAGTCTTGCCTGCGCAGAGCCAATCAGAAATTCGCGCGCAGGTTCCAGGCGCTCGAAAAGGAAGTGGCCGCGCAGGGAAGAAACCTGCGGGAGTGTACGCTCGAGGAAATGGAGTCGCTTTGGAACGGGTTAAAATCGAAGGAAGCCGGTTGAAATATAGGATCGGGCCTTGCCGAAGGCTGGAAGAGCTCGCTACCCTGGTGAAAGTTCAGCAGAAGATTTGGGGGTATGCGGAACAGGAACTGTATCCCGTGAGACTGTTCGTAACCCTGCGGCGAATCGGAGGACAAGTGCTGGGCGCTTTCACGCCGCAGGGCACGCTTGTAGGCTTCGTCGCATCGTTACCCGCCTGGCATGGAGTCGAGCGTTACTATCATTCGCTTTCCCTTGGAGTCTTGCGCGAGCACGAAAACCGAGGGCTGGGCAGGGCGTTGAAGATTGCACAGAGACGCGCAGCGCTGCGAGCCGGTGTCGAGCTGATCGAGTGGACCTTTGATCCTCTGAGGGCGAAAAATGCTTTTCTCAACATCGTGCGGCTGGGAGCCATCGCCCGCTGTTACCAATCAGACTACTACGGTGAAGTGGAAAGCAGGTTTCAAAGAGGTCTGCCCAGCGACCGCTTGATTGTTGAATGGCGGCTGAGCTCGGAGCGGGTCAAGCGGGCGCTGGCGGGGAAGCCGCCCCGCCGCCGTAAAGTGCAGCCGGCGGCGGTGGTGGAGATTCCAGCCGACATCGACCGGCTAAGGCAGTCAAACCCACGGGAAGCGCGACGGAGCCAGTTGGCGGCTCGCCGCGAGCTTCAGAAGTACTTTGCTCAGAAGTTGGCCATCACGGGATTCGAACACGACGTGAGATCGGCCCGTTATTTATTGGAGCCTTATGAAGATTAATCGTGTGGAACTTCGGGAAATTCAGATGTCGCTGGTCCATCCTTTCGAGACGAGTTTTGGCAGAACGACTCTGCGCAGAATTGTGCTGGTGCGGGTGGATGCGGCAGGCCTTACGGGATGGGGCGAAGTGACGGCGGGCGAAGCGCCGCTTTACAGCCACGAGACTTTCGAAACGGCCTGGCATGTGTTGCGGGATTTCCTCATTCCCTGGGTCGTGGGCAAGGAATGGGCGTCGCCCTCTGAAGTTGCGGCCCGCTTCCGCCCCATCCGCGGCCACAACATGGCCAAAGCTGCCCTCGAGAACGCGATCTGGGTGATTGAGGCGCAGCAGAAAGGCATTTCATTGGCGAACGCCGTGGGCGGGACGCTGGAGGAGATTCCCTGCGGCGTGTCGATTGGGATTCAAAGCAGGGTTGAGGAACTGCTGGAAAAAATCGGGCGCGAAGTTTCAGCCGGGTATCAGCGGATCAAGGTCAAGGTCAAGCCGGGCTGGGACCTCAACATCCTGGAGAGCATCCGCACCGAGTTTCCGCGTATCGCCCTGATGGCGGATGCCAATTCCGCTTACACGCTTGCTGACTTGGACCGTCTGAAGCAATTCGATCGGTTCTATCTGATGATGATCGAGCAGCCGCTCGGCTGGGACGACATCCTCGATCACGCCAAGCTGCAAAGAGAGATTTCCACACCGATTTGCCTGGATGAATCGATCCACAGCGCCGACGACGCGCGCAAGGCCATCGAGGCAGGCGCCTGCAAGATCATTAACGTGAAGTTGGGACGCGTGGGGGGCTTGACCTCGGCCCAACAAGTTCACCAGGTGTGCCGGGCTCGAAACATCCCGGTTTGGTGTGGCGGCATGCTCGAGTCCGGAATTGGGCGCGCCCACAATGTTGCCATGTCCTCGCTCCCCGGATTCACCCTGCCGGGGGATGTTTCAGCCAGCAAGCGTTACTGGGCGGAGGATATCATCTCGCCGGAGGTGACCGTCAGCACGCACGGAACCATACACGTTCCGCAGGTCCCCGGGCTCGGGTACGAGCCCAACCTCGATCGGATCGAAAAGATGACCATACGAAAGGAGCAATTTGGCTAGCGTGGTGCTTAACGGGACTTGGCGTGCCTGTGGTGCATCGCTGCCATGAAAATGACTCCCCTCCTCAGCGGGAGGAGGGGGCAGGGGGTGGTGGGTGGCAGCGTCGCGTCCCGGTCAACCACCCCTAATCCCTCCTTAACAAGGAGGGGAATTATGTGGGCATTTTCATGAACAGTGTTGAGCCGAAGGATCATAGAGTCTTCGTTCACGATGACAAACGACGCCGCAGCGCAGAAACGCATCTGTCCTGAAGAATCGTTAGACGCACCGTACTAGCACAATAGCGAAAGCAGTGCCAGGCGCCTCCTCCCAAGCTCATAATCACGCCTTGATGCACTTTCTCCTCTTCTGGGGGACGGTGTTTTGGGCATCGAATATTGTGGCAGGGAAAGAGGCTGTGAGCGGTTTTGGCGCCATGGGGCTGGCGCAGTTGCGGCTTGCCGGGGCCGCGCTGCTTTTTGCTGCCCTATTTCTGGCATGGCGCAAGCGGCCCGAACTGCGTTTGAGCAGGCGTCAATGGCTGGTCCTCACCGGCGTGGCATTCAATGGGCTAACCCTCAACCAGATTTGTTTCATCAATGGTTTGGCTAGGACCTCCGTGGCGCACACCGGGCTCATCGTGGCACTGGGCCCGGTCATGGTGCTGTCGCTTTCTTGTTTAATGCGGCTCGAGCCGTTAACTCTGCCCAAGCTCCTCGGCATGGTGATTTCGTTCGGGGGCGTAGCAGTCCTTACGCTTGGCGGGGAGGAGGTGGGGAGCGCGGCGCACTGGCAAGGCGACCTAATTGTGCTGGCCGGGAGTGTATCCTTCGCCTACTACACGATTCAGGTTAAGGAAATTGCGAATCGGTACGACGCGCTTACCCTGAACACGCTGACCTTCGCCGTGGGGGCGTTGCTGATGATCCCGTTTGCCGCTCGCTCCGTCCTGAATATCCGCTGGGCCAACGTGACCCTCGGCGCGTGGGGCGGGTTGGGATTTATGATCGTTTTGGGCACAGTGGTGGCTTACCTTTTCTACGCATTCGCCCTTACTGAACTTTCTGCCTCACGCGCAGCAGCTTTCGCGTACCTCCAGCCGGTGGTGGCGGCGCTGCTAGGGACATGGCTGCTTGGGGAAAAAATCACGGAGAGGGTTGTCGCCGGCGGCGCGCTGATTCTGCTGGGCGTCTACCTGGCCGAGAGCGAACGGGGGGAACAATTCGAAGGCAGTCGGCAGTAGGCAGTGGGCAGAGTGGGCCTTGGGCGGCGGAAACCTGGAATTCGGAATGCGGCTCTGCCGCGCTGTGACCGTGGGGAACAATCTGAATGAATTCTCAATCGCAATGTCGAGGCTATGTGGCCTTTTGGCAAGTCTGTAGACTACTTGCTGGAGCGGCATTAGCGTGCATGTTCTGGAATTTGGGATCTGGAATCTGGTATGCGGCTCCGCCGCCTGGTGAGACCGACTCCCGCTCAGTATCCAAACCCCGAGCTAACGATCTCAAATCTCGAGGAACTCCTTATCATCTGGTGGTCCACTCCAACATTGCCGAGGTGGCTGACGCCGATACATCGCAGGTGCTCTACGAGAAGAACCCGAATCAAGTTACCCCGATCGCCTCGATTACTAAACTGATGACGGCCATCGTCATTCTCGAGGCAAAGTTGCCACTGGCTGATGTGGTTGAGATCAACGATGAGGACGTCGATGACCTGAAGGGCACGCGTTCCTTCTTAAGCTTGGGCACCCGCTTGACGCGGGAAGACATGCTGCACCTCGCTTTGATGTCCTCCGAAAACAGGGCTGCCGCGTGCCTCAGCCGTTATTATCCCGGGGGCCGGACCGCATTCATTGAAGCGATGAACCGCAAAGCGCATGAATTGGGAATGGAGAATACCCACTTTGTTACCCCAAATGGGCTTTCCCCTGAGGATGTTTCTACAGCACGGGATCTGGTAAGGCTCGTGAACGCAGCATACGAATACCCTCTGATTCGGCAGTTCTCGACTGACACCCAATACGAAGTCTTTGTGGGCGCAAGCGGGAGAACGCGGCTGCAATACGGCAACACGAATCGCTTGGTTGGACGTCCCGAGTGGGACATCGAACTCCAGAAGACAGGATTTATCAACGAATCCGGCAGGTGCCTGGTAATAGAAGCGCAGGTCGACGGCCGGAGACTCATCATGGTGTTCTTGGATTCGTACGGCAAACTGACCTGTTTTGCCGACGCCAGACGCGTGCGACGACAATTGGCCGCGCTACAAAGGCGGTGAAGGCAGAAAGCAGCCTACTGCCTACTGCCTACTTCTACTACGTTAAGTTATTGACCTCCCGTAAGAGAGGTGGTAAGCTCCGGTCTATGACCGAGAGCCAAATCGAGAAATGTCGAGAACGCTTGGAACAGTTTTTGGC
>Ga0326728_10004477_pt1 | contig 41303 bp, 32 predicted proteins | sample MB3enrmetagenome_FD_207602 | JGI IMG/M metagenome (GOLD analysis project Ga0326728, IMG submission 207602) | Lab enriched peat soil microbial communities from McLean, Ithaca, NY, United States - MB31MN | ecosystem: Environmental > Terrestrial > Soil > Wetlands > Peat | place: USA: New York... | reverse complement strand
GACGTGCGGGTGCACGCGGCCGACGGTGCCGACGCGGCGCTCAAGCGTATCGTCAGGCCGGCTTTGAAAGCTCACGGGACTGGTCTCCGTCATGCCGTAACAGATGGTCACTTCGGGCATGTGCATCTCGGCGACGACCCGGCGCATTACCGCGGTCGGGCACGGCGATCCGGCCATGATGCCCGTGCGCAGCGACGACAGATCGAATTCGCCGAACCGAGGATGTTCGAGTTGCGCGATGAACATCGTCGGCACGCCGTGCAGAGCCGTGCAACGTTCGTTCGCGACGGTCGTGAGCACCCCCACCGGGTCGAAGCCCTCGCCGGACAATACGCTCGCCGCCCCGTGCGTCATCGCCGCGAGCACGCCGAGCACCATGCCGAAGCAATGGTACAGCGGCACGGGAATGCAGATGCGGTCATCGGCCGTGAGAGCCATGCCCTCGCCGACGAAGAAGCCGTTGTTGACGATGTTGAAATGCGTGAGCGCCGCGCCCTTGGGGGTGCCGGTGGTGCCGCTCGTGAATTGAATGTTGAATACGTCGTCAGGGTCCACGCGGCTCTCGATGGACGCCAGCACCGTCTCGTCGAGATCGTGGCCCGCGGCCGCGAGGTCTTCGAATGAGAGCGTGCCGGCCAGGGGCACCTTGCCCAGCTGGATGAGCAGCCGAAGCTCTGGAAAGGCGGCGCACACCAGTCGTCCGGGAGCGGCGGCCTCGAGTTCGGGAATCAGCGACGCCAGCATGCCCATGTAATCGCTGGTCTTGAAGCGCGGCGCAAACACCAACGCCCGGCAGCCCACCAGCCGCAGCGCGAAATCCATCTCCATGGTTCGGTAGGCGGGATTGAGATTGACGAGCGTCAGGCCGGCGCGTGCCGCGGCGAACAGGGTGAGCACCCACTCGGCACAATTGGGCGCCCAGATGCCGATGCGCTCGCCGGGCTCGAGGCCGCAGGCGATCATGCCGCGCGCGATCCGCTCCACCGCTCGATCGAATTCAGCGAACGTGAACCGCAGCGACTGATACGGCACCACGAGCGCGGGGCGTTCGGGGCCCGCGGCGGCCGCGGCCTTGAGCACGCCATCGACGGTGCGATAGAGCAGCGGCCGGTCGCCGGTGCCCGACTCGAAGCTCGCCGCGGCAGGCATGCTGATGGGATGCACGTGTCTCGCCAGTTCTCGCGGTCGCTAGAAAAAGTGGTACCCCGCATCGATGCCGAACATCCGCGGCAGACCGCGGTGCTCGTAGTCGAAGCCCAGCGATTGTAGGTCATAGGCGTTTGTCAGGTAAAAGCGGTTGGTCATGTTCTTGTCCCACAGGCCCACTTCCCATTTATCGTCCGGACCATGCCAGGCGAGGCGGGCATTGAGCAGCGCATAGGGATCCTGTGCGATGCGGTTCTCGTTGACCAGCTCGAAGTACTGCTTCGAGGCGTAGTTGCCGTCGAGGTGCAGGACCACATGACTGCTGCCGACGTTGAACGCGTCCCAGTCGGTCGCGAGCGTCGCGGACAGGTGCGGCGCCTCCGGCAGCTGGTGTTCGTCGACCGAGATCGTGCCGCCCGCGATGGCGCCGTTCTGGACCGTGGCGTACAGCACGCCCAGGCCGCCACGCACGGTGACGCTGCGCACCGGACGCGTGACGAGTTCGAGTTCGCCGCCGTCGATCTTGGACTTCGGCAAGTTGATGAGCGGCTGCTCGCCGTTCGGGCGAACATCGATGATCTGCTGGTTCTTGTACTGGTAGTGGAACGCCGCGCCGTTCAGCTCCAGCCGTTTGTCGAGCCACGCGGTCTTGAAGCCCGCCTCGTAGGAATCGACCGTCTCGGGCTTGACGGTCGTGAAGTCCTGCGGCGAGAACAGGTACTGCGCGTTGAACGCGCCCGCGCGGAAACCGCGGCTGTAGCTTAAGTAGATGAGCGAGTCCTGGGTCGGCGTGATGTCGACGCCCACATGGCCGGTGACCGCGGTGTTGTGCAGTGCCTGGCTGCGGGTTTGGTCGATGATCGAGGTGTAGTCGGCCGAGCCCGGCAGCGCCAGCGTCGGGCCGTAGTACGCGCCATTGGGACCCGGCTGCTCGCTGAAGAAGCCGATGTTCGCGATCGGCACCTGGTCCGAGCCGCGCAGTTGGTCGAGGGCGTTCTTCTGGATCGCGTTCTCATGCGTATAGCGCAGGCCGGCGCGCAGCTTGACCAGCGAATTGATCGCGTAGCTGTCGTCGGTGTACACCGCCCAGCTGTTGCGGACCTGGATGAACGAGTTGTAATAATCGCAGCCGGCATTCAGGAGGCTGCCGGCATAGTAGCCCTGCCCCGCGCCGAACGAGGAACTTTCGCAGGTCGTGTAGTCGTCCGACGTGAGGTTATAGATCTGGTTTTCGGTCGAGTTGTAGATCATCTCGTGCTGGTAATACGTGCCGGCGATGAACTGGAACGGCGCGTCGCTCGTCGAGGTCAGCCGCAGATCCTGGGTCACCTGGCGCGTCTCGCCATAGTACGGGATCTTGAAGACATTGATCGGCGCGCCGTCGGTGTTGTCCGGGTTGAACAGTGAACCCTCGTCCCACGACGTGATCGAGGTCAGCGCCAGCGCCGGGTCGAGCTTCCATTCGACCGTCAGCGCCGCCGCCTCGTTGAATTGTTCACGATGCGGCGTGTAGTCCTGGGCGACCTGCTCGTTGGTGAGCGGAACGCCGGTCGCGGTGCCGTTCAGCGTGCGGTAGTAGCCGAGTCCGCCGACGCCGGGAACGCCTTCCGCGCCGATATTGCCGGCGATGATGGCGTAGTCCACCGGGTCCTGCTTGCTCTTCGACATGCGCAGCGTCGCGGTCAGGTCGTCGGAGATCTTGTAGAGCAGCGACAGGCGGGCGCCCCACTGGTCGACCCCTTCCATGTCCGGATACCCGGGCAGCACGTTCTGCATGAAGCCATTGACCTTGGTGTAGGTGAAGGCAAGGCGCACCGCGAGCCGATCCGGTATGAGGCCGGTCTGGAACGCGCCCTCGGCTTCCTTGCGGTCATAGTTGCCGCCCCCCACCTTGATGTCGGCCTCGGTGTCGAAGCCCGGCTTCCGGGTGATGAAGTTGATCGCGCCGCCGGTTGAATTCTTGCCATAGAGCGTGCCCTGAGGACCGCGCAGCACCTCGACCCGCTCGAGGTCATACAACTCATCGCCGAACAGCACCACGTTGCCCTTGTAGACCTCGTCGATGTAGCTCGCCACCGGGCTCGACTGGTTGAGGCTGTAGTCGAACATCGAGACGCCGCGCAGCGAGAAGATCGGCGAGCCTTCGCCGTTGACGCCGTCGACCTGCAGGTTCGGGATCTGGGTCGCGAGGTCCGAGGGCGAGTCCAGCTTCAGCTCGCCGAGCTGCGAACTCGTGAGCACCGTGACGGAGACCGGCACGCTTTGTAGGCTCTCCGAGCGCTTCTCAGCCGTGACGACGATCTCCTCGAGGCTGCCGGTATCGGCCCCGACACTGGCCGCAGCCGGCGCAGTGTCCGCGCGGGCGGCCGCTGCGGCGAGGATGGCGATGGCCGCGGCCGGCAGCAGCAGGCGCGCTGCCGTGAAGATTCGCGCTTTTCTCTTGTACAAGTTCGTTTCCCCTACCTTTAATCGCTTATCAGATTCTGCGCCGAGACCGGCCATCGCACGTCATGCCGTGATGTTCAGACACACGGATTTGCTCTCGAGGTACGAATGAACCGCCTCGCCGCCGAGCTCCCGGCCCCAGCCGGACTGCTTGAAGCCGCCGAACGGCATGGTCGCATCCAGCACGTTGTGGCAATTCACCCAGACCGTGCCCGCGCGCAGCTTCGGCGCGAGCCGGAAAATCTTGCCGACGTCCCGGCCCCAGATGCTCGCCGCCAGCCCGTAAATCGAGTCGTTCGCGATGCGCGCAATCTCGTTCATATCATCGAACGGCTGAGCGACCACCACAGGCCCGAAGATCTCCTCACGCACTACGGACATCTGCGGATTGACATTCACGAACACGGTGGGCTCGACGTAGTAGCCGGGCGTCGATAGCGCATGCCCGCCGGCCGCTGCGTGCGCTCCGGCGGCGGCACCATCCTTCAGATATCGAGTCACGCGGTCGCGCTGAATCGATGACACGAGCGGACCGATCTGAGCGGTCGGATCGAGACTGGGGCCGAGCTTCATCGCTTTCGCTTGAGCGGCGACGCCACCGACCACACGGTCGAACAGCGGGGCGGCGACGTATAAGCGCGATCCCGCGCTGCAAACTTGACCGTGATTGAAGAAGATGGCGCTGGCTGCACCTGCAATCGCCGCATCCAGATCGGCATCCGGCAGGATGATCACCGGCGACTTGCCGCCCAATTCGACCGTGACCTTCTTCATGTTGCCGGCAGCGGCCTGGACGATGAGACGACCCACCTCGGTCGACCCCGTGAAGGTGATCTTGTCGACGCCGGAATGGGCCGCCAGGGCGGCTCCGGCCGTGGGTCCCATGCCGGTCACCACATTCAGCACACCGTTGGGAAATCCGGCTTCCAGCGCCAGCTCGCCCAAGCGTAGGGCGGTCAACGGAGTCTCTTCCGCCGGCTTCAGCACCACCGTGCAGCCCGCCGCCAGCGCCGGAGCGCATTTCCAAGTGGCCAGCAAGAAGGGAAAGTTCCAGGCAATGACCGCACCGACCACGCCCACGGGCTCGCGCGTCGAGAAGGCCGCGTACTGTTGGCCCGGCACCAGCGTGCCCGATACCGGCAGCGTCTTACCCTCGATCTTGGTCGGCCATCCCGCCATGTAGCGCCACACTTCGAGCGCGTGCTTGATGTCGACGTGGCGGGCCATCAAGACCGATTTGCCGTTGTCGATGGCCTCGAGCTCCGCAAGTTCGTCCGCATGCTGTTCGATCAGATCAGCCAGCCGGTGCAGCACGCGTTCCCGGTCGACCGGCGTCATCCGCGCCCAGTCGCCCTCGTCGAATGCGCGTCGCGCTGCGGCAACCGCGCGCTCCACATCGGGCGCATCGCCGAGCGCACAGTGCGCGATGACGGCGTCGCTCGAGGGATCGCGGACCTCGAAGGTCTTGCCGCTGGCCGCTGCCACCCACGCGCCGTCGATGAGCAGTTTCCGCGGCTGCGCGAGAAACGCCGCGTTGGCCGGCATGATCGCCGACAGGTCGTTGCTGAGCGATTTCATCGAGGGGCTCGTTGCGGCAGCGGTATTCATCCTTAAAACTCCTGATGGGTGGAGACGTCGGGCAGCGCCGAAGGTTGGCTTCACCGCGAGTATCGCGGCCCTGCGCCATCTGGGGTATAAGTCGTAAGCAGCAGACGTACTAATACTTTGGTATTGGCCGGTTGCGTTCCGGCTGGAATACATATGATGAATACGCTGATTCCCGACCATGCGCCGCGGGTGCTGATCGCCGACGACCATCCGCTGTATTGCGACGCGTTACGCGCCGTCGTCCCGCAGGCGTGCCCCGGTGCGCAAATCAGCGAGGCAAACTCGCAGGACCAGGTGCTCGCCGCCGTCGCCGCCAGCCGCGCGTTTCACCTCGTTCTCCTCGACCTGAACCTGCCGGGGGCAACCGCGCTGTCCTGCCTGAGCGCGCTCCGCCGCGCGATTCCGGCCACACCCATCGTGGTCGTCTCGGCGGTCGGCGACCCGAAGGTCATGCAAGACGTCATCGTGGGCGGCGCCAGCGCCTTCATCCCGAAGTCGGCGCCCAGCCAGGTTCTCATCAACGCGTTGCGCGTCATCCTCGCGGGCGGAACCTACATGCCCACCGGCATCGTCGCGGCGCTGCGCAACGCCGATGCGGCCCCGTTGCGCGGCGAATTGACTCTGCGTCAGCGCCGTGTCCTGGAACTGCTGTCGACGGGACTCTCGAATAAACGCATCGCCCGGGCGTTGGACATCAGCGAAATCACCGTCAAGGCGCACGTCACCGCGATTTTTCGCAAGCTCGGGGTGACCAACCGCGTGCAAGCGGGTCTCGAAGCAAGACGCGTGCTCGAAACCCGCTACTGAGGGGCTAGACGCTCGAGCAAGCTGCGCAGCTCGACCAGGCTGAGCGGCTTGGCCAGCAGCGTGAACCCTTGGTCGCGCACCAGCGCGTGCAGCCGCGGGTCGGGATCGCTGGTCATGATGGCCGCCGCCGGTGCGCGATCGAATTCGCGGCGCACCTCGTCGATCGCGGCATCGCCCTTCACCGAGCCGGCAAGATGGTAGTCGCTGATGATGAAGTCCGGCGACAGGTCGGCGCCGATGAACTGCACCACCGCCTCGGTCGCGGTCGCCGCGGCGATGGGCCGATGACCCCATTTGACCAGCGTCGCGGCAAGGGCAAGCCGTACGCCCGGGTCGTCATCGATGACGGCGATGGCAAGGCTGCGTGCGCGGGCCGCTCCGGCGGCGGCCAGGAGGCTCGGCCAGGCACGGGCGCCCGATCGACTGTACGGCACCAGCACGGCGAACATGGAGCCGCGTCCCGGGGTGGAGCGCACCTCGCGGCGCAGTTCGAGCAGCGTCGCGATCCGCTGTACGATGGACAATCCCAAGCCAATGCCGGTGGTGCGCGCGCGCCCACCCGCCGGGACCTGGTAATAGGCGGTGAAAATCGCCTCCAGATGCTCCGCCTCGATGCCGATGCCGGTGTCATGGATGGCGATCAGCAGGCCATCCCGCCGGCGCCGGCAGCCCACCAGCAAGCGGCCTCGCGGCGTGTAGCGGATCGCATTGCTGATGAGATTGCGCAGCACCGTTTCGAGCAGGTGTAGGTCGGAGCGCACCCAGACGCGGCAGGATACGTAGGTCAGCTTAAGGCCTGCGGAGCGCGCCACGCTCGCAAATTCAGGGACGATGCGGTCGAGCACCGCGCTCACTGGAAAGTCCGCGTATTGCGGCTCAATACCGCCCGAGTCGAGGCGGGCCACGTCCAGCAGCGTATCGAGCAAGTTGCTGAGCGAGGCAAGCGCTACCCGCGCTTTATTCAGGTAGTCGAGATCCAGGCCGCCGAGCGCCGCCTCGCCGATCGACTCCAGGAACAGGAGTGCCGAACTCAACGGTTGCCGCAGGTCATGGCTGGCGGCGGCCAGAAACCGGGTCTTGGTCTCGTTGGCGCGGTCGGCAAACTCTTTGGCCTGCTTGAGCGCGAGTTCGATTTCACGCCGCGACTCCAATTCCGCCATCAAGCGGACATTGAGCTGCTCGTATTGCTCGGTACGATGGCGAATCGTCTCCTCGAGGCTCGCCGCGGCCTGGAACCAGGAGAACGCGCTCCCCTGGTCATCCACGGCCTTCTCGACGCGCTCCATCAGCGCCTTGACGGTCTTCTTGAGCGCGCGATTTTCATCGCCCAGCCTGGATGCGGCACTCGTGGCGGCTCCTATGGTCGGCTTGCACGCGCTTGGCGGCTTGCGCAGCCGCGGTTGGCCCACCGGCGGCGGCTTACGCACAGTCCGTGCCGGCTCGAGGCGTTTGCTTCGTTTGCTCACGAAGGCGCCGCCACGCCCAGGCAGGTAAAGGAATTGTTCGCATGGATGGTGTTGAACTGCTCGCCGAGCGAGGCAAAGCCGGTCACCGCGTGCGGCCGCAAAATCGCCTCGATTCCTTGGGTGAGGCCTTCGCGCTCCATATAGGCGGTCCGCGCCGCGCAATCGACGCCGATGACCAGTTCCGGCACACCGATCTGCGCGCGCATCCCGGCAAACAAATTATCAAGACTGGCGACTATGTCTCCCGGCTTGGCCAGCGTGACCACGAGACCCGGCTCCAGAGCGCAGGCGAACTCCAGCGCGCCGTTTGGGTAAATACGCTGCATGCCGCGCGGATAGTAATGGCCGCCGATGCGGATCATGAGCGGGAACGGAGCGAAATCGCGGCTCTCCCGCGTGGGCTTGCGAAAGCCGCAGGCCGCCGTGTACACCTCGAGCGCCGGCCGGCCATCGATCTCGCGGACCAGCCGGCGCGCCGGGTCGGCATCGGTGATGACGAACTTCTTGTCGCTGTGACTGAAGTGATGGTGGCAGTAGGCGATCACCGGCATCGCCGACGCGACCAGGCAGAGAATCGCCGCACCTCGCTGCGCGCCGCTCTGATGCAGCAGCCGTGTGCTGCCGGGCGGATGGCCGAGCGGGTTGAAGTACAAATCGCCGGCCGAGCCGCCGATCAACGGCACGCCGTTCAATTCCATGCCGAGCACGGCGGCCAGACGCTCCTCGCAGCGTGACTCCGCATCGACGAACAACAGCGCAAAGCGATGCGGCAGCGAGGCCCCCGCGCCGCGCGCGAGCTGCAGCCGCAATTCCCGCACGCTGGCCCGCAGTTCCGGCAGACCCATGCCGGCGACGTCCTTCAGCACCCGGTCGGCCGACGCGAACCGGCCGGCCGGCAGATGAAATCCGGCGAGCCCGGTGGTCTCGAAGCCCCGGGCACTGATGATCCGGCCGGCGGCAGCGCCGACGACTCGGTTGACGCCGCGCGCGGCGAGTTCACGGCCGATGGCGGCAAGATCATGCGCGGCGGACGCGAAGATCACCGTCAAGGCGCTGTCGGCACTGCCGGCAGCGATCGCGGCGGCGCTCGCAACCGGGTCTCCGGACGCGTGAAAACAAGCAATTTTTTTCGTCGCCCGCCTCATGTGTCCAAGACCGGTTCGCCTCACGAACGCCGCGGTTCGATAAAATCTTCTTCCCAGTACTCGCCCGCGCGCCGCGCCATGCCGTGCGCTCGATCGGTTTCGATCCGTCTCAGATCGACACGGCGGATCTTGCCTGAAATGGTCTTGGGCAGGGCCGCGAACTCCAGGCGCCGGATGCGCTTGAAGGGCGATACGCGTTCGCGGACGTAGTCCAAGATCGAGCGCGCCGTGACGGCATCGGCGGCCGCACCCGCCGTCAATACCACAAAGGCTTTGGGCACCGACAGCCGCCGCGCGTCAGGGCTCGGCACGACAGCCGCTTCCGCCACCGCGGGGTGCTCGATCAGGACGCTCTCCAGCTCGAAGGGGCTGATGCGATAATCGGATGACTTGAACACGTCATCCAAGCGTCCGACGTAGGTCAGGTAGCCGTCGGCGTCGCGGCTCGCGACATCGCCCGTGTGGTAGTAGCCATCGCGCATCACCGCGGCGGTCATCGCCGGATCATCGAGATACCCCTGCATCAACCCCACGGGACGCTGCGTGAGATCCAGGCAAATCTCGCCTTCATCGCCGATCGTTCCGTCGGCGGCAAGCAGTGCAACGGTATAGCCCGGCAACGGTCGGCCCATGGAACCGGCCTTGAGCCTCTGGCCCGGCGGATTGCCGATCTGCGCGGTGGTCTCGGTCTGGCCGAATCCATCGCGGACCGTCAGTCCCCACGCCGCCCGCACTTGGTCGATCACCTCAGGATTCAACGGCTCGCCGGCGCCGACGACCTCGCGCAACACCACCGGCCAGCGGCGCAGGTCCTCCTGGATGAGCATGCGCCACACGGTCGGCGGGGCGCAGAACGTGGTCACTCGGCAGCGCACGAGCTGATCGAGCAGCGCAGCGGCGCTGAAGCGGTCGAACTGATAGGCCAGCACCGTGGCCTGCGCATTCCACGGCGCGAAAAAACACGACCACGCATGTTTCGCCCAGCCCGGCGAACTCAGATTGAGATGAATGTCGCCGCGCCGCAGGCCGATCCAATAGGCTGTCGACAGGTGGCCCACCGGATAGCTGGTGTGCGAATGGGCGACCAGCTTCGGCTTGGCCGTGGTGCCGGACGTGAAATACAGCAACAACAAGGCATCGGCGGGCGTCGGCGCACGGCGCCCAGATGCCGCATCCGCAGCCTCGCTGTCGGCGAAGTTGATCCATCCCGGTACTGCATCACCCACCGCAATGCGGATCGGCGCGCCCGGCAACCCGGCGAAGTGTTCCGTGAGTGCTCGATCCGTGACGATGGCACGGGCCCGGCCGCGGGCGAGACGATCCTCGAGCTCCGCTCGTTGCAGCAGCGTCGTTGCCGGAATGATGACGGCCCCGAGCTTCATCGCCGCCAGCATGGTCTCCCACAAGGCGACCACGTTGCCCAGCATGATGAGCACGCGATCACCCGCCACCACCCCCTGCGCCGCGAGGAAGTTGGCGACTTGATTGGAACGGCGCGCCATCGCGGCATAGGAGAGAACCTGATCGTGGCCCGCATCATCCACCACCCGCAGCGCCGGCCGGTCGTTGCCCGCCGCGATCCGATCGAAGTACTCAGTTGCCCAATTGAATTCGCCGACTGCAGGCCACTGAAAGGCCTGGAGCGCTTGCGCGTGGGACAGCCCCTCGCGCAGAAGCCGGTCCCGTAGTTCGATGAATGCTTTGCCGCCGTCCACGGACACTCCTCAAATTCCGAAGCCCCTAGATCATGCCAGGATGAGGCGTCTTAAGACCCCCCTGCTTCGGCATGATTGACGAGGCGGGGGAAAGCGCGATGGCGGCGCGGCCGCCATCGGCGCCCGGTCCGTGGCCGGATGTTGCCGCGCGCCATTCGGGCTACTATTGAAAGCAACCGATGCACCGAGGGAATGTTCAGGATGGTTACGCTCGACCTCATTATTCTGATCGCTTATATGGTGGGAATACTCGGGGCCGGCTTTTGGGCGAAGCGCAAAGTCACGAGTCAGGAAGAGTTTCTCGTCGCCGGACGCTCCGTGGGCCCGTGGCTCTACGCGGGCACTCTGGCAGCGATTGTGCTCGGCGGGGCGTCGACCGTGGGCGGCGTGAAGCTCGGGTACCAGTACGGCATTTCCGGCATGTGGCTGGTGTTCATGTTCGGCCTCGGCATTCTCGTGCTCAGTACCGTGCTGGTGCCGCGCATTCTCGATCTGAACCTCTATACGGTGCCGGAACTCCTGGAACGCCGCTACAGCGCGTCCGCCCGCATCGCCGGCGGCATCGTCATGGTGGCATATGACTTCATGGTCGCCGTGACCGCGACGATCGCGGTCGGCGCCGTGATGGAGGTCATCGTCGGCATCCCGCGCACGCAAGCCATCTTTCTCAGCAGCGCCGTCATGGTCGCCTATTCGGTATTCGGCGGGATGTGGTCGTTGACCGTGACCGATATCGTGCAGTTCGTGATCAAGACCGTGGGCATTCTGTTCATTCTTCTCCCGGCGGCGATCATTCATGCCGGCGGTCTGGGAGTCATGCAGCAGCGCCTGCCCGCCGGGTTTTTCTCACCGACTCACATCGGCGGGGCCAAGATTCTCTCGTTTTTTCTTTTGTACTTCTTCGGCATCATTCTCGGCCAGGACGTGTGGCAGCGGGTATTCACGGCGCGGAGCATCAAGGTCGCGCGCACCGGGGGTATCGCCGTCGGCATCTACTGTCTCGCCTATGCAATGGCCGGCGCGTTGATCGGCACGGCGGGTCACGTATTCCTGCCGGAACTTGCCGACCCGGATTCGGCCTTTGCGAATATCGTCAACGCGGTTTTGCCGGTCGGATTGCGCGGACTCGTGCTCGCAGCGTCGCTTGCCGCGATGATGTCGACCGCGAGCGCCTGTCTCCTGGCCTCATCGACCGTGCTGCTCGAGGATGTCTATCTGCGCCTTAAGGGTTCCGGAACCACCGGTTCGGTCACCCAGAGCCGTGTCGTGACCTTCGTCTTCGGCGTGCTCATGACCGTGGTTGCATGCCGCACGACCGACGTAATCGCGGCGGTCACCGTCGCGTACGACCTGCTCGTGGGTGCGCTGCTGATACCGGTGGTCGGTGCGATGCTGTGGCGGCGCGGCACCGGCGCCGGCGCGCTCTCATCCATCGCTGTCAGTGCGACTGCCGTCGTCGTGCTGCTGTTCACGCAGGGGATCGACTCCGATGCGCCGATTTACGCCGGACTCGGATTGAGCCTTATCATCTACGTCATCATCAGCCTGTTATCGCGCCCGTCCGACCCGGAGGGGGCACTCGCGGCAAAGCCGGCAACATCGGTGGAACAATGAGCTACAAAAAACGCGGCGCCGTCGACGGCATCGATTACGATCCGATGAAGGAGCCGCGGTACGCAGAGCTTGCGACGTTCATGCGCGCGCCGCTGGCAGCCAATTTGGACAACCTCGATATCGGCCTGATCGGCGTGCCGACCGATCTCGGAGTGACGAATCGCCCCGGTGCCCGTCATGGCCCGCGGGAGATACGAAACTCCTCGAGTCTGATGCGTGCCTTCAACCTCGGCTTGCGCATGAATCCGTACGATCTATGCCGCATTGCCGATATCGGCGACGTGCGCTTTGCCAGCCGCTACGATCTGAAGTCGCAGGTGGACGACATCGCCGTGTTCTATCGAGCGGTGCACGAGGCCGGCGTGCTGCCGGTGACCGCAGGCGGCGATCATTTCATCACCTATCCCATATTCAAGGGGATCGCGGCCGACCGGCCCGTCGGAATGATTCACATCGATGCCCACACCGACACCTGGGGCGAAGTGTTTGGTTCGAAGTTCACGCATGCCGCGCCGTTTCGCCTGGCGGTCGAAGACGGCCTGCTCGATCCAGCACGAACGATCCAGATCGGCATCCGCGGCGGCCAGAATCAAATGGACGGCATTCATTTCTCCGAAAGCAGCGGGATGCGCGTGGTCTTCATGGAGGAGTTTGCAAAGCGCGGGGTGGAACAGATCATCGAGGAGGCGCGCAGGATCGTCGGAGACGGCCCGACCTACATTTCATTCGATGTCGACGGCCTGGACCCGGTCTATACCCCGGGGACGGGAACGCCGGAGATTGGCGGCATCTCCACCGTCGATGCGCAACGCCTGCTCCACGGGTTGCGCGGGCTCAATCTCGTCGGCGGCGATGTGGTCGAGGTAGCGCCGCCCTACGACCAGACCGGCAACACCGCCCTGGTGGGGGCGAGCTTGATGTTCGAGATCCTGTGCCTGGTGGCCGATAGTAATTTCGGCTCGGGAAAGCGCGGGAGCGCGATTCGCTAGGTCGCTGACTCACGGCGCCACGCGCATCTGCGCCCCGCGGCGGGGCGAGTCTGTTCGCAATGGCAGCGCCATGCTGCGCCGCAAGCAGCCGCCGGTGGCTTTTGCTCGGCGTGGCGCGCAGCCTATACGCCTGGCGGCGAGGAGAGCCGTGCTTGTCCTCGCGGTGACAATAACAACGACTAAAGGAGGCTCCATCATGGCGATGTACATGCTCATGGCGAGGTATTCGGCGGCGGCGATGAAGGATATTGAAAAAACCGGCAGCGACCGTGAAGTGATGGCGCGCATGGCCGTCGAGGCCGCGGGCGGAAAACTGCACGCGTTCTATGGGATGTTCGGGCAAGAATATGGTCTGGTGATGATCGTGGAAGCGCCGGGCCATGCCGAGTACATCGGCGCAGTCATGCCGGCGATCAACAGCGGCACGTTCGAGTCCTATAAGACCGTGCCGCTGTATACATGGGATGACATTGCCAAGGCCATGCCGATCGCGAGAAAAGTGAGCAAGCTGTACCAGCCGCCGATGGGCTGACGGCGCTCGAGGCTCTGCGGGTAGGTGCGGGGCCGCGCCGCCCGTCACGCCTGATCGCGGTGCAAAGCGCCGCGCCAAGTGCGCGCTTTTGGAGCGCAAGACGGGACCGCATCGATGTCGGGTGAGTCGCCGCGCTGCCTACGGTAGGAAAGTTGCACCATGCACCGCGCATGATCGCGGGCAGTCGCGATGCGCGCCGACGCGCGCCGCGTTCTGTGCGTGGTGCGCTACTCGACCAACCAGTCGCGCACCGTCGGTATGCAGATCAACTATAAGTTCTGATATGGCCCGCCCCCCCTCGCGTCAACCGGCGCGAGGGGCTTTCCGACGACCGGGTCGGGCACCGGCTATCATGCCCGCCGTGCCACCCAAGCTGCTTCCAGGACTGATGGCGATCGGCGCTCTGCTCTGCGCGTGGGCGATGAGCTCGTGCGTGCTGCCGGCGGGTCGCAGCGTGGCGAGCCTCCGCGAAGTCAGCGGCCGCTATCTGCTCGACCGCCCGTTCCAGGACTTTTACGACACGGCATTCGTGTTGACGAATGCCGGCAACACCGCCCCGCACGTCGTGAGCCTCGCAGAACTTGCGGATGGGCTGCTGGCTTATGACGTCGTGTTCTACGGCGAAAGCCACGCTCATTCGGGCGTCCATTTGCAGCAAATGAAACTGCTGCGCGCACTGTACGAGCGCGACGCGCACTGGGTGCTTTCCTTCGAACAGTTCGAGCGCGATGTCCAAAGCGTCGTCGATGACTACCTCGCCGGGCGCATCGGCGAGACCGCGCTGATCGACAAGGGCCGCGCCTGGAATAATTACACGACGTCCTACCGGCCTTTGCTGCTCTTTGCCAAGCAGCATCATTTGCCCGTGATTGCCGCGGAAGCACCCCGCTGGACCATCGCGTGCGTGGGGCAATGGGGCACCGGCATACTCGCTCAATTCACGCCGCTCGAGCGGTCTTGGGTGGCCGCGGATCTGCACGTGACGCCGGGCGCGTACCGCGACGAATTCATGCAATTCCTAGGCGGCTCGGCGGCTCACGGCGGCGGCGGACCCGCAACCACGCCCGAGGCGGCGGCTCGCGCGGAGCGCAGTTTCGCTGCGCAGGCGACGCGCGACGACACGATGGCGGAGTCCATCGAACGCGCATTGCGAACTCACCCGGGTTACAAGCTGCTGCATCTGACGGGCAGCTTTCATTCGGAAGGATTTTTGGGCACGGTCGAACGTCTGCGGCTGCGCGATCCGACGCTGAAAATCGCCGTCATCGATCCCGTCGAGGTCCCCGATCCCAGCGCGCCGGCGTTTACGTCGGACCGCGCGCGCAGCGCCACCGTGCTGCAGCTCATCTATCCCAATCCGGACGACTTCGTCGAGGGCGAGGATATGAGCGCGTGGACGGCGAAGATGACCCACGCGCACGAGACGGATCGCTGCAAATATGAGCTGCCGTCGGCACCGGAAAAGACTCTAGACGAACTCTCGCGTTAGATCCGCGGCAACCCGTATGAGCAAGCCACGCCAGCCGCCGCTGCGCGCCTGTCGGTAGAGCGTAGCCGAGGGATACCACCCACTCTAACCCGGGCGCGAGCCTCATCGCGCCCGGGTCTTCGTCGTACTCAGGCTGCGCCGACTATGCGGCCGCCCGCGACCGTCGGATCTCCTTCTCGATATCCTCGGCAGTGATGTCCGCAAGCTTGGATACGACCTGACGGACCGCCTTGATATTCTGTTTCACCTGATCGGCGAGATTGGTCTCGTAGACGACGACCAGCGCGGCCTCGGCACTGTCCAGCGCGTCGCCGATTTTCTTGAGGTCGTCACGTCGCATCCCTGTTTGAACGTGACCGACGATGGCACCGATCGCCGCCCCGCCGATTCCACCAGCGAGTAGGGCGACGGCGATACCGACGCTTGGGAAGATCGCGGCAATGACCCCCGCCGCGAGGCCGAAGCCGAGGCCTTTGAGCGCATCATGCCGAGTGCCGGCCTCAAAGGTCTTCTCGATCTTGACCTTCCCGTCTTGGCTCTTGCTGATGACAGCCGCGTCAAAGTCGTCCGACGCGCCGAGCTTCTGATAGAGGTCGCGCAGGGCTGTTTGGTCGGACAAAGCATCGTTGACGTTCGCGTAAACTCCAACGAGAACATCGAGTAATTCGGGTTCGCTCTTAGCCATTGAAAGTACTCCTTAGCGGAAAGTCGATAAAACGGTACTGCAACTCGCCTGCGCTTTATATCGGGACAACTACTTAGGCAAAGAACGAACCGAACTAAACTACTGTCTTCTGGGGAGCGCGCGCCAGGCATCACCGGCGCCGGTTCTTAAGTCAGGGTTCGTCAGCCGCGAGCGCCGCCAGCGACTCCGGCAGAATTTGACCGCCGTCGATGACCAAGCTCTGGCCGGTGATATACGCCGCCTCGTCGCTGGCGAAGAACAGCGCCGCATTGGCAATGTCCAGGACGGATCCTAAACGCCGCATCGGAATCGAGGCCGTCATGGTGCGAACGTATTCCTCGCCCATGCCGTCGAGTCCTTCGGTGGCAATATTGCCCGGCAGAACGGCATTGACCGTGATGCCGTACGGCGCGAGTTCGATGGCGGCGGTCCGCATGAAACCCAGTTGCCCCGCCTTGCTGGCGCCGTAGTGCGACCAGCCGGGGTAGCCGGTCACCGGCCCGGTGCCGTCCCACGTGCAGTTGTATTTCTGTACATCGACGAACAACAGCGCGATGTGAGCGGGCTCGATGGGTACTTCGCGGCTCAACGTCCGGATCATGCCGATTTTCCTAGGAATGCGTGTTCGGCCTGTTGCAGCACGCGGGTGAGGCACCGCGCCCATTCATCCTGTCCTGCATCATCGGTGATCAAGTCCTGGCGTATTTCGATCTCGACGTGCGGCAGACCGCGCGCCTCGCCGTGGTGAGGGACGGTATAGTCCGTATCGTCGCTCACGAAATACGGTTCGTTATCGCCGATCAAGAGAGCGGGCTCGCTGCGCAACTGGTCGAGCACCAATCCCGCAAACCGGCGGTCGCGGTTGTACAGCACCGCGGCGTGCATCTTGCGCCGCACCCCCTTGAAAATATCCGTCATGCTGTGCTGTGCGACCAGAATCGTGGGCCGTCCGGCCGCCGCCCGCTCATCGAGCAGCGCGCGTACGTGCGCATGATAGGGATCGAAGATCTCGGCACGGCGCGCCGCGACTTCGTCGGCGCGCAGACCCTTGTTGCCGGGGATCTCGATCGCTTCACCCACGGTCGGAATCGATGTGGCCGCTGAGGGATCGCGATTGCAGTCGATCACGAGCCGCGAATAATTCTGCGCCACCAGCGGTGCGTCGAGCGCCGCGGCCATGCGCCGTGCAACCTCCAGCGCGCCGATATCCCACGCGATATGCCGCTGCAGCTCGGCAGCCGGCAGGCCCAGGTCGCTCAAGGCGCGCGGGATGCGGCGGCTGGCGTGATCGACGACGATCACGAAATTGGACTTTCCTTGCCTGCCGAGCTCGATGACGGGTGATGGCTCGTCGGCAGCGAGCAACTTGTACGGATGGCCGGCGGGGGCCGCGCCGGGGGCGGCGGCGGCATGATCAGTAGACTTCTGCATAACGGCGACAAATCTCACTTTCATCGAAATTTTCCAGGCTCTTGATCTCTGCCCGCTTGAACCGCACGTAGGCCGCAAGCACATCGGTGCCCAACCACTGCGCCGCCGAGTCGCTGGATTGCAGCCGGTGAAGCGCGTTCTCCAAGCTGTCGGGCAACGGTTGCCGCGGCTGCGAATCGATGGTCCAGCGGTGCCGAATGCCGTCGAGCCCGGCCTGAACCATCATGGCGAGCGCCAGATACGGACTGGCCGTGGCATCGGCCACGCGAAATTCGATATTGAACTGTCGGGCACGTAGGCTCGCATCGCTGCCGACCGCCGGACAGATCCGCAACGCCGTGCCGCGGTCCAGCACACCGACGTCAGCCTGAACCGGCGCCCAACGATTGGGTCGCAGGCGGTAGTACGAGGGCAACGACGGGGCGGTCACCGCACACAGTGCGGGCAAGTGATACAGGACACCGGCGATGAATTGGCTGCCGATCGCGGATAAATTCCACGGCCGCTCCTCATCATAGAGCACCGGCTGGTCGTCCTCGTCCAAGAAACTCCAATGAATATGCGTGCCGTTGCTGGCGGCGTTCGGTTCGGGCAACGGCGTAAAGCTGACCCGAGATCCTAACCGGAAAGCCACCGCCTGCGTGAGTTCGCGGGTAATCACGGCATCATCGGCAGCCCGCAGCCCGACGGCCGGCGCCACGGTGACTTCAAACTGTTGCGGGCCGTATTCGGACAGGAACGAATCCGGTACCACACCGGCTTGGCGCAATGCCGCCAGCAGCGTTTCGCCGAACAATCCTTGCCGGCGATAGGCATCGAGTTCGTAGGGCTGCGCCGGATGCGCGGCCACGCCGCTATAGATGAACTCCTGCTCGAAGGCGCCCAGCAGCTTCAGGCCGGTCTCGGCTTTCAGCCGGTCGAGCGCTCGGCGCAGCACATGGCGTGGACAGTATTCCCAGGGTGCGCCCTCGAGAGTCACGATGTCGCCAATCAGAAAATATTCGGTTGCACTGCCGTCGAATGGCACGGATACCCGGGTGGAAGGATCCGGGATCAGAAACACTTCGCCCACCGTCCCGAACGGAGTCATCTGGATGGGACCGAAGGCCGACAAAAAAATGTTGGTGGGGGCGAGTCCTACGCCGCGCTCCAAGCGCGCCGGCAAATCGGCCGCCGGGAAGCTCTTGCCGCGGAAATGTCCGGAAAAATCGCTGGTCCCAACGAAGACGATCGGTTCACGCTGCATGCTTTGGTACCCGTGACGGTTTCGGACATGGCCACAACCATATCACGCCCGAGACCCCCGCCACGCGACTCAAAAAACAGTCATCCGGGCATCGACGATGCACGCGGCCGACATGTTAATTTAGGCAGGTGCGGTCGGACATGCGGGGAGCGTAGATGGACATTCATGAATACCATGCGAAGGAATTGCTTGCGGGCTATGGCGTACCGATCCAGCCCGGGGCGGTGGCCTATACTGCCGACCAGGCGTCGTTCGTCGCCTCGGAATTGGGCGGTTGGCACTGGGCCGTAAAGGCGCAGATCCATTCCGGTGCCCGCGGCAAGGCGGGCGGCATCAAGCTGTGCAGGACCTACCACGAAGTGCACGACGCGGCGAAGGGCATGCTGGGCCGCAAGCTAGTGACCCAGCAGACCGGTCCGGCCGGCAAGATCGTGCAACGCGTCTACATAGAGGTCGCCGAGAAGTTCGAACGCGAGCTGTATTTCGGAATCGTGCTGGACCGCAAGGCCGAGCGAGTGCGCATCATTGCGTCGGCCCAAGGCGGGATGGAGATCGAGGAAATCGCCAAGACGTCGCCCGACGCCATTCTCCAGGTCATCGTCGAACCCGCGGTAGGCTTGCTGGCGTTCCAGGCGCGCGAAATTGCATTCGGACTCGGACTCAACATCAAGCAGGTGAGCCGGGCCGTGACCGCCATCTTGGGCGCCTATCAGGCATTCCGCGAGTTGGACGCCAGCATGCTCGAGATCAATCCCCTGGTGGTAACCAAGGACGATCGCGTGATCGCGCTCGATGCCAAAATGTCCTTTGACGACAATGCGTTGTTCCGGCATGCGAGGCTCGCCGAGATGCGCGACCTGTCCCAGGAAGACCCGCGGGAGGCGGAAGCGTCCCAGGACAACTTGAGTTATGTCGGCTTGGAGGGCGACATCGGTTGCATCATCAATGGCGCCGGGCTTGCCATGGCAACGATGGACACCATCAAGTACGCCGGCGGGGAGCCCGCCAACTTCCTCGATGTGGGCGGCGGCGCCTCGCCCGAGCGGGTGGCCAAGGCATTCAAGCTGGTGCTGTCCGACAGCAACGTCAAGGTCATCCTGGTCAACATCTTTGCCGGCATCAACCGCTGCGATTGGGTGGCCGAGGGGGTGGTGAAAGCCGTGCGCGACATCGGCATCAAGGTGCCGCTGGTGGTGCGTCTTGCGGGAACCAACGAAACCGAAGGGCGCAAGATCATCGCCGACAGCGGACTGCCGATCATCAGTGCGGATACGCTCGCCGAAGCGGCGCAGAAGTCCGTGGCGGCCGCGCGATGAGCATTCTGATAGACGAAACAACGCCGGTGATCCTGCAGGGCTTCACCGGAGACAAGGCAACCTTCCATGCCAAGGAGATGATCGCGTATGGAACTCGCGTGGTCGGCGGCGTGACGCCCGGCAAGGGCGGGCAGACGCACCTCGACCGGCCGGTGTTCAACACCGTCAAGGAAGCCGTCAAGGCCACCGGCGCCACCGCCAGTCTGGCGTTCGTGCCGCCCGCCTTCGCCGCCGACTCCCTCATGGAGGCTGCGGATGCAGGCCTCAAATTGGTGTGCACCATTACCGACGGCATACCGGCCCAAGACATGATACGGGTGAAGCGGTATCTCATGCGCTACCCGAAGGACCGGCGCACGCTGTTGGTGGGACCGAACTGCGCCGGCATCATCAGCGCCGGCAAGGCCATGCTGGGGATCATGCCGGGGCACATCTACCGGCGCGGCAACGTGGGAATCGTTTCGCGCTCCGGGACACTGGGATATGAAGCCGCGGCGCAGATGAACGCGCTGGGCATCGGTCAGACGACCAGCGTCGGCATCGGCGGTGATCCCATCAACGGCAGTTCATTCTTGGACCATTTGATGCTGTTCGAACAAGATCCGGAAACCGCAGCCGTCGTGATGATCGGCGAGATCGGCGGGCCGCAGGAGGCCGAAGCGGCGCAGTGGGTAAAGCAACACATGACCAAACCCGTCGTAGGGTACGTGGCCGGGCTCACCGCGCCCAAGGGGCGGCGCATGGGTCATGCGGGGGCTATCATCTCCGTCCTCGGCGACAGCGCCGCGGAGAAAGCCGAGATCATGAGGTCCTACGGTTTGGCAGTCGCGCCCAGCGCCTCCGAACTAGGATCCACGGTTGCCGAGGTATTACGCCGAATGCCCGGACGGCGCACGCTCGCTTGAGCGGTTGATTGCCCTGCCTACATCGGCTCCACCTTAGGAATCCATCATGAGTTTCACCACGATCGAACAGGCCCGACCCCGGTTGCACCGCTCCGAACTCGCCGTGCCGGGCACCGATCCCGCGTTGTTCAAAAAGGCGGCGCAATCCAACGCGGACGTCATTTTTCTCGATTGCGAAGATGCGGTCGCACCGGACGACAAGGAGAAGGCGCGCAAGAACATCATCGCAGGCCTCAACGAGGTGGATTGGGGCAGCAAAACGATGATGGTGCGCATCAACGGCCTCGATACTCACTACATGTATCGGGACGTCGTCGACATCGTGGAAGCCTGCCCTCGACTCGACATGATCCTCATACCCAAGGTCGGCGTGGCGGCGGACGTGTATGCCGTGGACATGCTCGTGACCCAGATCGAGGCGGCGAAGCGGCGCGACAAGCGCATCGGCTTCGCCGTGCTGATCGAAACCGCTCTCGGCATGGCCAACGTGGAAACCATCGCGCAAGCATCGCGCCGACTGGAGGCCATGAGCTTCGGTGTGGCGGACTACGCGGCGTCCACCCGCGCCCGAACCACCGTGATCGGCGGTGTCAACAAAGACTCCGGGGTACTCACGGACAAGGACGCCGACGGTATGCGCCAGTACTTCTGGACAGATCCCTGGCACGCGGCGCAAACGCGCATGCTGGTGGCTTGCCGCGCCTACGGTTTGCGGCCGATCGATGGGCCTTTCGGCGACTTCAAGGATCCCGATGGCTACATCGCTGCGGCCAATCGCGCCGCCGTATTGGGATACGAAGGCAAGTGGGCCATCCATCCGTCGCAAATCGACCTGGCAAACCGGGTCTTCACACCATCGGACGCCGAAGTGACGAAAGCCAGACGCATCCTCGAAGCCATGACGCAGGCGGCGAAGGACGGCCGGGGCGCCGTGTCCTTGGACGGCAGGCTCATCGACATCGCGAGTATCCGCATGGCGCAGGCGCTGATCGCCAAGGCCGACTCCATTACCGCGGCGAAAGCCGGCTAGCGTACCCGCCCGACACCGCAGCGACCCTTCGGGTGGATTTGGATTAAGGTAAGCGTTTAGCCAAACTTACGGGCGTTCGAAACCAATGGAAGGAGGTAGAACGGGCACCTTTCGCGTGCTCCGTCACCGAGATTTCCGACTACTGTGGTGTGGCCTCGCAGTCTCCGCCGTCGGTACTTGGATGCAGATCGTCGCGCAAGCGCTGTTGGTCCTCGATCTCAGCCACGGATCCGCGGTGGCGCTGGGACTGGTTTCGCTCGCGCAAGCAGCGGCGTTTTTGCTGTTTGCGCTGTTTGGCGGCGCGATGGCCGATCGCGTCGACAAGCGCCGCCTCCTCCTCTTCACGCAAACGCTCTGCCTGGTATTCGCGGCGCTCTTGGGAGTGCTCAGCGCGCGTCATGTCGTCGCCGTATGGATGGTGGTGACCCTCGCGTTTCTGCAGGGAGCAGCCCTCAGTTTCGACCAGCCGGCGCGCGCGGCGCTGGTGCCGGAGCTGGTCCCCAAAGACGAATTGTTCAACGCCGTGTCGCTGCAGTCGATCGTGTTCACCGGAGCGTCCACCGTCGGACCGGCCTTGGCGGGATTCGCCCTTGCCACGATCGGCTACGCAGGAAATTTCTTCGCCAATGCGGTGAGCTATCTCGGCGTCATTGCCGCCTTGGTCGCCATGCGCGTGCCCGCGACCGGCGGTCCGCTGCGCACCGCAAACCCACGCGCCATCCGTGAAGCGCTGTCGACGGTACGGGCCGACGTTGCCCTGCCCGCGCTCATGGGCGTGTTCGGCGCGCTGTTATTTTTCGGTCCGTCGGCGACCGTGCTCATTCCCGTGATGGGAAAAGAGGTGCTGCATCTCGACGCGCAACACATCGGCCTTTTGTTTTCGGCATCGGGAGTGGGTGCGGTCATCGGCGGTCTGGGCCTCGCATCGCTGCATGATCCATCGCACAAGGCACGCATCATCCTCGCGGCCGCGGGCCTTTGGGCATTGGCGCTGATCGGATTTGCCATGAGCCGTTCATTCCCCTGGTCGGCGATTACGCTGCTCTTGGTGGGCCTGTTTCAGGTGGGCGTCAGCACCACCACCATCACGCTGCTGCAAACGCGCGTGCCTCAACAGATGAGAGGGCGAGTGATGAGCCTCAACACGCTGCTCATCATGGGTCTGAGGCCGCTCGGAGACTTCCCCGCCGCCGTCGTGATCGCCGGCATCGGAGCGCCGTTGACCGCGGCCGCGAGCGCCGTGCTGGTGGCGCTCATCGTGCTGGGAGTCGCCCTGCGCCCCGCGGTGCGCAACGCGTAGCCCTTTGCACGCGCGACGCGCGCCATTCCGTGCGCGACGCGCAAGCCCAGGCCCAGGCCCAGGCCCAGGCCGCGCGCGGCCGATGCCGCGCGACGCACCGGTCACCAGCGCTGACCTGCGCAACGTTGACGGGGCGTCTGCCATAGCGTGTCCTTGAACCGATCAGCTGTCGAAGTGTGTCGCTCCCGGGGCAATCAACTAAGATCTCGCCCGAGACCATCATGTTAAGACCGCTCGCTGCTCCTATGCCATCGATAGTTGCGCGGACTCGCCTACGGCGGGGGGAATCGCCATGTTTTTGCTCCGCCACGGGCAAAGCTATTTCAATCTGCATTTCAGCGCGACGCGCGTCGATCCCGGCATCGAAGATCCGGAATTGACGCCTCTGGGAGCCGAGCAGGCGGCGGCGGCGGCAAGGGCGCTCGCCGACGCGGCGTTGACCCGCATCATCGTCTCGCCGTACACGCGTGCATTGCAGACCGCCGAACCGCTATTGGCCATTCACCGGGTGCCCGTCGACGTCATGCAAGAAGTTCGTGAACGGGCGGCGTTCATCTGCGACGTCGGCAGTCCGCCCGGCCTCCTGGCGTCCCGATTTCCGCACCACGACTTCGCGCATCTGCCGCGCCAATGGTGGCACGCAAGCGTCGAAACCACGGACGAGACCATTGCGCGCGCCAATAGCTTCCGCACGCTCATGGCCGCTCGACCCGACAGCAGCACCACGCTGTTGGTCAGCCACTGGGCGTTCATTCTGGCTCTGACGGGCGTCTCGCTCACCAATGGCGAAATTCTGGAATACGATCCCACCAGCGCCGCGCCGGAGCGCATCGTTTGGCCCCGGTAACCGCAAAGGTGACCCATATTTTCAAGCCCTCGCTCATGGCGCTCGTGCTCGGCATCGCTACTCAGCCTCGCCGACGAGCTGGATGACCACGCGTCGATTCGGTTCGAAGCAGGGTTTGGACGAACGCGATGGCGTTCACATAACTATGTCAAACGAGCCGATTGGCGCCCATTGGACATAATTTCTGCGATCTGGGTCTCTTAAACGAGCCAGTTCGGCGCGCGCAGGTCGTTGCATCGCATCCGCGCCGTCGAGCGTAGCCGTCCTTGCAGGTGGTTCGTCGGCGCGCGCGGCACCGGTCGCGATCACGGCTAGGGGCAGCGGACCGCTACAGCGACGGCGACGCGCCGACGAGACTTGGTGCGCTTTGCGCTCATTGACGCTCGGTCGATGATGCCGCGCCTACGCACTTGAACTCCACGTCCACCCAACGCGTCAAGTGGGGTACGACGCATCCAAAAGGCAAGAGTGAGCTTAGGGGAAACACTCATTGCAGTCAGGCGCGGGATACGGGTTTGGAACGAACTCGATGCTTCCCGCAGAGCTATGTCAAACCTTCGGCTTGCCGCCGTGATGCAGCGGCCGCATGGAGTTTTAGAATTTGCAGCGCGTCGGGCATAATAGCAGCCGCCATGTTACCCAAAGACAGGCTGTAAATCGCGATGGCTGCCGAAGCGCCTGCGGCGGATCTCGGTTGGCTTGCGGCCGACTTCCAATTACCGGGCACGGATGGCCTGACGCACGGCTTGCACGAACTTGCCGGCGAGCGCGGCACCGTCGTGGCGTTCATCTGCAATCATTGCCCGTACGTCAAAGCGATCCTGCCGCGATTGGTCCGCGATGCGCGGGATCTCAAATCTCTCGGCGTCGCCGTCATCGCCATCAACTCCAACGATACCGAGACCTACCCCGAGGACAGCTTCGAGCGCATGGTCGAGTTGGCGCCGACACTATCCTTTCCGTACCTGTACGATGCGTCGCAAGCGGTGGCGACCGCGTACGGCGCCGTTTGCACTCCGGATTTTTTCGGCTTCGACGCCGAACTGCGATTGCGCTACCGCGGACGGCTGGACGCCTCGCGCAAAGAAACCGCTCCGGAGGGAACCGCACGCGAGTTGTATGAGGCGATGCGGCTCATCGCAGAGACCGGTCGCGGTCCCTCGCGGCAGAACGTGAGCATCGGCTGTTCCATCAAGTGGCGCGAATGAACTGACGGTCGCTTACTGCGGTGCTTTGGGCGTCGATATCGGCTTCACGTCGCCGCAGTCCGAACTGACGAATTTCATCTCGCTCTCCATGTGCATGGTATGCGTCTCGCCGGTGGCCATACGAGTGGTCGTGTCCATCCGAGTCGTGACGGTATCGCCCGTCGACATCGCCTCGCCCTTGCCCGTGGACGTGATGCCCTCGAAGCTGCAGTTGACGGCGAAGCTCACGTGATTGCCGCTGCGGTTAACGGCCGCCGGCTGGCAATGCTTGTCGATGACCGGATTCTCGAGACTCGCTTGCTCAGGGCTGACGCACACCTTCTGCGAGCCGTCGCCGCCCATCGCTCCGCCGCCGTGCTCCTTCATCATGGCCTCCATGCGCGCCCGCTGTTCCGGCGGCATGCTGGCCATCATCTCTTGCATTTTGGAGGCCGAGCCGGCCATCTGGACCGGCTTCTCCTGCCCGTCCACGACCCGCTTGGTCATCTTGGACTCCCACAATCCGGGCTTCAACCAATAACCAGCAGCCAGCGCCTGGGCAGCCGAGAACACGAGGAGGCTGATGATGATGGATTTACGCATGGCAGTTCCCCCAAAAAAGATGCGCGATTTTTTTCATCCTTGGTATAGCGCCTCGCCCGGAAACCGTCAACCACATCGCGCGCCGGGGCTGCATAACCGGTGCGCAAGCTGCAGGGGTATGGGTTAAGCTCCGGGACCAAAACCCCGGGGACGTTCGTGCGCATTCGACTGTTATTATTGTGCCTGCCGCTGGGCGTCGCCGGCATGCACGCTGCGGCGCTGCATGCCGAGCCGCGGATACTCGATCCCGATGACTACTACCGATTTCTCGACGTCACCGATCCGCAAGCATCGCCCGACGGGGTCCCGAAGCCCCCAGTCGGCCCGGATGCGCCGGATTAATTGGTACTTGGGTACGCTGGTACATAAGCCGGCGGTGCAATATGTCTAGGTCGGTCAAACACCTCGAAGTCGAACGCGTGAGTTGCTCGATCGCGGCAAAGCGTTGCCCGTGAACGATCAGTGAATATATTTTGCATACCAAGCGAGGTATCGCCCGCAATTCAATTTGAAGAATGCCGCCCGTGAGAGGCACTTATAATGGGCTCCTGGCCTCCACCGGAAACACCCAGGTTCTATCCATGAGCACATTGCAATTCGACGGTGTCGACTACCTCGACGACACGGCCTCCGATCCGAACGCGCTCGGCTGGATGCAGGGGAGCCCACCGGCGCCCGATAAGGCCATCCGCTTCGCAGATGACGAATTCCTGAAGTTTCCCCGCAGCCGCTGGACGCTGTCGCACATGCGCGAGCTGGTGCCCACGGTAAACGTCTGGCGCGGCGCTGGCGGCAGCTATGACTTAGGAACGCCGGCGGCCACCGACGAAGCGACCATCGACGAACTGCTATTCGATGACCTGGATGGGCGGCGGCGATGCTGGGCCGACTCGCTGGCCGACACTTACACCGACGGGATCGCCGTCTTGCATCGCGGCCGCCTGGTGTACGAACGCTATCGCGGAGCGCTGCGGCCGGAACTTCCGCATGCGTGCTTTTCCGTCACTAAGTCGTACGCCGGGACGCTGGCAGCAACGCTGATCTACGAAGGCGTGCTCGACCAGAATCGCAGCGTGCTGCACTACTTGCCCGAAATGGCCGGGACGGCCTATGCGGATGCGACGCTGCGGCAGGTGCTCGACATGCAGATCGGCGTCGCCTACTCGGAACTCTATTCCGACCCCACCGCGCAGATATGGGACTATACGCGCGCCGGCGGACTCAGGCCGCGCGCCCCGGATTACCGCGGGCCCGGCAGCTTTCACGAATTCCTCTTGACGCTTCGCAAGGAAGGCGAGCACGGCAAGGCCTTCGCCTATAAGACCGTCAACACCGAGTTGCTGTGCTGGGTGATGCACCGTGCCAGCGGGACGCCGCTCGCCGAGCTGCTTTCCCATCGTCTCTGGTCACGCCTCGAATGCGAAGAAGACGGATACCTCAGCGTCGATTCCATCGGCATGGCGATGGGCGGCGGCGGACTGGCGGCGACCCTTCGAGATTTGGCGCGCTTCGGCGAGATGATGCGGTGTGAAGGCGCGTCCCCGGATCGACAAGTAATACCCGAGTCCGTGGTTGCCGATATCCGCCGCGGCGGCGACCCGGAAAAGTTTGCGGCGGCCGGTTACGCGCTGCTGAGCGGTTACTCCTATCGCGACATGTGGTGGGTGACTCATAACGAGCACGGTGCCTTCGAAGCGCGCGGCATCCACGGCCAGCGCCTCTACGTCGCCCCGGGTGCGGAGATGGTGGTCGCGCGATTCGCGTCGCATCCGATTGCGGCGAGCGCCGCGAACGACCCCATCACGATGCCGGCGCTGCTCGCGCTCGGACGGATGCTGCACGGGGAGTGATTTTGTCGCGGCGGCTAGGAGCCAGTGTGACGAGCAGCCGCGACGGCGACATCGTAAAGGAAAGCCATTCTTCGACGGGTTTGCCGTCCTCGGTCGCGATGGCCGAGATCTCAAAGTTTCGAAACAGCATCGACGTCACCAAATTGATTTCGAGCAAGGCGAGATTGCGCCCCGGCTCGATTGCATGGCAAATCTCTGATGCTGATCCGCAAGCCCGGCGAGACCGTGGGAGCATACGCGAAACCTGCCTGCATGCGGCCACGAGCCGGTGGTCGGAATTCGAGTCTCGCTCCGGTACACTGCGTGAGCCGCGGAACTGTCGGGGGGCGTGTCGATGCTGCCGGCTATTTCGTTGGGCGCGCCCATCGCTCCAATCCGTCTCGAGCCGCGCGGTAGCGGACGGGGGTCACAAGACGGCCTATTTCCCCGCTGACTCGGGAGGCGGAAATTCGGAGAAAGTGTCGCGAACGCGTCGTGCTGCGAAAATGTAGAGGAGAAAATACAGGTCGACCGCTGCGCTTAACAAAGACAATAGCACTTCATCGTTGATCTCCCTGAGACGAATCGGCGAACTCAAGGACAGGATGAGATCCATTCCGGCCGATACGACAAGGAAAACCCGGCCGCGCGCCCAGATCCAGCGCAACAGCCCGGATGCCGTCGGGACGCGGCGGCACAAGGCATAAAGGATCACGGCCGCAATCAAGGACGGGGCCAATGCCTCTATGGTCCACAGCCTCCTGAGCAACGCTATCGCGTCCGCATTGACGCCGGCAAAAGAGGCGATTCCCATGGCCACCGGCAACGTAATCGCTCTCGATAAATAGAGAACCGCGACCCATAACAGAAGAGGCGGCTTGAGACACAGGTAATCATCGTAGTTGGACGGCCCATAGGCGTCCGGAGAGTATGAGTGTCGCATGATTCCGCACGGCAAATTTCAGCCAACGATATCAGTTGAAAATGACAGCCCCGTGTCGATTTGAGGCGAGCCGATGCTCGGCATTTCAATCCATCTGTGACGCCCTCTGTGACGCAATAGGCGGCCTACGCGCGGACGTTCTCATCCGGCGCCGGCAACCGACGCCGGCGCTCCTTTCACCGCGCGCGCAAATTCCAATCCATGACCGTTCGGACTGCTTTCGCGCCGCCACAACAGTACCACCGACGACAGCGCCACGAGGCTTAGCAGTCCGAAGAACCACAGCATCGTCGTGTAGCCCTGAGGATTCGTGGGACCCGCACCCGCCTTGTCCGCCAGCCACCCCGCGAATCTGTTTGAACTCCACAGACCGAGGTTCTGCAGCAGCGTGATCACACCGAGTGCGGTACCCAGGCGCCGCCTCTCGACGAGGAGGGTCGTCGCCGGCCAGATGATCGCCGGCACCAGCGCAAAACTCACACCCATGAGTACGGTCGAGATCCAGGGACTGAAATCCGTGAGGCCCAGCACGATGAAAGTGACGGGCAGGAGCATCGTCCCCAGGGTGAGCAGCAGCGCACGGTGTCCGAAGCGATCGGCGAGCAGGCCGAAGAACGGTGTCGCGAACACCGCCGCGGCAAACACGCCGGAGTTCACGTTCCCGGCCTGCTGCAACGTCAGGCCCTTGGCGTGCTGGAAATACTCGATCGCATAGGTCTGACGAAACGGAAAAAAGACCGCGGCATACAGCACATGCAGTCCGAGGATGTACCAGTACGACAGGTCGAACTTCCATATCTCCGACCATGTCAGCCGCTCGCGCACGACGGGCCGCACTGCAGCCGAGCGCACGCGCCTTGAATCGAGCAGGCGAAACACCACCGCCGCGACGAGGCCGACGCCGGTGATTGCCGCGCCCAGGTACAACGGCCGCTGCCAGCCCGCGTCGTACAACGATCGCGCCCAGGACGGCGAAGTGTCGAGCGAAAAAGAACCAACCCGAGCAAGGCTCAAGAACAAGGCCGTGGCCAGCGCGATCCCGCTGCGCGAGAACCACTGTGCGAGACCCGCGATGAGGGAAATGAAAATCGCCCCTTCGCTGACGCCGAACACGAAGCGGCCGGCCCACATGAGTTCATACGGCGTTCCGATAGCCGTCATCACGGCGCCGATGAACCCGACGAGGGCGGCCCACAGCGCGACGCGGGCCGGACCGTAGCGGTCGATCAGAAGCCCGTTGATCACTGCGAGCGGGATGTTGGGCAGGCTGATGACCGCGGTCAGATCGCCGATCTGTGACTGCGTGAAGCCGCGCTGGCGGCCGAGCAGGTCCGCGATCGGGCCGATCGCATCCGACTCGTAGTAACTGCTGAAAATGGCGATCGCCGATAGCCCCAGCGCCCACCAGCGCAGCGGCGACGTACCCCGACCATCGTCGGCACCGGCGCCGGCGCCGGCCTGACTCACTGGAATCGCACGCCTTGACGCGCGAGTTCCTTGTGGACGGCACCGATGTTCAAGCTCTCGAGCGGCTCGTCGCGCTGCAGGGAGATGGCGGCGGCGACACCGGCACCTTGGCCGCTGACCGCACAGCACATCATGTTGCGCGCCGAAGCGTGCGATATGTTGTCGCCGCCGATGCATCGCCCGGCAACCAGCAGATTGCCGACGCCCTTGGGTACGAGCGCACGATAGGGGACGTGCCAGTACCGTCCGGTGGTCGGCAGGATCAGAATCCCGTAGCCGTCGATGAACTCCGGGAAGATGCCGATCGCGTCGTCAAACCGCGCCTGTTCACGCACGTCGTTTCCGGTCAGGTTGTACAGAGCGTCGATCTTGCGCGTGTCGCGAATGCCGAGCGTCATGCCGAAATTGCGCAGCTTCGCGTCCTCGCAGCCCGGCATGAACTTGCGCAATGCCTCCATCGCGTAGATGGCCTCGCGGCGGCCACGCATCTCGCCGATGGTCAGGTCAGTAGGATCGGTACCGTCGATTTCCGGCATGTGCACGAGGTTCAGATACGTCAGATCCCCCTGGTCGGTCACCGTGCCCCAAGTACCCGCGATCGTGTGCAGGGACGGCGGAATGATGCCGGCGTCGAGCGCCTTCTTGAACGGCTTGCGCAGGAACGGCGAAAACAGCGTGTCTTCCTTACCCGTCGTCTCGTAGTCCCACTCGCCGTTGCCCGACCAGTCCGCATACGTCTGTGGATCGGCTTTGACCGAATCGATGAAACGCTGCTTGTTGACACCGGACATGGAGAACATCACGGACGCCGCCATCATCTTCTCCTTCGGCGTCTTGTGCACCGGCGCACCGGCGCGGGTCGCGATGTCAGCATCGCCCGTCGCGTCGATGACCCGCTTGGAGAGAATCGCCTCCCGGCCGGCCTTGCTCTCCGTGATCACGCCGCAGATGGCGCCGTTCTCCAGGATTGGCGCCACGCACAGGCGATGCAGCAGAGGCCTGACGCCCGCCTCCTCGACGAGGACGTCGGCGACCCACTTGAACATCTCGGCATCGAGCGCGTGACTGAGCGATTGCGGCTCCGGCATCGCAGCACCCATCGCCTTCGCGCGGGTCTCGAATTCGATGCCGATCCCTTCGCAGTCCACCGTCCGTTCGTGCCGGTACCAAGCGAAACCCTCGACGCCGACCTGCGTGATGTTGCCGCCGAAGCAGCCGTTGCGGTCGATCAAGGCCGTACGCGCGCCGGCGCGTGCGGCAGCCAGCGCCGCGGCGAGACCCCCCGGGCCGCTACCGACCACAAGCACGTCCGTTTCCAGGATGACGTCGACCGCTCGGGCTGCTTCAGCAATCTTCTTCATGTCAGGTGGATTCCTTGGGGGCGAACCCATCAGGGCGACACTCCAGACGCATATATTAAGAGGTTTCGCAAGCGCGCGATAGCCGCGCGAGGGATCGCACCGCCCTTTTCGGCGGACAAGTAATCGACACACTGGCGGTGTATAAGGATTGCATCGTTGATCGAAGCCCAAGGCACCATTTTGAGCAAGCAAGCAATCATCGCGGCGCTCGGCGATCGCGCACTCACCCTCCCCGGCCTCATCGGCGAGGCGCTCGCCGCCAACGACCGCGTCAAATATCGACTCACGCTGTTGCAGGTGGCGCGCCACCACGCCGATGCCCCGCAAGCACCGGTTCCGGCCTTGCGCGCCGAGCGTGTCACTGCCCGCATCGACGATGCGAGTCTCGACGCTCTGCCGGCGGAATGCACGCGGGATGCGGCGGCGAACTATCGGCTGCCCGGCGTCGAAGCCGTATTCGTCGCCATCGAGCGCGATGTCCGAGCAATGCTCATGCCGATTCTGGTGGCCCGGGATGCGGGCATTGCTGAAGCGGCGCACGGTGTTCAAGCACGCGCCGAGGCGCTGCTCCCGCCGCTCCTGCAGCATCGCGACGGCTTCACCGCGGCAGAACTGGACGGTCTGTCCCGCGTTGAGCGCGAGCGCGGCGACAGCTTGCATCTCTTGGTGATGGACCTGCATAAGATGCTCAATCGCCTGCAGCAGACCGTCGCCACCGAGGTGCTGGACGGCGCGAGTGTCTACGACCTCGCTGCGGAAGATCGTGACCTCATTCGCGCGTTCATGCGAGGCGTCAATCGCACGTCGCGGCTGCGGTTCGACCATCCGGGGCTCGCGACGACCGCGACGCGCAGTGACGGCCAGCTCCTGATCCAGAACGACATCGGCATGACGGATGCCCATGTGCTTGTCGTGCACGTCACGGCGGACGCGGTATCCGTCACTTACACGGATGTGCACCTGCAACGATTGCTGTTTTTTCAGGGCCTATTCAGGAACTACCCCGTCACTTGGCAGGACACGCGCCTCGTCCAAGACCAACAGATGGCGGACGGCTCGTATCACGTGACCATCGGCCGTTACGCCAATACGGACCGGTTGCTGATCGCGGCTTTCCTCGAGTTCCTCGGCTCCCGGCTCGTGTTCCTCATCGACTGGAACCGCGCGCGCAAGCAGCTGCGCGCGCTCGTCAGCAAGAAAGCCACCGCACGGCTCCTTGATTGGGCGGCCTTTCAGGACATTGGCCATATGGGGTTCCTGAAGATCGGCGGAGCCCGCGCGGTGTTCGATGCTCTGGACTTCGCGGTCCGCGGACGTAGTCACTTCGGGCAGACGCTCGACGATCTGCTCGGCGAAGAGCGTGCCGGACGCTTTCTCGAATTCGCACTGAAGACGTCGGCAAGCGAGCTGCTCGTCGGCCGGCCCGAGTCGCTGGTCCAGGACGAGCTGCGGGCGGATCTGTTGCGCCATCTGCGGGGCTCGAGCGAAGGTGTTTTCGACCTCCTCTGCGAGCACGCCGGACTCACCGTCGAGATAGCGAACGCCGTGCGAGACGCGTTGCTGGCGCTCGGCAGCAGCGGCGGTCAGGAACTCGCCGAGAAGCTTGCCGCGCGCAGCAAGGCTTGGGAGTCCGATGCCGACCGGCTCGTCAATGACGTGCGTGACGCGGTGCGCACGGATCCGCAGACCGCTTACTTGCAGGAACTCGTGCAAGCCGCCGACGACGTCGCGGACGACCTCGAGGAGACATCGTTCCTCGTGACGCTGCTGCGACGGGGCGGCGTCGGCGCCGCGATCATTGCCGAACTGGCGACGCTCGCCAGCCAACTCGTTGCCGGCAGCCAGGAGTTCGTCAAGGCTCTCGAGACCGTACGCAGTCTCCGGCCGCACGCGACGCGCGAGGACTTGCAGGATTTTCTCGAGGCTATTTATCGCATCGGGCGCATGGAACACGAAACGGATCAACTGCGGCGCCGGATCACCGCCGAACTCGCGGGCGGCGCCGCAAGCGCGCGCGAGATCCATCTCGCTGCGGCGAGTTCTGCCGAGCTCGAGCGCGCCGGCGATCACTTGCAGCACGTCGCGCTCGTGCTGCGCGACCGCGTGCTCGCGCAACTGTCGGCGCAATGACCGTGAAAGCAACGCCGCTCGCTCTGCACCTGATTGGTTGCGGTCCGCAAAGCGCTGCCGCCGGCACGGTTCGACAGCTGGGCTTCAAAGCCTACAACCTCGCGCGCCTCGCACGCCTCGGCGTTCCGGTGCCGCCGGCGTTCGTCTTGGGCACCGACTGGTTCCACGAGTTTCAAGCGCTCGATGGCCAATTGCCGCCAGGCACTCGCGATCTCTTGCAGGTGGGTTTGGGGCACATCGAGACGGCAAGCGGACTTGCCTTCGGGGGTGCTCGCCGACCGCTGCTCGTGTCGGCGCGCTCCGGCGCGCCGGTCTCGATGCCGGGCATGCTCGAGACCGTCCTCGACGTCGGTCTCTGCGACACGACGCTATCGGGATTCCTGCGCCTCTCGGGCAACCCGCGCCTGGTTTGGGATTCGTATCGCCGCCTCATCGAAGGATACGCGGAAATTGTCGCCGGGCTGGACAGCGCGCCGTTTGCGGCGGCCCGACAGGAAGCCGTGGCGAACGCTCTGGTGTCGAGTATCGCAGAGCTCGACTTCCGGGCGCTGCGCGCGCTCGCGCAGCGCGAGCTTGAGTTATGTAACGTCGGGGCCGCGCAGGTCTTTTCGCAATCGCCGGTCGAACAATTGGAAGGGGCTATCGCCGCCGTGTTCCGCTCCTGGGACAGCCCGAAGGCGAAATTCTACCGTCAGGCCCATGGCATCGATCCCGCACTCGGCACCGCAGTAACCGTGCAGCGCATGGTCTTCGGCAACGCCGGCGGCACCTCGGGCGCCGGCGTCGGCTTTACCCGCGACCCGTCGACCGGTCAGGCCGAGCTTTATCTCGACTATGCGCCAAACGCGCAGGGCGAGGATGTCGTTTCCGGCCGGACCCGGCTCTCGGGAGCGATCGTCGCCGAGACACTGACGGCAAAAATTCGCAAAGAGCTCGGCCAACTCGCCGCTCTCCTCGAGCAGGAGTTCCGCGACGTACAAGAGTTCGAGTTTACCGTTGAGAACGGCAAATTGTTCATTCTGCAAACGCGCGACGCGAAGCGCACGCCGCTGGCGGCGCTCAGGATCGCGGTGGAACTCGCCGAATCCGGGTTGCTGACCGCGAAGCAGGCACGCGAACGGGTCGCGAAACTGACCCCGGCTCAGCTAGAGACGGTGGAACTCGCGGGCGCGGAGTCCGCCGAGCCCCTCGCGACCGGCATCCCGGCCAGTGTCGGCGTTGGCACCGGCGCCGCTGTTTGCGATCCGGTGCGAGCCATCGAACGGGCCCGCGCCGGCGAGGCCGTGATTTTGGTCCGCGACGGGGTGGCAACCAGCGACATCGCCGCGCTGGAAGTGGCCGCCGGGCTTTTGGCCGTCGGGGGTGCGCGGACGGCACATGCGGCCGTCGTTGCACGCCAATTAGGCAAGCCCTGCATCGTCGGCTGCACGGGGCTTGAGATCGACACCAGCCAACGGGTGCTGCACTTCGGCTCGCGGCGCCTCGTAGAGGGCGACATGCTGACGCTCGACGCCGCGTCGGGCCGGGTCTATGCGGGCGTGCTTTCCAGCGTCCGCCGCCGGCCCTCGGAACTCCTGGACCGGCTTGCCAAACTGCCCGACTGAGCTGCGAGCGGGCGTTACGTCCGCGGCGAGCTTGGACCTGCGCTAAAACACGGTCGGCGGGCACGATCGAGCGGCCAACGCCCGTCTCGCGCGCTCGCGCCGAACGCGATCAGCGACGTCGACGAGAGCGGGATTCCCAACGGCCCTTCGGATCGCTCAATATTATGAAGTACTTTCAAACCAGGACCTCATTTATGTTCGACCGCATTAGTCCGTTACTCCGGCTACCGCGCACCGCCGCGCTGCTCAGCGCCGCGTGCTTTGCATTTGGGTGGCTGCCCGCTTCCGCCGACGAGCCGGCACTGCCTCATTCGCTCGCCGAAGCGGTGCGAATGGAGAAAGCCGATGCGCTCCCGCGGACGCCGTTCTATGAGACGCCGTCTCTTGCGGCGACCAAGCCCGGCGAACTTTTGCGGCAGGCGCCATTCACGGGCTATACCTTGCCCGCTGGCGCACGCGCCGTCCGAATCCTGTACCACTCCCTGAGCGCCGATGGCGGCGACGTCGCGACTTCCGGAGTCGTACTCATACCGGCAGGCGGTCCGCCATCGGGCGGTTGGCCCGTGATCGCTTGGGCGCACGGCACGACGGGCGTTGCACGCATGTGCGCACCCTCGCTGCAGAAGGATATGGCGTATGGAGAAGAGGGCCTGATGCCCATGGTGCGCGCGGGCTTCGCGGTGGTCGCCACCGACTATCACGGCCTCGGCACGATAGGCCCGCATCAATACGTCAATAAAATCGCGCAGGCGCGCGACGTAATCTACTCAATTCCTGCCGCCAGAGCGGCGGTCCCCGCGCTCGGCCGCCGTTGGGTCGCCGTAGGCCATTCCCAAGGAGGACTTGCGTCCTGGAGCGTGGCGGAAATGCAGGCGTCGTTGAAAGATCCCGATTACCTAGGCGCCATCTCGGTCTCCGGCGCCGCAGACATCAAATCGATTCTCGAGCAAATGGGCAATCCGGATAGTTCTGCGACGTATTACCTGGTGTATATGGCGTACGCAATTCACGCACGCTCGCCAGCCTTCAAACCATCGCAAATGCTTGCCGGAAAAGCGTTAGAACGCTATGCGGACACGACGACGAAAGGGTGTTGGGACTACGCCTACGCGAGCTTTCTCCACGACAAGGGCGGAGCAGTTCTCAGGCCTGACTGGGAAGAATCGCAGGCCGCGAAGCAATTCTTCAAAGGCAACGAATTGGGCTCTGCACCGGTCGGGGGTCCGTTGTTCGTGATCACCGGCGAGGCGGACGAGACCGTGCCGTTCCCTCTCGTGAAACAGACCATCAAGCGAGCCTGCGGCAACGGCGTGGCACTGGCGTTCCGCTCTTATCCTGGACTCGACCACGACCCAACGATGGATAAGTCCACGCCCGATCAGCTTGCGTGGATCAGGGACCGGTTCGCCGGCAAACCCGTATCTGGCAATTGCGGCGATCCACCGCCGTAAGGCGCCGCGGTCGTGCCGATCGACCCGGCGGATCTGATTGCTGATTTGGATCGGGCGCTGGCCGCGATCTAACGAGGCGGCTCGATGATCGGGATGCGGGCGGCCGCGGTTCGCGGTGCGAGCCCTATGAGTCGTGGATCATCGGCAACCTCGATGCGCCGCGCATACGCGCGGAACCCGGAGCGTAGGTAGAACGCAAGGGCATCCGGATGATCGAGCGTACAGGTGTGGACCCAGAAGCGTTGGATGGGCTTCGCCCAGGCGCGCTCGATCGCGCGGTTCATGAGCCACCGCCCGGCGCCCCGCCCCTGAACCGCCTCGGCGAGCCCGTAGAATGCGAGCTCGCAGTTGCCCGACTCGCGAAAATCGAGCTCCAGAAGTCCCTCGTCGCGATCCTCGACGGTAAACGCGTAGACCTCGACGCCGGAGTCGTGCAGGATCGCCTCGAGCTCGCCCAACGGCATCAGGAGCCGGGAGTACCAAAGCCATTCGGTGCCGACGCGGCGAAAGAGCTCGCGGTACCACAAGGGGTCGGGTTGCGCGACACGCCGAAGCCGCCACGAGGCATCGGCGCGTTCCATACGCAATGCCGGCTTCGCCAGCATTTCGAGGCAGGTCACTACGGATGCCAGTTTGCCGTCAGGGACGTCGCTGTAGCCGGTCGGAAGCATCATATCGCGGAGGATCCTCAGAAGTGCGGCATGGTCGCGGATTGTCCGCAAGTTGGCAACACGCCGCGGCGCGCTCAATGACCGATAAGTCTCGGCGCATCGTTGGCGAGATACAGCGTTGCCATCGTTGGCCAGAAGCCGCGGCCGAACCGCTCGGCCACGCCTGGCCACTGAATGCGGTCAGACGGTGTCCTTGCGTCGCTGGCGCAACCGCGCAACCTCTTCCTGATCCATGCTTTCGAGTTGACCATCGATGAGCTTTAGACTCGATTCGATGTCGGGAATCAGTATATTCTCGATGGCCTTCGCCCGGCGCTCGGTGCGCACATAGTCGCGCACGAGGCGGCGCAAATTCACGCCGCAGGCCGCCAGCTCCACGGCCCGAACGAGCCAGTCACGGTGCGCCTTGGCGCAGGCGCGCGCCTCCGGCGTCGGATTGACCGGCTGTTCACGACTCTGCGGCAGTTGCGCGGAGATTTCCAAATGCGCCGCGATCAGTTCCAACCCGAGCAGGCGCGAGCGGCGTAGCGACAGCCGATCCTCCGCCAGCGACAGCGGTGGATAGACCGACAGTTCATCCAGTCCATGGCGGCCCACGGCGGCAATGGTGCGCGAGCGCATTTCGCTCTCCAGCGCCGCGCACTCCCGCCGCAGCGCGACCAGCCGCGCCAGTTGGTGCTGGATTTCGGTTGCGAGCAGGATGCGCTTCTCGTCGAGCAGCGTATAGCCTTCTTGTACCAGCTTCTGCTCGTCCTTCAGCTCCAGCAGCGCGATGCGCGTAGCCGTGATTTCGCGCGATTCATCAGGCATGCGGTGCACTCAAATAGCGGTCAATCTGCGGTTTCGAAAGCCGCGTGAGTTCCGCAACCGGCAGGCCGCGCAGCAGCTCCCAGCCGAGCCCCATGCTTTCTTCCAGCGTGCGCCGACCCTGCTGATGAACCAACCGCTCCTCGAACTCCCGCCCAAAGACGAGAAACCGGCGATCGACCTCGGGCAGGCTCTCCTCGCCCATCACGCTCGCCAGCACGCGCACGTGCGCGGCGCGCGCATAGCAGGCAAAGAGTTGATTGGCGAGCGCCGGATGATCCTCATGCGTGAATCCTGCCCCGGTACCCGCATTCATGAGCCGCGACAGGCTCGGCAGCAGACGTACCGGCGGATAGATCCCGCGCCGGTCGAGCTCTCGGTCGAGCACGATCTGGCCCTCGGTGATGTACCCGGTCAGGTCCGCAATGGGGTGACTGATATCGTCCGCGGGCATCGTCAGTATGGGTAACTGGGTGAGCGTGCCCGGCAGGCCGCGAATGCAGCCGGCGCGCTCGTAGAGGCTCGCGAGATCGGAATACATGTATCCCGGATAGCCCCTGCGGCTGGGCAGCTCGCCGTGGCTCGCCGACACTTCGCGCAGCGCCTCGCAGTAGTTCGTCATGTCGGTCATGACGACGAGGACGTGGCGTCCTTCCACGAAGGCCAGGTATTCGGCGGCCGTGAGCGCGTAGCGTGGTGTGAGCAGGCGCTGTGCGGACGGCTCATCGGCGAGATTGAGGAACATCGCGGTGTGCGCGAGCGCGCCGCTCGAAGCCATGGCGTCGCGAAAGGCCTCGGCCGTGTCATGCGAAATGCCCATCCCGGCGAACACGACGGCGAACGAACCTTCCTCATGCCGCAATCGCGACTGCAGAACGATCTCCGTCGCCAGTCTGTCGTGCGGCAAGCCGGCGCCGGAAAACAGCGGCAGCTTCTGGCCCCGCACGAGACTGTTCATCAGATCGATAGCCGAAACCCCGGTTTCGATGAAATCGCGCGGCAATGCACGCGCGGCCGGATTGATGGCAAGGCCGTCGATGCGCATGCGGCGGACCGCGGCGATGGGCGCGCCACCGTCCGTCGTCCGTCCGATGCTGTCGTACGTCCGGCCCAGCATTCCCGGGCCGACACCGAACAGCAGCGGCTCGTCCCAGATTCGGATGCGCGTGTCGCGCACGCCGAGGCCGAGCGTCGACTCCAGCACCTCGATGACCAAGGTGCGCTCGTCGACGGCGGCAACGCGGCCGATGCGGCTGCGGCCGTCGCGGCCCAGTACTTCGACGCATGCATTGAGCCCGAGGTCGGCCCTGCGCTCGAGAAACAGCAGCGGCCCCTCGATGCGCTGAACGCAATCCTTGAGTGTGACCTCAGCCCGCATCAGCCTGCTCGCGCGGCAGGTGGGAGAACTCCGAGTCGAGCTGTTGCCACAGCGCACGGATGTTCGGGATCCGATCCTCGCCGAACTCCTCACCGATGCGCTGCAGCGTACGCCGGACCGGAAGCTCGCGTATGCGATCCGGATGCACGCCGCCATCGACGGCGCCGCGCGCCAAATCGATGAAGCGGATGATCACGCTCAGGATCGCCGTCTGCCTCTGCGGCGAACAATAGCGATCTACCTCGGAAAGCGAGGACTGGCGCAGAATCGCGTCGTTGACGAGAGCCGCACACGACAACGTGAGCTGTTGGGCCGGCGGCAATGCGTCCATGCCCACGATGCGGGCCATGCGCTCGAGCTGCGTCTGGGCCTCGAGAATCTCGAGGAGCCGCTTGCGCTGTGCGGCCCAATCCGGGTTGCCCTGGACTTGCCACCAGCGCGCGAGTGCATCCACATCGCCGCTGTAGGATTGCAGCGGGTGGATAGCGGGATAGAAGCGCGCCTGCGCGCGCCCGCGGTCGAGCGCCCAGAAAGTGCGCACGCAACGCCGCGTGTGCATCGTGACCGGCTCGGAAAAGTCGCCGGCGGGCGGACTGATGGCGCCGATGATGGTCACGGAACCCTCGGTGCCCGCCAGCGTGCTCACGCGGCCCGCGCGCTCGTAGAACTCCGCGAGCCGCGAACTCAGATAAGCCGGATAGCCCGCCTCGCCGGGCAGCTCCTCGAGGCGGCCGGACACCTCGCGCAAGGCTTCCGCCCAGCGGCTCGTGGAATCGGCCATGAGCGCCACATGCAGTCCTTGGTCGCGAAAGTATTCCGCGACCGTGATGGCCGTGTAGATGCTCGCTTCACGCGCGGCGACCGGCATGTTCGAGGTATTGGCGATGATGACCGTGCGGTCCATGAGAGGCCGCCCGCTGCGCGGGTCTTGCAGTTTAGGAAACTCATCGAGAACTTCCGCCATTTCGTTGCCGCGCTCGCCGCAGCCGACGTAGACGATGATATCGGCATCGCACCACTTGGCGAGCGTTTCCTGCAATACCGTCTTGCCCGTGCCGAACCCGCCCGGCAGGGCAGCCCGGCTCCCGCGTCCGACGGGGAAGAGCATATCGAGGATGCGCTGTCCGGTGATCATCGGACCCGCGATGCTGAGCCGCTGACTGACCGGGCGCGCGCGTCGCACCGGCCACGCATGCGTGAGCGCGAACTCGTGGGTCGCGCCGTCCTCGTGCTCCACCCGGCAGATCGGCTCGCCGTCGGAGTGTTCGCCGGCAGAGGCGACCCAGCGCACGATGCCTGCAGGGATGCCCGGTGGAACGAGACAAAGCTGCGGCCGCGGCGTCGCGACTCTGCCTATCGCTTGGCCAGGCGCGACGTGCTCTCCCGGATGCACCGTGGGTTCGAAACCGAAGCGCAGCGCCGGCGGGTGACTGGCGCCCGGTTGGATGAAAGGCTCGTCTGAAATATTGAGCGGCCGCAGCAGTCCATCGAAAATATGGCCGAGAATCCCGGGGCCGAGCGGAACGGACAGCGGCTGGCCGGTACCCGTCACCACATCGCCGGGCTTCAGGCCCGTGGTATCTTCATAGACTTGCGCCACGAAATCGTCCGGGCCTAGTTTAATCACCTCGCCCAGAAGAGCCCTTGGGCCGACGGCAATCGCCTCATATACGTGGAAGATATCCGACGTACCGGCGCGCAACACCGGGCCGCTGATCCAGCGTATTCGCGCCTCACTCATGCGGCTTTACTCATGCGCAGCGGGCTCAGGCCCGGAGGAAAGCGTCAGGTATTGCGCCAGAAACTCCGATTCGACTTGCGCCCGCGATGCCAGCAAACCTGCGGTCGTCGCGTCGAGACAAGCGCCCTCGGCGTTGATTCTGATGCCGGCGCGTATCTCGGGGTCGCATACCAGCGGGACTTCGTGCACCGGGCCGCCCTTGTCTCTGCCGGCAACGAGCGTCATCAGCTCGCCGAGCTGATCCTGCGACCAGCCGGCGCCGTGCTCGATGCGCCAAGCGCGACCACTGAGTAGAGCCCGCGCCTGACGCACGGCGGCCTGCACCCAAGACTTTCGCCGCACCGGATCGGCCCATCGCGATTCGAGTGCGCTCGGGATTGCCGTCCACATCTCCTGCAGCAGGACGCGTGTCTCT
>Ga0326728_10004476_pt1 | contig 41307 bp, 33 predicted proteins | sample MB3enrmetagenome_FD_207602 | JGI IMG/M metagenome (GOLD analysis project Ga0326728, IMG submission 207602) | Lab enriched peat soil microbial communities from McLean, Ithaca, NY, United States - MB31MN | ecosystem: Environmental > Terrestrial > Soil > Wetlands > Peat | place: USA: New York... | reverse complement strand
CGATCCTCTTAAACAGAGAAACCAGGGCAGCATCGGATTGGTTCAACGGCAAAGACCAGATGCTTCAGGAGAGCAAGAACACGTCGTTCAGCGCCGTCGGCCATTTGTGTGACCGTGGTGGAAAAACGACTGTCACGCTTTACGAGAACGTCTTCGCCAAGGTCAAAATCCCCTACAGCCAGTTGCCCGCGTGTTTCGACGTGCCGCACATCGAAGTCTCAAGAAACCCCTTGGTCGTGCCTTAGAGATGTTGTGGCTTGCATCAATCGCATTTCGCAGAAGTTTGTGCATACATTGACTGGGTCGCGAAAGTGTTGTCGTCAATTCGGAAACTGCACCACTGCATAGGGACAGGGAATCCCAGTTGGCGTGAAAGCTCAGAGATTACAACCCCACCGCCGATTTAGCAGGTGAGAATAGTTTTTGATGCGCGCAATTTTTCCAGCAGTGCATGCCGTCCCGTCGATAGAAGGAGAACTATTTCCAGGGGTTGATGACGCGGACTCCGGTGGGTTCAAAATGTCTTACATTGCGCGTGGCAACCGCGAAGCCTCGCGCGGCGGCGCAGGCTGCGATATAGGCGTCGGGGGCGACGGCCGGTTTGCCGGCCTGTTCACAGCGCGCCGCGATTTCAGCTAATTTGTCCGAGGCCGCGATATCGAAATCGAGCGTACGCTCCTTGAACAGATCAAGCACACGATCGATTTGCGCGGCAAGGGCGCTCTTGCGTTTTCCGTCCGGCAGTTTCAGCACTCCAAATCGGAGTTCGGCGCGGCTGATGGCGGTGATGAAGAGAGTTTCATGGGCCTGTTCGTCCAGCCATGCCATGACTTTAGGTTCCGGCATGGATTTGAGCGGCTCGGAGATGACATTGGTATCGAGAACAATCACGTCAAATCCGCTCCCTGAATTTCTCTCCGCTGCCGAGAGAGTTCCAATTCATCCATGCCCCCGATCTCGCAGGCGATGCGGTGAATCTCGGATCCGATCTTGAGGCGGCTGGCAGGCCTGACAGCTTCTTCAAGAATGAAGCGGACTTCGGCTTCGGTGGAGTGGCCATGCCGGGCGGCGCGCATACGCAAGGCCCGGTGGGTTTCTTCGGAGAGTTTGCGAACGGTTAAACCTGGCATGATCTCACCTCTGCAATATTGTACTCAATGATTGCATAAATGCGATGTTGATGTCAATTCTTCCCTTGAATCACTTTTGCCACGGAAACGAATCCAATTATGCGGTTATACCCAGGCATTGCGACCCTACCGCCGATTTAGTAGGATGAGAATGGTTTTTGATGCGCGCAACAATTTGGGCTGGCCGAGGACGTGCCGGCTGGAGGGCCAATGGGCGAGACGAAGCCAATTCGCAGCGATGAGACGCACAAATCGCAGGTGGATACGGAGACCACGTCGCGGGTGATTGCAGAGAAGCGGATCGGCGAGCGGATCAAGCGGCTGCGGCTCAAAAAATCCATGGGGCTGGTGGAGCTGGGCAAGCGCACCGGGCTTTCGGCGAGCTTTTTGTCGCAGTTGGAGACGGGGCGGGTGGTGCCGACGCTGAGGAACCTGGCGCGGATCGCGATGGTGTTTTCCAAGGACCTTTCGTATTTCTTCGAGAGCGATCCGGCGGCGGTCTTCCGGATTCACCGGCGCAAAGAGCGGGTGAAGATGCCGCAGACGGGCGTGGAGATTCCGACGTATTTTTTTGAGAGCCTGGGGTACATGGTTCCGGACCGGCAGATGGACCCCTATTATGCCGAGTTTGTTCCGCTGACCAAGGAGATGGAAGCCAAGGCGCATATGCACCCGGGGAGCGAGTTTCTGTATGTGCTGGAAGGCGAGCTGGAAATCCGCCACGGGGAGCAGGGATACCTGCTGGGAGCCGGGGATGCGGCGTACTTTGACGCGAGCACGCCGCATGCCTATCTGTGCGTAGGCCGGAAGCCGGCTGGGGCGATTATTGTGACGCTGCACCAAGCGCCGGCAGCGATGAATGCGACAACGCGGGAGAAATCGTCGCCTCAGCCGCGGCCGTCGTAACCCATACCCGCCAGAACGCCGCGCATATAAGCGAAGCTTTCGATGACGCCGGGCATGGGATCGTCGGCGTGGATCTCATATTCGAGATCGACAAAGCCCTGATATTCGATAGCGATCAGCGCGGCGAACATCTCGCGGATAGGCATGATGCCTTCGCCGACCGCGACCTGGCTCTCCTTGCTCTTGAAATCGGCCAGGTCCTTCACGTGCATGTTGAAGAGGCGCGGACCGACCTGGCGAATGGCCTCGACGAGATCGGTTCCGGCGCGCACGGTGTGGCCGATATCGATGCAGCAGCCGATGCGCGGGTCGGTTCCTTTGAGCGACTTGAGCACGTCGAGCGGCGAAGGCCAGAGCTTGTCCTCCGGGCCGTGATTGTGGATGGCGATGCGAATGTCGTACTCGCGCGCGAACTTCTCCATGCGGGGAAGCATTTCCGGGGTGGGGTCGCCGGCGACGATGACGGGGATGCCGGCGCGCTTGCAATAGTCGAACTTGGCGCGGATGTCGGCGTCCTCATTGTTGCGAAAGTAGATGGCTCCGGCGGCGTGGAGCTTGATGCCCGCGGCGGCGTAATCCGCGAGCGCTAGGGCCTCTTCGGCGGGGTCCATGGGGAGATGATCCTTGACGTCCTTGACGTTGATGTCGGCGAGGTTGAGCTGCTTGAGGAAGCCGATCAACTGGGCGCGGTTGAAGTTGCAGAAGGTGTAGGTGGCCAGGCCCAGATGGATGGGCGAAGGCTTGCCGGAGGCGGGTCGCGGCTCGGTAAAAGCGGGGACGGCGATGGGCGCGGCGCAGGCTACCGCCGCGGTGCGAAGAAAACTTCGCCGGGTCAGGTTCACCATAGTGTTTGTATTTTAAGTGAGTGTGGCAGTCGATCTCCTTAATCCTGAACCGCATTAAAATATTGGGCGACTTGTTTCCAATTATTGACGCGGACGAAGCCGTTGGCGGTCAGACTGCAGGGGGCGGAATAGAGCAGGCCTTGACCCTCAAAGCGGAGGAGGTTTTTGGGCAGGTCGTCGATGAGGTAGACGGCGCGGAGGATGGATTTGTCGCCGCTAAAGCGGAACCAGAGTAACTGTGTCCTGTTGAGTTTTGTTCAGGGTCGCCGCTCCCTGATGGTCGCGTCGACTTGAATGCTGTGGTTTCGGGATACATCGACTCTGGTTCCGCTGTATAGCCGCTAAAGACATAGTGCGCGGAGGGGTGGTCAAAGAGGAGCCGGGACGACGTAGAGAACTAACTGTGTGACTTCCGAAAAGGGCCAAAAGTGTAGAATCTATGAAAATTGTTAAAGCTCTCCACATTTTCATATATTGCTGGATACAGCGGAGCGGTGCTATGTAATTAACCTGTTTATTTTCAACAACAAGCAAATATTTTCGCCCATTGGCAGGAATGGCAATCGTCGTGCTATTTATTGAGCGCACGTCTTGTCTTACTTTCCGCATCGAGCTTTATTTTCCGTGATTTGGGGGTTAAGGCAGACAGACTTTTACCAACAATGTCCATATCTCTTTATGCCTATCAGCCGTATACTGTTTACCGTCCATGGATTGGGCTCACCCCCAACCGTAACACAGTAGCATCACAGCCTATCGCGAAGACCCCAGGGCGGGGCTTCCGATTCTTACGAAGTTTTTGGAGGGAATCAATGAAATTTATCCGGTTGCAAAGTATGATGCTGGCCCTTGGAGTCATCCTGGCATTGTTTACACCATTGCTTCGGGCACAGGAGACAACAGCCGGCCTGCAGGGCACGGTAAAAGACTCCTCAGGCGCCGTGGTGCCTCATGCCAAGGTGGTTGTCACAGCGCCGACACTGGTCGGTTCCAAGGAAAGCACAACCGACGCCAACGGCTATTACCGTTTCGCCAACCTGCCGCCAGACAACTACACCATAACGGTGAAGGCGGAGGGGTTCGAAACCCTGAAGCGCGCAGGCGTGACTCTTGAGGTGGGCCATCTTCCCACGATTGATCTACAGCTTACGGTAGGCAAGGTCACAACGGTGGTAGAAGTGACCACCGAGGGGCCGATGATCGACACGACATCGACAACTACGCTGACCAACATTCCCGAGGAAGTCCTCAATGAAATCCCGCACGGGACGTCGTTCCAGTCGGTGATTCAGTTTGCCCCTTCGGCGCGCAATGAGCCGTTGATGGGCAACACCGGGACGAGTAGCGGCACCGGAGGCGCCATCCCCGGAAGCGGCAGCAACGGCGCCAGCGCCGGCTACTCAATCGGCGGCGGCGCCGACTCGGAGAACTCTTACCTGGTAGAAGGCCAGGAGACGGCCAACATTATCGGCGGCTTCTCCCACACCAACGTTCCCATGGACTTCGTCCAGGAAGTGCAGATGAAGACCTCGGGCGTTGAGGCCGAGCACGGCGGCGCCCTGGGCGGCGTGGTCAACGTCGTTATGGAGAAGGGCTCCAAATCCTGGCATGGCGCGCTGTACACGTCTTACCAGAACGGCGCCATGAACGGATCTCCGACTCCGACCATGCGCTACAATCCGGATCCGAATTTGGTCATCGTCCAGCCTTCCTGGGGAACAGTCGACCCGCCGTATCAGAGCTATCAACCGATCCGGCCGCACACCGGCGATTTCTTTCCCGGCTTCAAGATTGGCGGCCCGCTGTTCGGTATCTTCGTGAATCACCCCGGCATATCGGATTCCAGGTACGAAAAGCTGAAGGATCGCATCTTCATATTTGCGGCCTTCAACCCCGATTTCAATGCCTTTGAAGAAACGGTGAACTATGGAACGAACGGCCCGGGCGGGAAAATACCGTTCAGCCAGAACACCCATACCGATTACTCCAGTGCCCGCATTGATGCGGAGGTGACGCAGAAGATTCGCGTCTTCGCCTCGTGGCTCTATCAGGGCCAGAAGCAGGCCGGCGAGTCGATGCCTGCCCCTGATTCGGTTCAGGGCTATTACAACGGATCCACGGGATGCTATGGAAACGCTACTACGGCAACAAACTGCTCAGCGAGTTATAACGATCCGGCGATCTATGCCCACTCGCAAGGCTACTCAGCGCCCAATCTTACGCTGAATACGGGCGCGGATATCACCCTGACCAACAGCCTGGTATCCACGACGCGCTTTGGTTACTACTTTGAGAACTACCACGACTGGGGCTATCCGACTACTGGTGTTGTCGATCAATGGGAGATCAGCTCCTCGGGCGAAACCGACACCAACGGAAATCCGCTGCCTGCCGCACTACAAGGCGGCGGAGGAAACCAAATCGGTTCGTTAGACGGAACGTATACCCGCTACAACTCCAACAAGGCCATCCAGTTCGATGAGGACGTGGCCTGGTTCAAATCGGGGAGCCGGATTGGCACCCACAACTTGAAGTTCGGCTATCAGTTACACCGCAACACCAACCTCATCGATCAGGGCTACAACCAGCCGCTGGTCGAATTCTACCCCGGCATCCCGGGCGGCGACTACTCGGCCATCGGCCCGGTGGGTGACGCGAATTGCGCAACTGTTGAAGGAATAACCGGCGATTCTGCAGACTGCTCGGGCACCTACGGCACCATCAACATCAACGACTTCTTAACGGGCGGCACCGCGACCGGCGTGAATCACAGCTTCTTTGCGCAGGATGCCTGGACGATCGGCAAGGGACTCACGGTCAATGTGGGCCTGCGCGTGGAGCGCGAGTATCTGCCGGCTGAGAACCAGCCCAGTACCCAGAAGATCACCCAGCCCATCAACTTCGGATGGGGCGATAAGGTTGCCCCACGCTTCGGCGCAGCCTGGGATGTCTACAAAAATGGGAAGCTGAAGCTCTTCGGCAGCTACGGCGAGTACTACGACCAGATGAAACTGAACGTCGCGATCAGTTCCTACGGCGGCCAGAACTGGGAGGAATGCTGGTTTGCATTGATGGAACCCAGCCTGGCAAACATAACGCCGGCCTTCCAAGCTAGCAGCGGCCGCTACTGTATCGGTCTTGGCTCTAGCCCCGTAGTGAACTGGAGTACCGGAGTACAGCCCACCGGAATTACCTTCCTGGAAGGCCAAAACATACGCGCCAACCCGACAACCTGTGCCACATGCAGCGTTACGGAAGAGGGAACAGCTCCGGGCCTGAAGCCTTACGCACAGCATGATTCGAGCTTCGGCGTGGACTACCAGATCAAGCCCACCCTGTCGTTCGAAGCGCGTTGGGACCGCAGGCGACTGGATCACGCCATCGAGGACTCGGCCATCTTCAACCCCTCGATCGGCGAAACCTTCGTGATCGTCAATCCCGGCCAGGGCATCAACAGCACCTTCAACGGTTTCTGGAACTTCCTGTACGGCGTTGCGCCGGATTGCGTAAGCAATACCTGCCCGGCGAACCAGACGGTCATTCCCGCCGCCCGCAGCTATGACGGCGTGGAGTTCCGCCTGCAGAAGGCGGTCTCCCATAATTGGATGGGCATGGCGTCGTACACGTGGAGCAACTTCCGCGGCAACTACGCCGGCCTGACCAGCTCCGACCTTGGCGACGGCGGCGGCGGCCGCAATTCTCCGAACAACAGCCGCGCCTTCGACGAGCCGTTCTTCTCGTGGACCGCCCAAGGCACATCATCGAGCGGAAAGCTGGCTACCGACCGCCCCAACACGCTCAAGGGCTACATCTACTACGACCTCAAATGGATGAGGAAGTTCACCACCGACTTCGGCATCTTCCAGACGGCTTATGAAGGTACCCCACTGTCCACCGAGCAGGATGTGGGCTACTCCTACGCCGGCCAACCGGCATTCCCGACGGACATTGTGGGTCGCGGCAAGTGGATTGACGCCACCCAGGATCCGACCACCGGCCTGATCACCACCAGCGCTCCGTATGTCAAGCGCACACCGTGGTATCTGGACACAGACTTCAACCTGAAGCAGGTCGTGAAGCTGGGCGGAGCAAAGGCCATCAGCTTCGACGCAACCTTCGCCAACGTGCTCAACCAACATCGGGTAGTCGCGTACTGGGAGAATCTCGACTCCGACTATACAGGGAACAATTTTCTTGCGCCCGGCGGTCAGTTCATCGGCGACGGCCTTAACTTCTACTCGGTGGCCATGAGCAAGTACGACTACACCGCGTCAATGAACGGCCCTAACAACGGCACCCCGACTGGCGGCCCGATCACGGTTAACAGCCAGTACGGCAAGCCCTACTGGTATCAGCAGCCGCGGAACGTCCGGCTGGCGCTGCACTTCACCTTCTAACCTTCGGCTTTCCAGCCGAAACAGCACCAAGGGCGCCCTTCGGGGCGCCCTTGATTTTGGTGCGCAGTTCAGATTGCGAGTTAGCCGGGGATTGCGGCGAAGTACTGGGCGACTTCCTCCCAGTTATCGACGCGGACAAAGCCGGCGGCGGCGAGGTTGTGGGGGGCGGAGTAGAGCAGGCCCTGGCCCTGGAAGCGGAGGATGTTTTTGGGCAGGTCGTCGATGAGGTAGTCGGCGCGGAGGATGGATTTGTCGCCGCAGAAGACGTATTGCTTTGGCGGGATGAAGGGGAAGTGGCGCTGCAGCCAGCGGTACTTGGAGCCGAGGGAGTTGGGTACGGCCATGGCCTGGGTGGCGATGAAGATTTCAAAACGGTCGGAGAGCTGCTGGAGCACCTCCTGAGAGCCGGGCATGAGGGCCAGGTCCTCGAAGAAGTCCTCGGCGTCGAGGAAGGCGCGCAATTGCTGCTGGCGGTCAAGTGGGGCGACTTCCCAGAGGCCTTTGCCTGCCAGGTCCTGGGGTGTGACGTCTTCATCGAAGGTCTGGTTATAGCGGCGGATGTGCTCGGCGAGGGTGTCCGCCATGACCTCATCCATGTCCACACAGATGCGCAGCACGGCTACTCCTCCACGGGGGGCCTGGAGATCTTACGTTTGGGCTTGGCGTTTTGTTGCGGGGGCTCGGCGGCGGGGGCAAGGGCGGGGTCCCAGTAGAGGAAGCGGGCGCAACTGTCGCAGGTAAGCAGTTCGCCCTCGCGGAGCTGGTTCCAGGTTTGGGGCCGGACGCCCATGCGGCAACCGGTGCACTGCTGATTATCAACGCGGGCAATGCCAGTGCCTCGGGAGGCGCAGAGGCGGTCGAAGCGGGTGAGCGCCTCCGAATCGATGAGGGGGCGGAGGGCTTCGCGCTGGAGGTTGAGGGCGGCCTGCTGGAGTTCGAGCTCGGCCTGGCGGAGGCGGACGCGCTGGCGGGTCTGGTCCAGGGTGGCGGAGAGCGATTCAACCTGGGCGCGGGCAGCGGCGAGCGCGGCTTCCTGGGCCTCGGTGCGCTCCAGGCTGGCGAAGGCCTCGTTTTCCATGCGCTCGGCCTCGGCCTCGGCAAAGTGAAGCTCATGCTCGTTGGCCTTGGCCTGATCGTCTTTGGTGAGGGTGTTCTGCTGGTCGCGGTAGCGGGCAGCCTTCTGGCGGTGGGTGGCGATCTCGCGATCCAGGCGGGCACGGAGAGATTCCTCGCGGCTGAGTGCGGCGGAGGCCTCGGCGGCCTGACGCTGTGCGGCGGCAAGGGCGGCCTGGGCCTGGGCAACCTCAGCCGGCAGGGCGCGGGCGGCTTGGGCAAGGCTCGAGCGTTCCAGCTCAACCGCCTGCAGCTTTACGAGATTTTCAATCTGCGCTTGCATCCCTAATTGAAGTCTACGGCATGGGCCGTGGATTCAGAAAATGGATTCAAGCGCCCAGCGGGAAGCTAAGCCCAGGTACGGATGCCGATAACTCCCCAATATGTCAGGTAAACAGTGGCAATCAGCAGCGCCGTGGTCACGGCAATCGAGAACCAGCGGACGCTCTTGCGAATCTCCTGCGTTCGAGCCCGCCACAAAGCGACGGCGCTGGCCAAAGAGGCCCCGGCAAAGATCAGCGTAGCGAGAAAAAGGCCGAAGGACCAGATCGTCAGGTTCCCCAGGCGCGCGAATATGTCGTTGTTGGAAGCGATAGAGAGCCCCACAAACGCCAGCAGGCTCAGCACGGCGATCAACGGCCACAGCCGCATGGAGCGCTCGGCCGGGCGGCGGCGCTTTTTGAATAAGCCGCCGATGATCCAGAAGGGCGCATAAAGGAGGATGGAGACGAAGGCCAGCAGGAACCAGGCAACCAAAGCGATTTCAGCGATAGCAAACCAGGCGGGAATATGCTTCATCGTGCCGCCAATGTAGACAAATCGCCCCTCGGCGTTGGGAGCAAGCAGCGTAGCCGTCGCAACCGGCTCGGCATGATCCTTTTTCGGCAGATAGCGGAACTGGCTGCCGCTGACGGGTACGAAGGGTTGATCGATCTGGCTGAGGCTGGTGAGTAGCAGGTTGCCGCCGGCGAACCGGACCCGGTTCAACCCGATCAAGCGCGCCAGAAACTGGAATATCTCGAAGCGCGGGGAGGCGGGCTCGTACCATCCTGCGTAATCCGCGGCATTGGCGGGCAGTGGAGCCGCGGCGGGCACAGGAGGCCGTGTGAGGTCCCTGGTAATGTAGGCGCGGATCGCGTCGCCGATCTTGCCGAAGGCCTCGCCATTGCCAGAGTTAATGCTATAGGAATAGCCCACGCCATACTCCGGCATGTAGGCCATCTCCGTCAGTCCGCCATCCACGCCTCCACTGTGGCCGTGATATACGAAGCCATCGTGCAAGCTGGGGTAATTGCTCAAGCCGTAACCTGCTTTGAGGCCCTGCCGCGCCTCCCATGTGCGGGTCGGGGTCTCCATGCGATCGATCGAGGCCGCGGGCATGATCTGCACGCCGCCCACTGAGCCGCGATTCAGATAAAACTGAAGGTACGCGGCCATATCTTTGGCGCTGGCGTTGATGGCGCCGGATGGACGCCCAATGATATTCCAGTAGGGATAGGGCGTCTTGCCGTCGGGATGATAAAGGGTGGTCAACTGCGGCGAGGGCTGTTCGAAATACGTGGCGGTCTTCATGCCGAGGGGCAAAAAGAAATTCTGCGTGACGTAATCCTCGTAGCGCTGGCCGGTGATCTTCTCTACAATGTATGCGGCCACCGTAGGCCCGGCATTGCAATACGACATACGCGTTCCCGGCCGCCAGCGGGAGGTGCGCGAGTGGTGGTCATAGTCCAGGGCTTCGCGCTGCGTCATGCCCTTGGCGTCCTTGGCATACTCGCGCATGTGAATGTCGTCCCAGCCGGTGGTGTGTTCCAGCAGATCCACAACGAGCACCGGGTCGGTGGCTTCCCAGCGATTCTCAAACCAGATCTCGGGGACGAGTTTATGCACCGGATCCTGGAGCGAGAACTTGCCCTCATTCACCAGCTTGAGGATGGAAAGCGAAACAAAGCCCTTGGAGGTGGAACCTATGCGGAAGAGCGTCTCGCCGGTGGTGGCCTGATTAGCGGCTACATTGGATTTGCCCAGCCCCGCGACCCATTCGGGACCATCGCGATGCACGATGGCGACGGAGACTCCGGGTGTATGCGTGTCCGCGAGGATTTTCTCCAACTGCTGGCGCAGCTCCGCTATGGACTGCGCGGGTTTGGGCGTGTCGTCCTTCTTGGCCTGCGCAAAACAGGCGGATACAAGCAAGGAACCAATAAGCAATGGAACGCTGAATCTCATCCTATGACTCCTTTTGATTTTCGCTCCGGTTCCGCGAAAAGAAGGCCAAGCTGGTTTATTTGCAAGGAATAATTACCCTTCCTGCAAAAAACACTCAAACAACAACAGCAGATTCCTGCAATGATATTGCGTTAATTCTAGCAGTTTCCGCTCGCAACGCGTTGTTGCAAGGTATCAACTTATCCCTGTTTTCGGAGCGGGCATTCTGCGACAATATATATGCCAAGCGGGAGGCGGATGTGACTGGAGATCGGCAATCTTTCTGGCGCAGGCATGGGTGGGTGAAGTGGGCCGCCGGCGGGTTGCTGGCGGCGCTGGCGGTAGCGGCCGGGGTGGTGGGCTTGGCGTTGCATCGGGCGGAGCCGTTTTTGCGAGCGCGCATTATAGAGGAGCTGGAGGATCGCTTTCATGCGAGGGTGGAACTGGACAGCTTTCATGTCTCGCTGCTCAACGGGCTGTGGGCCAAGGGCCACGGGCTACGGATATGGCCTCCCGCACGAGTGGCGGGCGTGACGGTTCCGCCGGGGCAGGGTGAGCCGCTGATTCGCCTGGATGAGTTCCGCTTTCACGCGCCGCTGCAGTTGAAGCCGGGCAAGCCGATAAACATTTCGCTGGTGGAGCTGAGGGGGCTGCGCGTTCATCTGCCGCCAAAGTCGCACTTTGAACACAAGGAGACAGGCAACGACCCAGCCGTCGGCAAGTCCAGAAGCGCGATGGCGGGGCTGGTGCGATTTGAAGTGGACAAGATGGAATGCACCGGCGCCGAGTTGGTGATGGAAACCGACAAGCCAGGCAAGCTGCCGCTGGAATTTCAGATTGCGCACTTCAAGCTGACCGACATTGCCGCTGGAGGGGCAATGGGCTTCGACGCGGAAGTGACCATCCCGAAGCCTGAAGGGACGGTGAAGTCGACGGGCAGCTTCGGTCCGTGGCAGGGCGCGGACCTGGGCGACAGCCCGATTACCGGAGATTACCGATTTGAACATGCGGACCTGAGCGTGTTCAAGGGGATTGCGGGGATTCTCTCGTCGACCGGCCATTATGAAGGCACGCTGCGCGCTCTGGTGGTGGACGGGCAAGCGGAGACACCGGACTTCCGGCTGACGCACTTTGGGGCCGCGCTGCCGCTCGTAACGCGCTTCCACGCGCGGGTGGACGGGACCAACGGGGACACCTGGCTTGAGCCGGTGGATGCGACGCTGGGCCATTCACACTTTACCGCGCAGGGGGCGATTGTGCGCGTGCCGGGGGCGGTGGTGAAGGGCGCGCAACAATATACCGGGCACGACATTGCGCTCACGGTCAACGTGGACAAGGCGCGGATCGAGGATTTTTTGCGCCTAACCAGCCGCACAGGCAATGTGCTGCTGACTGGGGATGTGACGATGAAGACGTCCCTGCACATTCCACCGGGGACGGCGCCGTTGCATGAACGGCTGAAGCTGAATGGCAGCTTTGCACTCGACAGGGCGAGATTCACGAGCAACAAGATACAGGGGAGGATTGCGGAGTTGAGCCTGCGCGGGCAGGGGCGGCCGGATGAGGTGAAGAGCACCGATGCGGCGAGCATCCTTTCGCAGATGCAAGGCAGCTTCCGGATGGCGGGCGGGGCGATTACGCTGCCGGCGCTAGAGTACACCGTGCCGGGGGCACAGATTCAGCTCGCGGGCACCTATGGGTTGGCGGACGGCTCGCTGAACTTTGCGGGCACGGCGAAGATGGAAGCCTCGGTGTCGAAGATGGTGGGCGGCTGGAAGGGAATGCTGCTGACGCCGGCCGACCGCCACTTCAAGAAGGACGGAGCAGGGACCGAGGTTCCCATTCACATCGGAGGAACGCGAGAGGCGCCGAAGTTCGGAATTGGCTTCGAGCGGATTAAACCGGGCGAAAAGCAGTAGAAACAGGTCACACAATTTTATAATCCGGCTTTCCCGGCGGTCGCGTATAATTCTCCGTTGCTACAAAATTAGGCAACGGAGGAAGCAAATGGACTCGACCTATATGATTTTGCTGGTAGTTGCAGCTCTCGTAGCTTTCATTTTTGTTCTTTCAACCGTTTTTGGCAGCTTCTTTACCGTAAACACGGCCGAAGTTGCCGTAGTCACGCGCTTCGGCAAATTTCTGCGCGTCGCCGATCCGGGCTTGAATTGGAAGGTTCCGTTTTTCGACACCATCTCGGGCACCGTAAGCCTGCGCGTCAACCAGATTTCGCTGACCATGGAGACTAAGACCAAGGACAACGTCTTTGTCACCATTCCGATCTCCGTGCAGAATCGCGTGCGCCCGGAGAAGGTCTTTGACGCCTACTACAAGCTCTCCGATCCTACGGCGCAGATTCAGTCTTACGTGGAGCAGGTGATTCTGGGCCATGTGCCGGGGATGACGCTCGATGAGGTTTTTGCCTCGCAATCGTCGATTGCCGCCGCGGTGAAGCAGGAGCTGGATGCGGACATGGCCACCTTCGGCTTCGAGATTGTGAACGTGCTGGTGACCGACATTATTCCCGACGCCAAGGTGAAGTCGGCAATGAACGACATCAACGCAGCGCAGCGTGAACAGGTGGCGGCCAACGCGCGCGGCGAGGCGGAGAAGATTCTGGTGGTGAAGAAGGCCGAGGCAGAGGCGGAGAGCAAGGCGCTGCAAGGCCAGGGCATCGCCAATCAGAGGAAGGCGATTATCGAAGGCTTGCGCTCCTCCATCGAGCAGTTCCAGCAGGCCGTGGAAGGTACATCGTCGCGAGAGGTGATGCAACTGGTGCTGGTGACGCAGTACTTCGACACGCTGAAGTCGATTGGCGAGAGCGACAAGACTAACACGCTGTTTCTGTCGCATACGCCGGGGGCGGTGAAGGATGTGGCGGAACAGATCATGGAGTCCATGCTGGTGGCGGAGCGTGCGAAGGGGTAGCGGAGCATCCGCTGGCGTCGTCTGACTGTGAGGTGCTCTCATGAATCGGCGATCATTCCTGCAGTCCGCCGCGATTACTGCTCCGCTGGCGGTTTTTCCCGGAGCGGCGGCACATGCTGCAAGCGGCCCGGCAAGGGGAAATACGGAGAGCGCGCGGCGGATTGCGAAGGCCACGGCGGCGGCGTTGGCGATGCAGCGCCGCGACTGGGAGCAGGGGATATTGGCGCAGGCGATGTTGGAGGCCGGCGACCGCGAGAGAGTGATTCTGCTGACCAGGGCGGCGATGGTGCAGCAAACGCCGGATGGGCGTCTGGGCGTGGTGGTCTCCGGCAGCCCGACCGATCCCGCGATGGGCGGCTGCGCATACGCCAAGGCAGCCGAATGGAGCGGCGACGCCGAGGTGCGGCGGGCGGTCAGCGGTCTGCTCGACTGGATACGGAAAGGCGCTCCGCGCAATGCGGAAGGCATTTTGTATCACGTCTTCGGCGCGCCGGAGATGTGGTCCGATGGCTTCAACTGCGCGCCGCCGTTCTTAGCGGCGATGGGCTTCACGGACGAGGCGCTGGCCCAGATCGAGGGCTATTGGCAAAGGCTCTGGAACCCGGAGAAGAAACTTCTGGCGCACATCTGGGACGACGGCAAGCGTCAGTTCAGGGACGGCAACTTCTGGGGCGGCGGCAACGGCTGGGCCGCCGCTGGGCTGGCGCGCGTCCTGCGCAGTTTGCCGCCCGAACGCACTCAGGAGCGTGCAAGGCTGGCCGCCTTTGCGCGAGAGATTATCGATGGCTGTCTCGCGCATCAGCGACCGGACAGACTCTATCACGACGTGGTGAACCAGCCGGCGACCTTCGTCGAAACCAATCTGGCGCAGATGCTTGCCTATGCGATCTATGAAGGAATCGCGGCGGGCTGGCTTGACGCCAATTACAGGCGGCACGCCGACCGAATGCGCGACGCGGCCCGTCTGAAGATGGACGACGACGGCTACATTCAAGGCGCATGCGGCGCGCCCAACTTCAACCGTCCCGGAATCTCGACCGAGGCGCAGGCCTTTTGCATCCTGATGGAAGCGGCCGGAAGCAAACAGGCACAAGCGGGATCAACCATCTGAACAGCACGCATCGGCTCCGGCCTTGAGAGCGGAGAGCTGTGAGAAAGATCAGGCCCTAGGAGGCCATCTTGAGCAGTTCCTGTTCCGCGCGCAGCCAATCCTGCTCCGCGAATCCATCCTGGTAACCGCGCTGCTCCCAGTAGGCTCGTGCAAGCCGCTCAATCTCCTCGCGTGAGGGCATCGCCGGCTTTGATCCTTGAGCTGTTTTGACTTTTCTCGTTGCAGGCTTGTGGGCCTTGGCGATTGTCTTTGCCTTTTTCGTTGTATCTGCCATTGAAATAACCTCCGTTGGAATTGCCGCCAACCTGCGGGGCATCCCTTTTAGGATACAGGAACTCCATTATGAAACGTATCGCAATCCGGCTTGAGTACCTTTTTGCTCAACATGCTGTATCAGGGAAAGCGGCAGAGTAATTAGTTTTCGATGCCTTGCTCACGCGTGGCCGCGCATGTTTGACTGGATTGCGAAGAGGGATCTGACAAATGGCGTACATTCTTGCATTGGACCAGGGGACGACGAGTTCCCGCGCGATTCTTTTTGACCAGGCGGGCGCGATTGCCGCCGTGGCGCAGCACGAGTTCGAGCAGTTCTTTCCGCAGTCCGGCTGGGTGGAACACTCGCCCGTGGAGATCCTGACCAGCCAGATGGCTTGCGCGGTGGAGGCTCTGGGCAAGGTGGGCGCGCGGCCGCGCGATGTGGCGGCCATCGGCATCACCAACCAGCGCGAGACGGTGATTGTGTGGGAGCGGGCGACGGGCAAGCCGATTCACAAAGCCATCGTCTGGCAGGACCGGCGCACGGCCGCGCGTTGCGCGGAGTTGAAGGAGAGCGGCGCGGAGAAGACGGTTTCGAGCAAGACCGGGCTGGTGCTGGACCCGTATTTTTCCGCGACCAAGGTGGGCTGGATTCTGGACAACGTGCCGGAAGCGCGGGCGCGGGCCGAGAAAGGCGAACTGGCATTCGGTACGGTGGACAGTTGGCTGATCTGGCACCTGACCAGCGGCAAACGGCACGTGACGGACGTGACGAATGCATCCAGAACGTTGCTGTTTAACATCGTCAAGGGCGAGTGGGACGAGGAACTGCTCAGCATCTTTGGCGTTCCCCGGAGCATGTTGCCCGAAGTGGTTTGGTCGAGCGAAACGGTGGGCGAGGTGACGACGACGCTGGGGTTGGGCGGCGTGACGATAGCGGGTATTGCGGGCGATCAGCAAGCAGCGCTCTTTGGGCAGTTGTGCTGGAAGGCAGGCGAGGCCAAAAACACCTACGGCACCGGGTGCTTTTTGTTGCAGAACATCGGGACGGGGCGCGACGGCAACGGCACGGGGTTCGTGCGTTCGAAACACCGGCTGATTACCACTCTGGTGGCCAGTGCCGAGATGCGGCTGGAGTATGCGCTGGAGGGGAGCATCTTCATCGGCGGGGCGGTGGTGCAGTGGTTGCGGGACAATTTGAAGCTGATCGGCTCTTCGGCTGACGTGGAGGCGCTGGCGGCCAGCGTGCCGGACTCGGGCGGGGTGGTGATGGTGCCGGCATTTGTGGGGCTGGGCGCGCCGCACTGGGACCCGCACGCCAGCGGATTGTTGATCGGCTTGAACCGCGGGACAACGCCGGGACACATTGCGCGGGCGGCTTTAGAGAGCATCGCTTTCCAGGTGGCTGATGTGCTGGAGGCCGTCGAGAGCGAGACAGGTACTCCGCTGGCGGCGCTGCGCGTGGATGGCGGCGCGGCGGTAAACAATCTGCTGATGCAGTTTCAGGCCGACGTGCTGAATGTCCCGGTGGTGCGTCCGCAGGTAACCGAGACGACGGCGCTGGGAGCGGCGTACCTGGCGGGCCTCGCGACGGGATTCTGGGCTGGGCCGGAGGATTTGCGGGCCAAACGGCAGAATGACACGCGCTTCGAGCCGAAGATGGCTGCGAATGAGCGGGCCGAGCTGCGCGGACAGTGGTCGCGGGCCGTAGAGCGAGCAAAGGGCTACAGCGGAACCAGAGTCGATGTATCCCGAAACCACAGCATTTGAGTCGACGCGACTATCAGGGAGCGGCGACCCAGAACACATCTCAACAGGACACAGTTATTCTGGTTCCGCTCTAGACAGAGTAAGGTTGGGTTAACTCAAGAAAGAATTTGGGAACTCTCAGATCTCAAAGGCGAGATCTGAGGTACTCGCACAAGAATCTGAGCAAGCTCGAAACAATTTGCAAATATCACTATAAATCCTCATCATGAAATGCCTAAGCGTACGGATAGAATTCGGCGAACGCGTTCCGTGTTCGCTTCAAAACATCTATAAAAAAGATATGAAATAGAAAATGCCGCAGCATAAGCAGCTAAAAGATATCCAACGGAATACAAGCTGAAGTGCCGGTCAGACAACTTGGGAATTAGCCATGCGCTGAAGAATATGATAATGGGGTAGTGTACGGCATAGAGGGTATAGGACATGGCTGAGAGTCTTGTGAATACAAAACGATAGAGCGACTTGTGGGCGGGTTGACGAAAATGAAGAAGCAGCCAAAGGATAACAGAGAAGAATAACCCTGTTGTGAAATCGGAAGCCACGATGTTATAAGGGAATACCACCGCATAAAGATTGAAAGCCACAAATAGCAAGCACATCATGGGAGTGATCCAGCGCACAAGAGCCTGCGTAATCCCAATGGGCAAACAATACGTAAGCACTCCCATTATCCAGATGAGAAAGTAGATTGAAATATCTTTTCCGCAAAATATCAATATTGCAATTAGTATGGCGATAGAGCACACACGGCGAAGCATCCGCGATGAAGGCATAAATCCAGCCAAAAGGAGTGGAAACATAATATAGTACCAGAATTCATAGGAAATGCTCCATAAAGAACCATTAGTGCCGAAGCTCTTTACGAGGATCTGCTGCAGAAAAAATACATTTCCAATAAATGAGGAGAGTGCAAACCAAACCCGATTAACGTTAAATACGCTACCTAACCCAACGCCCCACAGATTTGCATAAGTCATCCCCGTATTGGAGAATAAGTATATTCCAGCCGTGTCGATCAACGCTCCTAAAAACAAAGCGGGAATCAGTACAATCCAAAGACGAGTAAGACGTTGAAGCAAATAATATTTCGCAGACCATTGTCTTCTTCTCACGGCACGAAGTACTCCGCCGCCTACAAAATATCCGCTAAGTACAAAAAAAACAATGACAGCTTGATGGCCCAAATGCGTATAGTTGTCAGGCATATAAGAATTTGCAGCAGCGTAAGCGGGATTCAATGCCTGATTTGCTTGTTCGTGTATAGTTGTTCCTAAAAATAAAGACGTCCCATGGCCTAAAAAAACGACAAGAGCGGCAAGTGCACGAACTGCATCAAGGTGCACGGAATATGAAGGGATTACATTGGTTTCCTCAACTCGTGACTGACTAGCGTCCCCCATGTTAAGGAATTGTATCAAATCAGATGTGGCATAGCAACGGTCTCAGAATACATTATTGAGATATCTCGCTCATCTAGAAGCAGTGCTGATTTGAGAAAACTCAGCGTAGGAAACGTAGAGGAAGATAACGGAGTAGCCAGAAATCTCAAACAAGCAGGCGACCAGTGAGTTAAGGAAGAACACCCGGACAGTGTCTATCCTAAGTAATTGATTACTGGGCGCGGATATGGCTATGCCGGTTCGCCATGGGGCTCACGTAACGAGCGACTCAAAATGTGATTTTGCTGCCAGCATATTCCAATCCTTGTTTAAGCCGTTATCCAGGAGGAACGCGATGAAAGTGAAAGTCACGCTAGCTCCACCTCGATCTTCTTGGCTTCGGGGTCCAGCTTGGTGATTTTGAAGGTGCGGATCTGGCCCTCGCTGAAGGCATCGGGTTTTGTGGAGGCGGTTGGGGTGTTGCCCTTCCAGCGGCTCTTCAACTGCGAGGATAGCGAGGAGAGATCTAGCCTGGCGGCGACCTGCGGTGGGGCGGTTGCGCCTGCGGCGGATGCCGATTCAGCGGCTATTGCGGCGGTGCTGATGATGTGGCAGATCGCGCGGATGCCGTCGCCCAGCTCGAGGTGAATAAGGCTTACGGATTGTTCGACGACGCGGCCGGAGACGGTGTCGCCGACCTTGTGCTCGGCGATGTACTCGTCGATGTCGCCGGGAACGAGCTGCTTCATGCTGAGCTTGATCTGGCGCTTTTCGGGGTCGATGGCCAGGATTACTGCTTTGACGATTTGCCCGGCGCGGAGCAGATCCGAGGGGTGGTTGAGGCGCTTCTCAGCGGTGATCTCGCTGATGTGGACCAGGCCTTCGACGCCATCGGTCAATTGCACGAATGCGCCGAAGTTCATCAGCTTGGTGACCGAACCAGTGATCGAGGAGCCGACGGGGAAGGTGCGCTCGATGCCGGTCCAGGGGTCGGCGAGGGTTTGCTTGAGTCCGAGGGAGATGCGACGCTCTTCCGGCTTGATGGCGAGGATGACGACCTCGACGCGGTCGCCCTGCTTGAGCAGGTCGGAGGGGTGGCGCAGCTTTTTGCCGTAGGACATTTCTGAAATATGAATGAGGCCTTCTACGCCGGGCTCGATCTCGACAAAGGCGCCGAAGTCGGCCAGTCGGGTGACCGTGCCCGTGATTCGCTGGTTGACGGCGAGGTGATCGGGAGCGGTTTGCCAAGGTTCGGGCTGGAGCTGCTTGAGGCCGAGGGAGATTTTCTGGGTTGCGGGGTCGATCTTGAGGATTTTGAGTTGAAGCTCCTGGCCGATGGCGAGAACGTCTTCGGGGCGACTGACGCGGGCATGGGAGATGTCGGAGACGTGCAGCAGGCCGTCGAAGCCGCCGATGTTGATAAAGGCGCCGTAGGGCATGAAAGTGCTGACGGTGCCGGTGACGATGGCGCCTTCCTTCAGCTCCTCGCGACGGGCCTCGGTGAGGCCGCGGGCCTGCTCTTCGAGGACGACTCGGCGATCGACGACCACGTCTTCATCCATCACGTCGAGCTTGGTGATGCGGCAGGTAATCTCCGTGCCGACCAGCTTTTCGAGCTCCGCGGCGTCCTTGGTTCCGCTGCGGCTTGCGGGCATGAAGGCGCGCACGCCGACATCGACCGTGACCCCTCCCTTACGGACCTCGGTGACAGTGCCGACGATGGCCAGCTTTTCGGCGAAGGCGGCTTCGAGGGCCGACCAATCGCGGGGCTGCGCCACTTTGAAGCGCGAAAGCTCGTAGTAGTGCTCGGTGTTGCGGCCGGTGACGGAAACGGGGAAGGTGTCGCCTGGCTTGACGCCCTCGGCGTTGTTGGCAAAGGCCGAACGGGGCAGAACACCCTCGGTTTTGTAGCCGATGTCGAGGAAGACCTGGTCAGCCGAAAGGGAGATGACGACGCCCTGAAGCTGGCGCTGGCCGGGCTCGGATTTGTGCGAGTGGCTGCTCTCGAAGGCGTTGAGCATGTCGGCAAAGGACTCCTGAGACTCGGAGGGCTCGGTGGCGGGCTCTGACTCTGGAGTAAACGCTGCTTCGATGACGGCTTGGACGGCTGGCTCCGCAATGGCTTCGGCGGAAATCTCCGCAAGGGGATCGGCGGCGGTCTCGGGCGTGATTTCGGGGGTGGGCAGGGACTCTTCGGGGTTTTCGTGGGTCATGATGGTCTACTGATTCATTTTCCCATGACCGGGCGGGGTGATGCGCGCGGACCGTAATTGGATACACTGAAGATGCCATGGATAAGAGCCCAAAAAACGAAATGACGGGAAACGAGATTCGCGAGGCGTTTCTGCGCTTTTTTGAGTCGAAGGGGCACCGGCGGGTGCACTCCTCTTCGCTGGTGCCGGCCAACGACCCCACGCTGCTGTTTACCAACGCGGGGATGAACCAGTTCAAGGACCTGTTTCTGGGGGCCGAGCGGCGGGAGTACTCGCGGGCGACGACCTCTCAAAAATGTGTCCGCGCCGGGGGAAAGCACAACGACCTGGAGAACGTGGGCTTCACGCGGCGGCATCATACGTTTTTTGAGATGCTGGGGAATTTCTCATTCGGCGACTACTTCAAGCGCGAGGCGATCCACTATGCCTGGGAGCTGGTTACGGGGAAGCGTGAGAAGGGCTGCTTCGAGATTCCGGTGGAGCGGTTGTACGTGACGGTTTTCGAGGGAGCGGACGGGGTTTCGCGCGATGACGAGGCGGAAAAATTCTGGATCGAGGCGGGCGTGCCGAAGAATCGCATCCACGCATGCGGGATGAAGGACAACTTCTGGCAGATGGGCGAAACCGGCCCGTGCGGCCCGTGCTCGGAGATTTTTTACGACATGGGGCTGGAGGCGGCGGAGACGCCTGGAGTGGATTTACCTTTTGGCAAGGACGAGGCGCGCTACGTGGAGATCTGGAACCTGGTCTTCATGCAGTTTGATCGCTCCGCTGTGACGGACGCAAAGGGCAAAACGACCGGCTACAAGCTGACGCCATTGCCCAAGCCATGCGTGGATACAGGCGCGGGGCTGGAGCGGCTGGCGGCGGTGCTGCAAGGAGTGCTTTCAAATTTTGATACTGATCTATTCACGCCACTAATTCGGCGAGCCGCAGAACTGACTCAAAAGGGATTTGAACGTGATCTAGCCGTTAGCGCCGATGAAATCACACGAGCAGGGATTGAAGAACATTGGAGAAATCCAGAAGCTGAAATTCCCCTTCCGGCACTTTCATCTTGGCATCAAGAAGGAAGCGATCCAACGGATGCCAGCCTTCGGATCATAGCTGACCATGCACGTGCCGCGACGTTTCTCATCAACGACGGTGTTCTTCCTTCAAATGATGGTCGTGGATATGTGTTGAGAAAGATTCTAAGACGTGCGATCCGCCATGGTAGGATTCTTGGGCAAAAACGGCCGTTTATGTGCTCTATGGTCTATGCAGTACGTGATCTGATGCGAGAGGCATATCCAGAATTGGTTGATTCGGCAGATCGTGTCGCAAAGGTCATTGAGGCGGAGGAAAGGCAATTTGATCGAGTATTGGTGAATGGATTTGCCCGCTTGGAAATGGAGATTCAGCAAGTCGCCCTTCAAGCCAAAATGGATGGTCGAGCCAAACTTGATGTTGGGATAAAACATTTCAGAGTTCTAGAGCATGACGCAACAGTCTTTTTCCCAGGCGACAAAGCTTTCCATATCTACGAGACGTATGGCCTTCCCGAAGATTTCATTGTGGATGTTTGCAGGGATATAGGAATTCCATTTGATAATGCTGGCTTTGAAGCTGCCCGCGCGGAGGAACAGGCCCGCGCGCGCGCATCGTGGAAGGGCGGGAGCCAGAAGACGGCCAGTCCGGCTTATCGGGATTTGGCAAAGACTGAGTTTCTGGGTTACAAGACGCTCACCGCGAACGACGCAGAGGTTTTGGCGATTGTGAAGGATGGCGTGGGGGTTCCGGCGGCGAAGGCGGGAGAACTGGTAGAAGTGGTGCTGAATCAGACCAGCTTTTATGGCGACGCGGGCGGGCAGGCGGGCGATACAGGCTGGTTTACCTCGACGGACGGGAATACGACTGTCGCCGAGATTCAGGGGTGCGTGCTGCCGGTGCAGGGGGTACGGGCGCACAAGGCTCTGCTCAAGGAGGACCTTGCCGTCGGCGATCATGTGCGGACTGTCGTTGATCAAGAGCGGCGCGATGCAATCCGGCGGAATCATACGGGCACGCATCTACTGCATGCGGCTTTGCGGCAGGTGTTAGGGACGCATGTGAAGCAGGCGGGGTCGGCGGTGCATCCGGAGCGTTTTCGCTTCGATTTCTCGCACTTTGCGCCGGTGGCCGATGAGGAGTTGGCGGAGATTGAGACGATTGTGAACCGGCAAGTCCTGGCCGACACCAAGGTCGAGACCATTGAGGATGTGCCCATCGACGTGGCAGTGAACGAGTACCACGCCATGGCTCTGTTCGGCGAGAAGTACGGCGACAAGGTGAGGGTGATCAGAGTCGGCGACTTTTCGACCGAGCTGTGCGGCGGAACGCACACGCGGGCCACGGGCGAGATCGGCCTAGTGAAGATTTTGAGAGAGGAGTCGGTTTCGTCTGGCCAGCGGCGCATCGAGGCGATCTCGGGCTTTGGAGCGCTGGCCGAGTTCCGTCGCGGCTTTGAGGTGGCGCAGATTGCGGCGCAGTTGGTTCCCTCGGTGGAGAACCTTCCCGAGGCCTTCCGCGGAAAGCTGGCCGCGCAGGAGGAGGAGTTGAAGCGGCTGCGGCGGGAGCTGGACGAGGCGCGGATGAAGGGGGCTGCCAGGGCTCTGGATGAGGCGATGAGCAAGGCTGTCGAGGTCAATGGAGTGAAGCTGGTGACGCTACGCACCGATGCGCTGGAGCGCGGGCAGTTGCGGACGCTGGTGGACAACCTGAAGCAGAAGCTCGGCGAGGGCGTGGTGGTGGTGGCCTCGGCGCAGCCCGAGGATAAAGTCGCGCTGATTGCCGGGGTGACGGCGGGGCTGACCAAGCGGATTCAGGCGGGCAAGCTGGTGGGCGCGGTCGCGAAACTCGTCGGTGGCTCGGGCGGCGGCAAGCCGGAGATCGCCGAGGCTGGTGGAAAAGACCAGTCGCAGATTGATGCTGCGTTGAAGGCCGCGGCGGGGATTGTTGGGGAGTTGCTGGGATAGGTGCCTGCGTTGCGGCAAAGACTGTAAAAAGTTATAAAGAACTTTAGTTGTAAATATCCCACCTTAGCGGCAAATACAAAGACGCCGCGAAGGTGGGGCACCTACTTTCTTGAGAGAGTTGTGAATTCCAAGCCTGAAAAGTGAAACCAAGGACAACTACGCCTACTTGTTGTCGTTGCCGGTGAGGCGGAAGGTGATGGTTCCCCAGAAGAGGCGGGCGCGCATCTGGACGGGCAGGTGGCGCTCGTCGTCGGTGTACCAGATCCAGATGTTGCCGCGATTCTTGACTACGCCGGCGTCGGCGGTGGGCTGCACGCGCAGGGTCTTAAAAACGCCGAGCGGGGTTTTGATCTCCTCGCGGCCTTCGATCTTCATGGTCACGGGCACCACGCGCATGGCGTCAAAGACAGGAATGACGAAGTTATGTCCCAGGGCGATGGGCTGCGATGAGGCGTAGAAGACGCCTGTGAGCAGGTCGGTGAGGCAGGCGGGGGCGGCGGCTTCGACGTGCTTGGTTTGCCTGGTGACCAGGTTTTTCTCGTCGAAGATAGCGCGGTTCTGGGCATAGTCGAGGTGGAGGGTTGAGTTGATCTGGCGGCGGCCCTCGACGGTCTGCTTGTTGAAGTCGTAGGTGCAGCCGGTGGCGCGGCTAAAGCTGGACTGGAAGCGGTCGCTGACGTGGAAGAGCAGATTGATAGCGCCGATAGTGTCGGCGCTGGCGGTGAGGTTTTCGCGGTCGCCGGCAGTTTCGAAGTGAAGCACGGCAGTTCCTGCGGGAAAGACGCGCCAATCCACCGAGTAGGTAAGGGTCTGCTTGAGCGGGAAGCTGAAACCGGGGCGAGGGGGCAAGAGCGGGGGCGGCTGTTGGGTGTAAGCCACGGCGGGCAAGGTAAGTGCGCCAAGAACGGCGGTCAGGGTTAAGCGCGTTTTCACCGGCGAGATGGCTCCTTCTTAAATGAACTGCCAAGCCTATGGAACCGCTCATCGCGGCAGAGTCACAACCGCGGCCACGAGCGGCCGCAGAAGGAGCAGGCTGAGATAAAGCAGCAGAACCCCTATGCCTGCATTGTACTCGCGGTGCTGAAGATAAAGCGACAAGGAAAAACGGCCTGTTCCAGATTGGTTGCCGGGGGTGCGGGCCGGCGTGAGGCGGGGAAGCAGGCGCGGGACACGACGGCAATACTCGCCAAAGCCGGGGAAGGCGGCGCGCAGAAAGCGCTCTTCGGAGGCGATGACCGGCACATAAATGACGGCAAAGCCAAGGATAAGCGCCACGGCCACCAGCCAGCTGAGCAGCGCCAGGGCAAAGCCGGCGGCGATCAGCATGGAACCTAGGTAAAGCGGGTTGCGGGTGTAAGCGTAGGGGCCGGTTACGGTGAGTTCGCGATTCTTTTTGACGTAGCCTGAGGCGTAGGCGCGCAAGGCAAGGCCGGGCAGGACCAGCGCCAGGCTCCAGGCCACGGCAGCCGGATGGGGCGTGCGGCAGATTAGCTCAAAAACATAGAGAGCAGCGGTGAGAAAGCCAAGCGGGACGCGGATGCGGCGGGCGATAAGCTGCCAGCGGGCGATCCAGTCGGGCTGCGGAACGGCGGGCGTGGTCATAGGGCGGACTCAGGATAAAGCAAGGCGTCGGCGGCGCGTAGCACGTCGGCTGGCTGGATGGTGAGCAGGCCGGACTCCGGCGCTGCGCGGCGGGTGTGGTCGCGGCGGCTTTCCGGGCTGCGCAGGACGATGAAGCGCGAGCCGAAGGGGCCGTTGCGGCCGGGGTCGGTGGGTCCGTAGATGCCCACCACCGGGCGGCCGAGCGCGCAGGCCAGGTGAAGCGGGCCGGTGTCTCCGGCAATAACCAGGGCAATGCGCCGGGTAAGGGCGATGAGCTGGGCGAGCGTGCAGGCCAGCGGAGTGACAGCACCGCTGGTTGCATGGACCATGGCCTCGGCCAACGGCTCCTCGCCGGGGCCGATGTTGACCAGAACGTGGCAGCCAAGAACGACGAGACTCTGCGCCACGGCGGCATAACGCTCGACGGGCCAGCGCTTTGCGCCCCACCCGGCTCCGGGATTGATGAGCACGGCGGTCTTGTTGGTGATGGGAGGCAGGATTTTATCGGCCCAACGCTCGGCAGCGGGGTCAACGGGCAGCCATGGCTCGACAGGAGCGAGTTGATCTCCAGTGATCGCCGAGGCCAGCTCCACGTCCTGCTCAATGACGTGGGCGCCGTGAGTGGCCACGCGCTCACTGAAAAGCCAGCGCGCCACCCGTTCGCGTGGCTCGGCCTCGCCGATCAGACGGCGGCAACCGGCGAGCCGCGCCACCAGAGCCGAACGAATGGAGCCTTGCAGGTCGATCACGGCGTCGTATTTGGCGGCCCGGAGCGCAGAGCGCAAGGCCATGAATTCATGGAAGGTTTGGCGGTTGAAAGGGGCTTTGCGCCACTCCTTGGTGGGGGCAAAGTGCAGGTGATCAACGAGGGGCCGGACGCGGCTGCGGGCTTTGCTGCGGCCAGCGTTGCCTTCCGCGGCCAGCAGAGCGCGCCAGCGCGGCTCTACGGCCCAGTCGATGAGCCAGTCGGGATGGGCCTGGCGCAGCGCCGTCACCGCCGGCAGTGCGTGCAGGATGTCGCCCATGGCGCCCAGCCGGACTACCAGCAAGCGAAAGTTGGAGTGGGTCTGCAAACTCTGATTTTCTCACAGGGGCGGGCAAGGCGGAGGAGGCGAAAGCCGGTTCACCAGCCAGTCAATGGCAGCCTGCTGCTGCTCGATCTTGACACGCAGACGGGCGATAGCTAACGGCATGGATCTGGGAAAGAGGGATGCAAGATTCCCCATCCGGACAAGATCTTTTTCGGTGGTGATGATCGCGGTAACTTTTTTTTCGCGGGCTTCGGCGATCAGCTCTTCCAAAACGCTCATGGTATAGGGGTAGTGATCCGGGAAGGTGAACCGGAGAGCGACTTCGAGGTAGGCGTCTTCCAGGCCTTCAAAAAACTGGTTCGCGTGTGCAATGCCGCAGAAGGCGGCGACGGGACTCACGACGGCGGGGAGTTCCATTGACCGGCTGAGCCGCCAAACCGGCCCATTCCAGCCCCAGTAGTGCAGCGCAACCTCCAGCTCAGGCTCGTTATCCGGAATGGCCAGAACGTCGGCACGCGTGAGGGCCTCGCGCGGCTCGCGCAAATTCCCCGCCGGCAACAGCCTATCCGTCCAGTCCCGCTGATTGAGCAGCAAAATATTGACGTCGCGGGCGAGCTGGCGGTGCTGGAAGCCGTCGTCGAGGAGATGAACGTGGAGGGGCTTCCGGGCTGCATCATTCTCCGCCGCTGAAGAAGGGACCGGGATGGGAGATTCTTCCTCGGGAGCCTGTTCCGGGGGTGAATCTATGGATGATTCCGCCGGCATATCGCCGGTTTTGAGGCCTTCTGTCTCCGGCGCTGCCGAGGCGGGATTTGTCTCAGGTTGGTCTGCCGGGTTCTCGTTGTTTATTTCTGTTTCCATCAATTGCGAAGCTGTTTGTTCCGAATCATTCGGCTCAGGTTGCGCGGCCGGCAACCTGGCTTCTGCCTCGGCCTTCGCGTCTGCCTCCGCCTGCAATCCGGCGTCATAGCGTTGTGAAGCCACGTAGACCGGAACGCCGGTGGCGCGCGCAATCAGCAGCGGCTCGTCGCCGAAATCTTCGGCACAGCCGTTCTCGTCGACGCGGTCAATCCATTGACCCTGGCGGCCGTATCCTCGGCTGAGCACATCGACGCGGATGCCGCGGCGCACGAGCAACCTGGTCAGCGCGATGGTCAGCGGCGTTTTGCCTGAGCCTCCGGTGGAAAGATTACCGATGCTGACAACGGGAAAACGCAGCCTCCGCGCCGGCGCCACGAGAAGGAGGAATTCACGCAAGGAGAGCGCCAGGCGATAGAGCGGAACCAGCGGCAGCAGCAGGTGGCGCGCGGAAAAGGATTGGCTCATGCGGGCCGCTCCATTTCTTGCTGCGCGGAGAGCAACACACGGAGCGCCTCGACGGAACGGGCGGTTGCTCCTGCCTGGCTCAAGAAGACCTGTTTGGCGCGGTTGCCCATCGCCAGGGCCGCAGGCTGGTCCTTGAGTAAATCAATCAGAGCTGTGGACATATCCTTTTTATCGGCAGCAATCCGCACGGCCTGATGGGCCAGTAAATCCTCGGTAATCGCGCGGAAGTTATCAAAGTGCGAGCCCATCAAAATGGGAACGCCGAACTGGGCCGGCTCCAGCGGGTTGTGTCCTCCGGCGGGAACCAGGCTGCCGCCCACGAAGGCCACCGAGGCGAGCGAGTAGACCGAGGCCAGTTCGCCGATAGTGTCGAGAAGAACAATCTGGCCGGGAATCAATGGCTTGAGCGAATCTTCGGGGGCGTGGCGCCAAGTGGAGCGCTGCACCCAAGGAATCCCGGACCTCTCCAGTAGCGCGGCCACGGCGGCAAAACGCTCCGGATGGCGAGGCGCAAGGACCATTGCCAGTTGCGGATCGGCCTCAAGCAGGAGCGGCCAGGCTTCGACGAGAGCAGCTTCCTCTCCTTCGAGTGTGCTGCCGGCCACGATGAGCCGCAAGCCGTGCAACCTCTTCTTGATATGGCGGGTAGCATCGGCCTCTTCGGCGGCGCGCACGTCAAATTTCAGGTTTCCGGCAATCGTGACGCGCTCCGGCAGGCAGCCAATCGCTTTGAGGCGCTCGGCATCGGTCTGGCTCTGCGCGAGAACGCTGCTTAGCGGGCTGAGAAATGGCCGCCAGAGCCGGCGGAGCCTTCGATAGCGAGGCCAGGAGCGGTCGGAGATGCGGGCATTTACGACGGCCACGGGGATTTTTCGACGGAAGCAGCAGTTGAGCAGGTTGGGCCAGAACTCGGTCTCCGCCAGGACAAAAAGACGCGGCCTGAGGGTGTTGAGCCAGGCGCGAACCGCCCAGGGAAGGTCGAGCGGGCAATAGAAGACGCGCTCTGCTCCGAAGCGCTCGCGGGCCAGTGCCTGGCCGGTGCGGGTGGTGGTGGAGACGGCGATTACGTATTCGGGCAGCTCAGCCTTCAGCTCGTTGACCAGGCGTCTGACGGCCAGCACCTCGCCAACGGAGACGGCATGAACCCAGATGAGGGGGCGCTCACGGCCCAATCCGGCAAGTTGCCTGCGGAGCCGGGAGGGGACGAATCCCAGGCGTTCCAAGAGCCCCTCGCGGTACTTTTGCGTGGTGGTCATGCGGAAGAGCCACCAGGGCGCGCCCGCGACCAGTACCACGAGCAAGGCCAGATTGTAGACAAGCAAAATCATGCGGTTGGGAGTATTCTATTCCCGATCCAATTCTCACATGATACAGGCGGCATCCAATGATAAAGTCGAGGACGATGAGAGTTTTATGGGCAACTCCGATGATATTTTTGCTGGCGCTGCCGGCCGGTAGTATCAGCCACAATCCACCCCCGGTGCAGCCGGCCACGGCATTTGCGGCGGTTGAAGTGCATGAGAACGAAAACGTGGCTATCGCCGCCGAACCCTATGACACGCGCGAGAAGGAGGCGATCTTCCGCGTCGATTATCTGAGCCACGGCGTGATGCCTATCCGGCTCATCGTCACCAACAACGGCAACCGGCCGATCAACCTGACGGAGGCGCGGATACTCTTCATTACGGCCGCCGGCGACAAGATTCAGGTAGCCGAACCGGAGGATATAGAGCGGCTGATTACGCGCCAAGAGCTCGAAGGCGGCACAATTCCGCTGCCCGCTCCGCTGCCCAGCATCAAGTTCAAGCCCTCCGTCAGCATCGGGGATATCGAAAGGGACTTCGACACCTTCGCATACAACGTACTGAAGGTCGAGCCGCGCACTACGCGCGCGGGGTTCCTGTTCTATGACGTTTCCGGGCTGGACCATCCGCTGGAGGGCGCCAAACTGCATCTGCGCATGCTGCGCGACGCTGACGGCAACGAGCTGTTTTATTTTGAAATCCCCTTCGACAAGTACCTCAAGTCGAAGTCCAGCCAGATGAACTGATGATATTGCATGTGATATGATTATTTTGTGCGAGTAGTACTGGACACATCGGTTCTGGTTGCCGCAGTTCGCAGCCCCGCAGGCGCGTCGGCAGCGATTCTCGACGCGGCTCTAAGTGGCAGTGTTCAGATCCTGATCTCTACTGCGCTGGTGCTTGAGTACGAGGCGGTTTTGACCCGCGCAGATCATTTGCGCGCTTCTGGGCTAACGACTGGAGATGTTGATAAATTGCTGGATGCGATCTGCCGAATGGCTACAGAAGTGACCATTCACTGGCAGTGGCGGCCACAATTACTCGATCCGGACGATGAAATGGTGTTGGAAACAGCTATGAATGGGCGCGCGGAGGCTATCGTTACCTTCAATCGAGCCGACTTTATCCATGCCGCAAGGCAGTTTGATTTTAAAGTGCTCTCACCGGGTGAGGCGCTTGAAAAGGTGAAAATTCCATGAAGCAAAGCAACTTTGCGCTGCGTCTACAGCCGTCCCTGATGGAAGCATCCCGCAAGCTGGCGGACTCGGAGGGGGTGGCGCTCAACCAATTGTTCAACGTCGCCGTGGCGCAGATGATCGCATCGCACGACACGGTGGAATATATAGCTCAAAGAGCCAAGCGCGCCGATGTAGCCGAGGCACTGGCGCTGCTTCGGCGTCCGCGTGTAGGCGAGCCGCCGCGCGCGGGCGATGAGTTACCTGAGTCGTGGAAGCGCCGCCGCGCCGCCGGTGGGCAGAAGCCGAGAACAAGGACTGCTACTCGTAGTAAGTAGCCGTGCAGGTATCCGTCTCCCAGACGGTCGTTTTCTTCACGCGGACGCGCCCCTCAGTGAGGGTGGCGAGCTGTTCGCTGGTCTGGTCGTAGAAGTACTTGGCCAGGTTCTCGGCTGAGGGGTTCAGCTCGGTGAAGGGCTCGAGGTCGTTGAGCATCTGGTGGTCGATGCGCTCGATGACCGGGCGCAGCAGATTCTTGAGCAGCTTGAAGTCCAGGAGTAAACCGGCGGAGTCCAGTTCCGCCCCGGCCAGGGTGACCTGGACCTTGTAGTTGTGGCCGTGCGGGTTCTCGCACTTGCCCTTATAGTTGCGGAGGTAATGTCCGGAGGAAAAACCGGCCTCCACGGTGACTTCAAACATTTGCTCTGCTCGATTCTGCGCGGGGAAGCGCCCCAACTTCTATTTTAGTGCTTTTCGCTGCGAGATTTACGCTGGGCCTCTTCGCTGCGCCGGTCCACCTGCTCAAAGAGGCGGCTCAGGACGCCGATGAGCGTCGCGGCCAGGCAGGCAAGAAGCAGAAAGAGCGACCCAGTGCGCCAGAGCGAGGCGTTGGCCGGCAAACCGGGCTGAAGGCTCGACGGCACAAACGAGACCGCGCCCAGGAGCAAGGCGAAACAGAGCAGCGCGGCGGCCAGGATGTAGAAGGTGCGGGACATATTTTGAAAAGCGGCGGTGAGCGCCGGGCATGCTGCGATTTTAGTGCATCCTGGCCCCCTGGTCGGCGATAATGCGAAGTAAGTCAGACACTCTACTGTTTGCTTCGCTATGCGCCGCGCCATCGCCATCTCGCTGATGATGTTCTTCAGTTGGGCGCTTATTGCGCCTCTGATCACCCTGGACGCTGAGGCAAATCATTGTACCTGTTGCTGCTGCAGAAATGGCAAGCATCGCTGCATGTGCCGGATGCACAGGATGGAGCAAAAGGCAGGCAATCAAAAGGGATTTACAACTGTCGCTGAAAAATGTCCTTGCTCTCCGGCGAGCGTCTGCACCGTTTATTCGCCTACCTGCAAGCCTGAATCCGCCGGTGTTTTCTATGCCGAGATTGCCTTTCATCCGGCGCGCGCACCGCAGAGCGAGGCTTTTTCCCACATCTCGTTTCTCCGCAGCCATCCAAAGCGCGGCCCCCCCTGCTCCTTTCGCCTGAAATCAGCAATGCGTCACGGATAAGACGGGCATTATCCGTCTAATCCTGGACCTTCGCGTTGATTCAAGCCAGAGGAGTCATTATGAAAGCCAAGCTGTTGCTGGCGCTGTTGCCAGCCGTCTGCCTATGCGGGCTGGCGACATCGATTCGCGCCCAACAAAGTCCAGAAGCCGTTGCCACAGGACGCATCTCCGGAGTGTTGCGCGATCCCGCCGGCGCGGTCGTGCCCGGCGCAAAGGTTGAAGTAAAAAGCCAAGCCTCCGGATTTACGAAATCCCTCGCTACCAGCTTCGCGGGCCGCTTCGCCTTCGAGGGCCTTATCGCGGGCCGTTACGATGCAACCATCACTGTTTCCGGATTTCAAATCGTTATTATTCGAGATATTACCGTCAGCGCGGGCAAAGAGACGATCGTCAATGTAACTCTGCGCATCGCGCCAGTCAGAACCGATGTTGAGGTGAACGCTCCGGAGCTAGAAACGGGAATGCGGAGTGCGGTGAGCGACGCCGAGCAGGCGCGCAGCCGAAATGCGGCGGAGATTGCGGCGGATACGCCCGGTGTCAGCCTGCGCGAAAACGGCCAGCTTGCCAGCATCCCATTTCTTCATGGGCTGGGCGACGAGCGCGCCAAGATCGTAGTGGATGGCATGACCATCTCCAGCGCCTGCCCGAACCATATGAATCCCACGCTTAGCTATGTTGCCCCGGCCCAGGCCGCACAGGTGACCGTGCTGGCTGGGATCACGCCAGTCAGCCTGGGTGGAGACAGCCTGGGCGGAACAATCTCGGTCGAGTCTCCCGCACTCGCTTTCGCCAAACCCGGAAGCAAAGTGCGCGAGGATGGCACCTTCACCGGCTACTATCGCTCCAACGGCGAAAACTGGGGCGGATCGCTCATTGAAGGGATCGCCAGCGAACACTTCAGCCTCGGTTATGTTGGCTCCTTCACCACCACCGATGATTACTCCGACGGCTCCGGACACAAGGTCACGTCAACCTACGCACAGAGCACCGACCACGCACTCACTCTGGCGGCGCAGAGCGGACCGAACCTTTTCCTCGCAACTGGGAGCTTTCACCACACCCCTTTTGAGGGCTTCGTGAACGACTACATGGACCTGATTCACAACGATGCAACTTCGCTCAATCTGCGCTACCGCCGCACACTGGCCTCAGGATCGCTGGATGCCCGCTTCTACTGGCAGAACACCACCCACGAGATGAACTTCCTGCCGGACAAGGTTGCCGTGGACGGAGCGGGTGCATCCATGCCAATGAATACCCACGGCCGCGACCTGGGTTACTTGGTGCGCTATGAGTCTGCGCTTTCCACGCGCCACACCTTCCGCGCCGGCAATGAACTGTACCGCTTCCGCCTGGATGACTGGTGGCCGCCGGTTGCCGGGATGGCTCCCATGATGGGACCCAACGCCTTTATCAATATCAACAATGGCCGCCGCACACGGTTGGGAACGTACGCCGAATTATTCAGCCACTGGAACTCGCGTTGGTCCACTCTAATCGGTCTGCGCAATGACACGGTGTGGTCAGATGCGGGCAACGTGCAGGGATATTCAATGATGTATGCCACCGACGCCGCAGCCTTCAACGCCGAAAATCACGCCCGCACCGACGCCAATTTCGATTTGACTGCGCTGGCCCGCTACGACGCCAATGAGTACGCCGCCGTTGAGTTCGGATACGCGCGTAAGGATCGCTCGCCGAATCTCTACGAGCGCTACGCATGGTCGACCGGCATGATGGCGGCCAGCATGATCGGCTGGTTCGGCGACGGCAACATGTATTACGGCAACGTAGCGCTGAAGCCAGAGTCCGGCAATGTAGTCAGCGGAACCCTGCTGCTGCACGGGCAGGCGACTAAGCCATGGGAGGTGAAGCTGACGCCTCACTTGAATTCCATTCAGGACTTTATTGACGTGGATGTGGCCACAATGACGATGATGGGCTTGCCGCTGCTGCGCTTTGCCAACCACAACGCCCGTATCTACGGCGGCGATCTTTCCGGTTTCGCCACGCTGTGGAGCAGCGACGCCACCGGCACTGGCAAACTGAGCGGCAGCGGAGCTTGGTTGCATGGCACGCGTACAGACAGCAATACACCGCTTTACCAAATGATGCCGCTCAACTTGCGCCTCGCGTTTGACGAGGAGGTCAAGGGGCTGAGCGCCGGCTTCGGCTCGGAGATGGTGGACAGCAAGTCGCGCCTCGATCCTAACCGCATGGAACTGCGTACTCCAGGATATGCGCTCTTCAACCTTTACGCTGCCTACAAGAGCAAGTATGCGCAGGGGGGCTTCCGCGTGGACAATCTCTTCAACCGACTCTACGAACTGCCGCTTGGCGGCAATAACATCGACATCTTCAACGCCACAGGCAACATAACCCCGGTCACCGGTCGTGGCCGCTCGGTGTCGTTCAGCTTGCTGGCGCGATTTTGACGGTTGAAAGGTATTATTCAGTTGGTCGATCCCGGCAAACGGAAAAACTCCTCGACATCAGTAATGTTCGTCGTCATTCGATACGGCGGCAGGCTCGCCAGGAAGGTCTGGCCGTAGCGCTGCCGGGTGACGCGGGGATCGAGTAGGACCAGCACGCCGCGATCTTCGAGCGACCGGATCAGCCTGCCGAAGCCCTGCTTGAGGGTGAGAACGGCAGCAGGGACCTGGTAGTCGGTGAAGGGTTTGCCGCCGGCCTCTTCAATGGCCTTCATGCGCGCCTGGATCACCGGGTCGCTGGGCACGGCGAAGGGCAGGCGGTCGATGATGACGCAACTCAGCGCCTCGCCCTGCACGTCCACTCCCTGCCAGAAACTTGAGGTACCGAAGAGGACGGCGTTGGGCGTCGAGCGGAACTGTTCTAACAAGGCTTTGCGCGGAGCCGTGCCGTGGAGCAGGATGGGAAAATCGAGCACCGGCAGGAGTCGCTCGTAGAGGTCGCGCATCTGGGCGTAACTGGTGAAGAGGCAGAAGGCGCGGCCACGCGAGATTTCCAGCACGCGCTGGATGCAGCGCGCGGCGGCCTCGGGGAATTCAGGATCGCGGGGGTCGGGCATCTCCGGCGGCAGATAGAGCAGGGCCTGCTCGCCGTACTGAAAATGAGAGGGCACGACCAGCTCGCGCGCCTCGCTCAATCCCAGGCGCTTGCGGATGTGCTCGAAGCCTCCCTGCACGGTGAGCGTGGCCGAGGTGAGCACCACGGTGGGAATCTGATCGAAGACCAGTTCGTGGAGAAGCTCGGAGACATCGATGGGCGTGGCCTGCAGATAAGTAGTGCGCGACTGGTGGCGGAGCCCGCTTGCTCTGCCGCCGGCTGAAGACTTATCCAGGCCGCCGAAGATGCGGCGCTCCATCCAATAGACCATGTTGGCGGCGTTCGATTCGAGCAGAAATTCAAACTCCGCGCGCAGGCGGGCGACGCGCTTGATGAGTCCCGGCGCCTCGTCTACGCCGGTCAGCACGTCGATCTCCGCTTCTATCTGCTGGAGCGTCATGCGCACGGCCAGGTAGAGGTCGCCGGAGGTTTCCAGGAATTGCTCGCGTTCGCTGAAGGGCTGGCGTCCGTCGCCGGTCATGGGCAGGCCGGCAAAGAACATCCGCGCGCGATCGCGGAGCTGCTGGGTGAGCGTGGGCAGGCGCTCCGCGCCCTGTTTGCCGCGCAGCATGGCGTCGGTATCACGGGCCAGCTCTTCAAAGCGAATGTTGCTGACGGACAGGCCAAAGTAACTCGAAGCCACCTCTTCCAGCTCGTGAGCCTCGTCGAAGACCACGGCGAAGGCCTCGGGAAGAATGCCGGCGTCGGGCGCGCCAGCGGCCTCGCGCTTGACGGAGAGGTCGGCGAAGAACAGGTGGTGATTGACGATGATGATGTCGGACTCGAGGGCCTTGCGGCGCATCTCGGTGATAAAGCAGCGGCGGTAATCCGGACAGGATGAGCCCAGGCAGGCTTCGGTCCTCGCGTCGAGCTTGGCCCAGAGGGCGCTGGACTCGGGCATCCCGGAGAGCTCGGCACGATCGCCGGTCTCGGTGGTCTGCTCCCACTCGGAGATCTGGCGGTATTGGTCGATCTCTTCGAGGCCTGACAGGATGGGCTGATTGCGCAAGGTGACCAGCTTGTGGCGGCACAGGTAATTGGCGCGGCCCTTCATGTAGCAGACGTGCAGCTCGCCGACCAGCGTTTCGAGGAAGGGGACGTCGCGGAAGTAGAGCTGATCCTGCAGCGCCTTGGTGCCGGTGGAGACGATGATGCGCTGGCCGGTGCGCAGGGCGGGCAGCAGGTAGGCGAGGGTTTTGCCGGTTCCGGTGCCGGCTTCGACGATCAGATGGCGGCGCTCTGCCAGAGCCTGTTCGACGGCTTTGGCCATCTGCAGTTGGCCGGTGCGGTACTCATAGGGCAGCGATGAACGAGCCAGGATGCCGCCGGGCGAGAAAAACTCGTGCAGCGAAGGAAGGGCGCGGGTTGGGTTTTCGCTGCTGGGCATCGGGAGCGTGCGCTCTACCCATCATAGTTCTATCCGGCATGATCTACCGGCTGGCTGGAGTACCCGGTTTTCTGAGACTTGGGCATCCCTTCATGCGATTTCATATTTTCGTAGGCAGAAGCAACTTCCGGGTTACCCGTGATCTGGCCGGAATATCGTGTACACTAGGCTCAAGACTGCAAACAACAGGGCTTCATCTTGGATGATCTTATGCAAGAGCGTGCGTTGTCGCTGCTGAGCGGTGACGAAGCGGTAGCCATGGCTGCCTTCGACGCCGAGGTGACACTCGGAACCGGCTATCCCGGCACACCCTCGACGGAAATATTGGAAACCTTCGAAGCTCTTGGCGGACGAGCGCAATGGTCGCCCAACGAGAAAGTGGCGCTGGAAGTGGCGATTGGCGTCGCCTTTGCCGGCAAGCGAGCCATTGTGACCATGAAGCACGTCGGGTTGAATGTTGCCGCGGACCCCTTGTTCACCGTGGCCTCCATTCGGCTGGACGGGGCACTGGTAGTGGTCTCGGCCGACGATCCGGGGATGGCCTCCAGTCAGAATGAGCAGGACAACCGGCGTTATGCGCTGGCTGCTGCGGTGCCCATGCTGGAACCCTCGGACTCGCAGGAAGCCTACGAGTTCACGCTGCGCGCCATCGAAATCTCCGAGCGATGGCATACGCCTGTCCTGCTGCGCATGACCACGCGCGTATGTCATTCCAAGTCCATCGTCCGGCGCGGCACGGTGACCATTCCCCCGCCAGGTCCGGCGCACTTCGAGCACGATCTTGCCTCCCGCGTCATGCTTCCTCCCAATGCGCGTCCGGCCCATGTGCGGCTGCGCAAGACGCTGGCCGAGATGGCCGCATGGAACGACGAGTCTGGTCCGAATGAGTACATTCCCGGATCGTCCTCGCTGGGCATCATCACCTCGGGCGTTGCTTTCCAGCATGTGCGTGAAGTTGCGCCGGAAGCCAGCGTGTTGAGGCTGGGAATGACCTATCCGCTGCCTGTGGAGCGGATGCGCGCCTTCGCCGCCGGCGTCAAGCGCTGCATCGTCGTCGAAGAGGGCGAACCGTATCTGGTTGAGGGCGCGCGCGCCGCCGGTATCGCGGTCGAAGGCAAGCCGGAGATGTATCGCTTTGGCGAGCTGAATACGGCTCGCGTCCGCCGCATCCTGGAGGGCGACTGTTCGCCGGAGCCGAAACCCGTTCCCGGCAAGGCGCCGTCTTTTTGCCCCGGCTGTCCTCACCGCAGCGCCTACACCGCCCTGAAGAACCTGGACTGCATCGTTCCCGGCGACATTGGCTGCTATTCCATGGGATCCTTTCCTCCCTTCGAGGCCATGGATTCGCTGGTGTGCATGGGCGCGGCCATCGGCGTGGGCCTGGGACTGCGCCACACGCTGCCGCCCGAGCAAGCCAAGCGCGTGGTCAGCGTGATCGGCGACAGCACTTTTGTGCACAGCGGCATCACCGGCCTGGTCGAAATGGTCTACAACCCGCCGCCCACGGGCCATGTCGTGCTGATCCTGGACAACGGCATCACCGCCATGACGGGGATGCAGGAACATCCGGGGACCGGGCGCAACCTGTCTCATGCCAGAACCGGCAAGGTGGTCTTCGAGGATCTCGCGCGCACGCTGGGCGTGCGCAATGTACATGTGATTGACCCCACGCTGGACCTGAATAAATTCCAGGCATTGATTCAATCATGTTTGGATAAGCCGGAGCTTTCCGTGGTGATTGCCCGCCGCGACTGCTTGCTGGCAACTCGCGCAATCCGCGATTACGAGAGGTGCAATGAGCAGCAAACCGACTAACGTGGTGTTCGCGGGATTGGGCGGACAAGGGGTGCTCAAGGCCTCCGACATTCTGGCCGACGTGGTCTTCGGCGCCGGGCTGGATGTGAAGAAGAGTGAGTTGCATGGGATGAGCCAGCGCGGCGGCTCCGTCTCCAGCGATGTGCGTTTCGGCGAGCGCGTTTTCAGTCCCATGGTGCCACAGGGTGCGGCGGATTTCCTGGTGGTCATCGCCGTGGATCAGGTTCCGGTGAATATCGCATCGCTAAGCCAGGGAGGCGTCCTCATTGAGCCTTCTCAGATCGACGAATCCAGCTTGCCCAACAAGAAAAGCATCAACGTGGCGCTGCTGGGAGTCTTGAGCCGTCATTTGCAGTTTTCAGTAGAGGCATGGTCCGGCGCTATCAAGCGCAACCTGGCTGAGAAGCTGCATGAGGCGAATCTGCTGGCGTTTTCCATCGGGCGGGGAAATGATTAGTCCGGTGGGCAATCCATAAGGCGGAATAATGAATTCGATTCTGCAAGCGAGCGCTACCGGCTGTCATCCCGCCAGCGTGCCGGATTACACCCCGATTCCGCAGCTCCGCGAGCTTCAGCTGAAGCGCATGCAGGCGGTGGTGGCGCGCGCCTCGCGGCAGGTCAAGCTCTTCCAGTCGCGCATGGCCGATCGCGGCCTCGCGCCCGAGGATATTCGCGACCTTGAAGACGTTGCCAAACTGCCCTTCACCGAGAAGCGCGATCTGCGCGACACTTACCCCTTCGGGCTTTTTGCCAGCCCCATGAAGGACGTGGTCCGTCTCCACGCCTCCAGCGGAACCACCGGCAAACCCATCGTGGTCGCGTATACCAAGGAAGACGTGGACGTATGGACCTCGGTGCTGGTCCGCTGTTTCGCCGGCTGCGGCTTGCATCATGGAGACGTCATTCAGGTTGCCTATGGTTATGGCCTCTTCACCGGCGGCCTCGGAGCTCACTACGGCGCCGAAGCTCTGGGCGCGGCGGTCGTCCCCACCTCCGGCGGCAACGCCGACCGGCAGATCATGCTGATGAAAGACTTTGGGGTGACGGCCATGTGCTGCACTCCAACCTATTTTCTGCACCTCATCGACCGCGCCGCCGAACTCGGCGTGGATATGAAGGAACTGCCGCTCCGGGCGGGAGTTTTCGGCGCCGAGCCATGGACCGAATCCATGCGCAGGCACATTGAAAATAGAAGCAGCGTCGAGGCCTTCGATATCTACGGGCTCTCGGAGATTATCGGGCCGGGCGTGGCCTGCGAATGCCGCTGCCATCAAGGCCTGCACATCTTTGAAGATCATTTTTATCCGGAGATTGTCGATCCCGTCACAGGCGAGCTGCTGCCGGACGGGAGCGAGGGCGAACTGGTGCTGACCACTTTGAGCAAGCAGGCCATGCCCATGATCCGCTATCGCACGCGCGATATCACCATGCTTCTGACCGGCCAATGCAAGTGCGGGCGCACGCTGCGGCGCATGGGCCGCATCGGCCGCCGCAGCGACGACATGCTCATTATTCGCGGCGTCAATGTATTCCCATCGCAAGTGGAGTCCGCCTTGCTCGAGATCGAGGGCACCTTGCCCAATTACCAGATTATTCTTACCCGCGAGCAGGAATTGGACCAGATGGAAGTGCAGGTCGAGGTTACGCCGCATATGTTCAACGACAAGATCGGAGCGTTGCAGGGGCTGCAAGGCAGAATTCAGGGCGCGCTCGATCACGTGCTCGGCCTCCGCGTGCGGGTGGCGCTGGTCGAGGCGAATTCCCTGGCGCGCAGCGAAGGCAAAGCAAAGCGCGTCATCGACAGGCGGACATCATGAAGATTCAACAGATTTCGCTCTTTGTTGAAAATAAACCGGGACACATCGCCGCACCCGCGCGACTGCTGGCGCAGAATGGCATCGATATCCGCTCTTTGTACCTGGCGGACACGCAGCAATTCGGCATTGTGCGCATGATTGTCTCTGACTGGCAAAAGGCTGCCGCGCTTCTTGAAGCCCATGGATTCGCCGTGAAGGTGACAGTGGTTCTCGCCATCCAGGTGCCCGACCATCCGGGAGGCCTGGCCGACGTGCTGGGAGCGCTGGACGGAAGCGGCATCAACATCGAGTATATGTATGCCTTTCCCTTTCAGTGCGAAGGCCAGGCAATTCTCATCTTTCGCTTCGCCGATCCGGATGCGGCGATTGCGCACTTGCAGAAGGCGGGCGTCAACATGCTGGCTAGCGACAAACTGCTGAAGTAGTTGAGCGGCCGGCTTTGTGTTAGTAAGCAGCTCATGGGAGTTTTTGCTAACTCGCTAACTTGCCAGTTCCGCGAAGCGGAAGCTAACTCGCTAAATGGTTTACCAGAGACGAATTCTCATCAGGAAGAGGCATCAACTATGCCCGTTTCAAAGACCATCGCCGCGCAACTCGAGAACGCCTCCTGGATTCGACGCATGTTCGAGGAGGGCGTGCGGCTGAAGCGCGAGCGCGGAGCCGGCGCAATCTGCGATTTCTCGCTCGGCAATCCCGATATCGAGCCGCCCCCTGCGGTGCTCGATGCGTTGCGACGCGTGGTGGCCGCCAACCGCCCCGGTTCGCATGGCTATATGCCCAATCCGGGCTATCCGCAACTCCGCGAGGCCGTCGCTCGAAAACTCCAGAGGGAAACAGGCCTTGCGTTCACCGCCGAAGACGTTTTTATGACCGTCGGCTCCGCGGGTGCCTGCAATGTAATCCTCAAGTCGATCCTCGACCCCGGCGACGAAGTCATCGTTTTAATGCCCTGCTTCTCCGAGTACCCGTTTTATATCGCCAACCACGGCGGCTGCATGGTTTCCGTAGAAACCGACGCTACGTTCCTGCCCGACGTGGAGCGCATTGCAGCGGCGATCACTCCGCGAACCCGCGCCCTGATTCTCAACACGCCCAATAACCCCACCGGCCGTGTTTACCCTCAGAGCGTCCTGCACGATCTGCAAGCGATGCTGGCGCGCTCGGGTCAGCCCATTACCGTGATCAGCGACGAGCCTTATAAGTCCTTCGTCTTTGATGGCAAACGGCAACCCGAGGTGGCCTCGCTCATCGCCCAGACGGCCATCTGCAACTCCTGGTCAAAGTCGCTGGGATTGCCGGGCGAGCGTATCGGCTACCTGGCGCTCTCGCCGCATCTGGAGGATGCCGAAAATCTGCGCCGCGCCTGCGCCTTTAACAATCGCATCCTGGGCTATATCAACGCGCCCGCCATCTGGCAGTGGGTGATGCTGGAAGCGCTGGACGAGACCATCGACGCATCGCCCTACGAGCACAAGCGGAATTGTCTTTGCGATGCGCTGGAGAAGATCGGCTACGAAGTGCGGCGTCCCGAAGGCTCGTTCTACATCTTCCTCAAGACGCCCATCCCCGACGACATTGCCTTTACCAAACGGCTGGCGGAGGAGGGCGTGCTGGCCGTCCCCGGCACGGGCTTTGGACGTTCCGGTTACATTCGCCTTTCGCTGACAATTCCCTTGGAGCATATCCAGAAATCGATCAGCGGATTCCGGCGAGCATTTCAATGAGGACACTATCACTTTATTGCTAGAAGCTGTTTCCGGGCACACAGAAGCACAAACTGAGGCGATTTCTCCGTAATGTAGTTCTATTGGCGGGAGAGGTTTTGGAAGGCTTTACAATTCAACACGATAGAGGAGACTTGGTAGCGCTACCGGGAATCGAACCCGGGTTTTAAGATTGAGAATCTAGTAGCCTAGCAAGTGGATTCAATCGCTTACAGCCATTTGTGACCATACTGTGTACCGCCGTGTGTACCACAAACAGCAAAAACAGGCTATTGGACGGTT
>Ga0326728_10004475_pt1 | contig 41313 bp, 29 predicted proteins | sample MB3enrmetagenome_FD_207602 | JGI IMG/M metagenome (GOLD analysis project Ga0326728, IMG submission 207602) | Lab enriched peat soil microbial communities from McLean, Ithaca, NY, United States - MB31MN | ecosystem: Environmental > Terrestrial > Soil > Wetlands > Peat | place: USA: New York... | reverse complement strand
CCGGGCAGACCTCAACTACCTGTTCCGCGAAATGCTCAGCTATATGTCCGTGGGCCACATGTTTGTGGGCGGGGGCGCGGAGCCGGAAATTCCGAAAGTCCAGGTCGGACTGCTCGGCGCCGACTACAGCATCGCGAACGGCCGTTACCGGTTCGCCAAGGTCTACAACGGCGAAAACTGGAATCCGGAACTTCACGCGCCCCTTACTCAGCCGGGCGTCAACGTCAAGGCGGGCGATTACCTGCTGGCCGTGAACGGGCGCGAGTTGCGCGCTTCCGACAACCTCTACAGCTTCTTCCAGGAGACCGCGGGCAGGCAGGTGGTGCTCAAGGTGGGGGCAAATGCGGATGGTTCGGGGTCGCGCGAGGTTACCGTGGTTCCGGTGGGCGACGAGTTCGGATTGCGCCACTTGGACTGGGTGGAGGGCAACCGGCGCAAGGTGGAGCAGTTGAGCGGCGGTAAGCTAGCGTATGTTCATCTCCCGGACACGGGAGGCGGCGGGTTCACCAACTTCAACCGCTACTACTTCGCCCAGGTGGGCAAGCAGGGAGCCATTCTGGATGAGCGCTACAACCACGGCGGCCAGTTGGCCGACTACATCGTGGACTCCCTGCGCCGGCCCCTGATGAGCTGGGTGATGACGCGGGAAGGCCAGGAATTCGCTTCACCGGCGGAGGCCATCTACGGTCCCAAGGTGATGATCATCAACCAGTTTGCGGGTTCGGGGGGCGACGCCATGCCCTGGTACTTCCGCAAGGCCGGCATCGGCCCCCTGGTGGGGGAGAAAACATGGGGCGGACTGGTGGGCATCGGCGGCTATCCGGAATTGCTCGACGGCGGCATGGTGATGGCGCCGCGCTGGGCCATCTACGGTTTGAAGGGCGAGTGGGAAGTGGAGAACCACGGCATCACGCCGGATGTGGAGGTGTGGCAGGATCCCAAGCTGGTGCGTCAGGGTCACGACCCGCAACTGGAAAAGGCGGTGGAGGTGGCGTTGGACCTGTTGAAAAAGAATCCTCCGGCGACGTACCCGAAGCCGCCTTACCCGGATTACCATCCTCACTTGCCGAAGGTGGCGGAGTGAGGTCCGCCGGCCCCGCTGCCGGCGAAAGAACTGGAAACATTGCGCAAAAAAAACCAAAGTGACCCACTATTTTTTCGCTTGCCTATTCGCCTTTTATTCGCCTAGAATATGAGGGTTGACTGAAGTCCGTTGACGGTGGTCAGCTTTGCGGACGCTCGGAGAGCCGAAGGCGGAGTTGAAAAACGGAATCCACTGGCGACTGAGGTTGCAGCGTTGAGATCTGAGAGCTGAGATTTGAGGACTGAGGACTGAGGACTGAGAACTGATGACTGAGAACTGAGGTCTGACGACTTTTTCCCAGGGGAGAATAAGTGTCGACCTAAAGGTCGGCTCCACGCGGAGGAAGAACCATGGCACTAACGCGCCGGCAAAAGCAGGTCTTCGATTTCCTGGTCGGGTTCATCAATGGCCACGGCTACTCGCCGAGCTTCGAGGAAATCGGCGCGGGGCTGAAGCTCTCCTCGCTCGCGACCGTTCATAAGCACATGCAGACCCTGGAGAAGAAGGGGTTCATCCGGCGGGGATACAACCAAAGCCGCTCGGTAGAGGTGGTGGCCATTCCCGCTTCCGTGCCTTTCGCCAAAACCGCCGTCCGGCCGTTTGGGAGGCGCAAGACGGCAGCCGACGGCGGTGACCATCACGTTGCGATCACGCCGGTGGGCGCGCTCATGCCCTCGCACGTGCTGGGCAACATGGAGTTTCCGCTGTTCGGCCGCATCGCGGCGGGCCAACCCGTGGAAGCCATTCCCAACGCCGAGACTTTTTCCTTCGGCGACTTCACGCGTGGCCGGGGAAACCTTTTCGTCCTGCGCGTCAAGGGCGACTCCATGGTTGACGACCACATCTGTAGTGGCGACTATATCCTGGTGGAGGGCGCGCAGACCGCCGACAATGGAGACATCGTCGTGGCGCTGATCGAGGGCACCGACGCCACCCTTAAGCGCTTCTTCCGCGAGCCCAACGGCAAAGTGCGACTGCAACCCGCCAACGCGCAAATGGATCCCATCTTAGTGCCCGCTCGCGACGTGAAGATCCAGGGGCGCGTGGTGGGTGTGCTGCGAAAGTATTAGATTCGGAAAACCTGTCATGAAACTCGTGCGCATCATCGCAGGATTATGGGTCATCGGGGCCCTCCTTGGCGCACGTTGTCCCACTTTCGCGGAAGAGATTATCCTGAAAAACGGGCAGAGAATTGTCGGAACCATCGTGGGCTACGAAAAGGACATGTTTCGGGTCGAGACCGACTACGGTATCGCGCTGGTCCGCAAGGACAAGATCGCATCCATTCAAGTGAGCCAGCCCGACGCGGCCAATCCTCAAGCCCCCCCGCCCCCCGCCACGAAAACCATCGACGTGAAGCCCGTCCATGTCGCGGCAGCGCTGGAAGCGGCTCCCGCCCCGGCGCCTCCTCCCCCCACGCCGGCCAGGCCTCCCGGGCCCGCCAAGCCCGAGGCCGTCGCCGCCAATCCCCAAGCTCCGCAGGGCCCCGTCACGAAAACCATTGACGTGAAGCCCGCCCGTGTCGCGGCAGCGCCAGAGGCGGTTCCGCCCTCGGCGTCTCCCCCCACGCCCGCCAAGCCCGAGGCCGTCGCCGCCAATCCCCAAGCCTCCCCGCCACCCGCCACGAAAACCATCGATGTGAAGCCTGCTCACGTCGCGGCAGCGCCGGAAGCGGCTCCCACCCTGGCGCCTCCTCCCCCCACGCCGACCAAGCCCTCCCCGCCACCACCCCCTCCCGTAAGTCACCCGTTGGACGTGCCCATGCCCGCGCATCTTCAGGAGCACGTCGACGGCAACACTTATTTCAGCGATACATTTCAATTCTCCATGTTTAAGCCACCCGACTGGAAAATTTACGAAGGCGTGCCCAAGGAAACGGGCTCGGGAGTTATGGCCATGGGCACGGAGGATGAGCAAACGCTGCTGATCGTCGACCGCCAAGTGTGGAGCGGCATTCCCAAGCTGACGAGCGATCAGGTGGAAGCCGGGCTTCGCCAAACCTACCAGGATTATCGCAGGATCTCCGAGGATGCCTTTGAGTTCGATGGCCAGACGGCAATCCGCCGAACCTTTACGGGAGTTCTGGATGGCGCCGAGTGGCATGGTGTGGCGGTCCATGTCATCCACGGCAACATAGTGTTTGGCATTATCGGGCTAACCTCCGCGGAGACCTTCCAGTTTCAAGAGGCCATCTTCAATAAGATCATCAGGACGTTTCATTTTCTCACTCCCGCCGCCGCGACCGCCGGACTTCCGAACCCATGAAGAAGGTTCCGCACTAGTTGCAAGGACGTTGCAACTAACTAATCCCCCAAGGGCTCTAACCCCTTCTCTTTCAATACAGAATTGACATATCCACCGAATATCCCTAGCATGAAAGATGTAAGTCGTTGCAAATTTCAGCGACGTAAGTTCTACTTGTTGCTATGTTCCAGTCGCTCGTCATTACGCTCCGGGAAGGCGTGGAAGCGGCGCTCATTCTGGGCATTGTCCTGGGTTACCTCAAGAAGACCGGACGCCAAGCCTGGAGCCGGTATGTCTGGTGGGGGCTGGCCACCGCCGTTGCCGCGAGCCTCGCCGCCGCTTATCTGGTTTATCGCTTTGAGGTCGTCGAGGACGCCTATGAAGGCTGGCTCATGCTGGTGGGCGCGGTCTTCGTTGCCTCCATGGTTTACTGGATGTGGCGAACGGGCAAGCGCCTGAAACAGGAAATCGAAGCCAAGCTCTCGGAGCTTTCCGCCTCTCCCAGCCGCAGCGCCGCCTCGGGCCTTTTTCTCTTCGTTTTTCTCATGGTGTTCCGAGAGGGCGCGGAGACAGTATTGTTCCTCGCCGCCGTTTCCTTACGCACCAGCGAACTGCTGAACTTCATGGGTGGAGTGCTGGGCTTGGCGCTCGCGGTGGGGCTGGGCGTGGCTTTCTTCAAAGGCAGCGTGAAGGTTGACCTGCGGAAGTTTTTCACGGTCACGACGATGGTCTTGTTTGTGGTAGCGGCGCAGCTCTTGGTGTCGGGAGTGCACGAACTTTCAGAAGCCCAGGTATTGCCTTCCGGCCCTCGCGAAATGGCGCTGATCGGCCCCATCGTCAACAACGACGCCTTTTTCTTTGTCGTCATCGTGGCCCTCGCGCTCTTCCTGATCATCGCGCAGCGCATCCAAGCGGACAATGCAGCGGCCGGCGCCGTGACCCGGTTATCGCCGCCCGAGCGCCGCAAACTCTTGGCCGACCAGCAACGCGACCGCTTCTGGAAGCTCGCCGCGACCGCCGCCAGCCTGCTGGTGATCGTGCTGATTTCCGCGCAATTCATCTATTCCCGCACCGCCCACGCCATGTCCCCGCCCGAGCGCGTGAGCATTGAGAACGGCGAGGCGCAAATTCCCACCAGCCTGCTTACCGACCATGACTTGCACCATTTTGTAATCGACGTGGCGGGCACGGAAGTTCGCGTCATCGCCATCCTGGATTCCTCTAGCACGATGCGCGCCGGGCTCGACGCATGCGCGATTTGCGGGCACCAGGGCTACTACCAGGACGGCAAGAACGTGATCTGCCGCAACTGTGGCGCGGGGATCTACGTTCCCACCATCGGCCAGGCGGGGGGATGCAATCCCATTCACATTGACTACCGCGTGGAAGGCGACTCGCTGCGTATTGCCGCCACGGCGCTAGCCGACGCCGCCAAGCATTTCCACTGAGCGTGGCATGATCTTTCGAATCGTTTTGGAATCTCTCGCCCGCCGTCGACGCCGCAAGCTGTTGAGCGTTTTCGCTGTCGCCCTCGGCATCGCCGTCACGGCCGCGGTTGCCACCCTGGCGCTCGACGTGGGTGACAAGGTCAGCCGCGAGCTGCGCTCCTTCGGCGCTAACCTGTCAGTCACGCCGGCTGCCGACGGTCTTCCCGTGGCTGTGGGCGGCATCGATTACCGGCCGGCCGGCACCGGAGCGTTCCTGCCGGAATCAGCGTTGGTGAGCCTGAAAAGAATTTTCTGGCGGAACAACATTGTGGCCTTCGCGCCGTTTCTCTACGTACCGGCGACGCTCGAAGGCCATCCGGTGGTGGTGATGGGGAGTTGGTTTGAGAAAGCACTGCCCGTGGACAAATCCGAGGTGTTCGTCACGGGGCTGGAAAAGCTGCACCCGGTGTGGAAGGTCACCGGCCAATGGCCTGCCGACGATGACGCCCAAGGGGCACTGGTGGGCCGCCGTCTTGCCAAGCGGCTGAACCTGCATGTTGGCCAGGCGCTGACGCTTGCCGCGGCTGCCCAGGGCAACGCGCAACCCTTGCCCGCGCCTTCTTCGCCGGCGCAATTCATCGTTCGCGGAATCCTTGAAACCGGAGGACCCGAGGATAACGAGGTGCTGGCGCCGCTTGCTTCCGTGCAGCGCTGGGCGGGCCTTGAGGGCAAAGTGCGGCGCATCGAAATCAGCGCGCTCACCAAACCTGAAGACGCCTTCGCCCACTCCGAGGTTTCGCGCCTCACGGGGGAGGAATTCGACCGTTGGTATTGCACGCCTTACGTCAGCTCCATTGCTTATCAAATCCAACAAGCGATTCCCGAGGCGCAGGCCAAACCGGTTTACCACGTGGCGGAGACCGAAGGCCGGATCCTGAAGCGCGTCGGCGTCCTGATGGCGCTGCTCGTCGTCGCGGCGCTGGTGGCCGCGGGATTGGCGGTGGCTTCCATGATGCTGGCCACGGTCCTGGAGCGCCGCGCTGAGATCGGCCTCTTTAAAGCGCTCGGCGCCACCGACGCCCGCGTGGCGGCGGTGTTCCTCCTGGAGGCCTGCGCCATCGGCGTGCTGGGAGGAGCGGCCGGATATTTTTTCGGCAGTCTGCTGGCGTGGCGTCTGGCCCTGGCAGTTTTCGGATCGTCGGTGAGCGTGCATTGGGTGATTCTGCCGGTCTGCCTGGCAGTAGCGCTCCTGGTAACGCTGGCGGGCAGCGCTCTGCCGCTCGGCCGAGCCCTGAAAATCTCACCCTCGCTGGCACTGAAGGATTGATTGCAATTTTTTCATTGAGTCATTGAATCATTGCTCCATTTTAAGATCTTCGAGCCATGATGCGGTTTTGAAATGACTCAATAATTCGATGATTCAATGAATCAATTTCCTGATGGCTCGATGTTCTGGCGCTTATGGTGGCGCGCGGTCTCGGTGAAACGCTCACAGGCCGCGCTGGCGCTGGGCTCACTGGCCGTGGGCGCCGCCATCACTTCGATGCTTTTGAGCCTTTACGGCGATGTGCGCCGTAAGATGACGGAGGATTTCCGCGCCTACGGAGCCAATGTGGTTATTGCACCTACTCCCGTGGGAAGCGGAGGCGGTGCGGAGGCCGGCACGATGGTGGAGGAATCCGCCCTTCAACCCCTTGCCGAGTTCGTCCGCGAGACACCCGGCACGTCGTTCGTGCCCGTTCTCTATGGCGTGGTTCGGGCGTCGCCCGATTCCGCCGATCCCCGCTTGCCGGAATTTGCCAATGTGGTGGCAGCCGGTGCAGAGTTCGGCGCGCTGCGCCGTCTGAACCCGGGCTGGCGCGAAGCGGGCGAATCGGTTTCCGCTGACTTGCCGCCCGGCGATTGCGCCATAGGCTCTCACTTGGCTGCGCGGCTGCATGTGCGGCAAGGTGATTCCATGGATCTGCGCCGTGTGCTTTCTGTAGCGGCGCCGGCAAATGAAAATGCGCGAAGCGCCTTGGACTGCGGCGGCTCGACGCCGCCTTTGTCTTCGTCCTCGGCGACATTCCAGAGCCGCTCGACAGCCCCGTCGACTTCGCCCTCATTCCAAGGCGGCGTCGAGCCGCCGCAGTCCAAGGTGCTTTCGGCACAGGAATGCTCGAAACAGCAGGCGGCGGAACCGGAGGCTGCAACCTACCGCATTGCCACCATCCTCAGCACCGGCGCCCCGGAAGACGACCAAGTTTTTCTTCCGCTTGCAACGCTGCAATCCTTTTTGGACATGAGGGGCAAGGTCACCCTGGTGGAACTCAGCATTCCCGGCGAAACCCGTGACGTGGAAAACGCCGTGCACCGGCTTGCCGGCCTTTTGCCCGGCCTGGAGGTTCGCCCCATTCGGCAGATTGTTTACTCCGAAGGGAAAGTCCTGGGAACCATTCGCTGGCTGTTGCTTTCCCTCACCGTCCTGATTCTGGTTATCATCGCTCTTTGCGTCATGGCCACGATGACGGCCATCGTGCTGGAGCGCCGCAAGGACATTGGCGTGATGAAAGCTCTGGGCGCAACCGACGCGCTGCTGATGCGCCTTTTCATGATGGAAGGCGCGAGCCTGGGTTTGGTGGGAGGTGCATTGGGATACGGAGCGGGCGCGTTGCTGGCGCGTGGGCTGGCCGAGCGGCTCTTCGGCGTTACGCTCAGCTTGAATGCGTGGACGCTGCCCGTGGTTTGCGGTTTGAGCGGGGTGCTGGCCGTGATCGCCGCGCAGGTGCCCGTGCGCATCGTGCGAGTGATTCAACCCACGGTAGTTTTGAAGGGGGAATAATAAACCAAGGCCGAGGGCCGCCGAAGGGCAAGTATTCGTGCCCTGCAAGGGCACAATTTAGTAGCCGGGGGCAACGCCCCCGGAAAGCGTGATGTTCATTCGCCGACCCTGAAGGGGTCGCACTGCGCCAGGCCGCGGGACGCAAGACCGGGATGATGCCACACGGATTCGACCCTTTCAGGGTCGGACCCTTTTGGGTCGCGTTTTCCGGGGGCGTTGCCCCCGGCTACTTTATGGATCCCCTGCGGGGATCTAAGAGTGCGCAGCGCCGAGGGTGTGTGGCGACACAAAAAGAATCCCGGGGCAGGGCTGTTAGCCTCAAGAAACGAGAAGAGAATTGTCTTTCATTGAAGTTGAAGGCTTGACCAAGACCTACGGTGCGTCGCTCCATGCGCTCCACCAAATTTCTTTCACGGTGGAGAAAGGCGAGTGGATCGCCGTGATGGGCCCGTCCGGCTCCGGCAAAAGCACTTTGCTGAACATCCTCGGTGGCCTCGATGCACCGACCTCCGGGCGCGTGGCGCTGGACGGGCAGGAAATCTCCGCGCTTTCCGGCAACGCCCTGGCCCGCTTCCGGGCGGAAAAAATCGGCTTCGTGTTTCAGCAATTCCACCTGATTCCGTATTTGACGGCGCTGGAGAATGTGATGCTGGCGCAGTATTTCCACAGCCTGTCGGATGAGCGCGAAGCCGCGGAGGCGCTGGGCCGCGTCGGCATGGGCGACCGGCTGGAGCATTTGCCCTCGCAGCTTTCCGGGGGCGAACAGCAGCGCGTGTGCGTGGCGCGGGCGCTGATCAATCAGCCCAACGTGATTCTTGCCGATGAGCCTACCGGCAATCTCGATGAGGTAAATGAAACCTTGGTGATGGGCCTGCTGGCGGAATTGCATCGCGAAGGCCACACCATCGTGCTGGTGACGCACGACCCGGAAATCGGCCGCATGGCCGAACGCCGCATCGAGCTGCATCACGGCCGCCTGACGGAAGTTTCCGTTTTCCCCACCCATGAAGAGGAGTTGATCGATAACCTGCTGAAGGCCGTCTGGCACGCGCAGGAGGATACCGGCCGCAGCGTATTGGAACCCGATGCCCTGCCGGAATTCGCGCGCAACCGCGCCACTTTTTTACTGATGGCGCAGGAAGGTTTGGTTCAGCTCGAAGCTGTGGCCCTTTCCTTCGCCCCGCGCGGTGAGGCTCGCGCCCGCCATGTGCTGCGGCGGCATCGCCTTTCCGAACGCCTGTTCTTTGAGACCTTCGGAATTGATGCGGATGTGGTGGACGAACACGCCGCCAAAATTGAACACTCGCTCAGCCCGGAAGTGACAGAAAAGATTTGCACCTTCCTCCACCATCCCCTCACCTGCCCCCACGGCTCGCCCATTCCGCGCGGAGACTGCTGTCTGAAAAAATAGGTGTCAGGTGCCGGGTGTTAGGTGTCGGGTTTCAGGTTTCAGGAATCAGGAATTCGAAATTAAGTGTCGGCGGGCGAGTATCTGGAACTTTGAATCGGGAATTTTGCACCAGGTGCCAAAGTGCCAGGAAAGGGTAAGGGCTAAAAACCCGGGTCACCAGCCTGATGCCCGGCGCCCGCCACTTCATATGTAGCCTCCTTATATAAGCCCAATATACACCCGGGAGCAGCCCCCTGACGGGCATTTTGTCATGTTATTTTGTTGTTTCTGTGGATTTTAGTAACTGCTTTTCTTTTCAGTACGTTCTCAGCTTCGTTGCTTTTGCGCGCCTCACAGACATTTTGCCGGCATGCATTTTGGGGGGCGTAAAGCTTGGCAAATCACATCATCGAATCCCATCTTGCTCCTCCCGCGGTGCGCTGAAGCGCGGGCGGGAATGGCCCCTGGCTAACCATTTAGGGCGCGTCGTGCCCGGCCGGCAGAGGCCGCGCGCTTGGACCGGTCAACCGGCTAGCAGAACCGGCGCCATCCATCAGCCCTGTATCATAGCCTACTGAAAGATGGTTGTCAAGAGAAATTTTGCCTGGGGAAATTTGCGCCCGGCAGCGGGCCAGTTTCCGACAGGAGCATTTCACGCAAAGGCGCAGGGGGCGCAAAGAAAAGAGGAAGTGGCTGTTTGCGAACCTTTGCGCCTTTGCCTGAACTTGTTCATATCTTGACAGCTTCAATCGATTGCTTCCGAACAAGGGAGCGCAGGAGCAGTCGGCTCGCCTCCTCTTGCCCTGCCCACGACTACTTTGCGAGGTGCGCCTCAACTTCGGGCAGCACGGCCGTGCCTTCCGCTCGCACTGCGTCCAGCGCCCTGGGATCCAGCCCCAACGCCATCAGGATTGTCGGCGCGACCTGTGCGGTTGCCGTCTGCGCTGAGACAGTTTGTGCCGCAAAGCCGGGATTAGCTACCAGCAGCACGACATTGGTATCGTCATGCGCGAAGCCGCCGTGATCTCCCACACTCGCCGTGCCACTCACGTAAGTCACGCCTACGTTCGGGGTCACGATAATGTCCGGCGACCGCGGATCCTCACCCGGCTCAATTCCACCGATGTTGTAGTTCAGCGCCAGTGTGGGCCCGTAATAAATCTCCCCGAGCCCGATGGCTGTCGCATTCTGTTTGAGCAGCGCCACGGCCGCGGTCACACTCGCTCCCTTATTCAACCAGAGCACAGATACGTCATCTTCGGTTGCGCCAATGCCGGTTGGGTTCAACGGCGACTCCGAGAAGGGAATGGCACTCCCCAGCAGCGTTGCCGGCGTATTGGTACCGTCGGCGACGTATTGACTCGTGTCGATCGGCGACTCTCCATGCTTCGCCGTGATGATGAGCAGCGTGTCGTCATATAGGTCCGCATCCTTAAGTGCGTTGACGATGTCGCCGATGGAGGCGTCCACAAACTCGATCTCCTTGAGCAACTCATCGCTGGGCGCGGCTGCCGCATTCTTGTAGCCGCCCGTGCCGACGCCCGGCTCGTTCAGGCTTTGTCCGAAGTACACGGCCTGGAAGTTCATGCCGAAGACTGCGGGTGTCACCGCCGCCGCGCCGTTGTGGGTCCTACCCGCAATCTCATTCAACAGCGCCTTCACCTTCAGCGCGTCATAGCACTGGATGTTATCAAAACTGTTCGTCCACGAGGTCAGCTCGGCAGTCGTGTCGCGGATAGTGGCGCACGAAGCACCTTCCGCGGTCCTCACGCCGGGCAGCGGCACGACGGTCGAGTCCACCTCCGGCGAATAGTAGTCATCCAGGCCGGTGCCCCCCGGCCCAGCCGCAACCGAATACGACGGGTGCTTGTCGATCCAAGCGGTGTATCCGCCTGCCGCATGGACGACGCCGAAGATCGTGTTCGTCCGAAGGAAGTTCCAAGGGTACACCGGTGCGCAGCCCCCCTGCGGGTCTCGCACCAGCTTTCTCGGGTCAATCGAAGCAACTCCGCCCTCGGTCAGCCCGGCGCCCGGCGCTCCACCGTTCAGCTTGGTATCGTCAAGATCGATGCCTTGATCGTAATCGGTGGTTGTTCCGGTCGGTATGCCGTAGGGTGTGCACGGCCCCCCCGCCAAGCCCGTGCCCGTTGTTATCAGCGGTGCATCAAGCGACCGGTCATACGCCACGTCGTAATAAATGCCGGTGGTCTTCGGCGAGCCGCCCGTAACCAGCGCCGTCAGTCCGGGAAAGGAGTCTGAAGGCTTGGACGACGTGGTGTTCACATAGTTGATTGCCGTCTGGCCCAGGGCCGCCATATTCGGGCAGTACGGATTCCCACCGTTCACGCCCGCAACCCCATGCGTGCAGTTGTAGAAATCCACGGCGTGCATGCCGTCAATGCTCAGCAGCAGCACGTGCTTGATTTTCCCCGCGCCTAGAGTGCTCGTATCAGCCGCCATTCGAAGCGTCAACGATGCCAGCGCGAACGCGGCCGCAGCTCCAGCCAGTACCAGCTTATTTATTTTCATGGGATGCCTCCCTGAGAGGAGCAGAATCGCCGCCCAGTATTACATAGGCGTAAACTCACTGTGAAATATCCTCTAAACTCGCACTGGCAAGGTTCCGCACAGCAGTCGAAGGCGGCGCGATTCCGGACAGCCAAGTTCTCTGACGGTTTACCCCAGAATAATTTTCCTGTAACGTCCGGATGATTTCCTGATTGCCGGGCTTCCCAATCCAAAATTTCAAAGGAGGAAAGATCGAACATGTTTGCGTCACTGAGATGTAAATGGATAATCGGAGCCGCGGCTGGCATTCTCGTGCTGGCCTCAACGGTAACTTACAACTCCTACGCTGGATCTCAGCAAAACGGTTTTCTGGAAGATAAGGGAAACCACATTCGCCACGTCTTACTCATTAGCATCGACGGGATGCATGCCGTGGACTTCCTCAACTGCTCCCAGGGAATTAACGGCGGCGAGCCTTATTGCCCCAACCTGGCGGCGCTTGCCGGCACGGGTGTGAATTACCTGAACACCTCCACGTCGAAGCCGTCGGATTCTTTTCCGGGATTGATGGCGCTGGTAACGGGAGGTTCTCCGCGCACGGTCGGTGCGTTTTACGACGACGCTTATGACCGTTCACTCGATCCGCCGGCGCTGACCACGGGCGACGGCCTGGCGGGCGCCCCGGATCTTTGCACCCCCTTTGCCGCCCCGACCGGCACAACCACAGAATTCGACGAGGGCATCGATATCGATCAAACCCAGCTCAACGGGGGAGCGCCGGTCGGCGTGGACGGTGGTATCTCCTCCATCGATTACCGGAAGCTGGAGCGCAACCCAGCCTTGGGCTGCGCGCCCGTCTACCCGTGGAACTTCGTTCGCACCAACACGATTTTTGGGGTCATCCACGCCGCCGGCGGTTACACCGCATGGTCGGACAAGCACCCCTCCTATGCCGCGGTTGCCGGCCCGGGCAATGGCACGAACGTGGACGACTACTATTCTCCCGAGATCAATTCGATTCCGGTGAGCCTGCCCACCGTGCCGGGGTGCAGTCCGCTCCCGGATCAGACGGAGGTTGGCGCCTCGGATACTTGGACGAGTAGCTTCCAGAACATTCAGTGCTACGACAGCCTGAAAGTACAGGCCATCGTCAATGAGATCAACGGCCGAACGCATAACGGCACAGCCCCGGCGCCCACGCCCACCCTCTTTGGGATGAATTTCCAGGCCGTCAGCGTGGGCCAGAAGCTCATTGAAAAATCCCTTCCCACCAAGGTGACCGGCGGCTACGTGGATGCGCAAGGAACGCCAACCACCGCCCTGATGGGCGAGATTGTATTCGTCGACACCGCGATTGGGCAGATGGTGAGCGCCCTCAGGTCACGAGGCTTGCTTGATTCGACGCTCGTGGTGATTTCGGCCAAGCACGGCCAGAGCCCGATCGATTCGGCGCGCTATTTGGGAATATCGAATTCCACGGGTGACCCGATCACGACCTCCCCGGCCACGATTCTGGCTGGCGCTGGTTGCCTGCCCTTTTCCGAATCGCCGTTGAACACGACCGGTCTTGGCCCGACCGAGGACGATGTCTCCCTGGTTTGGCTCAACAGCAGTTGCACGACAGCGAACGCGGTGAGTATGCTTCGCTCGGCCTCCCCGACCACGAACAACGTGGCGGGTATCGGCGAGATTTTGTCCGGACCGGTCCTCACAACGTACTTCAACGCTCCCGGTCTCCCGCCGAGTGGCGACCCGCGCACTCCGGATATCCTCGTCACGCCCAATATTGGCGTAACCTACTCCGGCAGCGGCAAGAAGCTCGCCGAGCATGGCGGCTTTTCGCGCGACGACACGAACGTGATCCTCTTGGTGTCAAATCCCAGCTTCCGGGAAGCGACCGTTACCACCGCGGTGCAGACTGCGCAGATCGCTCCGACGATCCTCGCGGCGCTGGGCCTGGATCCGTACCAACTCCAGGCCGTGCAGCTCGAACATACCCAACTACTGCCAGCCGTGCAGTTCGACGCCGACGAAGGCCACTAATCGTTCATGACCACGAAGAAATGAACCCGTTCTAAGCAGGCATGGGAGGGCTGACAGGTCCGGACAAACCACACTTGTCAGTCCTTCCACCTCCGTCGTTTCCGTGTGGTGCATACTTTGGAGTGCGGCGGCTTGAAATCGACCTCCGTTCACCTTCTCTCCCGGGAGGAAGAACTTACACCCCGCGCGCGGGCTCAAACTGGCTCCGCGCAGCCTCTCCATCCCAAGACAACCTCGCGCGCCACCCGCACATCCAACGCGGTGAACGCGAGCGAAAATCAAGCGCGGGCCGCATGATTAGCGGGTCCGCAGCAGGGGGTTGTTGTGTCGCAATCCAGTGCGGAGGTGCGTCCGCAGGGTGCCTCCCTTCCCAATCCGCAGTCTAACGCTCCGCGCCCTTTTGAACTGACCTTGCTCGACCTGCCGACTTTACCCATCTCACTAATCCGGCAGACCCGGAACTTGCTTCATGACCGGCGAGCGCCCTCCCGCCGCCAGGACGAACCGGAGGCGCGGCTACCAATCTCGGACCAGCGCCCGTGGTATCGCGAACTGCCGGCGCAAATCCAAGGCTTGCTGGCGACGCCGAAGGCTGCTCCGGCGGGCTTCACCTCGCGTGCTGCCGACGTCCCTGACATTTGGCAGGATTACCTGCCGAACCCCTATTCATGGGCGAATTCGCTGCTCATTCACCTGGTTGTGGTCACGGCGTTGGTCCTCCCCTTTGCGCTTCGGCAGATGATCCGCTCCACACCTGTTCCCCCGAGAGTACTGGACCTCACTCCGCTCGTGCTCACGCTTCCGCAGCTTCACGGTCACGACGAGAAAACCGGCGGCGGGGGAGGAGGCGGGGTCCGTTCCCCGCTCCCGGCTTCGCGTGGCGCCCTTCCGCCCTTCGCGCGCACGCAGTTCACTCCACCCACGGTCGAGGTCCCAAATGTCGCGCCGGTCTTGCCGATGGCGCCGACCCTGCTGGGTCCCCCGGAACTGAAACTCCCGGCTATGAAGCTGGACATGCCCTGGGGCGACCCCAAGGGCGTGATGGGACCAATTTCGGGCGGCCCGGGGGTGGGCGGCGGAATTGGCAACGGTGATGGCACGGGAGTGGGGCCGGGCACGGGGCCCGGTTACGGTCCGGGCTCGGGTGGAGGGTGTTGCGAGGGTGTTTACAGCGTTGGCAACGGCGTCAGTGAGCCCATCCCCATTTACTCCCCCGAACCCGCCTACTCCGAACAAGCGCGCAAGGCTAAATTCTCGGGAATCGTGCTGTTGTGGATTGTTGTGGACGCCCAGGGCATTGTGCGAAATGTTCAGATCGCGAAGCACCTGGGCATGGGCCTTGATGAGGAGGCAGTCAGAACCGTGAGCACGTGGAAATTCAAGCCCGCCATGCGCCAAGGCGTGCCGGTGCCGGTGCAAGTGGAGGTGGAAGTCAGCTTCCGGCTATTCTGAATATTTCCTTGAGCGGCGGTCAGACAGGTTTACACACAGACTTTTCAATCCCAATTCTTGACTTGCGGCCAGATGTCTTTCAGGGGCGGGCGGAGGCCACGGCAGTAAAAGATGTCAAAGTGCTCGTAGGGCATGGAGTAGGGGTGATAGACGCTGGCGACCTTCTCGACGCTGGTGAAACGCCTCTCAAGATCCTCCTGGCGCCCCTGCATTATGATCATGCTTTCCCCGGTGTAGTCTCGTGGTCCCCATAAGAAGTAAGTCTGGTGCCCGCTGATGGCGGGCGGCAGACCGTATTTCGGACCAAACAGATCGATGGCGCCGGCCTGTCCGTAATTCTGGCCGAAGATTGCAGTTTTGGCGCGAATCTCCGGCGGCAGGCTATTGTAAACGCGCGCCACCGTGGCCGTCATCTCTTCCCAACCAAACTGGTCGGCGTAAAGCTGCGGCAGCGGGCCCAGCCTGTGCGTCTCCAGCCTAGGCGGCTGGAGATGCAGCGCCTGCGTGTATCGAATGTACGTCTCGGGCGGCAGAACCGGTATGACGAGCGGCGAGAACACGGCGCCGGTCACAACCATCAAGGCGGCATAGGCGAGTTTCAACCATTGGTACCGTGGCTGGGCGAGCCACGTTTCCCACATCACGCTGCCGCCCGCAAACAAAACCGGAAAAGCAGGATAGAGGTAGTAGATCCGCGGGCTCAGCATCACGATCACGGCCGCCGCGAAAACCCATGCCCAGCCCAGTGCGCGAAACGGCTTGCCCGGCTGGGAGAAAAAGAAAAACCAGAGTCCGGCGAGCCAGATGGGCAGAGTCAAGGGCAGCAGCGTCAGGATCTCCTGGGCGAAGAATGCCAGCGGCCCGAGCGCCACATCGCGCCCGCTGCGGTGGATGTTGGCCTGCACTTCCAGAAACGGGAAATGGTGCTGAATGTTCCACAGGAGATTCGGCAGGAAGATCAGGAAAGCAACCGCGCCGCCAACCCATATCCAGGGGGTCAAGAGCGAGCGGCGTTGCGAAGTCAACAGCAGCCCCACCACGATGCCGGCGCCGAAGATCAGCATGGAGTATTTGTTTTCGAGGCCGACTCCCGACAAGATGCCGAACCAGATCCAGAGCTTCGGGTCGCCGGTCTTGACGATGCGGATGAACAGGTAGGCGCAACCCATCCAGAACAGCGGCTCGAACGCATTCATGGTCAGCAGGCTGTCGGTAGCAAGGATTGCCGGTGCCACCAGGGCCGCGAGCGCCGCCAAGCCCTGGGCAAAGCGCTTCCCGCCGAGTTCGCGCGCGATCAGACCGGTGAGAGCGACCTCGGCAGCGCCGGCAACGGCAGGAAAGAACCGGAGGGCCGGCAGCGAACCACCCAGCAGCGCGCGCGCCAGCCAGGTGATCAGCGCAATCAGCGGCGGTTGATCAACATAACCCCAGGCCAAGTGCCGGCTGCAAGCGAGGTAGTACAGTTCGTCAACAAAATATCCGTAATACCGGCTGGCGTACAGGTGCACCAGGAACTTGCCCGCCGTGATGCACAGGACCAGCGCGGTCGCGGTGAAGGCGAATCGCTTCTGAGGGCTTTTGCCGAGAAGCGGTGCGGAGGGGGAGGTCATGGACATTCGAAGTATACAACGCTTCCAGACCCGAGCGGCTTTGGCGGCAGCGTGCGCCGAGGGGGCCGATGGGCGCTTACGCCGGAGCAATTTCCGTGTACCCCAGCGTGAGGAGGGCTTTGCAGGCAGCACACACAAATTGAGGCGGACCGACATGGCCGATGGCGAAAACCCTCGGTTCGTGGCACCGCGCGCAGGGGGCCGTGGGGGCGCTGGGATCGGGGTCCGGTGGAATTTCGAAATCCTCCACGACTTCCCCCACCCTTGTAGTCTCCAGCTCAAAGGTGGTGTAGCAATTATTGCAAACGTGGTTGTAACAGCACTCCGGCTTGCACGAATAAAGCACGTCGCCGGAACCACATTGCGGGCAGACCACAGAGATCGGCGTGAGCGTCATGGAGTTTCCAGCATGGCGCAGCGGTGGCGACGCTGTCAAGGTGAGGACGCGCTCGCTTGCTCTTTTCCGCTTGTCAGCGATACCAGGAAGCCTGAGAATAGCGCGTAGATGAGTTCCTTGCGCACCTACTGGAGGTTTGCCCGGCCGTTCACCCTGGTTCCTCCTATGACAGGGATTTTTTCCGGTTCCCTTTTGGGCTATGGGGCCACACACGCTTCCATCCATCCTGTCCACATCACGCTGGCAGTACTTGCCGCGGGAGTTCTGAACGCCGCCTCCAACGGGCTAAACCAAATCTGCGACCTCACCAACGACCGCATCAACAAGCCGCACCGGCCGCTCCCCTCGGGCGAGCTCACGCAGCGCCAGGCGTGGATTTTCACCGTGGCGGCCTACGCTCTGGCGCTGGCGATGGTGGCGGTGGTGAATCGCGAAACTTTCGCGATATACGTGATTGCCGCGCTTGCCACGGTCGCGTATTCCGCGCCCCCTGTTCGTCTGAAACGGCACCCGATCGGTTCAAACCTGATCATCGCGCTCATTCGCGGTTGCCTGCTGAAGGTGGCGGGATGGGCGGCGGTGGCGACGGTGCTCACTTCGATTGAGCCCTGGTACATCGGCTCGATCTATTTCGTTTTTCTCCTGGGCGCGACCACCACCAAGGATTTCGCCGATATCGAAGGCGACCGCGCGGCGGGGTGCATCACCTTGCCGGTGAAATACGGAGCCACCTGGAGCGCGCGCGCTATCACCCCATCGTTTATACTGCCATGGCTGATGTTGCCGCTCGGCCTCGCGCTGCACGTGCTCAGCGGCAATCCGCTGGCCATCCTCGCGTTGAGCGTCATTATGGTGGCCTGGGGTGCATATGTCGCCTACTTGATTAATGAGGATCCGCACCGATTGGTTACCGAGGGCGAGAACCATCCCTCCTGGCACCACATGTACTGGATGATGATGGTTGGCCATTTGGGCCTGGCTGGGGCATATTTGGTTCACAATCCGAGGTTAAGAATTTGGTAAAATCGAGCCATTGACTCATTGGGTCATCGGGTCATTGAGTCATTGAAAAGACAGTGACTCAATGCTTCAATGGCCAAATAGCTCGATGGCCCGATGACCCGATGACCCGATCATCCGATGATTCTCCTGACTGGCGCTAGCGGTTATCTCGGTTCTGGAATCGCCCGCGAACTCATCGCGCGGCGCCGACCCTTCCGGGTTTTGGTGCGGGACGCCAAGCGCTTGGGATTCGACCCTAGGACGAGCCACTCCGAGGTGGCCCTCGGTGATCTGCGCGACCGCCAAGCGTTGCGCTCTGCGCTCCAAGGCGTGGACGCGGTGATTCACACGGCCGCCCTCGTCAAGATGTGGGTGCGCGACCGGCGCGACTTCTGGCGCGTCAATGTGGAGGGCTTGCAGAATTTGCTGCAAGCCGCTGAGCAGGCGGCTGTGCAGCGGGTCGTATACACCTCCTCGTTCCTGGCGCTCGGGCCCTCCGCGGATGTGAACGCTGACGAGCGGCTGCACCATGCCGGCCCGTATTCTGACGCCTATGAGGAATCCAAGGCGCGTGCCCTTGAGTGGCTGCGCGGCGAGGGACTGCGCCGATTCCCCATCATCGTGATGTTTCCCGGCGTCATCTACGGCCCCGGGCCCAAAACCGAGGGCAACCTGATGGGGGGAATGATCGACCAGTACCTCGCTGGAAAATTCCCGGGCTTACTCGGGTCCGGCGAGCAGCGATGGAGCTTTGCGTTCATTTCTGACGTTGTCACCGCGCATTTGGCCGCCTTCGAGAAGGGAAAGCCTGGCGAAGAATATGTGTTGGGTGGAGATAACCGCTCGCTCAACGACTTTTTCCGTATCCTGGCGGATTTCACGCACGTCCGGACGCCGGTTCGCCATCTTCCTTTTGCCCTGGGGAAGGTCGCGGGCGCTATGGAGCTGGTGCGCGCCCGCGCGTTCGGCCATTCTCCCCGCCTCACTCCCGGCGTCGTGGAAATCTTCAAACACGATTGGGTGTACTCGAGCGCCAAGGCGATTCGCGACCTTGACTACTGGGTGGCCCCCTTGGAAGAGGGCCTCCTAAAGACGCTCAAGGAGAGGACGCCATCCCTCATCCCTCGATGAACCCGGGGGCCTCTTGCGGATGCAACTTGATGCGATAAAGTAGTCAGTTAGACTTGAACATGCCGGAAATCTCCACATCCCCCGCGGCGCCGCGCTCGCCGCTTTTCTCCACGCGCAAGATCGTGCACATGTCCATGTTGATCTTCGCGTTCCTGCTGCCGTACCTCACCTGGACGGAAGCCGCAGGGTGCGCGCTGCTGGCGTTGCTATTTAACGTTGTCGTGCTGCCCCGCCTGGGGGTGGACCTGGGCAAAAGTCCCGCCAGCGCGCCCGGCGCCGGCGTCTGGACCGGCATTGTCATCTACCCCATCTCGGTGCTGGTACTGATCCTTCTTTACCGTCACGACCTGCAGATTGTCGGCGCCACTTGGGCCATCATGGCCTTGGGCGACGGCACGGCGAGCGTCACCGGGGGCGCGCTGCGCGGCCCGGCGCTCCCCTGGAATCGCGAAAAAACCTGGTCCGGTTTTCTGGGATTCCTCGTGGCCGGCACGGCGGGCGCTTACGTTCTTCTGTGCTGGATCCCTCCCGCCATCGCCCCCGGCGTCGCCCTGAAAATTGCCGCGGCCACGGCGTTGGTGGGCGCCATCGTGGAGTCCGCCCCGGTTCGCCTGGATGACAACGCTACGGTTCCGCTGGTGGCGGGCGCCTTCATGTATTGCCTGCACTTCGTCGAGCGCAGCGCGCTGGACAGCAACCTGCCCTACCTCGGACGGCGCATCGTGCTGGCCGCGGTCGTCAATCTTGCGCTGGCGGTGTTGGCCCTCCGCTTGAAGATGGTCAACCGCTCGGGCGCGGTTTGCGGGTTCCTGCTGGGCGTGGCGGTCTATCTGGGTTACGGCTACAAAAGCTTTCTGATGATGTTTGCCTTCTTCGCGATTGGATCCGTCGCCACGCGCATTGGCTACTCTCGGAAAGCTGCGCGTGGCGTGGCGGAGAAACGCGGGGGCGCCCGGAGTTGGCGCGAAGCCTTGGCGAACTCACTGGCGGGTGCGTTCTTCTCCCTCCTGGTCATCACCACGCATCACGAAGGCGCCTTCCTGATGGCGTTGATCGCGGCGTTTGCGGAAGCCACGGGCGACACCGTATCCAGCGAGATCGGCCAATGGGTTTCCGACCGCGCCTATTTGATCACGACTTTCAGACCGGTGCCCGCCGGCGAAGACGGCGGCATCAGCGTGGGCGGCAGCATCGCGGGCGGGCTGGCTTCCGCGCTGGTCGTGGCGCTCGCCTTCGGTATGGGGTTGTGTGGGAAAGGTGGCGCCACCATTGCCCTTGCCGCCGCGGTGGCCGGGAACCTGCTCGACAGTGTGCTGGGCGCCACGCTCGAACGGCGCGGGTTGGTCACCAATGGAATCGTCAATTTTGCCGGCACCAGCTTTGCCGGCGCCCTGGCGCTTGCCATGGCGCTGCACATCGGGTACTAGGCCTGGATTCCTTACCAAACAGTGGGACGGACCAGGGCAGAAAGCAGTAAAAGGGTAGCGCGCTCACCGCCTAGCGAGTGGAACGTCTATCGGATTTCTTTCTCCTAACAAACTTTCTCATCCGTTCCCGAACATGGTCGATTTTCTCTTGCTGGGCTTTTCTCGCCCGTGGGTCCTTCGTTGATGCCATCGCCTTCTCAATAGAGTCAATGTACTGGTCGAAATTCCTGCCCGACCTCCTATCGCGATTCCTTCTTGACGCTGGTTCGGTTTTCAGGAGATCAGCGCCTGCCTCCCTAAATGGCCCTAGAATTCCCCAGAGTTTGCCTGACATTTGAGACCCCACCATGGTCTCCGGCCGCACCTCGCAGTAGGACGAGCGACCGGCGGGTAGCCCTGTTTACCTATTCACCTTTGCGATATACACCGCGAACGGCTCGAGCGCCAACTGCTGAACTGACGCATTATCCTTCAGCGAGGCCTGTGTCGTCAGAAGAGTCGTGGCCGAGCCCGCACTTAGCCCCTGCGGCGACAAATCGAAGCTAACCTTCTGCGGCGCGGCTGACATGTTGATCACCACAATCGCGGCGTCAGTGCTGGACTTCCGCAGGTACGACAACACATTCGGATCGTTCTCATGCAGCGGCACGTATTCGCCCTCAAGCAGCGCCGGGTCGGTATGCCGCAATGCCAGCAGGCCCTTGTACCAGTTCAGGATCGACTTCAGGTCCTTTAACTCGTCCGCAACGTTATATGTGCTATACGTCACCGGAATCGCGTTCCATGGAACACCCGTCGTAAATCCGGCCTTGGGATTGCCGCTCCACTGCATGGGCGTCCGCTCACCATCGCGGCCTTTCTCCTTCGGCCATCCCCGGCGCCCGATCGGGTCCTTCACGTCCTCGCGGCGCTTCGGATCGTTGTTCTGCATCCCGATCTCCTCGCCGTAGTACATGATCGGCGTACCGCGCAAAGTCAGATACATCGCCGCCATGTCTTTGGCGATTTGATCATTGTGCTTGCCGTCGCCGTAGCGGTTCCAGGAACGGACGATGTCGTGGTTGCTGATGACGTACACGGGCCATTCGCCCGATGCGTCCACCGCTTTGATGTGATCGCGGAAGACCGGCGCCGAAAACTTGAGTTCTGTCAGCATCAGGTCCATCGGCATCTGCAGCTCGTCGTGCCCAGCGCCGTAGTATTCCTTCAATTCCGCGACATTCTCTGTCCAGGTTTCACCAATCAAAACCGCGTTGTACTTGTCGGCCACGGCTCGCAGGCCTTTCAGCGCGGTGTGCACTTCCGGCAACTTATCGTTGTACTTGTTGTCGAGATTGGGATCGCCAAAGGCATTCTTGCCGGGCAGCACAGGATTGTCTTGCAAGTTGGGATCTTCATAGAGCGTATCGACGGCGTCCAGCCGGAAACCTGCCACGCCGCGCTTGAACCACCACTCCGACGTGCCATACATGGCGTCAACCACCGCGGGGTTGCGCCAGTTGAGGTCAGGCTGCTGTGCGTAGAAGTAGTGGTAGTAATACTGATTCGTTTGGCTGTCCCGCTGCCACGCCGAGCCACCAAACGTCGAGGTCCAGTTATTCGGCGGGTTCCTGCCCTTACCGTCGCGCCAAATGTACCAGTCACGCTTATCCGCGGTGCGCGAGGAACGTGAATCGATGAACCAGGGATGCTGATTGGACGTGTGGTTCACCACGAAGTCCAGAATGATCTTGATGCCATGCTGCTCACCCAGCTTTTGCAAGCGGTCGAAATCGGCCAGCGTGCCGTACATCGGGTCGATGTTCTCGTAGTCGGAGACGTCGTAGCCGAAATCCACCTGCGGCGACGGGAAGCAGGGCGCAATCCAAATCGCGTCCACTCCCAGGGCTTGCAAGTAGTCGAGCTTCGAGGCGATGCCGTTCAGGTCGCCAATGCCGTCACCATTGCTGTCCATGAAGCTGCGCGGATAGATTTCGTAAAACACGGCATGCTGATACCAGGGATGCCCCTGGGCGTCAGTCGTTTTGGTTTGTGCCTGGAGTACAGGCCGAGCCATAACCAGAGCAATTATTATCAATACTGCGGGAGCAAACTTGCGGTGCATGAACGCGCCTCCATGGGCTTGCTGAATGAATTGCATAATGCGCACGAGTCTAACACGGTCGTTCGCGAGGGGCCAGCGTACGAGTCCCTTCAAATCCTCATCAGCGTGGGGGCCGCAGGCTTGTTCCAGCCGTGCCAGGGGGAAACAAAGAACTCTGGACGCAAAGCTTCGCGCATGCCTGCACAATGTACCATGGCGCTCCGCGCTGGCGCTCTAATTCGCACTGCGCATGGGGTTCTGGGACGGTCTCGATCCGTGCGCCGGGGCGCCCAGGCAGGAATTTGTTTTTGGCTTTTTGACCATAAGCATGGCAAGATGGCGATATGAGAACCACGGTGGATATCCCGGACATGCTTTACCGCCAGCTTAAGACCCGGGGGGCGACGGAAGGACGCTCGGTCAAGGAACTGATTCTGCGAGGCGTTCAGGGCCAGCTCCGCGGGGGTGAATCGAAGCGAAGCAGGAGAGTTAAACTGCCGATTGTGCGCTCAAAGAAGCCGGGATTGGTCAACCTAGACAATGCCAGCATATACAAGATCATTCCTTTTCCCTGATGTAAATGTTTGGGTGGCCCTGACGTATGAGGGGCACATGCATCATGGCGCGGCGAAGAAGTGGTTCGAGTCGATCCCGGCTGGGGCACGGCTCTTCTTTGCCGGATCACGCAACTTGGTCTTTTGCGCCTGCTCACGACGGCGGCCGTCATGGGAAGCGACGAAGTTATGAGTCAGGCTGGAGCATGGGAGGCATACGACCGCTGGCTAGAGGACGACCGGCTATCTTTGTTGGCCGAACCGCCTGAGCTTGAAGAGGCATTTCGCGCCTTGTCTCGCCTGCAGCGCCCTGCACCCAAGGATTGGGCAGATACCTACCTCGCGGCCTTCGCGCTCGTTTCCGATCTGACCCTCGTCACCTTTGACGAGGCTCTCCATCGCAAGGCCAGGCAGGCAGTTCTCCTCAGGTAAGCTCGGTTCCCCCTGGGGCCCTGTTGCCCAGAATCCCGTTTACAACCTTCAATCTCCGACGCTAGAATGAATTGAAAGCTTGAATATGTTTCGGGCACTTTCAATTCATGGCTGAGATTCTGGCAATTTATCCCGGATCTTTCGATCCGATCACGAACGGTCACCTCGATTTGATCGAGCGGGGGAGTCAGCTCTTCAATCGGCTCATTGTCGCGGTGCTGACCAATCTCGACAAGGACCCGCTTTTCACCGTGGCCGAACGCGTGGAAATGCTCCAGGAAGCGACGCATTCCATCCCCAATGTTTCGGTCGAAACTTTCAGCGGGTTACTGGTGGATTACGCGCGGCAGAAACAGGCGAAGGCGCTCTTAAGGGGCATTCGAGCTTTCACGGATTACGAGTATGAACTGCAAATGGCGCTGATGAATCGCAAACTCGCACCCGATCTGGAGACGGTCTTCATGATGCCGGCCCTCGCCTACACTTACGTCAGTTCGCGCCTGGTGCGGGAGGTCTTTCGGCTCGGCGGCTCCGTTGCCGGGATGGTTCCGGCGCTGGTGGAAGAACGGCTTCATCAGAAGGTCTTTCAGGGCAAGACATAGAAGTCAGAAGCTGGAAGTTAGGAGTGAGAAGCGGGAAGTTAGGAGCGAGAAGAAAGAATTTGGGCAGTTCCAGTCTAGCTTCTAACTTCTAGCTTCTAACTTCTCAGGCTGATCATGCAATTTTCCGATCGAATTTCACGGATTTCGGTTTCCTCGACCGCCGCGGTTGTGCAGAAGGCCGACAAGCTGCGCGCCACCGGCGTCAAGCTGGTTGACTTCGGCGCCGGCGAGCCCGATTTCCCCACCCCCGATCACATCAAGCAAGCGGCGGTCCGCGCTCTGGAAGAAAACTTTACCAAGTACACGCCCACCGGCGGGACGCGGGAACTGAAGGAAGCGCTAGTGGACCGGCACGCCAAGGATTTCGGCTCGCACTACTCCGTCGAGGAGTGTCTGGTGACCGTGGGCGGCAAGCAGGCCATCTTTGAAGCCATGGTGGCTACGCTCAACGACGGGGATGAAGTGATTTTGCCCGTTCCTTACTGGGTCTCATTCCTCGATATCATTCATTACGTCGGCGGCAAGGCAGTGTTTCTGGAGACGGATGAGGCGGAGAATTTCGCTGTGCGGGCCGAGGCCGTGGAAAAACTCCTTACGCCGCGGACCAAGATGATCGTGGTGAATTCGCCCAACAATCCCACCGGTGCCGTGGTCCCGCGCGAGGAAATGGAAGGGCTCCTGGAGGTGGCGGCGCGGCATAAGGTTCTCCTGTTGTCAGACGAGTGCTATTGCCATTTTCTCTACGATGACCCGCCGTTTTCCCTGGGGAGTTCCAAGGATCGCGAGCATCTTCTGATTGTGGGCTCGCTTTCCAAGACTTATGCCATGACGGGTTGGCGCGTGGGATTTGCCCTGGGCTCCACCAAGCTTCTTGCCAACATGCTGAAGCTGCAGAGCCACTCGACTTCCAATGCCACCTCGATCGCGCAGAAAGCCGCGGTGGAGGCCTTGCGCGCCTCGCAGGATTCCGTGCGCGCCATGCTGGCCGAGTACCGCCGCCGCCGCGACCGCGTGGTGGAAGGCCTGCGCGCCATTCCCGGCGTCAAGTGCACGCTGCCGCAGGGGGCTTTTTACGCCTATCCCAATATCTCGGCTTATTTGAATCGTGATGGCTTGGCCAATACCACCGTGCTGGCGGAAAAACTCCTGGACGAAGCGCACGTCGCCGTAGTGCCTGGCCCGGCATTTGGAACTCAGCAACACATTCGGCTTTCCTATGCAACTTCCCTGAATCAGATTGACGAGGGGTTGAGACGGATGGCGGCGTTTTTCGCCAAATTTGAAGTCGAGTGACGAGTGGCAAGTGACAAGTGACGAGCAAACAGAACGACAGCGATGGCGCCGGGAAGACAAGCCCGCCGTTGTGGCTATAGTGCCTGCTTGTCACTCGTCACTCGTCACTCCTCACTGTTCTTAAGCCTGATTATGCCCACCTTCAACGGCCCCGTCCAACTCTCCAATATCTTCAAGCCCAAAATCTGGGGTCGGCGGGATTTGGCTCCGCTCTTTGCCGCGCCGCACTCCCGGGGCGGGGCGGGAGGGCAATTCGCCAACCAGCGCATCGGCGAGGTGTGGGTTACCGATGATGTTTCGCGATTCCTGAACGGTCCCGCGGCGGGTATGACCCTCGCCGAGGCTTCGGAAAAATACGGCGCTGAATTGCACGGAAAGTCCTGGCCGGGCCGCCGTTTTCCGATTCTCGCCAAGTATATCTTTACCAGTGACTGGCTTTCCGTGCAGGTTCATCCCGATGACGCTTACGCCGCCGTCCACGACCCCGGCAACGTGGGCAAGTGCGAGATGTGGTACTTCTTAAAGGCGGATCCCGGCGCTGCGATTCTCCTCGGGCTGAAGCCCGGGGTGACGAAGGAGCAATTACTCCAAGTGTTCAAGGATGGAACTTCGCGCGACTTCCTGCAAAGCTTCCCGCCGGAGCCGGGGGAAGCCGTGTTCCTGCCCCCGGGAATCGTCCACGCTCTGGGGCCCGGTCTGCTGCTGTTCGAAGTCGAGGAAAATTCCGATCTCACCTATCGGCTGGATGATTTTGGCCGGCCCGGGTTGGATGGCAAACCTCGCCCGCTGCACCTGGAAAAAGGGCTCGACGTTATCCGCCCGGAACTCGCGCCCCTGCGCGATTTGCCCCGGCTCGAATGCAATGAGAAGTACGGCACGCGCCGATTCGTCCTCGCCAGCCGCTACTTCGCCCTGGAGGAATTGAGCGTTCGCCTCAAGGCAACTTTCCACAGCTCGCCCGAAAGGGTTGAGGTCCTTTCCATCCTGGAAGGCGATGGGCGCATAGAAAATGAGGCAGGCTGGTTGGCCTATCGCCCCGGCGACACCTGGTTGATTCCGCCCGCCGCCAACCGCTACCGCCTTGTGCCGGGGCTTGACACAAGGCTTTTGAAGTTCTATGTTCCCGACATCGAAAGGGATTTCCGCGAGCCGTTGAAGCGGCGAGGAATTCCTCCGGAGAGAATCCGCCAGATTGTATTCGAGTGAAATCCCATGACGCAAAAATCGGTCTTCGCTCACGCCTACGCCGTCGTGCTGGCCGGCGGCAGCGGAACGCGCTTCTGGCCTCTGAGCCGCCGCAAGCATCCCAAGCAATTATTGGAACTCTTCGGCAGCGGCACGCTTCTGGAACAGACGGTCGAGCGGCTCCGGCCCCTCATTCCCCCCGAGCGCATCTACATCTACACCAACGAACTCGTCTGGCGTGAGGTCTGCCGGCGCCTGCCGCAGATTCCGCGCGCGCAGATCGTGGCAGAACCCGCCTCGCGCAACACCTCGCCCACGCTGGGAGTGGCTGCGCACGAAATCTTGCGTCGCGACCCCCAAGGCTTGATGGTCGTGCTGCCGGCGGATCAAGTCATCACCAAAGCCGCCGAGTATCATCGCGTGCTGCGCGCTGGTTGTGAGACCGCGGAGAAGCCAGGAGCCTCCGTGGTGATCGGCCTGAAGCCTACCCGCCCTGACACCGGCTTTGGGTATGTGCGTGTGGGCGCCCGCGAGGCGCGCGTTGCCGGGCAAGAGATCTACCGGGCGGAGAAGTTCACGGAAAAGCCGCCGCTCGCCGTCGCTCGCCGTTACGTCGCCTCCGGGCGATATCTGTGGAACGGTGGCATGTTCATCTGGCGGGCTTCCACCCTGCTCGAGAATTTCGCCAAGTATCAACCCCGGATGGCAGACCAACTGGCGCAGTTGGCCGAGGCCGGCGGTGTCCGGTCAGCAAAAAACTTTCGCCGCCTCTTCCCGCGATTCGAAAAGATCTCCATTGACTATGCCATCATGGAGAAAATCCCGGACATCCACACCGTCGCCGCCGACATTGGATGGAACGACGTGGGCAGTTGGGCGGTGGTTTACGCCCTCTCGGCAAAGGATAGCGAGGACAACGTCCGTCCCGTGCGCAGCCTGTGCCTGGATTCGCGCGGCAATATGATTGTCGCCAAGCGCAGTTTTGTGGTGACCGTGGGCGTTCAGGACCTCGTCATCGTGGAGACCGATGACGCCCTGCTGGTTTGCGCGCGCGCTCGCTCGCAAGAAGTGGGCAAAGCGGTCCAGGCGCTGGAGAAGGCGGGGCTTCGAAAGCTGCTGTAGGTTTCAGGTATTGAGGAAAGGACGAAAATCGAAACTCGAAGATCGAAATCCGAAAATCGAAACTCGCTACCTCTACAGCGAATTTCGAGTTTCGATTTTCGGATTTCGATCTTCGAGTTTCGGCTCTGAGGCATGGATAAAATCAAGTTCGGTACGGACGGCTGGCGGGGCGTTATCGCCGACGATTTCACCTTCACCAACGTGGGCCGGGTGGCGGCGGCCATTGCTTCTTACGTCCGCGAAGAGAGCGAGCCTCGCCGCGGCCTGATTGTCGGCTATGACATGCGTTTCCTTTCGGCGGAATTTGCCTTGACTACCGCCGAAGTGCTTTCGGCCGCAGGGATACCCGTTTGCCTCGCAGACGCGGGCACGCCCACGCCAGCAGTTAGTTATGCGGTAGTGGCGCGGAAAACCGCGGGCGCGGTCATGATCACCGCCAGCCACAATCCTTACCGGTGGAACGGGGTGAAGTTTAAAGCGCCGTATGGGGGCTCGGCGGAGCCGGCGATTATCCATCGCATTGAAGTCCACCTGCACCGCCTCGATCGCGCACGCACGCGGGCGCGCAAGGTCAGGCCTGCCGCGGTCGAATTGGTTGACCTCACCACTCCCTATCTCGAACGGCTCAAACAATTGGTCAGCCTGGACCAGATCCGCGCCTCCGGCCAGCGGTTCGTCATCGATCCCATGTATGGCGCCGGCATCGGCTGCATTGCGCGCTTGTTCAACGAGGCGGAAATTACCTACCGCGAAATTCACTCCGAGCACAATCCGCTTTTCCCCGGCCTGAACCCTGAGCCCATCGAACCGCACGTCGAGGGCCTGCGGCGCGCGGTGATGGATGGCGGTTTCGACGCCGGCTTTGCCACCGATGGCGATGCCGACCGCATTGGCGCCATCGACCGCACCGGCGAATTCATCGATTCGCACAAGATTTTTTGCATTCTCCTCAAGCACCTGGTTGAGGACCTGGGGATGCGCGGGGAAGTGGTAAAGACCTTCTCCACCACGCAGATGGGCGACAAGATGGCGCGCAAGTACCAACTGCCACTGCACGTCACCCCCATCGGCTTCAAATACATCTGCGAGCTGATGCTGACCCGCGACATTTTGATTGGCGGCGAAGAAAGCGGCGGCATCGGAATCAAGGGACACCTGCCGGAACGCGACGGAATCCTGAACTCGCTATTGCTGGCGGAAGTGATGGCGGGAAAGAAGAAGACCCTGGGCGAATTGGTGGAAGACTTGACGCAGGAGTTCGGACCGCACTTTTATGGCCGCGTCGATCTGGAAGTGGAACTCGCTACGGCGCAGCGGTTGGTGAAGCAAGTGGCCCAGGGGAAGTTCAAGCAGATCGCCGGATTGGAAGTGACGGCGGTAGAAGACCTGGATGGCGCCAAGATGCGGTTTGGAGATTCCGCCTGGCTTCTGGTGCGCGCCTCGGGGACGGAGAACCTCCTCCGGCTTTATTCTGAAGCGCCCTCGCGCGAGCAAGTGAATACGCTGCTGGATGAAATGAAGCGGATTGCAACGGCGAAGAAGTAGCGCCGCCATCCTGGCGGTATTCTCCGGTGCCGGCAAGTCTGATTTCAGGAGTCCACAAACCGCAGATGCCAGCCCTACGGATGAACTTATGACTGACTCCGACCGCGTAAAGCGCTACCATCGAACCGGCCGCATCCTGAGTGTGGCGGGCTACCTCGTTGACCTTGCTCTCCTCCTCACTCTGCTTTTCACCGGATGGACGATTGCGCTGCGAACCTTGGCGCTGCACTGGAGCCCGCGCCCCTGGCTGGCCTTGCTGATTTACTTGGGCCTTTTCGGAATCATCATGCAAGTGGTGGGCCTCCCCTTCGATTTCCTGCGCGGCTTCTGGTTGGAGCACCGCTACGGACTTTCCAACCTGACGCTGGCAGGTTGGGCAAAAGATCAACTGAAAGGCCTCGCCGTGGGGAGCACGCTGGCGGCGCTGGCGGTGGAATTCCTCTACACCGCGATACGCCGTTGGCCGGAGCGGTGGTGGATTTTGTGCGCCATCGTCTTCATAGGGTTCTTTGTGTTGCTGGCCAACCTCGCCCCGGTCCTCATCTTCCCGATCTTCTTTAAGGTTAAGCCTCTGGAGAATCCTTCTTTGACGGAACGCTTGCTGGAACTCTCGCGGCGCGCGGGCACTCGCGTGAAGGGCGTGTTTGAATGGAAGCTCAGCGAAAAGAGCAAGAAGGCCAACGCCGCCCTGATGGGACTCGGCAATACGCGCCGGATTATCCTGTCGGATACGATCCTCGCGCAATTTCAAGATGAGGAAGTTGAGGCGGTGTTGGCGCACGAATTGGGCCACCATGTCCACCGCCATATCTTTCAGAGCATCGCGCTTCAGGGCGCCGCGACGATTGTGGGATTTTACTTGATTCACCGCACGCTTGACTGGTTGACACCGCATTTCGGATTTCAAGGCGCGGCGGATTTCGCCAACCTGCCGCTTCTCGCGCTGGTTACCACGACTCTTTCCCTCGTGCTGCTGCCGGCGGTGAACTCGTACTCGCGCGCCATGGAGCGCCAGGCGGATGCTTACGCGCTGCGAGCCATACCTTCCCCAGCCCCCTTCATTTCCAGCATGGAAAAGCTGGCGGAACTGAACCTTGCGGAACGCCAACCCCACCCCTGGATTGAGTTCATTTTTCATAGTCATCCGTCCATCCAAAAGCGCATTGCGTTCGCGCAGAAATTCCCGGCGTGAAGCCGGGGTTCTTGGCCAGCATGCGCAGGCCGAAACGCAAGTCTTGGAATAATGTAACCATTCCCATCCTCAGCTTTGAGCTATCAGCTATCAGCGTTCAGCTTTCAGCCCTTGCTCACTGGGCCGCTCGGTCTTTACCTGAAAGCTGATAGCTGACCGCTGACAGCTTCATTCGTACCTCAGCGCCTCCATGGGATCGATCTGCGTTGCCCGGCGCGTGGGAATATAGCAGGCGAGCAGCGCCACCGCGGCCACCAGCAAGGTCACGCCCGCATACGTCAGCGGGTCGTGAGCGCTGACGCCATAAAGGAATCTCGACATCAAGCGCGTCAAGCCGAGAGCGCCCAGAATCCCCGCCACCGCACCCACGGCAAGAATCCCCAGGCCCTCGCGGAAGACGATTCGCCAGATATCGCTGGGACGGGCGCCCAGGGCCATGCGGATGCCGATTTCATGTGTCCGCTGGCTCGTGCTGTAGGAAATCACTCCGTAGACGCCCACGACCGCGAGGATCAGACCCAACATGCCGAGCGCCCCAGCTAGGTAAGCGGCCAGATGAAACACGTAGAACCCCGTGGATCCGCCATTCAGAGCCTCCTCCATCGTCTCAACACCGAATACGGGCAGGCTGGGACCGAGGTTGTGAACCTGTTCTTCCACGTCGCGGATGACCGACTTGGGAGCCGCCCCCGTTCGCACTTGCAGGGTTGCGATGGAGATATAGTTCTGGGCCAAGGGCAGATAGATGTAAGGAGTGGCTTTGGCAAACAGATCCTGATACTTGCTGTCGCGGGCAATCCCCACCACTTCGATCCAAGGCCGCGACGCGCCGTTCATGCGAAAGCGCCGGTGGAGGGCGTCCGCATTGGGCCAAAGCTCGTGCGCCATGGTTTGATTGATCACGGCCACGGGCGGCGCCGTGGCGGTATCAGGATCCAGGAATGCCCTGCCGCTCAGGAGGGGAATCTCCATGGTGGTGAAGTAGCCGGGGGACACGGGGTTTACAGCGATCGTGGGCGGAGCCTCTCCCGGGCGCGGGGCGTGGCCTTCCACATAAACCGCACCGAAATCCGAAAATTGGGAAGTGGGAAAAGTGAAAGCCAGGCTGGCCGATTGGACTCCCGGCAAGGCTCGGACGCGCATCAGGAGATTCTTATAAAACTCCCGACCTTGCGCCTCGTCGTATCCCGCCTCGTGAGGGTCCATGGAGACGTTGAGAACATGGGCGGGGTTGAAGCCCAGGTCCATGCGCTGAGCCCTTGCGAGGCTGCGGGTGAAAAGTCCCGCCACAATCAGCAGGACCATGGAACCGGCCACCTGCGCCACCACCAGAGTGTTGCGAAGACGGTGGCGGCCCCCCACCACCGTGCGGTCGCCCGCATGGAGCGCGTCGCTGGGGTTGACGCCGGAAGCGCGAAGCGCCGGCGCAATTCCCACCGTTAGTCCGGCTAGAATCGCCACTCCCACCGCATAGGCAAAGACGCGCAAGTCAAAACTGAAATCCAAACTGATCGGCAGGTTGGCGCTGAAACGGAGGGAACGCAAAAGACCGGAGCCCCAGGAACCCGCAGCGAGCCCGGCGCTACAGCCGAAAAGGGCGAGCAGAAAGCTTTCCGTCAGTGATTGTCGCATCAGGCGGAGGCGGGGGGCGCCCAGGGCCGCACGCACGGCCATTTCGTGCTCGCGGGTGGTGGCCCGTACCAACAGAATGTTGGCCACATTGAAGGAAGCAAGCAAGAGCAACAGGATGGCCAGCGCTAGGAACAATCCCACTGCCACCTCTACTTGCTGGTATTCACCAGGCTTAGCTAATGGATTAAACACGGCTTCCTTCTGGGGCAGGACCCAGATGACCGCCCCCAGATCGGTGTCGGGATACTGCTGGGAAAGCCGTGTGGCGATTACATTCATGGAGGCGCGGGCCTGTTGCAGGCTTACCCCAGGCCGGAGGCGCCCGAGGGCAAAGATCGCGCGGGCGGTGCGATCGGTCAACATCCCCCCGAACCCCTCGATGCTCGTCATATTCATCGGCAGATACGCCTGCACATCTATGTCGGTCAACGCGCCGCGAAATCCCTTCTGCGCCACCCCCACGATGGCGACGGGATACCCGTCCACTCGAACGGTCTTCCCGACGACGGAAGGATCACCGCCAAATTGCGTCTGCCAGCAGGAATACCCGAGCACCATGACCGGGTCGGAACCGGGCACTTTGCCTTCGGAGGGCAAAATCAGGCGTCCCAGCGCCGGCTTGATGCCGAGCTCGGTGAAGTAATTCCCGGTCACGTAATTCGTCCAGATGTGATCAGCGCGGTCGCCGGCGCTCAGCCCGTCTACCCCGAATCGGTAGAGGAAAAGGTCAACCCAGCCGTTGGCTTGCCGCTGGATATCCTCGAAATCCGGGTAGGAGACGAGACTGAGACCTACATCTTTTTTGTGCGAGAACCCCAGCGTCACGAGCCCGCCAGGATCCTGCACGGGAAGACCGCGAAGAAGCAGCCCATTGACCACGCTGAAAATCGCCGTGTTCGCGCCAATGCCGAGGGCAAGCGCCAATACCGCCACGGCCGCAAAGCCGGGATTCTTCTCCAGCATCCGCAGGCCAAACTTTAGGTCTTGGAGTAATGTCTTCATCCTTCACCTCCAATCGGGTCATCGGATCATCGGGCCATCGGCTCATCGAAAATCGAAATTCGAAACTCGAAACTGGAAACTCGGACCTGGAAATTGGAAACTCGAAACTTGAAACCCGCGAGCGAACTATCGAATCTCCAGTTTCGAATTTCCAATTTCCAGTTTCCAGTTTCGTTTGCAAGCATCCAATCGCTCAATCACCAAATCGCTCAATCACCAAATGGCCAGATGGCTCGACGGCCCGATGGCTTCACTCATACCTCAGCGCCACCATGGGATCGACCTTGGTGGCCCGCCGCGCGGGAATGTAACTTGCCGCCAGAGCTACCAGCGCCAGCGCCAGGGTTACGCCGGCGAAGGTGAGCGGGTCGGTGGCGCTCACGCCGAACAGCAGTGTGGCCATGATGCGGGTGAGGGCGATGGATCCCGCGATGCCCAGGGCGACGCCCACCGCCACAATCACCAGCCCTTGGCGAAGCACGAGGCGCAGCACGTCGGCGACCTCCGCGCCCAACGCCATGCGCACCCCAAACTCGCGCGTGCGCAGTGCGACGGAGTAGGCCATCACGCCGTATATCCCCGCCATAGCGAGCAGCAGGGCGGTCGAGGCGAATACTCCCACCAGCACGAGGTTGAAGCGGCGCGCTCGCAGCGTATCCGAGAAGACTTTGCTGAAGGTGCTGAAGCTGGGGGGAACGCCGGGAGCAAGAGCCTTCACCGCCCTTCTCGCGGCGGGAATCAACGTGCCCGGCGGCACACTAGTGTGCATCACCACCGTGAACCGGTACGTTGCCTGTGGCCTTTGGCGATAGTTGACGTAGATGGTCTCAGGCGGCGCTACCTCGAGATTGTCCTGCCGCACGTCGCCGACAACTCCCACCACGGTCAGCAGATGGAGGTCGCCGTCCATGTCACCACACTCGATCGTCTGGCCCAACGGGTCCCCTTGGGGCCACTTCCGGCGCGCCAGCGATTCGCTGATCAGAGCCACTTGAGGAGAATCATAAGTGTCGCGCTCATCGAAGAGCCGACCCCGCCGCAAGGGGATTCCGAGGGCGCGGAAGTATCCTCCGTCGGCCGGGCAGTAGTCCGCCTCGTCCCTGCGATCTACACCTCGGAACAATTCATCGAGCTTCTGACGGAGCCGCGCCGTCCTCTCCTCGGGATTCGTTCCCTGAAGTTCCGCGATAGCGCGTGACGGCCCATCCTGAGGTTTCATCACCATAAAGAATCCGTCCGAAAGGTGCGCGGTCAAAGGCAGGTGGGCTGTGCCCCCGGCTTCCTGGACCCCGGGAAGCGCGCGCAATTGTTGGACAAGTTCATTCAGCAATTGCGCGCGCGGGGCCTTTTCCTGGTCCTCGTACGCGGGCGGGAGTACGAGGTCCACTGTCAGGATATGGTCCATCCTGAATCCCAGATCGACCGAAAGTACGCGCAGGAGGCTGCGGCCGAGCAGCCCCGCTCCCACCAGCAGCACCAGAGTAATGGCCAGTTGGCCGGCCACGATGGCGCGCCCCAGCCGCTGGCTATGCAGCGTGGCAAGGGACCCTTGGCCACGCCCGGCCAGCGCTCCATCAGGGTTCCCAGAGGCGGTGCGCCACGCCGCGACGAAGCCCAGACTGAGGGCAATCCCAACGGCCACTGTCAGCGCGAAGAGCAGCACAGGGAGGTTGACCGAGACCTCGGTCGCCTGCGTTAGGTCCGGCGGGGCGATCCCGAGAAGTGCGGCCACTCCCCAATGCGCCGTGAGCACGCCGAGCCCTCCGGCCGAGACCGCCATCAACAAGACTTCCGTGAGAAACTGGACCACCAGCCGGACGCGTCCTGCGCCCAGCGCCACGCGGATGGCCAGTTCCCGCTCGCGCGCGGCAACGTGAGCGAGCAGTAGATTGGCCACATTGGCGCACGCCACCAGTAGCAAGACGCCAACGGCAGCGAGCAAAAGATAAAGGGGTTTTCGCACTTCTTGGGTCAGCCAATCCTGCAGCCGGAGCGCGGAAACATCCACCATCATCGTGTCTCTCCCGTATTGCTGCTTCAGGCGGCGGGCGATTCCGGCGAGCTCGCTGCGGGCTCGGTCCAGCGTCACGCCCTCGGCCAGGCGTGCCAGCACATGCCAGTTGTGCCCCAGGCGGGTCGGGAGCGGTTGAGACAGTTCGCGGGGCTCCCAGATATCGCTGTCATCAGGGAAGCGGAATCCGGCGGGAAGAACCCCAACAAGGGTGACCGCCCGGTTCTCAATTGTCAGCCTGACCCGCGAAAGATCGGCAGCGCTGCCGAGGTTTTGCTTCCAGTAGGCGTAGCTCACCAAGGCCACGGGGGCCGCGCCGAATCTCTGGTCTTCCGGGACGAAAGCGCGGCCCAGCACCGGTTCAACATGCAGTAACGGGAAGAAATCGCGTGAGACCGAAGCCACCAGGGTGCGCGTTGGTTCGGAGGGCCCGGCCACCGATTGCATCCGCGTCACGTACTCTGCCACACCGTCAAGTGCACGGCTCGACGCACGGACGTCCTCGAAATTGGGGTCGGCGAAGGCCATCAGCCCACCATGATCGTTGACTTCGTGCAACTCGACCAGCCGGTCAGGCTGGGGATAAGGCAGCGGCCTCAGAAGTACGCCATAAACTACGCTGAAAATGGCCACCGTGGCCCCAATGCCGAGCGCCAACGTCAGGACCGCCACCGCCGTGAAGCCGGATTCCTGGCCAGCATGCGCAAGCCGTAGCGAATGTCGTGGATAAGCGTTCCCAAGCAGCACCTCTCTGGAACCTTAAGCCTTCTGCAAGCAACTACTTGCACCCTCAAATGGGGATTCTCGGGCAATTTTCCCGCCAATTCACCTTTTCAGTAGGTCATTTATTTACAATGTGTTACGCGACGCTCGCGGACTCTGCGAGCGGTGACCGTTCGGTTGTGGAATCGATGTGTCCGCAATTGGGACGGCGTGGCACCCCCTGGGCCCCTGGAAGCGGTCCGCCACGGGGGCTTGGTATTGTGCGGAGAGTTGTGGGGATTTTGGGGGTGTCCACAATCAACCGATGGGGGCCGAGGATATTCATCAATCCAATTAGGGCGGCTCGATCCCTTAGGGTCACCCCATGTCAATCCTGTGCCCCTACCGCCGTTTTTCCCAGGAGCGGCAGATGCGCTCGATGGTGTCGATCATGTTATCCACCTGTTCGGGGTCAGGAGGGCGCCCGGCATGAACGGCGGCGTTGCGGATTCTCCAGGCTTTGTCGAGTTGCGCCTTGTCTTCAAGCGAGATGTAGCCGTCCTCAGCCAGGCGATCAAAGAGGATTTCAATCGCGCCCCGAACGTTCAGGTTCATGCCGCCGCAGAGCTCGCGGGCGGCAACGCGGAGCAGGCGCTCGTATTCTTCCCCGGCGATTTTGCCGGCCAGTTTGGGTTCTTCTTCCACCAGAATGCGCGCCAGTTCCAGCGGCCCATAGTTACGCAGAAAGGGCCGCAGCACCTGCGCCACGCGGCGGCGCTGAATCCAAACGTCGGCGTCGAATTCCGCGTGCGGAGTGGAAACTTCGCTCGCATGCGTCTCACCGGCGACGAGTTCGTGGTAGGTCCACAGGGCCGTCTCGGTGTCGGCCACGGATTCCAAGCGAAAGTGTTCCTTCCAGGCGCGCAGCTCGTCGCAATAGGCCATGTAGAGGTCGATGGTGCGCGGTCGGTGCACCTGGAGCAGATTCATGATGGGCGTGGAAAAAGCACCGTAGCGATCGGGATGAACGAAGCGCAGGACGAGGGATACGATCCCTATACCGTGAAGCACTTCGAGGGCGCGCCGGACCAACTCGCGCGGGTCGGCGGGCGAGGGACCCAGCACCAGCCTCGCCTTCTTCAGGACTTGGTCCAATTCCTTTTCATTGGGCCTGGGCCAGTAACGCCCAAAGGGCGTGGCGGTAGGATCGAAAATGTTCAGAACGTCCTTCGCCGCCAGCCACCGATTGCCCGTACACAGAGGCTCGAATTTCTTCTCCAGCGTGCGGAAGGAATAGGTGCGGCCGAACTTCTGCTTGCAGACTTCGGGAAAACGATCGAGATAGAACTTGAGATCAAAACCGGGCATGGGAACCTCAATGCGAACATATCATTAAATCATAGAATCGGGTCATCGGCTCATCGGGCCATCGGAGGATCGGGCCATTTCTGACATTCATAATTCATACTTTTCTTCCGCCAAGGTGGCGTAAAATGCCCTCACCGGTCACTTCTTGACGCAGGAAAATCCTATGTCCGAACCGATCACGATCGCGGCCAAGAACCTGGGCGGGTTGGCCATGCCCGGCTTCTGTCCGCGCTGCTTCTGGATTCAGATGCACGCCGAGGGAATCCCCTACCAGATTTTCCCCGGCATCTTCAGCTCGATCGATGCCTATGGGAAGCGGTTGGTGCACGGATGGTTCGATCGCCATAATAGCGCGCCTCCGTGGTTGAGTCAGCTCGGCAACATCAAGGGATACCGCAAACCCCCGCACTACAGCAAGTTCAGCATCCTCGACGGGGAAAGCAACGTTGTCCTGCGCGGGACCCCGGATGGCATCCTGGTAAGGCAAGACGACTCGCACCTGATTGTCGACTATAAAACCGCCAAATTCACCGCGCACCAGGATGAACTGTTTCCGATGTATGAGGTACAGTTGAACGCCTACGCGGTGATCGGGGAGCAGAAGGGGTTCGCGCCTATCTCGGGCTTGGCGCTGGTCTACACGGAGCCGGTTACCGATGACGCCACGGCGGCGAAGGATACCAACCTGACCCACTCAGGGTTCCTGATGGAATTCAGCGCGCATATCCGGGCGGTAGACTTAGCGCCGGACAAAATCCCCCCGCTGCTCGCCAACGTACGCGAAATCTTCGACCGCAAGCGCCCTCCCGTGCCGCAGGAAGGTTGCGAAGACTGCGCCATGTTGCAGAACCTCATCGAGGTCGCGGGAAGATGACTGAGCTTCCTGAGCGTCCCCTTCGTTTTCGTCCAAAAACCTCCCGGCTGGCCGAAAACGGCCACCAATCGGCTGAATTTAGGCAGGCTCGGGCGAAGGGATCTTTACGCCACGAAAAGAGAGAGCCCTCTAACTCACTGATATGCCAGCAGATAAAGAACATTAGCCGTTTTTCAGTTTGGCATGGGTCTTGCCATATAGAGACCGGACGCAGGTGTGGAGTTCGACAGTGGACGTCCGAAAGAGGTGGGCCATGAAAAACCGATTCCTCCTGATCGCACTAGCAATTCTCTCGATGGGACTGTTTGTCACATCCAATGTTCGGGCCGGGGACGACCTCGACCCCCAAGCCCAGCCCCAACCTCGGGCACAGCCCCAAGCGCCGACGGCGGTGGGGCGCATCAGCGTCATTCATGGGAATGTTACAACCATGCGCGGTGACGCCGGACAATGGGCGGCGGCCACGGTGAACACTCCCGTGGTGCCGGGTGACTCAGTCGCGACGGCGGATCGGTCGCGGGCGGAAGTCCAACTCGACCCTGCCAACGTGATGCGGCTCGAACAGCATACGGAAGCCAAGGTGGCGGACCTGGAGCAGAACAAGATTCAAATCCAGTTGGCCTCGGGTCTGGTGATTTTCAGTGTTCTTAACGGCACCCAAGCGGACGCGGAGATTGATACCCCGAACATGGGCGTACATCCGCTGGCGCCGGGGGTTTATCGCATTCAGGTGAATTCCCCCAGTGAGACCCTGCTGATCGTGCGCCAGGGCGAAGCGGAAGTCTTGACCAACCAAGGCAGCACCAAGGTTGAGGCCGGCCAAGTCATCAACATTCACGGCACGGACAATCCGGAATACAAAATTGACCCTGCCTCGGGCGGAGATGAATTTGACAAGTGGTGCAGCGACCGCGACCGGCAGATCCAAACCGCGCAAGCCTGGCAGCACACGGATCGTCAGTACACAGGATCGAGCGATCTCGATACCTACGGCCAATGGAATGAGGTGCCGGACTACGGTTGGTGCTGGACACCCCAAGTGGATGCCGGTTGGGTACCCTACAGCGCCGGTTATTGGGGTTGGGAGCCTTACTGGGGATGGACCTGGATTTCCTACGAGCCTTGGGGCTGGGCGCCCTACCACTACGGCCGTTGGTTCATGTACGGCGGCGCTTGGCGCTGGTGGCCGGCCGTGGGCGTCTTTGGCGCCCGTGCCCTGTGGTCGCCTGCTTTAGTCTCGTTCTTCGGCTTTGGACGGGGCTTCGGCGTGGGCTTCGGTTTTGGCTCGATTGGGTGGCTGGCGTTGGGTCCGCGTGACATTTTCCACCCGTGGTTCGGAGCGGGCCACGGCTTTAGCGCGATGAACTTTAGCGACATCCATGGCGCAGGCTTCGTACATCCGGGAGGGCCGCGCTTCGGCTCGAACCTGGAAACCATGGCGACGGATGCGCATGTACGGAGCGCTCTTAGGAGCGTTTCCTCGCAGGACTTTGCCAGCGGGCACATGGGGCGCTCCATGCCGGTGAGCGAAAACATGATGCGCAACGGAAGCATGATGCGAGGCACTCTGCCCGTAGCGCACACCCAGGCCAGTCTGGGCAACCGCGCGGGAAACTTCTCGAGCAATCGATCGGCGACAGCGAATAGCGAACACTTCTTCTCCAGGGGTGGCACGGCGTCGGCAGGACGCACTTACAACATGACCGGGCGCGTCGGCGGAAACACGGAAAGCTTTGGGGCGCGCTCGAACTCCATGGCCACTGGCCGTACGGGAACAGGACAAGCGGGCGCCGGAGGCTCGACCTACAACTGGCAGCGGTATTCGACCTCAGGCCGGTCGCCGGCGGCGGGCAATGGCTCGAGTACGGGGTTTCAGGGGAGAAGCGCCCCGGCCACACAAGGGAACCAAAACAGTTGGCAGCGGTTCGCCAGCCCCAGCCCCTACGGCGGTCGGACGGGATCCGGACAGTCCACTCAGCGCGGGGGATGGCAAGGCTACTCTGGCCAGCCACGGAGTTACTCGGGAGGGGGCAGTGCGGGCCGCGCAGGTGGTTCCTACTATGGCGGCGGTTCGCGCCCGCCGCTCAACCTCAATCGGCCCATCATGCGCCAGCGCGCTCCCAGTGGCGGCTCTTACGGCGGCGGTCGTGCACCTTCGGGCAAAGGCCACAGTTATTCCACCCCCAAAGGTGGCGGTGGTCATAGCTATTCCGCACCGCATAGCAGCGGCGGTGGCGGCGGCCACAGATCCGGCGGCGGCCACGGAGGCGGACACCGATAAGCTCACCTACAACAGGGGCAGCGGCAGGAACCTCAACTCAACCAACCGCCGCCCCTGCCTTCCTTTTAGGCCCATCTGAAACCCCTATCGACTGAACAGACCATCGTTGACCCTGCTAACCTCTTTGTCGGCTTTCGGGTCTTTCAGGACGGCGAGGAATTGTTCCGCCTTGGCGATCACGCAATCACCGTTAGGAAGAGAATTGTAGCGCCGACCTTTAGAGCCTGCGCTGAGCGGAGCGAAGGGCCGGCACTTGCTGAACTGAAGTTCAGCGCTACAACACGCAATCACCATTGGGGCACTCGCGGGCCAAGTCGATCTTGGAATCCGCCAGGGGAATTTCGATGTAGTGCCACGGGCCGGTCCAGTGGGGGCTGGGTGTTAGGGGCTCGGGATTCGGGGTTAGGTATTTGGGGTCGGGGTTCGGATTCCACGGGCGTCGCCGGACGTGTAGGGGCCGCCGCGGCTGAAAGTCCGCCCATCTTTATGGCGGGCTCCGCCCCATGGGTACTTCGCGTGAGGTGGGAACATGGGTTGGCAGGATTTCTCCAGAGCCGTCGCGGTGAAACGTTGCCCTCATCGGCCTTGATGAAACCCCTTGGCGGCGCTATCATGTGACCCGAGACTGTGCGCAGCAGGACGCCGGCGGCTCGAGCCCATTCGCTGCTCGCACCGATGACCTGATGATGAGGGCGGGTTATGGGCTTGGCCCATTTCAGATCGAGAATGTCTTAACTGCCCATCCCGCTATCGCCGTAGCGGCAGGGGTGGCCGCACCGGATCGTTGGTGGGGCGAAACCCATCACGCTGGGTGATGGGGAGGATGAGTCGCCGGAGGCACAGTCGGAGGGGCCCTTACTCATGCGGCCGTAAGCGCAAAATCCACCTTCCGGGAGGGC
>Ga0326728_10004472_pt1 | contig 41330 bp, 40 predicted proteins | sample MB3enrmetagenome_FD_207602 | JGI IMG/M metagenome (GOLD analysis project Ga0326728, IMG submission 207602) | Lab enriched peat soil microbial communities from McLean, Ithaca, NY, United States - MB31MN | ecosystem: Environmental > Terrestrial > Soil > Wetlands > Peat | place: USA: New York... | reverse complement strand
CCGAACCACGACACTTCCGGTGAAACTCCCTTCATCCTTAGATATATGTTGATTCCCGCGTTGAGCTGCCGGTCGATCCTCAACCCGCATGCAGGGCACTCGAACGTTTTCTCGCTTCTTAGGGCTTTGTTTGTTTTCCCGCATCTGCAGCAACGTTTCGAGGTGTAGGCTCCATCTTCTTGGACTCATGGCTCTGCACGCCGTATACTTGTCCAAGGAAATGTGCGATGATCATCATCAGATCATCGAGTTTCCTTGGGTCGTGGAATCCCGCAGCGCCACCTCGCGGCAAGCCGGTAACTGACGCGTGACGTTCAATTTAAATCAAGGTATTTAAACTCCGAGAATTCGAAATTTCAACCGAGTGACCCATCACGGATGTTTCATGATGGAGTAACGAGTGGAAAAACAATTCAGATGAGCGTCATCCGCGTTTAGATGATCATTTATGCGTACGTGTTTTGAAACTGTTTAGAAGGCTAATTCGGGGCGAACACAGCATCATTTCAAGATCTTTACGTCCACGATAGTCTCATTCTGCGACGCCTTGTAGCAACTGAAGCATAGCATTTTTGTCAATATATCGACACCATCTCGAATGGTGATCTCATAGGTGGCTTCCTTCTCGCCGCACTTGTCACACAAGACCATGATTCAAAATCCCAAGGTTAATTTTGTCTGTGCTTCACTCGCGCCGTTCCGTTTACTACTATTCTATTTCTTTCCCGGAACCTAAAAGAGCTTTCGTAGCCAATTCCTGCATACTTTTACTTCCCGAGACCATCAGGAGCATACCATTCCAATCCACTTTTGGAAGGAACGAGAATACCATGAGAATATAATGTATTCCAATGGTGAAATGGTGGATAACTTACAAGGAATATACAATCTATCTTCTAAAATAACGTTGATGGCTGGCTTTTAAGCAAGGAAACCCATTACTTTTAGACATGAAGCGGCTGATTTCGTGATCCTAAGTCATGCTCCATTCGAGTGGAGATTCATCCTCCGATGTTGAAGATTGATTTATCGCGTCCAAACACATCCGCACAATCGGGAATGAAAGGAGTTTACTCGGGCGGGATGCTCTTTCCGTAACCAATCGAGAAGATTTCGAGCTCCACTAGGTGCCAACAGCGGTAGTTTTATGTACTTATTTTGAGCCCGTTACTACAGATAATAAGGTGATTCATATGGCAAATGTCGAAACAGGAATTGTAAAGTGGTTTGATACAAAAAAGGGCTACGGTTTTATCGTGGCTGACGATGGCGGGGAAGATGTGTTTGTCCATCATTCGAACATAGTCGTGGAAGACGGCGAGGATGCCATCCTCCATGAAGGAGATGCAGTGCAGTATGACCACGAGCTAGGGGAAGAGGGCATGGAAGCCAAGAACGTGGTCATCAAGAAAAAGGCTCTTGCACACAAGAGAGATGTGCCTTCCAATAAAGGGTTTGGGGGCCCTCGAGATGGAGGAGGGTATGGAAAGGGGCAATATAACAAGATGCTAAAGGGCGAGGTTCCAACCAAGAAAAAACCTTGACCACTACCTTTTTTCATCGATTGGCCATAAATGGACACGGAGTGAGGTACAATGAAACATGACGAAAACGAGGATGAGCAGGAAGAAGAAAGCGCCGAAGAAATCGATGAGGATGACGAGGAAAGCAAGGATATAATGGAATCCTATCACGAGGAGGAAGACGAAATACAAGATACGGACGAGGAGGAGGAAGAAGAAGAGGAAGACGAAAAAAAAGACACGGACTATGAGGCAGAAGATGAATTTAATAACGCCCTTCAAGAGGAACGAAACGACGACCAGCGCGATGATGAAAGCGGCGATGACAAGCGCGAAGAGCCCGCGCACGAGGGCCAAGATGAGGAATGGACCTAGTAAACCGTGAAAAAGTCCGAAAATTACCTGTAAAAAAGGCAATTCCAATTTTGCGCCATAGGTAAGGACGATAATTCGTGGCGAGCCCTATCCCTTTTGTAATGTTTCTATTCATTCGTGATTCGGGTTGCACATGTTTCGTGTTCGAAAGCGCAAATGTTTATAATAAACTCATTCGCATAAGATTGTGGAGGCAAAGACAAAGCCTCGATACAGTATGTGAAGGGATTATTCGTGCTCCGGTACAACGGTTTTTATATCTTCCATGATGGAATGAGAAGCCATTGCGTTCGCCTGTACCCTGACGGCTGGGTTTCTGCGGCGAGCGCGGCTATTATACCTACAGGCTCTGGCGGGGTTTTCCTTCCCGCGATCGAGCTCATGTCGAAGGTTCAACGCCACGGGGCGGGCGCGTCCCATGGCTGGTATCAAGTCGATGGCGAGACCATCTCCTTCACGACAAAAAATATGAAAGGCCAAGAGACTGCCTATCACGGAAACTTGGAAGATGATAGCCTCGTCCTATCGTTCAAGGAGAGTAAATCCAACAAGTATATCGAAGGCACGTTTGAATTCCAAGAAATTGATGACGATTCGATCGAATAAATCAAGCATTTTTGTCGTGTCTTGACAACAAAACCCAGTTTGGCGCGATTTGTGCAACGCCTGCAAATACTTTTTACACGACACGCCGACGTGGTTTAGCATGGAACGCGGAACGATCCCCATCATCCCCCGTCCTGCAAGCCTGCAGGAACGCGAGGGCGAATTTTCGATCGCCACAACGTCGGTGATACTCGTCGACGAGGCATTTCTCCACGTGGGGCAAAACTTGGCGAGATTGCTCTCGATCGCAGCGGGCCGAGAGATTCCCGTGGAGATTGACGATGGACGAACGCCTGCCGAGGGAACGATCACGATCAAGAAAGATAGCAGCGGCGTCGTGAAGGGAATCGAAGGCTACACCTTGGAGATCGCGCCGGACCACGTTGAGATCCTCGCCACGGCGCCCGCGGGTGCGTACTCCGGCACGCAAAGCCTTCGCCAGCTCCTCCCGCCCTGGATCGAGGCACCGTCGACATTCACGCCCCCTGAAGGTATGACAATTCCCTGCCTGCGCATCGATGACGCTCCCCGTTTCCCGTGGCGAGGGTTCATGCTCGATGTCGGTCGATTTTTCTTCGGGAAGGAGCTGATCAAGAAACTCCTGGATGCCATGGCCTGCCTGAAGATGAACGTGTTCCACTGGCACCTCACCGAGGACCAAGGTTGGCGGATCGAGATCAAAAGGTATCCCAACCTCACGGAAATTGGTGCCAAGCGCAGGGATTCTCAGGCCGGCGGTTTCGCGTCGACGAAGCATACCGGGGTACCCCACGATGGATTTTACACGCAGGACGATGCCCGCGAGATCGTCGCGTATGCCGCCGAGCGGTTCATCGCCGTCGTGCCCGAGATCGAGACGCCGGGCCACTCGCAAGCCATGCTCGCGGCCTACCCCGATCTCAGCTGCACGGGCGGGCCATTCGAGGTCTCGACGAGGGTCGGCATCCACCCGGACGTGCTCTGCCCGGGGAAGGATCGCGTGTTCGAATTCCTGGACGGCGTCCTCGACGAGGTCCTCGACATCTTTCCATCCAAGTTCATCCACATCGGTGGCGACGAAACGCCGCGGGCCAGGTGGAAGCACTGCCCCGATTGCCAAGCTCGGATCAAGGCCGAAGGGATCCCGGACGTCCACGCGCTCCAGACCTACTTCACGAACCGCGTGGCCGCCATGCTCAAGGTAAAAGAACGGGCGCTCATGGGCTGGAACGAGGTGCTCGGCGCGGACCTCGACCCCGGTGCCATCGTGCAATTCTGGAAGGGTGGGACGAAACAAATGCTCCCCCACGCCAAGAAGGGCCGCAAGTTCGTGATGTCGGAGTTTTTGCATGTCTACATCGACCACGATTACGACCTCCTTCCCCTACACACGGTCTACAACTACGACCCCATCCCGAAAGGCTTGCCTGCAGAATACCACGAAAATATCCTCGGCATCGAGGTGCCGCTGTGGACGGAATGGGTTCGGAACGAGCGCCGGCTCTACTGGCAGCTGTTCCCGAGGCTACTCGCCGTCGCGGAGGTCGGATGGACCCCGAAGCGACGCACGGACTTCGCATCGTTCGTGGGCCGGGTGCCATCGTTCCTCGAACGGCTGGCCCGCATGGGCATGCAATCCGCGCCGCTTGACAAGGCCGAACGAAGCAGCCTCCTGCTGCCCCTCGGTATCTTGCGACTGGCCGTGACGGAACCACACGTGCCTGGCGACTCCACGATAAGGAAAAAATAGGCATTTCAAATCAGAGATGATTTCTCATAGGTCGATCCCGGCGAGTTGTGGATTTATGTGCTGAAGCGGAGAAAAAGACCCATGGCATTAGTGAAAATTCAAAACAAGATTCGTCTCGACACGCTAATTGCACGTCTTACAATGCGGTTGGGGCGAAAACCGACCCAACAAGAAGTAGTTGACATCAGTATTCGCATGGCAGATGAAAGATTTGAAGAGCTGCTAAGCCAGCTTACCCCCGCCCCGATTATTGATGATGAAAAACTTCGCAAAATTCAAGATATTGCAGAAGAGCTAATCGATGTCCCTTGGGACATGGGTAATAGAGTTAGTCTTAATAGTAATGATGCGGACATATATGATGCATGATCCATATTCAAGATGACAGGCGTCATGGCAATCTTTCTCGATACCGGGTTTTATCTCGGCCTCATTCATAAAAAGGATGAAAACTACGATACCGCGCAGGAATGGCTCAAGAAAATTCAGTCCGGTGTATATGGGCAGATTTACACATCAAATCACTAAACTTGTTTATTCCGTAAATCAACTTGTGCATCTCGATTATATATCTCTGAATATAGTGAAACCACGTGAAAGAGCCATTTCACGATCTGTATCCAGTTTGTTTTAACAAAATACGCGTTTTCCGCGCCTCAAGGATCCAAGAGTCATTGCATATTTTGGTTGATTCAATTGCAAAGATCCGGGATAAATTGTAAAAATAGCCTTTCAATTACAAGAATTCCGCGAGCCGGGCCTTGATCTCTTCCAGCCTGAAGGGCTTATGGATGATCACCTCGGCCCCCGCGCACATTGCCTCGTGTTCGACGTTCTCGGAAGAAATCGCGGTCATCATGAGGACCTTGATGTCCGGGTCGATCTCCTTCAGCGCTTTCAGGACCGCGACGCCGTTCATGCGCGGCATCCGGATGTCGACCAGGGCGCACTTGACCTTCATCGTTTTTGCCACTTCGATCGCGTGGAATCCATCGGCGCAGATAGCCGAAGTTAGGCCCAGAAAGCGAAGGACGGTCCTGAGGGACTCGCGGACCGGCAGATCGTCATCCACGGCGAGGACATCCAGTTCCTGACGCGTGGCTAGCCCGATGTCGTTCGAGAATGAATAAGCGGGATCTTCGGTTCTCCCCTCCTTCCTATCCTTTGGGATCTTTTTTTCGTCACCATAAGATAATTGCAGTGACGAAACGGCGGGTTGAGAGACCTTTCTTCCTAACATTTCAATAGATCAATTGTGGATTTATTTAAAAAGGTGTTCCGAAGCCAGCATAACTCGAAAAATCAGGGTTTTGAATGAAGATCTTCGAAAACGCTTTACATGCGAGCAAACTTTCAATATTGGCAACCAAATACCCTGTTGGTACCGACATTTTTTTGGAAATCCAAGGGCGCACCGGCATGGGAAAGTGAGGAATAACCATATGGGTCTCAGCTATGTTTTTTTCTCCAGCTCCAATTCTTGGTCGCCAGATTTGTCAATCGCGGCCTCCGTCTCTGCCATGCTTGTGGCCTGGTTAGCTAGTCGCAGGAACAGGAAAGGGAACCCGCCCTGCACCCTCCTTTCCTCGATGATGCCATAGCCCTCCTGTTGGACGATGCGTTCAAGGCCCTCGAAGGTGAACCGGTTGAGCCGTTCCATCAGGCCAAGTGACGAGGCCAGTTTCATGAACCGTGACAGGAACCGGTACCTGGCACCCATTCGCTCCCCGTGGCAATAGGAAATCACGACGATCTCGCCTCCTTCCTTCACCAAGGCCCGTGCACGTGACAGGATCCCGGCAGGATCGTCGACCACCTGCAACAGGTTGACGATGAGGACCTTGTCGAATTTGCCGATTTCCGGCATAGCCATCGCATCGCCCGTGATGAACATTGCGTTCGCGTGCCCGGAATTTACGAGTTTTTCAGTGGCAACGGCGATCATCGCACTTGATAGGTCCGCGCCCACGAAACGCTTGACCCGCGGGATGATTTCGAAGCTGACCAAGCCCGTCCCGCACCCGATTTCCACAACTTCGTCGTCGGAGCCGATCGCGGAGATCACTGCTTCGAAGATCGGCGCATACATGCCGCGGAATCGCTTGTCGTAAGATCCAGCCATTCTATCCCAGACATTTTTTCTCACTTCGAATACCTCCGGCCGATGTTCTTCCCACGGCACCAATTCATTGCATAAACGCGCGCTCGAGATCGGAAATGGTCCGTGCGTCCCGAACGCTATCCTTTACCTTTCCCGGGATCATCCGTCCCTTGAGATACCACATCGCGTGGTCCTTGACCTCTGAGAAACTGCGGTCCTGCTCGATCTCGTGGTATAGCCTCACGAACTCCAGGAAGTCCTTGCATTTCTGGTCGAAATCCTGCGGGAGTAGCTTGTGGCTGTCAAGCCACGCGTTCACCTGCGCGAAGATGAACGGGTTTCCTTGGGCAGCACGGCCGATCATGACCGCGTCGCACCCGGTTGTCTCTATCATCTTCTCGGCGGACGAGCCGGAGTTCACGTCGCCGTTCCCGATGATGGGCACTGTGGCTATCTCCTTGGCCTTTTGGATCCAGGACCAATCGGCAGTCCCGCGGAATCCCTGTGACCTGGTCCGGCCGTGGATGGCGATGGACTGCACTCCCAGATCCTGCAACAATTTCACGGTCTCCAGCACGTTGATCGAGTCGGGTTTCCACCCGATGCGGATCTTGGCGGTCACGGTCTTGTTCGTCGCCGCAAGCACTGCTTTCACCGCCCGTTCGAGCTGGTTCGCGTGCAGGAGCAGGAACGAACCCGATTTGTTCCCGCAGACCTCGTTGTATGGACAAGACGCGTTGAAATCGATGATGTCCGCCCACGGCTCCAGCTTCTCGACCGTGGCGCGCAGCTGGTCGGGCTGGTTCCCGCCGACCTGCACTACCAGGGGTCCATCACGTCCTGAAAACTCGGTCTCGAGCCGGTCTTGCCACTTCTCGGCTTCCCACGACCAGAACACCTGCGTGTACACCAGCGCCGCGCCGTGCTGCTTGCACAGGATGCGGAACGACGGGCAGTTCACGGCGCGCATAGGCGCGAGCGCGGTTCTCCCGTCGAGGTCGAAGTCGCCAATTTTCACGGTCGAAGCCTGCCGGGTCTGGTCGATGGGTGACTGAATACCAGAAGATGGATAAACATTTTACCATGTTTTTTATGGAACACGGATTATTCATGTAATGACTGGGTTGAGGAACATGAAAGACGTGACCTTTGAAGACGTGACGTCATGGAAATCCTTCACATTGTTCACTTTCGCGAACAAATGATGCCATGCACTCGCCACGCGCGATCACGTCGCACGTGAACGTGTTGCGGCATCCCGAAGAACACCAGCAGGACATGCAATCCCCTCGGCCATGTGCCAACGGGGAGGGTTCCCGTTGCAACCCACGAACGTCCCGATAACTTCCCGGGACTCATAATTCGGTCAAGATGGGCGAATGTCCAACTTTGTCCGAGTTTGAAGCAACGGTCTCGATTGATGTGACTATAATTCCGTCTTTTTTGTCCAATAAATTCAAACGAGCATTTCGAAGGTGTTCTCCCGCCGATTGATCACCCAGACCGGGTTGCCGTCCTTGTCGCGAAACGTGACGATTTCTGCACCGGTTTCGTCGGTCTCGCTCGGTCCGGCCACGATGTTGTCGAGATCGAATGTTTTCAGGATCTCGGTGAGTAGCTTTGCCGCCTGCGCGTGGCGCATGACCATGGTCATATTCCCCACGAGTTTGAACTTGCCCGCCATGAGGCCTTGGATCGAGTCGAGCTGGCCAGCTATCAGCGCCAACCAATTCCTTTCCGGGCCCGAGAAGATGAAGTCCGACGCCGGTTTCTCCTGCCCGTCGACCCAAAACTGGTACCCCCTGCACTTGCCGTGCCAGAGGTCCAGCCACACGCCGATCTCGAACGGCGTGAGGCCGCCGTCCGGTTGTATAACGAAGAGCATGGAACCCTCCCAATCCAAGGCGGCCGCTTCGTATTCAGGGCTGTTGTTGAGGAGATCCATGTACAGCTCTCCCCATTTATTGGACGGATACGGGACCTGAATTTTTCCGTCTTCTGTATCTCCTGCCATTCTGCATCGATCTCCATGTATCGCCTTTATCTCGCCTGCCCCGGGGTCATCCCGAAGCTAATTACCGTTTTCCTTGCCCGCGATGGAATACGTACCGCGAGAACAGCCGTTCAGCTCGTCCCGTGGTTGGCGTTACGATCATTTCGTACTTTTTACTATTTAAGCTTCGCGACACGAGCACGCATGATCATTCCAAACACGAAAAGCTATTATTATTCGTTAGATGGGGTGAACACACATGGAACACACCCGCTCCTACGGATTACTTGTCAACATGACTTGATGCCAAGTTAAGGCATGAACACGCCTTAATCTAAAAGTCGGCTCAAGAATCGATAACGATCAATGAGTAACTTCACCGCGTACGCGGCATCATATGGCGTCGAGAAAAAGGGGGTTTTTGATTGATGCGCATAGTCCGAGATTTCCTTGTATCCGTCCCCGAAAACAATGAGTGGGATTAATGGTTTTACTCTCCCCGTTTCATCCCATGCTCGCACCATTCCTCGAAAATGATCCTCAAATTTCATTCCTAAAAACGGTGGATTTACACCGCATCCCACCACGATATCAATTCCCGATTCTTCTTCAAGCATGGCTTTTGTAATTTGATAGTAAGTCTCTTCGTTTGCACCAGCGATCATATCAAGGGGATTTATTTTCTGAACAAGAGGAATCACGTGCGGTGTTATTTTTTCGATCAACCACGGGGAGAATGGACTCAGTTTTAAACCAAACTCATCTGCATTATCGCTGAATAAGACACCGGTGCCGCCGCTGTTGGTAAGAACACCGATTTTATCGCCCCGGGGAAGGGGTAACATTGTGAATGTTTTAATCGCGGTAATGTAATCATCGATTCGTTCGCATACGACCCCTCCAGCTTGTTCTATCGCAGTCTTTAAGATTCGATAATTTGATGCCAGAGAACCTGTGTGACTTCTTGCAGCAGCCATTCCTGCATCAGTACGACCACCCTTTATTACCACTACAGGTTTATTTGGAGAAATTTCACGCAATTCGTTATAAAAGGCACGCCCGTGCCCGTCCGTGATATTTTCTAAATAAATTGCAATGGCTTTGGTTTGAGGATCTTTATTATAATATGTCAAAATCTCGTCAAAGGATATGTCCATTGCATTTCCGATATTTGCGAACTTGGAAACGCCAACATCATTCCAACGCATACCATCTATAATTGCAGACCCAAAAGAGCCTGATTGGGAGATGATGCCGACTTCCCCTTGAATTGGAGTTTGAATGAACGATGCATTCATGTCAATATCCGTGTTTTGGATTCCAACACAATTAGGACCTATTACACGTATGTTGGATGCTTTACATTTCTGCTCCATTAGCTGTTCAATTTTCCTTCCCTCTTCATTAATTTCGCCGAACCCCGCTGTAACGATGATGATGGAAGGAACTTTTTTTTCAATACATTCGTCCACTATTGATGGTACAGCTTTAGCAGGGACGAGAATAATAGCAAGATCGATCTTCTCCGGAATTTCAGTGATCGTGGAATAAGCTTGCAATCCATAAATGGCATATGCAGTTTTTGACACGGGAATAACTTTTGCTTTAAGATCATGCACATTTAATAAATTGATTGTTACTGCATTTCCAAATTTTGAAGGATCCTCTGTCGCACCTATTACTGCGATGGTATGAGGATTAAAAAACGGCTCTGCCATCTTCGTGGATCACCTTTATCATCCGATCGTGGGCGAAGCATTTGAAATTATTCCGCGTAAAATGCACCTTGTGGGCAGACCGCAAGACAGGATTTGCACCCACGACATTGAAATTGATCGACTGAAGCTTTTCGCGTTTCAAAGTCAAATAAAAAGGCAGGACAGCCAAATTGACGCACGCAAATCTGGCATCCATTGCAAAGCTCGGAATCTACATTTACAACGGGGATCTTGATTTTGTTTGCTTCAAGCACTCGCATTTCTTGTAATGCGCACATGTGCCGGGCAATAAAAACTCGCACACCTTGGGCCAGCACCGCAGCTTCGAATTTCTCGGTGAAAGCTTCCAGATCATACGGATCGTGCACCCAAATTTTATCGGGGGGTACGCCGCATCCTTGCACGAGTGCTTCGATTTTGACCTGCACGCCAGGTTCTTGGGTTATTTTTATTCCATCGGAAGGATTATCTTGGCCACCTGTCATGCTCGTGTAATAATTGTCAGAAATTATGACCAACATGTTATTTTGATTATAAACCGCGTTAACCAACGGAGCAATCCCGGAGTGGAAAAAGGTGGAATCACCCAAGAAGGCAGTGATAATAACGTCATCGAATAATTTTGAAAAACCATTAGCCATTCCGATTGATCCGCCCATGCATAATGCAGTGTCTATTGCTTGCAAGGGGGGGTAAACTCCCAATGAATAACATCCGATATCGTTGTTATTTATGAATTTTTTCTTTAACTTCTTTTCAAGTTTCTTCATTACAAAATAGACGTTTCGGTGATGGCAAGCAGGGCACATTTGGGGCAATCGCGGGGGAGCAGAGATAGATAATGTGGGTCCTTCAGGTATACTGTACGCTAGGCCCAAGAATGTTGATATTTTTTCGAGCAAGACTTCAGGAAGAAGTTCACCCTGCTGGGGAAACAAATCCTTCCCATGAATCTTTAAATGCGTTAAACCGGCATCAAAAGCGACTGCTTTAAATTGTTCCTCGAAAATTGGTTCCAGCTCTTCGACAATAAGCAATTCATCAACAGTTTGCATCAGTTTTAACATGGACCTTTTTGGTAAGGGATTGACCATTCCCAGTTTCAGTAGAGAAACCTTGTTTTCAATATCGAGCGCGTGCAATGTATCCTTGAGATGTGCAAAAGCAACTCCACTGCCAACAAATCCTATTCTTTTTCCATTTATCTGCTCCTGAGAAATGATTAAAGAATTGAATGGAAAAGTTTCTGCTACTTCACGTAATTTTTGCATCCGCTCAAGAAGTTCGGTTCTTTGTATCCGCATGTTAGAAGGTATGCACACCCATCGTTGACGATCCCAATCAAAAGCGTAGTCGCGATTAATTTCTTGTATGTCTCCAAGTATTACCTCTGATCGACCATGGTTCAATCGAGTTGTAGTCCGATATAATACGACGCTTTTATTTTCTTCAGACAACTCAAAAGCCAATTTTATGAGATCTTTAGCTTCTTGAGGGTTGCATGGTTCAACAACGGGAATCAAGGCATGAAGGCCATAATATCTATTATCCTGTTCATTTTGACTTGAAAATTGGCTTGGATCGTCAGCTGAAATTAAAACCATTCCACCTCGTGCGCCATGATAAGCTGCAACCATCAAACTATCTGAAGCGACATTAACTCCCACGTGCTTCATTGTTGCTACTCCACGAGCATTAACCATTGATGCTGCATATGCCACCTCAAAAGCCACTTTTTCATTTACACTCCATTCTACCCGAAGATCCGGATAAAAGGGAATGCATTCAGCAACAGCAGGCAATATTTCGGTAGATGGAGTTCCAGGATAACCAGAAGCGATCTTGACCCCCGCTTCAAGAATTCCGCGGGCAATTGCCTCGTTGCCCGTCATGATTACTTTTTTTCCTGGTTCATTTCGTGCAACTTCAGGAATTTTAAACTCACTCATACGAATTCTTCCAGGAAAATGTTGGCTCTTTCAATTCCGGTGTGAAAAGCTTTCTGATTGAGTTCTTGGGTTTTCTTGGGGACAAATTTCAAAATCGCTTGTTCAACACTTTCCGATCTAAGTGGAACAGTCCCGCTTTCCATCAATATCCCTAACATGATGACATTAGCAATCCGAATATCACCTAAATCCGATGCTATTTTGTTAGTGTCCACAAAATACACGTGTTTGGTGATGGAATTGATGTTGTCATAGATTTCTTCCAGAGAAGGATATTTTTCCTTTCTATCTTGATAGACCGTGGATGGGATAATCTGGTTAGTACTAATAAAGAAGTGAGTTTTGGAGCTTGCAAACTGACTATAACGGATGGATTCCGCCAGCTCAAATGAGAGAATAATATCTGCATCACCTGCGGGGATAAGAGGACCTTCCACAAACGCTCCGAATCGCAGATATCCCGATATACTTCCCCCACGTTGAGCCATGCCGTGAGTTTCCGCACATCGCACTTGATAACCTTCTAAAAGTGCCGCATGCGCTAGAATTTGGGTCGACAAGACAACCCCTTGGCCCCCAACTCCAACACTCAGGCAATTAAAATGGTCCACTTTCATAATAATTCACGTCGATCCGTAAAGAAAGCTGGTGAATGTGCCGAAAGCAAGTAAATGTGCGGAAACATGCCTTTATGTTCCTCGATTGTAAATTATCGTTTTAAATTTTGAGATCGGGGAAATTTTACCCACGGGGACGTGGGAGATTTTGTCCCCTTGAGAATGCGACCACCCTGACCATCCTCTCGAGCACGAAATCGGAGGTCAATACAACTTTTTTATGGGAGAAGGATGGTCATCGGAAACAGGTGTGAACAAAGAAAGAATAGCCACGGATAAAACTATACAAATCGGCACGAAGTCGGTTTGGGTGTCTGGACTGATCGATCGATGCGTAAAGCGACCAAGTTAATTGCTTGGCACAAACAGGCTATCTACTCATGATAATCACCGAAGTTACACACCGCTGTCTTATTTTTTCGTTTGATGACATCATATATTCCTCACCAACCAATATCGTCGCGATCAACGGCAAGCAACACGTCGTGATATGCGACACGTATCTCGGCCCTGATTGCATGGCTGACGTGATGCAGGTCGTGAATGAAGCCTTCGGGCCGAAGCCAACGATCGTGTTCAATTCGCATGGCGACTGGGACCACCACTGGGGAAACTGTTTCTTCGGGGACGCACCGATCATCGCCCACGAGCAGACCGCACGGTACATCGAGGCTCGCGGTGCTGCCGAGCTCGAAGAGAATGTCCAATACCAGCGGGGCGACATCACCATCACGCCCCCGACCGTGACGTTCGCGGACGAGTACGAGGTGCCCGGCGAGGACATTCTCTTCTTCCATTCGCCCGGCCATACCGTGGATTCATCATCTTGCGTAGCGCGTGAAGCTAGAGTGCTCTTTGCCGGGGACAACTTGGAGGTGCCGATACCTTACCTGAATTCACCCGATCTGGATGGATACATTGGGACGCTCCAGCACTATCTCGAGCTCGACGTGGACGTGGTCGTGCCCGGCCACGGGACGATCGTCGCCACGTTGGACCTCGTGCGGCAGAACCTCGATTACCTGCAGCGGCTCTTAGACCGGCGCGCCCAGCAATACGAACGCGGGCCTGCCAAGAACGTCCACCTGCACAATCTCGGCGTCATCTGCGGGTGCCGGTAGTCCCCCGGGAGCTTCCCGGGCATCTGCCCGTCCTTGAATCCCCGCGCCCGTGAATTCACCGAGACCATGACAAGCACGCAACACGGGCCGATTACCGGCTTTCCCCCCGCGATCGCCGAGATCGTGGACGACTTTCTCGTCACGAAACGGCTGGAGGAAGGACGTTCGGAGAACACGATCCGAGCGTATCGGCATGACCTCGTCATGTTTTTTCGGTTCCTCGATGGTCTTACCTCGGAGATCGGTGGGAAGATCACGACCATCGCGGCAGTGAAGGTCCCCCATATCAAGCGATTTCTCGTGTCCTTGGACGATCGCGGGTACACGAAAGCGGGCTTGGCGAGGAAGATAGCCACGCTCAAGTCGCTGTTCAGCCACGCGCTGTTCATGGGATACATCCAGATCAACCCCATGGACCGGGTCAAATCGCCCAATATGTCTGCAGCGGAACACCTGCCAAAGTTCCTCACGAAGGAGGAGATGAACCGCGTGCTGGACCACGTGCTGGCCAAGCAATGGATCCAGGAATACATCATGCTCCGCTTCATGTACGCGACCATGTGCCGGGTATCCGAGCTCTGCGGCCTCGCGGTCAAGGATTTCGATACAACACGTGGTATCGTGCACCTCCGGGGCAAGGGGAACAAGGAACGGTGGGTGCCGGTCGACGAGAAGACGATCGCTCTTATCACGAAGTTCATCATCCCCGCTCGCCAAGGATCCGAAGCACCACTGTTCACGAACCACCGGGGGGAGCAGTTGCACCCGCGCGTCGTCGAGGCCCTGTTCCAGAAGATCAAGCAGGAATTGGGCTTTCCGGCCGACAAGAAGATGACGCCGCATGTATTTCGCCACACGGGCGCGACCATGCTCCGGCGCAACGGCATGGACATTTCCGAGTTACAGGACCTGCTCGGCCACGCGAACCCAAACACGACCCGCATCTACGCGAAAAACGATATAGAGACCATCTCGAATTCATACCGCAAGATGCACCCTCTCAACCAGTGACGTTTTTTTCGCGCCTCGACGAGATCACGCATGCTTCTCGCGCCGTACGAAATCTTGCTGTTGCTTGCGATCGGCGTTCTTGTTGGAATCAGCATGAGCTTCATCGGCCAGACCGGGCAGGCACTCGTGATCCCTGCCGTGCTGCTGATCACGGGCGGAAACGTGCTGCTTGCCGTGACCGTCAACCTGTTGAATGATCTCTTGGCCGCGGTGAGTGTGAGCACGGCGTATGTTCGGCACCATCAATATGTGTTCCACAAGAAGTTGCCCCTCTTTTTGGTGATCGCGCTCGCCTTGTCACTATGCGGGGTGTTCTTAGTCACCACAACAACGATTGGAAGCAATCTCGGCTGGTTCCTTCCTATTATTTTCCTGATAATCGGCATATTCGTGTTGCGTCGCGGATTTCCTACCAGCGAGAGTCTCCGGATCACCGTCTTGAACATGGCGAAAAATATAGCGAAACGAAGCGGTGACCAAGCCGAGCTCCTGGACCTTGAAGAAAAAATCCGGCTCGAAAAATTATCCACGGATGCCCCGATCGAATCGGAAATAAAGGGAGTCATCCCCGAGTCATCCAAAGTGTTTTATATCATCCTGAGTTGCTTTGCCGTGGGCATCGGCTTGAATTCCGGGCTCACCGGGGCGAATTCAGGTATCCTGTTCTCGCTGTTTATGATCCTGGTCATGGGATACCCTCTCAAGAAAGGCGTGGGAACGGCCCTGTTGCTGAGCATCGCTATGTGCGTCTTCACCTTCACCGCCTATCAAGTGCTCGGGATCGCGATTGAGGGACACGTGTTTTTCAACGTAGAAATAACCCTACTCTTGGCACTGGGTTCCGTGCCATCGGGTTTCATCACCTCCCATTACATTCAACGACTATCCGCGAAAAGAATGGGACGTGGTATGGCGATCATCATGATCCTGCTGAGCACGATCACGCTCGTTATCTTTTTCACCCGATGACGGCATCCAATAATGTCTTAGCCCCTTGATCGTTTCCTCATCAGCCTTGATGACGTTGAGAACATTTTCGCGCTCGTGCAGGAAATTGCACCCGATCAGCCAACGATCTGCAAGGTATATATTCCGACGCGTCAACGGTATCGATCGTCCATGGCGGGAAACGACACGAATGGCATGGAGACCATCGAGATTCCCAAGGAGGTTTTGGCCAAGCTGGAATCGTTCCAGCAGAAGGGTGAATCGATCAGCCAGGTGATCGAACGGCTCGTCGAGCAGGTGCAGGATGGAAAAAGCTCGATCATCCATTGGCGTCCCGAATGCAAGCTCCTCCTGCTCGGGCCGACCATGGCAGGCAAAACCTCGATCAGGAAAGTTTTCTTCGAGAATGGGGATCCCCAGGACGTGCTCGACGGCCAGCCGACCCAGCACAGCACGGAGCGATTCGTGTACGACTGGCTCGACGTGATGATCGAGGTCGTCGAGGTACCTGGTCACGAGATTGATCCGTCCACCTTCCCGGAAAGCGAGCTCTTTGCCAAGGTCGACGACATCGTGTACGTGCTCGACATATCGAGCTGGGAACAGGATAAAGGGGCTGTGGCGAAAGATATGACCGAGATCGCAGCGGCGCTCGAATCATTGCAATCCAGCGCGTGCGTCACGCTTCTCCTGCACAAAAGAGATCTCATCGACGAGAAAGACCGCCGAGCAACCGCGAATGCAATACGGCAGCACGTTCAGCCGATCTTTCAAGGAGGAAGCTCGCTGCTTGAGATCGGGGCCACATCGATCCACCCTGAACACGTCTTGGATACCCTGCGTTTCCTGCGCCGAATCTTGGGTCGTCACTCGGTATTTCTCAGGAAGGCCCTGATCCCGTTAGCACAAAAATGAATACGTGGCCAATTCAAGCTCCCAGTCTTTACTCATTTGCATGTAATTCGAGCTGGATCGAAGAATGCATGGTAATTTTTCCCATCTCCACCAACCTGCGACTGGATTGTTAAGCCTTACTCGTTCTTTCTCGAGCTAGGAGTAAAAATTGCGTGATACGTTGACCAAAAGGCACGGTATTATGCGAACGGTCCAGGCCGTTCCGTCCTTGATACTGCCGGTATTCTCCACGTGTGATCCAGCGTGATATAACCGCCTTTTCAAACTCGATGCTTTCGAGGAATATTGTTTCCCGTGACGTTAACAAAAGAAAAATAGGCGATGAAGAGCTTTTCTTTACTTTTGATTCAGTCCGAAACCACGATCGTGGAACTCACGGTCACGCTCGACTTCATCGAGTTGGAGATCAGGCAGTTCGCCTCGACCTTGCCCACCAGTTTCTCAACCTTGTCTTGATCGTTATCCGAGGCTACCATGACCTTCGGTAAGATCTCGATCGCGGTGATCTGCGATTTTCCATTCTCTTCCTTGTCTAACGTGCCCGTGGCGTGCAATTTAAAAGATACTAGCGTTTTCTATTTCAATTGCAATCACACTGCAAAAAAGCCCCGTTAAGGGACATGATCGACGTGGATGGCCTCGGATATCGCTGTGGTGAGGCCGAGATCCCCGAGGTACAGCTCATTCTTGCCTTTAATAAGGCCGCGCTTCCTCATCCTATTCAGGTCGAGTCCGTAGGTGGGGCAGTCGGCGATCTCGATAGCGGATTTTCTATCAAGGGCCTTGTTCAGGTAAAGGAATATCAGAAGGTTTCTCTCGTCGTTTTCGTCGAACATAAAAAAATGCCCGTATTAGTCATCGTTTGTATAGTCTTTAATCTTGAGGCAATATTTCTTGTAACTTTAAAATGTTTATGCCTCCATAAACAGGAGGAATGGCATTTCCATCGGCACCAGTTATTCAGGGATGAACAAAACCATCGTGAACAACACGCAAACGAGCCGCTACTGAAATATATGCCCGAGAAAACAATAAAGATTTGGCGTGACGTGACGCGCGAATTCGCTTCGAGCTTCTCGGACGAGGACAAGGCAACCTTCAAGGACATGTATGATCTCCAGCTCAAAGCCACGAGGCTTTTCAAGGAGAATGGCGTGAGAATGATGGCCGACAACGACGAGGGTGGCGTGTGGATCATCCCTGGCCTCTCCATCCACCAAGAATTCGACGAGCTGGAGCGGGCCGGCATTTCCCCACTGCAAGTGCTTCAGATGACAACGTCCGATCCTGCGGACTTCTTGGGTAGGACCGGGACTATGGGCCGGGTAAAGCAAGGCTACGATGCAGACCTCGTCATCCTCGCAGCCAATCCTCTTGAGAGCTGCCAGAACCTCCACGCTATTTGCGGCGTGGTGCGGGCGGGCTGTTACCATTCCAAGGAGGACATCGAAAGCCTGAAAGCCAAGGCCTTGGCAAAGTCGAAGCAATCACGGTGATGCAGGTACGAATTGCAGGGAACGATTCTTGATGACACTGGCCTAGGATGAACCCAACCGTGTGCCGCTTTCCTTCACGAGCTCGATGTCGCTGCCCGTCGAGCGATGGCGTCGAGCGGTGCAAGAAGAATGAAGGTTATGGCTCGACGATTAAAAGGGAATTTTTTATGGTCTCACCCGGACACCGAGATCGTTGGCGTGACGGTAACCGTTGATTTCATGGAGTTCGAGATGAGGCAATTCGCCTCGACCTTGCCCACGAGTTTCTCGGCCTTGTCCTGATCATTTTCAGAGGCCACCTCGATCTCCGGAAAGACCTCTATCGCAGTGATCTGCGAGTTTCCGTTCTCGTCCTTGTCCAGCGTGCCCGTGGCGTGCAGCTTGAAGGATAATAGCGGGAGATTGCTCGTGTCGGCCATGGACAGGAACGTTGTGAAGAAGCACGATGCCAAGCTCGCCACGAACAGGTGCTCGGGACTCCAATGGTTCGGGATGCCCTTCTTAAACTCAGGCGGCGTTACGACTACGATTTCTGGTATCTCGTCTTCGGGAGAGCCGCTGACTTTGGCCATTCGCTTGTAAAGGGTTTCGTCTTCGGGGAGCCATTCCAGCTCAATCTTGTACTCACTCATAAATCATCTACCTTGAAAGTGGACACGTGACACATTGTAAATTGGTACTTAACCTTGCCTAAAGTTTAGCATCAGGATGAAATGAAAGCCCGAGCTAGGAAAACCATGCCAGGTAACTAAGTAAACGTGGCTCGGATGTTGCACTTGTTATCACCATCCCTGAGCACGCATTTTTCGCACGTCAACATGACATTGGTTTCAGGACGAAAGCTCGAGAGAAACGACGTTACATACGGCTGGCAAATTCCCTCGAAGAACATGTTATGGCGTTTTGGCTTAAACTCGCCGCCGATCGGGCAGAAATCTGTCGGATATTCCGTGGTCACCGTGAACCCGAGCTCCACGGACTGTGGAGCCCTCGCCGGTTTCCGCTTCGGGCTGGCGATTCTCGCCTTCTCCTTCGATTCGATGGAATTCCACGTTCTCGCCTCCCATGGCCTTAAACATGAATTCCAATGCAACTTTCGGGTCAGTCACGCCTCTTTGTAAACCTCGCCCAAGTTGCGGCCAAGCATGGTCGAAACACTTTTTGTAGGTTGATGCCGCCGATCTGGACCATACTGGCTATGAAGGATTGGAAAAACTTGAGATAGTCTATTTCCAAGCCAAATATACCAAGTTAGTCTTAACGAACAATCGTGAGGGGATTGATTAGCACTTATACGTGCACCTTTAATAAGATTTAATTTGATTTCAAGCCCCGTCTTGGTCCCGTGATGTGGCAAAGCATTATGCCGACACGATCGCGCAAGATATACAAAATGCTTGTGCATTTCCATGCAAACGTGCGCAACGAATGTCCAGCCATGGTAATGTTTATGTTGAGATTGCGGTTCCTCTTATCTTGAAAAATGATAGGTGAAGATCATTATGGCCAAGCAAGAAAAGGGAACGAAGGCTCCGGTGACGAAGATCGAGAATCCCGCGGATTGCGAGGATTGCAAGTTCAACTTATCGGCGGATGACGAGCAAGTGCGGTGTGAATTCGCCAAGATGCTCGGGAAAACCGAGCCTGGCTGCGAAAACTACGAAAAAAAGTAATTGCTTTTTTAAATGAGCTTCGTGACGAGGTTGCCAGTACCTTCAGGCTCCCCCGCAGCTTCCAAGTTGCTGGTAGCATCGGCAACTCGAAGAATTATGAAAAAAAAGAATATCCATGATAAATCATAAATAGTTGTGAAAATATCATACATTCAAGGTGGAAGAACATGGCTGACGTAATCAAGACGAAAATATCAAAGGGATTTCAAACTGTCTTGCCTTCAGAGGTTCGTAACAAGCTTGGTGGGGAACCGGGTGATGAGATCCTGTGGTCCATTGTGGGGGATGAAGTTTTCATCCATGTAAAAAGAAGAAATAAAGCCGATCCATTAAAGGGATTAATTGGGGCGTTCAGCACGGAATCGGAAGATGATGCAACAAAAAACATTGATAATCTTGTAAATGATTGATGAAAATGGCTTGCATGATCGATTCGGGGCTCTGGATATCGGCATTTAACAAGAAGGACGCTCATCACGAAGCTGGTAAATCAATAATTTCTGCCATATCAGATGGGCTGGTGCCGAATGTATTCATAACCGATTATATTTTTAACGAAGTTGTCACGTATATTCGAAAGAAGATAGGATATGCTGCATCAGTACAAGTGGCAGATGTCCTACTTGATTCGAATAATATCAGGATAATTAACGTGGATGATAGCACATTCATTTCTGCGATTCACATTTTTCAGAAATATGAACAGCTTAGTTTCACTGACGCAAGCATCGTCGTAATAATGAAGAATTCTAATCTCAAATGGCTGTATTCTTTTGATTCAGGCTTTGATGGTATCAAGGACATTTATCGTATCGATACCTTGATGGATACCGGTTTGTAAGCATTGAATTACCAAGCTCCGACTCCGATGCTCCTGAAGTCCAGTCAGATCTGACGGCTTTATGAACACAATAGAGGTAATGTGACCTATGAAAGGTATGGCAGGGATCTGCCATGAATTCGCACGCGTGAACGGGGTTCGGCTCCATTACGTTTATGCGAGTGCCAATAGCCCGCGAGCAATCTTTTTCCTTCATGGATTTCCCGATTTCTGGTATAGCTGGCGGTACCAGCTCCCGTATTTTGCAAAGAACTACCATGTCATCGCCGTAGACCAGCGGGGATACAATTTCTCGGAGAAGCCGAAACGGGTCGCTGATTACGCACTGAACTTGCTAGTGCAAGACATCAAAAACTTAGCTGATCATCTCGGCTTGCATAAATTCGCCCTCGTGGGGCACGACTGGGGCGGAGCCATCGCGTGGGAGTTCGCCAACAGATTTCCCGAGCGTCTCTCCAGCCTCACCGTCCTGAATTGTCCCCCGCTTCAGGTGCTCATGGCCGAGCAGTTCCGCGACGGCAGGCAGTTAAAAAGCTCTTATTATATTTACTTGTTTCAATTGCCATGGCTGCCCGAGCGCATGCTAACACGAAATAATTGCGCCGGCCTGATCCGCACGTTGAAAGCGTTGAACCCGTCCTTCTCGGCCGAGGAGATCGTCGCATACCAACACGCCTTCTCAATCCCGGGATCGGTCCGGGCCGGAATTAACTATTATCGGTGCGCAATGCGCCAATTCCTTCCGAGATACCTTGCAGGAGATCGGCAACCCATGGAAATCCGCGTGCCGGTACACGTCATCTGGGGCGTGCGGGACGGGGCACTGCAAGCATCGCTAACCACACAATTTGCACCGCTCTGCAAGAATCGCTACAGGATCGATTACGTGAACGCGCACCATTTCGTGCACCAGGAAAAGCCTGCTGTCGTTAATACTTTGATCGACAAATGGCTCCGTGGATCTATCGAGCAAAATCCCCTTGATCGGTGAAAAGTTTCACGATCTCAATGCTTCTCTCCTTGAATTTCAAGGTCTATGAATCCCTTCTTGATAACCGCATCCTTTAGGTCTGAATGCCCAAGAATCGCTTTAATCTCTTCGCCTGTATACGATGCATTCAAGGACATAAGCAATCCTGCAATCCGCTCCTTCGGCACCATCCTTTTAAGCATCCACCGGGTTATAAAAGGGATATTCCTTCTCAAATCGCTGATAAAATACCTCCCGTGGACCCTTAACACGCGGTGGATGTCATTGAAGACTTGTATTGGATCTGACCATTCATGAAGAGAACCGTTCGTGAACACCGCGTCGAAGGAATGATCATCGAAGGGCATCTCTTGCCCCCTTCCTAAAACGTAGGTGACTCTATCCATCAAGCCATATTCTTCCGCGTTTTTCGTCGCTACTTTGATCATGTCCGGGCTTAGCTCGATTGCCTTCAAAACGGTTCCCGTCGTGTTTTTAAGCCATTCAAGGCCAAGATATCCTGGTCCTGGTCCAATTTCCAATACGACGCCAGATGTGATGTCATACTTGATGATTGCACCGGTGCTTAACTGCCTCCTGTCACGAAGGCCCCGTTGAAGGACATCGTATTTTTCGGCGCTTTCTTCTCCCAGAACGCCTTCTTTTTCAATCACGCGTGGTTTTACCATGGTTGATCACGATCAAACAAGCAATTTCAAGCTCTTCTAGGAAATTCAGTTATTAGGGGATCTGGACACCACGTGTTGGCAGAATAGATGTCCATCCAATTAAATAGGAAATATTTCCACGGTTTGAAATCACGTGTTAATCCCTTGGCGGACCCAATCCATAAAGCGCGTGAATCGTGATATCGGGTCATCAATTGTCCCTGTTATGTTATCCTCAATTGCATTATCCTCACGTTCATAATGAACGTGGCGAGGGAAGGATTCTAAACTCGGATGATGCGGGGCAGTATCAACCCTAAACATATCATTCCCACGCATCCAGTGAAAGAAAAGTTTGTTATGAACGGGAAAACGGATATCAATGGTTATTCCATCAATCAAGTCCAAGCGAAGCTTCTCAATGGAAAAGGTTGCGTCAGTAACAAAATCTTTGTAATCTTTCTTTGCGATTTCCATAAAATCAAGGTAATTCTGAATCATCAGGACTCCTCTATAACTTGCTTAGCGAGATTTTTTGTCTCTTCGAGTGTTTCTTGAAGAGAAAGGGCAGATAAGAAATCCTCATAAGCGGGATGCTCTGGAACCGTGCCATCTTTCACAAATTGCTCGATCTCGTTAACATCGGTTACCCCGTATTTTTCTAAGATATCATCGAGCTTCCGTTTTAGATCTGCGATCTCCTTCACGAGTAAAAAGGATTCTAATTCCTTGTTTTGAACCGTCATCGATGTCACCGTGCTAAATGACTTATTTAAAACCTATCTGTTGATTGGATTGTCGGAAGGGACCTCGAGCACGCAGCCCCTGTCGGCCGACGTGACCAAGGCCCGGTACTTCTGCAACACCCGTGATTTCACGGGCTTCTCGACGGGGGTCCACACGGCCAGCCTCTCTTGGAGCTCGCTGTCGTCGATGTCGATGTCGAGGTGCCTTGCAGGCAGATCGATTTTAATGGTGTCGCCGGGCTGGACCACGGCGATGGGGCCGCCGACATATGCCTCGGGACACACGTGGCCGATCACGGGGCCAGCGCTCGCGCCGGAGAATCGGGCATCGGTTACCAATGCCAAGTTGTTGAGATCTTTCACGGTCATGAGCGTCGCCGTGAGGGCGAGCAGCTCGGGCATGCCCGGGGCACCCTTCGGCCCTTGATTGCGGACGATGACCACGGAACCGTCCACGATCTCCTTCGCCACCGCGGCATTGATCGCATTGCGTTCGGACTCGAACACCGCCGCCGGCCCAGAGAACACGCGCACGTTGTCGTGCACGATTGCCGATTGCTTGCAGACGGCCCCGTTCGGGGCGAGATTGCCCTTCAAGATGATCGTGCCGCCCTCGGGAAAGAGGGGCCGGTCGAGTGGTAAGATAACCCTTTCATCTAGCACCTCGGCTTTCTTGAGCAGCTTGCTCCACGGCTTTCCCGATGCGGTCATGCAATCCAAGTGCAAGTGGTCCTTGATGCGGCTCATGACGGCAGGAATCCCGCCGGCCCGGTAGAGATCCACGATGGAGTACTGGCCGCTCGGCGAGGTGTTGCACAGGGTCGGGATCTTCAATGAGAACTCGTTGAACCATTCCAAGTCAAAATCGATGCCCATCTCCCAGGCGATGGCAGGAAGGTGCAGTGCTGAGTTGGTCGACCCGCCAATGGCCACGTCGACCGCCAGCACGTTTTCCAGTGCGTTCCGAGTCATGATCGTGGACGGCCGCAAATCCTCCCTGAGCATGTCCATGATGCGGTAGCCGGATTCCTTGGCGATGCGGTATTTCATCATCGACATGGCCGGGGCCGTCGCGGCGTTGGGCAGGGTCATCCCGAAGGCTTCCATCAGGCATTGCGTCGTGTTGGCGGTTCCCATGAGCGAGCACGCCCCGTAGGTGGCGCACGTGATGCACCGTCGTTTGAATTCCCAGTCGTCGTAGACCCGGTTCTCGATGCCCTGGTAGGAGTCCTCGGGCCCGAATTCGATTTCGAACATCCCCGGCCCGCCTGGCACGCAGATGGTCGGGATGTCGAGCCGCGCGGCCGCCATCAGCATGCCGGGATTGATCTTGTCGCAGCTGGAGAGCGTCACCATGGCATCGAGCCGGTGGGCCTCGATCATGGCCTCGACGCTATCGGCCACGATATCTCGCTGCGGCAGGATGAAATTCATACCCTCGTGGCCGTTCGCGAAGCCATCGCAGGGGGCCACGGTATTGAACACGAATGGAACGCCTCCCTTTTCAATGATGCCCTCCCGCACCGCGCCTGCGAGCCAGTTGAGGTGCGAGTGGCCTGGATTGATGTCGGAAAAGCTACTGGCTATCCCTATCAAGGGCTTCGTGTTGAGGTCCTTCTCCGTGTTGCCAGTCGCGGCCATCAAACCCACGGGGAAGTAATAGAACGGCGTCTGCTTGATGATCTCGAATACTTGCTTGCTGCGTCGCTTGAGGTCGACGCTTTTTGTCTCGTCATCACTCATTGTAATCACCTCACTATATGTTAGATCCCCAAAGGCTCTATAACCGATGGAGGTTTGGCGAGATCACTTCAGCATTAGAATAACATGAGTTGATTGGAATCCCCAACTGGTTCATTCACGTTAAATGGGCGTCCAAGGCAGGACTATCCGAAGCAACGGCACATGTCGTGAATCGCCTTGTCGATTACGGCTCGTTTTCTATGTATTACATGAGTGACAAGGGAAATCATACACAGATCGATGATCCACGATATTACGAGCTAAAATACATGCACGACAAGGATCCGCTTGGTGAAGAATATGTTAAAGCCTATTATCTGCACCTCCTTCTCGATCATCTCAAGGAGACGAGATTCAAGGAGTTTAACAAGGCACTCGACGAATTTCTTAATGAAAACGTGTTGAAAGAAATAACTCTTCCTGACGGCATCGTCCTTTCGTTTGAAGAGCCGTTGGACGAGATAATCACATTCGTGAAGGATAACCAAGGTGAAATTCTCAACGATGTGCACGGAGCATGCTACCACGTTCCAGATCCCGTACAGGATGAATCAAGCCATAAATGATAGACAAGCGAGAGGGAGGCGTTATTTTGTTTACCCACTCTCTGTAGCACCTGTTTTTCCGTGTTAACATGAAATCCGAATATGTTCTCAAGGATTCGCCGATGCACACCTGTTATTTTTGTGTTGCAGGTGGTCGATTATACCTTAAAAAATCTCCGGTGCGAATTACCGTTTATACCGTAAAAAAAGCTTTTCGGCGTGCATCATGGTTCAAAAGCACATTGAAATAACGGAAGGAATCGTCCGTGCCGACTATGAATACTGGGTCGGGAAGTACATGGACCATTTTTATGAAAACTTGGAAAAACAGCAATTCACGGGGATACGGTGCCCGTCATGCAACAAGGTATATCTCCCGCCAAGACAGGTGTGCGGGGACTGCTTCAAGACCATTCCGCTTGATGATGCGAATTGGGTCGATCTCGCGACAACCGGGACGCTCATCAACTTCACCGCCACCAATCAGGAGGTATCCGAGCGGCGAAAAAAGAAGAACGAGAAAACGACCGTCATCGGGTTGATCAAGATCGATGGCAGCGACACCGCCATCATCTATCCAGTTCTTGACGTGCAGGAAAGCGATGTCAGCATTGGCATGAAGCTGGAGGTCGTGTGGAACAAGAAAATAACGGGGAGTCCCGAGGACATCAAGGGATTCAAACCAGCAGGAGGGACATGATCATGGGAAAGAAAAAATCTAGCAAACCACCCGCGACAAAGCCTACCGCGAAACGAGCGGCAAAACCTGCCGCGAAGGAAGCAGCTACAGAAAAGCGCACCCGACCACAAGGTGGTCAGGCCAGCAAACGGGAACGTACCATGGAAAGGGTCGGAATCGTCGGCTATTATCAAGTCAAGCCTTCGATGGACCTGCAAATGGACCGGTACGAAGCTGCCTTCACGGCGGTTCGGGGGGCTCTAGATGGCGCGAAGCTGAAGCGAAAAGACCTCACGTCGGTGGTCTCCGCAACGAATGACTTTTACGACGGCCGCACGATCTCTAATTGCTTCACGGTCGAGGCCTCGGGGTCTTATCTAAAGGACGAAACGAAAGTCGAAATGGATGGCGCGTATGCAGTCCTGTACGGTATGATGCGTGTCCTCTCCGGGAATCACAAGCTCGTGGCGGTCTGGGGGGGCAGCATGGCATCGTGTTTTCCATACGAGGTGACGTCCTTGCTCAGCACTGATCCAACATTCGAACGCTCAACGGAATTGCTCAATGTAATGACGGCAGGTGGATTCCAAATGCGTTCCTACATGAACAGGTTTGGCGTGAGCGCGGAGGAGATCGCAAAGGTCGCCGTGAAGAATCACCAGAACGCGTCAAGGAACGAACTCGCCCTTGCAGAATCCCAAGACGAGAGCATCACATTGGACAAGGTTCTCGGGTCTGACCCGCTCAGCTCGCCAGTTACAGACTTGATGTACGCCAGACCGTGCGACGGTATGGCTTGCATCCTACTCGCCCCCGAGCAACAAGCCCTGAAGATCACCGATCATCCCATTTGGATCGCGGGTGTTGGCTATTCCCAAGAAAACTACTACTTGGGAGAACGGGACCTCAGCAAGAGCCGATCTATGGAAGATGCCGCTAAGATGGCATTTAAAGCCGCGGGAATCACCGACCCGAAAAAGGAAATCGATGTTGCGGAAATCTTCGAGCATTTTGCCCACGAGGAGCTGATTTTATCCAATGCGATCGGCCTTAGCGAGCCGAGCTCACCAAGTAGCATCCCGATCAACCCATCCGGAGGCGCTATAAGTGGTAATGCGCTTTTCGCAACTGGATTGGTGCGGCTCATCGAATGTGCCAAGCAGATCAACAACGAGGCAAAAGGCCATCAAATTGATGGCGTGCACACGGCCATTGCATCGGGCCAGGTCGGCTTTTGCGCGCAGAATAACATCTTATTCGTGCTTGAAGGAGGCGAAAAACAATGACAGGACGTCAAGTAGCGATTGCCGGTGCGGGCTTCTGCGAGCACGCGTCGAAACGGTCCGACGTGAACATGGCCGAGATGGTCCACGAAGCGGTCGAGAACTGCCTGAAAAACGCGAATTGCGACATCAGCAGCATTGATGCCTTCGTCAATGGTAACATGCCTGGTTTCGAGGGCGTGAACCTGCCTGAGCTTTGGATGACCGACTGGATGGGTGCGCGAAACAAGCCCCTCTTGCGAGTGACCACGGGCGGCACGACTGGCGGTTCAATCGGTATTGCAGGATATTATAACGTGACTGCCGGTATCCCTGGAATCGATACAGTCTTGGTTGTCGGGTTCGAGCACCAGTCCTGCGGTGACACGAGCGTTGGACTTGCTTCCGTAGCCTATGCAGAAACATCTATTTGGACGAAATTGGGATTATCTATGGACAAGATGACGAGGATCTTCGGTGCAGGGGCGGCAATCGGCATCTCCTCTTACCAAGCCATCAATTACATGAAGCGCAGCGGGGCAACCGAGGAGGATCTTGCCCGCGTAGTCGTCCAGAACCGCCACAACGCAGCGAAAAACTGGTACACGCACCTGAAGATGCCTAACCTCACGATCGAGGAAATATTGGAGACTCCCTTCATCTCGTACCCCTTCCGATACGGGATGGTTACACCGGCATCGGATGGCGCCTGCGCCGTCATCTTCACCACGGAGGAAAAAGCAAAAGATTTCACGGATATTCCCGTGTACGTGAACGGCGTGGCGAGCGTGAGCAACGAAAGCGCCATCCTTGGCTATAGCGGGTCCGGCGCGTGCCAGCTCGATCCTTGCGAGCAAATCGGGGCCGTGGAATCCGCAAAGCTGGCCTATTCACAAGCTGGCATCTCGTTCCCCGAGAAAGAGATCGATTATGCTGAGGTATACTCCCCGCTCCCCACGCAGGAGCTCCAATGGCTCGAGCGCCTGGGCCTGTTTGAGGAGAACACCGCCCACCTGCGCTACCGGGACGGCACGACCGCCCCGAATGGTGAGTTGCCGGTGAATTGCTCTGGTGGGGTGAACTCCACGAACTCGATCGGCGCCTCGGGGCTGGAACGCATAGCGGAGGCAGCGCTGCAGATTATGGGCAAGGCGGGCAACCAAGTGCCGAGAACGGTTCACACAGCAATCGGTCACTCATGGGGCGGGGTCATCAATCTCGTAACGCTCATGGTCATGAGCGACCAGCAGAAGCGAAAGTGGAAAGGAGTTGCATGAATATGGTGAAAATGGAATACATAAAGAAAGAATACGAGCGGACTAGGAAGACGAAAGGCAAGTGGTACCTCTCGTCTTACCATTACAAGTTCAACATAACGCCGTTCATACCGTTTTTCGATATGTTGAAGGAGAAGAAGCTGATGGGCCTCAAGTGCCGCGGCTGTAACATTGTTTATTTCCCACCAAAATTGGTGTGCGGTAGGTGCTTGGCCAAACCGGATAAATGGGTGCCTTTACGGGAAACGGGCGTGATTGCGACCTACACGGCAACCTTTGACAAGGATCCGACAACGGGAGAGTTGACCCCCGCTCCCATCATCGCCGTTCGTCAAGACGGATCGGATTCGCTTTACATTGCTGAACTAAGCCCTGATGTAAAATTCGACGAGGTCTACGCCGGGATGCCCGTGAAGGTCAAGTGGCGGGACACCACCCAAGGAAATCTCAGCGACATCGAGTACTACGGACGTGTAGATGATCCAACGGAAAAAATGGAGCTTTACAAGCAGGAGGAAGAATAGGATCGTTCTTTTTTTCCTTAATTCAAGCGGGTGCAGATCATGTACGAGCACATTCTCCTTGATAGGAAAGTGCGCACCGGAATCGTCACGTTAAATCGCCCCGAGGTGAAGAATGCATTTGACGAGACGATGCGGGTGGAATTCAGGGACGCCCTCAAGGAGCTCCGGCACGACGAGAAGATTCGCGTGATCATCATCACGGGAGCGGGGGATGCATTCTCGACCGGCCAAGATCTCAAGGCCCTCTACGACGTCCCCCAAGATCGCTTGAAATGGCTCACGGACTTTGGCAGGCTTATGATCTTGGAGATCATAACTGGCAACGATTACGACGCAGACCCGAAGGAGTTTTGGGACGAAATTTTGGGTGGAAATGGCGTGAAATTTGAAATCGGCGAGCATTGGAAACCCGTCATCGCGCAGGTCAACGGCTACGCGATGGGAGGCGGCTTTGAAATCGCGTGCGCCTGTGACTTTCGATTCGCGAGCGAGGATGCGATCTTTGCGCTGCCCGAAATCGATATGCGAATAATACCTTCTTGGGGAGGGACGCAGAACCCGCTCTTCCTTGCCGGGCTTCCAGCGGCCAAGTACATCACGTTCACGGGCGAGCGGCTCCCCGCCTCCAAGCTCAAGGAAATGGGACTGGTCCACGACGTGTTCGCGGCCGAGCAACTCGGGGAGGAGACCATGAAATTCGCAAAAATCCTGTCGCAAAAGCATCCGGTGACGCTGAAGCTTATGAAGACATCGTTGGAACAGCCTCGTGGCGAGCAGCTGCTACGAGGGCTTGCCACCGAGCATGAATGCCTCTGGAAACTGGACTCGAAACAATGAGATGAGCATGAATCGATTGAACCGGCCAATAGTGTTCGATCTTTCCTTTTTTATTTGCAAAGAGATTGCGGTGTGCAACGGTGCTTGCTTGATTTGCCAAGATCTAGCAAAAAAGCACGTGGAGGCGATTTAAAACGCTACAGAATTTGATGGCAATGAAAAAAAGGTGAAAATACAAAAAACCAAATCACACCAATTCAACTTCCCAGAAGATCGTGTAATCCCTGAGAATGTCCTTGAGACGGGCCTCGATGGAGTCTTGGGACTCTTCTGGCGCGGGCTTGATCTGGATGTGGACGCCGGTGCCGTGCAATTTGTCTTCTCCCACATCGACTGTGACTAATTCTCCTGCTTCGCCCAAGCCGCCGGATATTTCTGCTTCATAGACAAGCTTGGTCGCTTCCCATATAAGGGCAGGTTTGAAGATCTTCCCGACCGCAGTCATCGGAAGTTGATCCAAGATCTTGATCTCTTTCGGCACCGCAGCCCGCTCGCCGATGTTCTGAGCAGCGAATTCGAGCAACTCTTCCTCCGAGGCTTCAGCCCCCTCCTTGAGCTGGATGTAGGCAATGGGCACCTCCCCGGAATGAGGGTCTGGTTTCCCGATGGCCGCGACGACGGAAACCGCGGGGTGCTTTGTGAGAGGGTCTTCGATGTCGGCCGGGTTGATCATGTGACCGCCCCGCTTGATCAGCTCCTTGGACCGTCCCGTGAGCCATAGATAACCGTCAGCGTCGATTCGACCGAGATCTCCGGTGTTGAACCATTCCCGCTCGTCGTCAAGGAAGGCCTTTTTATTGTATTCCTCCTGCAGGTAGCCTGGAAACACGTTTGGTCCCTTTATCGAGACGTTGCCGATCTCGTCAACTTCGGCATCTCGTTCGTATTTCCCCTCGACATCCAGGATAGCGATCTTTAGCGGCTGGTAGGGTAATCGAATGCCGACGGACCCAACTCGGCGCTCTCCATACACAGGATTGAGAGTGCTTACACACGTGCCTTCCGTGAGGCCATAACCTTCAACTATTTTCGTGCCTGCATATTCTTGGAATGCAGTGAACAAGTTCACGCTCATCGGGGCAGCCCCACATATTGCATACTCCAACGACGAGATGTCCGCATCTCCAATCGGTACTTGGAGCAATCCCGCATAAAGCGTTGGCACCCCGCTAAAACTGGTGGCCTTGAATTTCTCGATGATCTTCCAGAAATTCTTGAGCACTCCTTGGTCCCGATAGCCGCCAGGCGTCAACAGCACGACAGTGCCACCGGCATGGAAGGGGGCCAACCCGGTGACGAACACACCGTTCACGTGGAAGAGCGGGAGCCCGCACAAGAACAATGTCGACTCGCTCATGCCTGCAACCTTTCCGATCTGCCAGGCGAGCGCCATCTCGTTCATGTGGGTGTGTTGGGCAATCTTCGGCATCCCCGTCGTCCCTCCAGTATGGAAGTATGCAGCGATGTCTTGCGGGCCAACGGGAACAGGATTATCCAATCCTTCCCCGTTGTAGTCGCCGAGCGTTTTCATGAAGGAGATGGCCACGTCGGGGATACCGGCTCCAATGACGTGAATGATGTTTTCCAAGGTCGGGATCTCGGCCTTGATGCTTTCCACTTTTTCCCACACGTCGACGCCTGGAAAGGTGGGCATGGTGAACAGCACCTTGGTCCGGGCGGTGTTCATGATGTCCCTCATCTGGTTGGCGCCAAGGAGCGGGTTAATCGGATTGATGATGGCACCAATGGCTTCCGTGCCCCAAATGGCATAGTGATACTGGGGCATGTTCACCGCAACGATTGAAACGACATCGCCTTTCCGAACGCCCAAGGAACTGAGCATGTTGGCAGTCCGGTTGATGTTGGCAACAAACTCCTTGTACGTGGTCGGGGTTGCATGCTTGTAATCGGCCCCGGTCATCATGAACCAGAGTGCCACTTTCTCAGGATCCTTCTCCGCGCCTTGCAGGAGAAATTCGTAGGTGTTTGCAGCAGTAATGCGTTCCTCAAACGGGATTTGCTCGATGGCTTCTATGTCGGCTAAGGTAGCTACTTTTTGCTCTTCATCTACCATAGATTATTCCCTCGTTCCACGTAGCACAGGAATCTTTTGCATTCCCTCGTTCCACGCAGTACACGCGTAGTTGTGCGAACCAATTATATAAAGCTTTAAAGCCTATCTCGTCGAATTTCGAACCAAATTGATCATCTCCCTGTAACTTTTTTGAAAAGTTACCAAGGAAAACCTGTTTTTTAGGTCGGATGCCAAACAACAATCAATCACCAATATTTACCGCATGGGGAAAAAAATGATTCACACGAATATCTGCGAGATGCTGGGTATGGAATATCCTATCGTCCAAGCGCCCATGGGACCGTTCGACACCAAGGAGCTGGCAATCGCCGTCACAAATGCCGGCGGGTTCGGCATTGCCAGCCACCCGGTTCCCGATGCAGAATACGGCATCGCGTCGATCATTGCTGATGACGAAACCCGCGCCCTCGCGTACCAAAGCGTGGAACGTAAATTCTTAGCGAGCGTGCAAATGATTGCAAGGGAAGCAAACGGATTTTTTGGCGTGAATTTCCGCGTCGCGCCGGTGCAATTCGACGTCCAGCCGCTGCTTGACAAGTTGCTGGAAGAACGCGAGAAGGACCCGAACATCTACAAGAAGCTGAAGATGGTCGTATGCTCGGCCGGGGACCCGTCGCAACCGTTCCTGCAAAAAATACAGGAAGCGGGATTGCTCCGGTTCCACACGGTGCCCAGTGTCTACCATGCAAGGAAGGCCGAAAAATCGGGTGTCGACGGCATCGTCGTCACGGGATACGAGGCAGGCGGCCACGTTGCCCGTGAACCGTTCCACACGTTCGTCGTCGTGCCTGAAGTCGTAAAATCGGTCGGCGTGCCCGTGATTGCCGGGGGCGGCGTGTGTGACGGCAAGGGCCTGGTGGCCATGCTCGCGTTCGGGGCGCAGGCCATTTACATGGGTACCCGGTTCATCGTCACGGAGGAATGTGAGTTCAACGACGTGGTGAAACAGGCAATCATGGCTTCGTCGGAAAACTTTCCCAGGGAGGATCCGACGATCGTGACGCAGGGCGTGTATGGCCCGTTGCGGCATTTGAAGAACAAGTTTTCGATGGAACTGCTTGCCCTCACGCAGCAGTTGAAGAACAAGGAGATCGCCATGGCCGACGTGTACAAGTTTGAATCCGATGCGACGTTCCGGGCAAAGGGCGAGGAGGGCAATATCGAGGATGGCGCGATCTGGGCGGGCCAAGATTCCATTCGCCTTCACGAAAAGCCTTCCTGCAAGGAACTCATCGACGGCATCATGGCCGAGGCCACCGAGATCATTGCCAATCTCGGGAATTTGGCAGCCACGTAATCTCCTGCGCTGGTGCCCACACCCGCACTAAGGAACTAATGATATTTCCTACCTTTTTCTGATCCGGGAATGCCTTCCATCTAAACCACGTTCCCTTTCTCGTCCCGCACTCTCAATTGCGAACCCGAAACTGGCGAACTCGAGATGTCACCTGCGGGTATGCAACTGGGCAGGCGATTCACGACGCGGGAATGTGTATGATGTATGGCATGGCCGCCAACCAAAAAAAGTTCGTGATGGGACGGCTGGCGCTAGCCAGCTGGAATTTTTTCTCATTTTTCGACTTTCTCAATCGCTAATACTTTCTTCTCTGCGATTTAAAGGCGAATAGGCATTTCTTGAGCAACATATAGTAGATGGCCCTGCCTTCGTTTTTCTGCTTGAAGACGAATTGAAAAATGACTTACCTTGTGATGCCATTGGTGTTCAGGTATTCCAATCCGAAGCGTTGCACCGCGCAGACCGGTAAGTAGTTATCGATGAGTTGGATTGCTGTTGGGATGATGGTCCTAGTTTTTTATGTGCACAGACGTAGAGGGAGAATAGTATGTCCGATGAATCGATGATAATTAGGAACGGCACGGTGGTCGATGGCACCGGATCGCCAGCGATCCGGGCCGATGTCCTAATTCGAGGCGACACGATCGAGACGGTTGGTGAAATCGATGAACGTGGCGACATTGAATACGACGCCATGGGCCTCACGATCACGCCGGGATTTATCGACATGCACGGCCATTATGATTTTGCAGTCCTCGGGAACCCTCTTTGCTCCGAGAAGATCCTCCAAGGGATCACGACGGATGTGGTCGGCAATTGCGGGTTCGGCATCACGCCCACAAACGATGTCACCTATGAAGTAATCGCGACGGTCGCGAGTGGCATCATCCCTGGGGGAAAAATGCCATTCGTCTCCGATCACGCCGCATTCTTCGAAAAGCTGGCGGAAAGCGGCCACTCGATCAACATCGCGGCCTTGGTCCCGCACGGCAACCTCCGGGCGGCGATTATGGGTCAATCCATCTCGCCAGCGAGCGCGGACCAGCTCGACGAGATGGGAGCGCTCCTTCGCCGTGGCTTGGAAGCGGGTGCGTTGGGAATGTCGACCGGCTTGAGTTATCCCATCGAACGGGATATGAAAACGCAGGAAATTATTGCGATGGCAAAGAATCTGAAGGAGTATCACGGCTTTTATGCATCGCACATCAGGAGCGAGGCCAAGGGCGTGCTAGATGCGATAGCAGAGGCCATTCGCATCGGCAAAGAAGCGGGCGTGGCCGTGGAAATCTCACACCTGAAAGTCGCTTTCAACACACGCCTCACCACGAGAGCGCTTTCGATGATCCAAGCCGCGAGGGACGACGGGCAGGATGTGACAGCAGACGTCTATCCGTATACAGCGGGTGCCGCGGGCTTCGGGATGATGGTCCTGCCCCCGTGGCTGCTGTTGCAAAATGGCCCTGAGATCACCAAGCAGCTGGCAGATCCAGCGACCCGGAAAAGGGTGTACAACGAGACAATCCGCACCCTGCTCCGATTCGTGAACCTTCCCTCGGGGCTCCGGCACATCCTCCCGAAATGGCTCGTGAATATTGTCCTCGGAAACTTGGCAAGACGGGCAATAGTCACCCAGATGAGCGTGACCGAGGGCAATACGGGGAAGAGTTTAATGGCTCTTTTGCAAGCCGATCCTGATTTTGTAAAGGATAAAGGCCTCGTCGAAAAAACTCTTAGCCTTCTCGGCCGGGAACAGGGAGGCGTGACGGTCTGCATCGAACAGGAGGACGAAGAAAAGACGCTCCTGCCCATTATAAAGGCACCGTTCGTCATGATCGGGACGGACAACATTATCGGCCACCCGCGCACGTGGGGTTGCTTCCCGCGGCTCATCGGCGAATACGTGCGGGACCGTCAAGTGTTGACGCTTGAAGAGGCCATCCGGAAGAGCACCTCGCTCCCCGCGAGCCGGCTTGGCCTTGCGGACCGGGGCCGCATCGCTCCCGGCTGCAAGGCAGACATCGTCACGTTCGATCTCGCCACGATCAAGGACAATTCCACGTACGAGAACTGGAAAGCACCCCCGTCGGGCATCAAGCACGTGTTCGTGAACGGCCAGCTCGTGGTGCAGGACGGGACCCACTTGGGCACGCGAAGTGGTATCGTACTCAAAAGAACATGATATTATGGTGACTAATACGAGCTCAAACCAAATACTGAAATATACCCTCGAGGATTTCAACCGGCTGCTTGAGAACGAGCCGTGCCCCTGCGCGGTGCTCGATCTCGAGGCGTTCGATCACAATCTTGGGCTCTTCGAGAAGGGTCTCGAAGGCACAAGCAAGACAATGCGCATCGGCACGAAATCGTTGCGCGTGCCTGCCTTGATAGACCGGTGCTTGAAGCGGCCGGGAATCAAGGGCGTGTTCGTTTACCACCCGAATGAAATTGCATATTTACACGATCAGTATGGCATCGATGACTTCATCGTCGCTTATCCCATCGCGGGAAAGCAAGAGGCCGAAACCTGCATCGCAGCGGTGAAATCTGATCCCGGCATCAAGCTGGCAATGGTCGTCGACGCGATCGAGCACCTCCAGCTGCTCCAAGTTGCCGCAACGGCCGCGGATGTAGAAATCGGGGTGATCGTCGACGTCGACATGGGCATCAATTTCATGGGTGTACATGCCGGCGTTTTGCGAACCCCGCTGCGGGAACCCGGCGAGGTGGTTGCGTTTGCCAAACGCATCAAGGAATTCGACCGATTGTCATTTAAGGGCATCTTGGGCTACGAGGGGCAAGAAGCCGGCATCAGGGAAGATTCATTTATCATGAGGCGCATGAAGAAAGCATCAAGGCCCGTAGTCATTGCACGGCGGGCCGCTGTCGTCACTTCACTGGAAAGTGAGGGTTTCCATTGCGAGATCGTGAATGCTGGTGGATCCGGAAGCTTCCGGGATAACTTGAAGGAAGCCTGCGTCACCGAGATCGCGGCTGGGTCGGGCCTTTTCAAGCCCCACTCGTTCGACCCGTTCAAGAACTTGGAAGATTACTGGCCCGCCATGTTTATGGCGCTGCGCGTCGTGCGCCGGCCCAGCCCCGGTGTCGTGACCGCGTTCTCCGGCGGTTTCGTGTCGTCAGGCGACCGATTGCCTCCCAAGATCGTGCTACCGGTTGGCTGCAGCGCAAGAAAATTGGAAGGTTTTGGAGAGGTTCAAACCCCTGTCATTCTCGGGCGCGGCACGGAACTGAAAATCGGCGATATCATCGTGTGCCGGCTCGCGAAGGGAGGCGAACCCTTGGAGCGCTTCACCGAGGTTTTGGCCGTGAGCGGTGGCGAGATCGTGGCAAGATATCCCACCTACCGCGGTGTCGGCGTGTGGGGCGGATGAGTCCGGCCTGAAGCCAATGAACCGTTTGGCAGCGGCCTCCACTTGTTTTTTACTAACAGAAAACATTGGCCCGCTACTTGGAAGCATAATGGCCGATAAATTCGGCATCATCGTCGGCATCGGGTCTTCCGTCATTTTCATGGCTGCCATCCCGTTCTATTGGATAGAGATTATTCGTCATTTCGTGTTCGAGCTTGACGGGACCGAGAAAATCTTCCAAGAACGCCTTTCCCGGATTGCGAGCTCGGAATGGTTTGTTCCCGACTCACGGTCAGGAGCGGTGTAGCTCGTCGAGCTGCACCCGAGTTGAGCCGTCGGTTTATGCGGGAAAACAGGTCGCATTCGCCCGATCGGAACATTTTTTTTCTGTCATTTGTAGCGACTTCCGACAATAATGCCAATACACGCGGTTCGACGTGTTTCTAACGATCTATACTTCTGTATATTTCGTGCGTGATTTACGACAGCCAGCCGCTGTTTTTTATATGAGTTTTGCCGTAATCCAAACATCAAACGACAAGATGGTGACTACACGATGTCATTGAATCTCAAAATCTTGAAAATCGATTTATCAACAAAAGAAATCGCCAGCACGCCAATCGATGAGGCGATTTACCAGAAATTTATCGGCGGCGCCGGGGTGGCTGCGAGAATCCTGTATCCGATGTTAAATGCGAACGTCGATCCGCTCTCGCCTGAAAACCCGCTCCTGTTCATGGCGGGAGCATTGGCCGGTACCATGGCACCGAATTTTGGCCGTCATGTGGTTTGTGCAAGATCCCCGCTTACCGGTATCTGGGGTGAATCGAATTGCGGGGGAACATGGGGCGCCGAGCTCAAACTCGCGGGCTGGGATGGCGTGCTCTTGCTCGGGGCATCCGAGGATTGGGTTTATATCTCTATAAATGATGAAGAAGTGCAGATCAAGGATGCCACGCACCTCGTTGGGAAGCTGGTGTCCGAAACCGAGGAGGCCATAAAGGAGGAACTCGGCGAGCAGAAGCTGCACACGTCAAGCATCGGCCCCGCCGGCGAAAACTTGATCAAGTATGCGGCGATCTTGAGCGATGATGGCCGAGCGGCAGGACGGACGGGCATGGGTGCCGTGATGGGCTCGAAAAAGGTAAAAGCCATCTCGATCAAGGGTTCCAAGAAACCGGTAATGGTGGATCAAACCACGTTCGATGCTGCCAAGACGCAGCTCCAGCAAGAGATCAAGGAGAACTTCACGGCAAACATGTTTGGTGATCTCGGCAATGCAGGATATGTTGACATGGCAGCCATCACCGGCGATATGACCTTCAAGTACTTCACGCAGGGCAGTTGGGACGGGGCCTACGACATATCGGGGGCGAGCATGAAAGAATCCATTCTCAAGAAACAATTCTTTTGCAAGCAATGCATCATCGGTTGCGGCCGCATCGTGGAGGTTCCTGATGGGAAGTACCAGACTCCTGGGATGGTTCACGGCCCCGAATACGAGACGATGGGCAGCCTTGGCGCCAACTTGCTTTGCAAGGATATCAGGGGAATCGCGAAGGCTAACTATCTCTTCAACCAGCTCGGTCTCGACACGATCACGGGCGGCGTGACCATCGGCTTTGCCTATTACCTGCAGGAAAAGGGCTTGCTCCCCCCCGAACAGGTCGATGGCTTGGTGCTCACGTGGGGCGACATCGATCCTGCGATCACGCTGATCGAAAAGATTGCCCACCGCGAAGGCGTCGGTAACTTGCTCGCTGAAGGCACGGTGGCAATGGCGAAGCAGCTCGGCATTTCCACGGAGGAATGCGCGGCGGTCAACGGGATGGAGGTGCCGTTTCACGACACTCGGGCGTACATGGGCACCGCGCTGGAATATGCCACGTCGCCACGCGGGGCATGTCATCAAACGGCCCAATATTACTTGACGAGCATGGGCGCGATGTTTCCCGACTGGGGCATCACCTGTCCCGACCGGTTCGACAACAATGTTGCGGAGATCGTCGCCAAGCTGCAGGACCTCCGAAGTGTCTTTCAATCCTTGTCTTTGTGCAATTTCGTTATCCCAAGCACCGCCACGCTGCTGGCGGATTTCTTCTCGTCGGCGACGGGCATTCCCATGGACAAACCTGCATTGATCCAGGCTGGCGAGCGCATCACCACCCTGAGGCGGCTCATCAACTTGAATCTCGGCTACAACACTGCAAACGAGAAGCTCCCGGCCATCCTCTTGCAACCGCTCGAGGGCGGAACCGAAGGCAAGGTACCAGACGTTGAAAAGCAACTTGCGGACTGGTACGCCTATCGAGGTTGGGATCGCGAGACCGGCAAGCCGCCAGACGAAAAGATCCAGGAGCTTGGTCTGGATTCTTTGGAAAGCATCGTATAATCAAAAACCCTGATAGTCATCTCTGATCGAAAAGAGTTTTGAAAAAAAAGATTATTCAGCTTTCTTGGCCAAGTCCTCATCACGGAGGACCCTGCGCAGGACCTTGCCAACCATGGTCTTGGGCAGTTCGTCCTTGAATGAGATCTGCTTGGGTGCCTTCCACTCAGCCATCTTGTCCTTAGCCCAGTCGATTAGTTGCTGCTCCGTGACCTTCCCCTTATACTCGGGCTTGAGTACGACATACGCCTTCACGATCTCTCCGGATCCGACCTCGGGGATGCCAGCAACGGCAACCTCCAGCACTGCAGGGTTCTCGTACATGTAGTTCTCCACCTCCTTCGGGAAGACGGAGTGACCCCTGTACTTAATGAGCTCTTTCTTTCGATCTAAGAGCGTGATCCGGCCGTCTTCGAGCATATACCCGATATCACCGGTGAGTAACCATGTCTTGCCGTCCGCGTCTGGGACGAGGCACTTGGCTGTCTGTTCCTCCGCGTCTTCGGCCGAGGAGGGAAGATACCCGAGCATGACCTGTGGACCCGCCACTGCGATCTCTCCTGTGACCTCGGGGCCGAAGCCTTCCATGTCTTCACCGGTTTCGCGGTCCACGATCTTCCATTCCGTGTTCGGGATGGGAAAGCCTATGGTACCTGATTTCCGGTTGCCGTAGAACACGTCCGCAGAAACGATGGGAGATGCCTCGGTCAAGCCATAGCCTTCAGATAGACGAGCACCGGTCTTATCTTCAAATGCATCTTGGACTTCCTTATGCAGTGGACTTGCTGCCGAAACACAAAGGCTGAAGACACCTGAAAGATCGAATTTTTTAACGACATCCTTGGGAAGATCGGCCACCCTCTTGAAGAGGATCTCGGCACCGAAATAGATGAAAGTCTTGTGGGTGTATTTACTCACCTTAACGAGTTCTTTTAGAAAGTCTTCAACTTCAGGAGGCCGTGGCCACGTTGCGATCATTCCGTTAAATGCCATCGCGAAGTTCATAACCACAGTCTGGCCGAACGAGTGAAAAAACGGAAGGATGCCGATGATCCCGTCGCCTGATTTTATTTTGAATAACCATTCCTTGGCTTGGTATATATTGGACACGATGTTGTATGTGCTCAACATGGCGGCTTTAGGCATGCCTGTCGTGCCTCCGGTCCAGAGCAGCACGCAAACGTGAGATTTCGCATCGTAGGTCGCGGGCACTACATCAGGGACAGTTTTTAGCATTTCCATGAACTTGGTGCAACCCGGGGCCTTACCAACTGGGATCTTCTTGAGGGACTTGCCGAGAGCTTTCTTAATAGGGCTCAGGCCATGCGCCATATCGACCAAGTTAGTTACGATCACGTCGTCGGGGTTTCTGATACTCGTGTCCTTCAGTATCGAGCCTTGATTCCAGGGACCATCATAAACCGCGTCGAGCACGACGAGGAGCCTTGACTTGGAACCTTTAAGGCAATGGATGGCTTCCGCTGGCTTGTATTGCACGTTCAGGGTCGTGACCGTCGCCCCAATGCGCTGGCACGCGTAGAAGGCAACGAGGAATTGGGGGCTGTTCGGGAGGCAAAGAGACACGACGTCATTCTCCTTTACGCCAAATTTTTTCACCAAAGACGTAGCAAACCTATTGATCAACTCGTCCAACTGCTTGTAGGTGTAGTAGCCTTCAAGGAACCACAAAGAGTACTCATTCGGATGGTCCTTGGCTGCTTGTGAGATAAACTCGTCAAGCCTGAGGTTTTCGGGGATTTCAATTATCGGTTTGACCTCTTCTGGATAATGCTGCAACCAAATCGGTTCCATGATTCCAACCTTTATTAGTTCGTTACAAACGGGGATGATTCAGAGTATTCATCAGTAATAACGCGAGAATTGAAAGAGATCTATTGATACGCTTAGTAAAGGAACATCCTCGTTTCGTAACGGTAGCAAATTATTTGACGAAAGACGAAATGATCATTTAAATCTACTTATCTTGGAAAATGGAGAGAAAAAGCCTATCCTAAACGCTCTTTATTTTCGACATCGCACATCTTTTTCTTTAGGTATTTAAAATGCCACTAGCCAGAAACAGCTCAGAAATCAGGATCCTGGACCACCAATTGAGATAAATGCCAATTTAAAATGTTTTTTTGCGCTCGCCTACGTAAAGGAAAGCCGTGCCCCTAGCGTGACGAGTGAGAAAACCTCGGAATAGCTTCGCTATTCCAGACGATTTACCATCATTTATTTACCCCCTTCTTATCAAGGTTCTTATCAAGAGTTTCTAATACGTGGGCAAGCATGGTTTTCGTTTCGCCTAGCG
>Ga0326728_10004471_pt1 | contig 41333 bp, 34 predicted proteins | sample MB3enrmetagenome_FD_207602 | JGI IMG/M metagenome (GOLD analysis project Ga0326728, IMG submission 207602) | Lab enriched peat soil microbial communities from McLean, Ithaca, NY, United States - MB31MN | ecosystem: Environmental > Terrestrial > Soil > Wetlands > Peat | place: USA: New York... | reverse complement strand
CTCCTCTAAACCCCCTATGGAACCCCTCCCTGAAAAATCAGTCAAAGGGCAACCTGCCGTCGCTCCCTCTCCTCCTGCCGCGGCGACCACCCGCGTTTCAGAAGAAAAACCTGTTGTCGAAGAGAAGAAATCTCTTGCTCCTTCTCTTCCGGCTATCGCAACCACTTTTGTCAAGGAAAAGAAGCCTTTGTCCCTCCAGCTTAAAGCAGCCGAGGAGACATGGGTGAGCCTTCAGGTAGATGATCAGTCGGAAAAAGAGATGACCTTCAAACCAGGAGATGGTATTTCCGTTCAGGCGACGCATCGGATTCGCATGAAACTTGGGAATGCAGGTGGCGTGGATCTGATCCTGAATGGAAAGCCGTTGGGGAAGTTTGGAAAGTCAGGGGAGGTCGTCACTCTCGTTTTCACCCCTCAGGGGGTTGAGGTAAACCCCGTTAGAAAGGTCGGAGCCACGCCCCCGCCTTAAATAAGGAGCTGCTGCTTTCTATCTCTACAATCCGCAGCAGGAATGCTCGGGCTTTCTAACTGGGTAAAAAGCGCAGAAAAAATGAGATCTCCGTAGCCTTTCTCCCCTCTCCCCCTGCCTACTGGCGGGCAGGCATTGGGCAGAGGGCGGGGTGATGGGAGCGTCACTCTTTCATTTTCTCCCCTGGGGGGGAACCAAGATAGTGGCCAGGCCGGAAAGATAGAGAAGAAGATGGTTCGCCATCACGACGAAGACGAAAGAGAAAAGATTTCCTGGAGAGAGATTGATCGAAGGAAGGACCGCAGTCCATACGCACCCAAAGAAACTCCCCAGGATCGAGTGAGATCTCGTCGTTCCGAATGGGTGATGAAAAAGTACCGGAAGGAGGCTGATAAACTTTTCATGGGAAAGAAGGGAACCAAGAAACATCAAAAGGCCCATAATGACATCGATCGTTATCACGGCACCGATCAGTTTGAAGCAACGGTAAAGGCCTATTTGGATCAATACGGTCTGCCGGACGACTGGAGCACCCTCTCGCTTTTGCTGGATTATTCAGATCCCGAGAAGGTGTTGCAGGCCCTTGCGGCGATGAAGGATCTCTATGAAGCCAGAAGTCCGATTGAGAAGCAGGGCTTCAAAGCCAAGGTGGACATTTTAGCCATGACCGCCAGTGACAGCGATCTAAGAGATTTTGCCGAAGAGATGCTCAAGACCTTATAGACTCAAACACACCGTCCTCTCCTCTTTATGGTATTCCACTCCTTCGATTTCTCTAAGCCTTGGGGGATTTTTTGCCAGGAAGTCTTTTGGGGGGGGCGGCGGAAGGACAGCGCGCTGTTTTCGACGCAATCGTTCGAATCTTTTGATCTCACCATATTTACCAAATCGTCCGCCTCTTCTCATTTTTCTAAAGAAATGGTGACGCGACCTACACGGTGGATCGCAGCCTGCTTGCACTAAAGCTTTAGCCAAGGCGAGCCGCTTCGGCAACGGCGACGCTGACCCCAGGGGGTGACAAGTTTCGTAGCCACTTCCAAAAGAATAGGTTTCATGACAATTGTCGCAACATATTATTCTCATTTTAGCCCAATGATTGATGAGATTTCAAACAGGTTGTTTCAAACGGAAGGGGGAATTGACAGGGTGTCTTAGAGGATGTAAATTTTGTATGACTAAGACTTCTTGGGTTCCGTCTTTGTAGCTCCGGGAGAATGAGGAACTTTAGAGCGGAGCCACCCTTTCAAGTTAAAACCATGGCCAATGCAGTTCTTGAAAAAGATTTATCCATCCCATTTCCGCAGGTGACCATTTTGAAGGCTTCTGCGGGCTCCGGAAAGACTTACTCGCTCACGGAGAGATTTGTCCAGTTCCTCCTTTCCGATAAAATTCCTCAGAACCATCTCAGAAATATTCTGGCCATTACGTTTTCAAATAATGCGGCGAAGGAGATGAAGGGGAGGATCCTCTCATGGCTTAAAGACCTTTATTTCAAAGACCCGGAAAAGACTAAAGCACTTTCTGAGATCGTCTCCCTAAAAAAAGAGCACCTTCCAGGAAAGGCCGGGGCGACGATTGATGAAATTCTAAAAAGTTATACGGAATTCCAGGTGAAGACGATTGACAGTTTCATGACCTCCATCTATAAGGCCTCGGCAGTCAATCTCGGTTATAGCCCTGACTTTGACATGGTCATGGCCCCAGAGAGCATCATGGCCTACGCCTTCAATCGATTTCTGCGAGGGGTCCGGGAGGGAACTCAAGAGGCTGAGTTGCTCAAGGAACTCTCAGAGATCATCCTGGAGAACAGGGGAGGGGAGTCTGCTTACCCTTGGGATCCCTCGAAGGATTTCCTTGAGGAGACCGTGGAACTCTATCATCGGCTCTCCGGTATCCCCAAACAGGCCAAAATCATCGATGCAGAAAAGGAGATCGAGTCGATCAAGAAAAAGATTCGGGATACGGCAGAGAGTCTGGACGGGTTGGTTGAAAAATCGGGACTCACGAAAAGCAAAGGAAGTTCCTTCTACAAGATTCTTGAGATGGTGAGGAGCAATGCCTTCCCCGATCTTGTCGATAAAGGTCTTTTCAATGTTCCTGTCATCAAACCTAAAAAAGAAGGGGAGATGACCCGGTATGAAAAGATATCCGAGCAATGGGACCTCCTCACAAATCAAATAAAGAAATATATCGAGCTTTACGCGACGACCTACTACGGTCCCTACCTGAGGACTTACGAGGCCTTCGGAGACATCCTCGAGGAAGTGAAGAAAAGGGAAGGGACCATCTTCATTCATGACATCAACAAGAAGCTTTCTGACTATCTCGACCGTGAGATCGTACCGGATGTCTACTTCAGGATCGGGGAGACGATCTACCACTATCTGATCGACGAGTTTCAGGATACCTCTCCCATCCAGTGGGCCAATCTCTTTCCCCTGATCGAAAACTCCCTTTCCCAAGGCGGGAGTCTCTTTGCGGTGGGTGACACCAAACAAGCGATCTACGGTTTCAGGAATGCCGACTATGGAATTATGAAGGGACTCGAATCCACCAATCCCTTTTCCTCCGCTCTCCACAAGGTGAAAGAGCTGGAGGTCAACTACCGGAGCCTGGAGGCGGTGGTCGATTTCAGCAAGACCTTCTTCAAAAAGGTGATCGCCAATCATGACAGATACCGGGAGCCCGCCAGTAGAAGCGGGCTGATAGATTATGAGCAAACGGTAAAGGAAGACCAAAGGGGTTCTGGTTACGTGGAGGTCATCGGATGCGAAAAGGAAGATAACGAACCCGCTGAAAAAAAGAAGATCCAGGATTTGATAAAGGATTTGATCCGGAGAGGGTATGCTTACTCGGATATTGCTGTCTTGGCTTATCGAAATGAAGACGTGGTCAATATCACGACCTGGCTTAATGAGGTGGACATTCCCTTCATCTCCTACAGCAGCCTTGACATCAGGACGAGGAAGCTCACGGCTGAAATCGTGGCCTTGCTTACCTTCCTCGACTCTCCGCCCGATGATCTTTCCTTCGCAGTCTTTATTCTGGGAGAGATCTTCAGAAAAGCCTTGCGAAGGAATGAGAAGGCCTCCGAATTGGATGCATTCCATGAATTTCTCTTCAGGAACCGGGAGAAACCCCCCCTTTATAAAGCCTTCCGGGAGGAATTCCCTGACCTTTGGGAGTTCTATTTTGAAGCTCTTTTCAAGTCAACAGGCTATCTGCCCCTCTATGACCTGGTGAACGAGATTTACTGTCTCTACAAGGTATTCGATCACTTCAGGGAAGAAGAGGCGACCCTCATCAAGATCCTTGAGGTGATTAAAAATTTTGAAGGGGAAGGCAGAAACAATCCCAGTGATTTCCTCAAATACGCCTCTGACGAAGAGGCAGGGGAGTCGGATTGGACGATTGATGTCCCCGCAGGAATCAACGCCGTGAAAGTGATGACCCTCCACAAGGCGAAAGGTTTGGGGTTCCCGGTAGGCATTATTCTCATGTATGAGGAGATCCCGAGGGGTTTCAAATATATTCTTGACGAAGAGGCGGATGGAGTCTATTTGCTCAAGATCAACCAGCAGATCATGAAAGCGAGCCGCTTTCTTCAAGAGAGATATGAAGAAGAAAGGCTCAAGGATCTGGTGAACAAGCTCAACACCCTTTATGTCGGTTTTACGCGGGCTGAGGATGAGCTTTATATCGTCGGAGTTCAAGGGAGGAGAAATCAATTCCCGATAGATCTCCTGAAGGAGATGGATTCTCAAACCGGACAGAAGGATGATCCACGACCCCGATCTTCCGAAACGATTCACGAGAGAATGGAACTCTATCACCATCCTAATCCAATAAAATTCTCTTTTGAAGCCATCAAGGAGCTGAACCTGGAGGAGCGGCGGAGAGGCGAGTTTATTCACAGGGTTCTCTATTTTGTTGATGGCTTAGAGAACTTAGAGCTGGAACTCGAACGAATCATCAATCGGGTGAATCATGAATTGATGACCGATTATTCCGTGGAAACGATGAAGAGAACTCTTCTTCAATTCCTGAACCATGAAGAAATAAGCCCCTATTTCCAAACCACGCCGGCCAGGGTCGTCAAAAAGGAGCAGGATTTCTCAGACCTCCGCGGAAATCTCTTCAGGATGGACCGGGTGATCTTCGAAAAAGATCGGATAGTTGTGATCGATTATAAAACGGGGACGGATCGAGAAGCTGAAAAAGGATACATCTCCCAGATCAAAAATTATATGCGTATCTTGAAGGAGATCTATCCGGACAGGAATATCGAAGGAATCATCGCTTACGCGGACCTGAAAACGATAACCAGAGTGAAGTGACTGTGGGTAACAATGAACTTCCTTTCGATTTCACCATCAGAAAATCTGATTGAGAAGGTAGCGGAGCATCTGACCCCGATTGGAAAGGACTATTCTTCGAGCCTCGTGATCTTTCCTGGCAAGAGGCCTTCGCACTTTCTCAGGAGAGCCCTGGCGGACAGAGGGAAATCGAGTTTCATACCGCCTGTCATCCTTTCTATGGATGAATTCATCGAGCATGTCCATGACGAATCCTTGAGGCTCGAAGGAAGAAAGCTCGAAGCCATCGATGCCATCTCGATCCTTTACGCCATTCATGCCGCCTCGCCGGATCTCCTGGGGAGGGAGCGCTTTCTCACTCCCGACACCTTCTTCCCTGTCGGGATGAAATTATACAACGACCTTGAAGAACTTTATATCGAAAAGATATCCCCCCAGAAAGTAAAAGAGATCGACAGCATCGCCGGAGAGAACATACCCGAACCCACAGCGAAAAGCATCCAATCTCTCTCCTATTTCTATGAGACGTTTTACAAGAGGATAGAAGAAGACCATTTTTCTACGAGGTCCTCGAGATACCGGGCTGTTTCAGAGAATATCGACCGTCTGAATCTTGGTCGTTTTAAAAGAGTCATCCTCGCAGGTTTTTTTGCCCTCACGGAGTCGGAGAAAAAGATTTTCAGATCCCTCATGGAAAAAGAAAACACTCTCTTCATTTTTCAGGAAGGAGAGGGGATGAGAAAGAAGCTGTCCAACCTTGGAATGACGGCTCAAAAAGGATTCCCTATAGCCGAGCCTGAAATCCATTTCCATCAGAGCCCGGATTCTCATGGCCAGGTCTTCGGTATTAGCACCCTGTTGAAAGACAGGATCGACCGGAATGAAAAGCTTGACCAAAACACGGTCATTGTTCTTCCCTCCTCGGAACCCTTGCTTCCCCTTTTCCACCAGGCTCTGAGCCTCCTTGATCCGGACAATTATAACGTCTCCCTCGGATACCCTCTCCAGAGGACTCCTCTCTTCGGTTTTTTCAACAACCTCATGGAAGTCGTGACCACTATGGACGGGGGTCGGCTTTATATCCCTTATTACCTGGAGTTCGTTCTCCATCCCTACACGAAGAACATCTATTTCCAGGGAAGAGCAGACATCACCAGGATTCTTTTTCATGCCATCGAGGAAACCCTCACGGAGAGGCGAACCAGGAAGTTTCTATCTTTGTCAGAGTTGGAGAGTGATGAGGCCATACTTGGTTCCATCAAAGAAAAGGTGCTAAGAGTCGAGCCGGGGATCACCCTGAAGATGATGAGAGACCACCTGGAGGCAATCCATGGCCAGACCATCGGGAAGATGCTTTCTTTCAGAGATGTGGAAGATTTTGCCAGGAAACTGAAAGAGGTGGTCGAATATCTCTATCAGAACAGCACTGCCCGTCTCCATCCCTTTTTCTACCCCTACTCGGAATCGTTCATCACCCATCTGGAGATCCTTTCCAAGTCCCTCATGAAGGGGATCCAATTTCAGGACGTCGGAAGCTATTTCACTCTTTTTAAGAAATACATCGCGACCTCTTACACTCCTTTTACAGGAACGCCTTTGAGAGGGGTGCAGGTTCTTGGGTTTTTGGAGACGAGGAATCTAAAATTCGAGAACGTCCTCTTCCTCGACGCGAACGAGGGCATCCTCCCCGACACGACAAGAGAGGATTCCTTCTTGCCGTTCAAGGCCAGGCAGATATTGGGACTCCCCACTTACCTGGACAGGGAAGAGATCATGTTCTACACCTTCGATACGCTGGTCAGAGGAGCAAAACAATGCCATCTCTTTTACGTTGAAAATGATGAGAAGGAGAGGAGCAGGTTTGTTGAGAGGCTCCTCTGGGAGAGGCAAAAGAAAGAAAGAGTGAGGGATGATAAGAGGTATGTGAAGACCATCCAATACAGCGTCAACCTGAGAGAGAAAAACCCTCATCCCATACACAAGACTGCGGAGGTGATACGTTTTTTAAAGGGCTATCGTTTCAGCGCCAGTTCTTTAAACACCTACCTCTTTTGCCCCCTCCAGTTCTATTACGAATATGTCCTCGGCCTGAGGGAAAGAGAGGTCATTTCAGAAGAATTCGAGAAGGAGGAGATCGGATCCTTTGTTCACCTGGTCCTCTGCGATTACTTCAAAGGGAAAAAAGGATCTGTCCTGACGGAGAAGGAGATGAATCTTAAGGAATTCGAGAAGGCCATCCGTACGCGTTTCGAAGAGCAATACGGTGAAGACCCCGCGGGTGAAATCTATCTGCTCAGGAACCAGGTGGAGAGCCATTTGAAGGATTTCATGAGGAATTACCAGATGCCGAAGCTAAGGGAATTTCAAACAAGAATCCTGGGCATCGAGCAGAGAATCGATGTGACGAAGAATTCCTTCAAACTCCGGGCGCGGCTCGACAGGATCGAGAAGAGGGGAGAGAGGACAGCGATTCTCGATTATAAGACTTCGGCTAACAAAAATTACCTGATCATCCGGTACAATAGACTCGATCTCAATAACAGGGATTCTTGGAGCGGAGCCATCGGCAGTCTCCAGCTTCCATTCTATCTTCTCCTTTATTCTATGTTAACAGGGGAGGAACCGGAGAAGATCGATTGCATGTTCTTACTCCTTGGAAAGACGAGGATCGACTCCGACATTGAAGTTCCGCTTTTCAAAGATGAAGGCGAGTTCAAGGAACATTTCGGGAATCTAAGCCAGGTTATTTTCAGTCTTCTGAGAGAGATCGTGAATCCGGATCAGGCTTTCGTGGCGACGATCGATCCGAAGAACAATTGCGGCAGATGTGCTTATGGATCTATATGTACGAACGTATAAGAGGATGGCCTTGTGAATATGGGCTTTCACCCAGTATCACCCTCCCGCCTAGTGGTTGGTAGGGCAGGCGGGCTTTACAATTAAGAAGGTGCGCTTTACACTATGCCCTTCCTTCAGGTTCCAGTTTCCTCACACACTCCTCAAAAACATGATGGGCATGTTCATAACCTATGCACGTGAGGAACTTTTCCGTTTTCATATTCACGACGATGTATGTTTCCCGGTTCTTGTAAATCTCTACCGTCTTCCCATCGAATATATACCCCAGTATCAATCTTGGAAAGTTGGGGTCCTCATTTGTCTCGAGAACGATATAATATTCACCGTTTTCCATATGCGTCCCCTCAGACGAGCCAACTTCAATGGGTAAAAAGCAACTTTGATGCCAAGAATCCGCTTTTTTGCAAGTGTTTTAATTTATAAGATATTTTAGATACCGTATATTTTAGATGTTCCCAAATCGGACAATTTTTGATCGTCCGCTCACAGTTTGTGCGCTCTTCTAAACCATAAGGTCGAAGGCTTCCCTTTAAGAAACCCTGAGAACTAAAGCCTCGTGCTTGGACTTCACCAAGGTTGGGAATTGAAATAGGTTACTCTTTACGCTTTGCAATAACATTCCAACTGAAATGGGCCATTGACACCTTTTCGCAAAATGGGTAGATTTCTTCATGGATAAGAATTGTCCCACGGAAGGAAGGAAGGTATGACCGGCGCAGAAAGTCTGATTCGCAGCCTTATCGCCTCCGGCGTTGAGGTTTGCTTCGCCAATCCTGGGACCACCGAGATGGAATTCGTCGTTGCCCTTGACAAGGTCAAGGGCATGCGCTGTGTGCTTGGGTTGGCCGAGGCCGTTGTCACGGGCTGCGCCGACGGCTACGCGCGGATGGCGGAAAAACCCGCGATGACGCTACTCCACTGCGGACCGGGTTTTGCCAACGGGATCGCGAACGTGCACAATGCGCGGAAGGCGAATGCGCCGATGGTAAACATCGTCGGCGACCAGGCTTCTTACCACCGTCCTTTGGATCCGCCGCTGACCGCAGATACCGAAGGGCTCGCCCGTGCGGTATCGCACTGGGTTAGGACGAGCGGCTCCGCGAAGCAGGTTGCCTCGGATGCCGCCGCAGCAGTAGAGGCTGCGCACACCCCCCCGGGTCAGATCGCGACACTGATCGTGCCGGCCGATGTGGCGTGGAGCGAGGGGAGCGGCCCGGCTGTGCCGCTTGCGGTGTCACCACGGCCGCAAGTGGCGTCTAAAGTAGTTCGCACGGTGGCGCGGGCCCTCCGCTCGGGCGAACCTGCCATGTTATTGCTTAACGGACAGGCTCTGAGTGAGGCAGGCCTCGTTGCTGCCCGTAGAGTTGCGAACGCCACCGGCGCGAAGCTGCGTGTTCCCTCGCATGTGCCGCGCATGGCCCGCGGTCGCGGCAGGGTGCCGGTGGATCGCGTCCCGTACGTGGTCGATACAGCCCTCCGGGTTCTCGCTGGGCTCAAACACCTGATCCTTGTGGGCGCGAAGCCATTGGTGGGTTTCTTCGCCTATCCCGGAAAACCCAGCTTCATGGCGCCGCAGGATTGTGCGACGCACGTGCTCGCGCGGCCGGAGCAGGACGCCGTGGCCGCACTAGAAGGACTGGCGGACGAGATCGGCGCGCCGCGCGTCATGCGGATTGAGGAGACGGGCCCAAACCCACGCATCGCCAGCGGCCCCTTCGAATCGGAAGCCTTCGGAATGACGCTTGCCGGGCTGCTGCCCGAGAACGCGATCGTCGTGGATGACGCGGTGACTTCGGGCCGCGCTGTCTTTCCGGCCACGTTCAACGCGGCGCCCCATGACTGGATCCAGAGCACCGGCGGTGCGATCGGCCACGGCTTTCCGTGCGCCACGGGCGCTGCAGTGGCTTGCCCTGACCGCAAGGTCGTTTGCCTGCAGGCCGATGGAGCTGGCATGTACACGCTGCAGGCGCTGTGGACGCAGGCGCGCGAGAAGCTGGACGTGGTGAACGTTGTGTTTGCCAACCGCGTTTACAAGATCCTGTACGGCGAGCTGCGCACAGCGGGCGCAATGCCCGGACGCGCGTCAGACACCTTCTTCGACATCGGCCGTCCTGACCTCGACTGGGTGGGGCTTGCCAGGGGCATGGGCGTGGAAGCGGTCAGAGTCGAGTCGCTGGAGAGTTTTGCCGACGCGTTTCGCGCTGCCTGTGGCCGCAGAGGGCCTTTCCTGATCGAATTCGTGATTCAGAAGTGGAGCGAGAGTTTTGATTGAGCCGTGATGTTCGAAGTGTCGATCTCAAACTGATGCTTAACGTGGTGCAGGGCAGCTGGGTGTATTCCGCATCTGAGATTTGGCAAGGAAAGGGGTTACGCAAACAATCGGAAGGTGAGGGCATATGGATGAGGTTAATTTGCATTTGAGGGCTTGGCACCCCCACCTGGCGCAGGTTGACCCACCCGAGCAGGATAGCGACGAACTAAGCGCAAGTATTTCACGTCTGGAAACCCGAGGGTCATCGCTGCGTAACATTTATGATCTGCCGGAATCCCCAGCCATCGTTTAATCTTCGAGGAATGGTTTGCAGCGTTCACCAGGAAACCGTTGAAGCAACAACCAAGGCCCAGGCTGTGGGCCATCAGGGAGCAGTTGTAAAGGGCTACTGAGCAGTTGAACGACGAGCTCCTGTCCCAGGATTCTGCGTGGGCGAGGATCACCACAGGCGCATGGTGGAAGAGGCGATCTTTGCCTTGCTTGATCAGCTCGTTTGCATATTCCATCTTAGGAAGTGATTCACGCAGGTACTCCGCAATCTTTCGGCCCGCCACGAGAGAGACGATGAACATACCGAACCGTCCCCGGATTCGGGAAAACATCTTATCGTAAAAGGTGATCGTTCTCTTTCTTAACTCGGCAATCTGATCAGGCGATGTGAGCGCCGTATAGTGGACATTCTGACTATTGGACCCGGTGGGCGCATACCTTCCCGCATTCAGGATCTTATTCAGGATTTCCTTTGGAACGGGGTCGCTGGTGTAGAGCCGGACCGAGCGCCTCTCGCGCAGGAGGAGTTCCAAATTCTCGGGAGACGTTGCGGGCGCCTCGCCCTTGCTCGGGTGACTGTCCAAAACGGTTCCTTCGTGAAGAATGGCAGCTGTCGGGCATACCGCTCCACAGTGCTCGCAGCCGATGCACCAGTCACGCCTGACCACAACGGCCTTGGCCTCAACCATCTCCAGGACAAAACTCGGACAGATCGCAACGCATCGTTGGCAGCCAATACAATCCTTTACGATCACGACTGGTGGGTTCACCTTTTGTTTCATTATCCAGGTATCCTCTCTTTCAAAATTTATTAGCCAGGATGGCGAAGGCGATTCGAACTATTTGAATCATGCAACGCCGGACTCTTTTCGTCAAACACATAAATTTGGTCGCCGGAAAGGACCTCCTGCTTAGCCCTAGCTATTGAATCGTTAACAGTGAAGTGGGAGGAACTCAAGCCCCTATCCCAAATCTATCTGGGTCTTCATGATTCTCATGTGTCGCAGATTCCAAATCAAGGCGTAATCCCTAAGAAAGTTGGCCGCGTCCAACTGCGAATTGCAAACCTCAAGTGGAAGACTAAGTGAGGAAACGGGTGATTGATTTTGGTGTAGGGTGGATCGCGTAAAAAGAATAGCCAGGCGTCCCAGCTTTTCTCCTTGCAAAAGGTCTTTCTTCCTTCTATCTTAGAAAAGAGAACGTTTTTTGTTCGATCACTCCCCTTCATGGAAAGGAGAAACATCTATGGCAACCTACCCGTATCCGCTTAAGACGGCTGCGAGGCAAATTGCAAATTTGAGATTCTGGAACGGGTAGTTTATATTTTGTTTATCGTAAGGGTTTAGAAGATGGCTTTATCTTGCGAGGAATATCGTCACCAACAGCAACTGCTTGCCTTGAAGAAACGTCTGTCCGAGGATAAGCTGACTCCGGAAGAACGAGAAGAGATCGAAAGGATGGTTCAGGAGCTGGAAAAGAAACTAAAGATGTAGGTATCGAAAAAAAGAACCCCGTTAGAAATTCCAGCAGGGCATTATTTCTAACGGGATGAAGGGCAAATGCAGGATTCCGGATGACGACCAAAAGTGTTCGAAAGGTTTTTCTCACCATCGTTGCTCTTCCGATTGTGGCGATTGCTGTCGGTTGCTACCCTGTACTCAAAAAAGAAGCGCAGCAGCCGGAGGAAGCTCTCAGACAGATCCGTTTCTTCTCTCCGGAGTTTAGCGACGACATGGATCCTAACTCCCTGACCCTGGCCGTCAGAAGGGGCGTGGAGTACCTGGATCGCCTCCGTCCTGAGACCGTATTTCACTACGGGCCCGACGAATTTACGAGCAAGCAGGTCCGTGAAAGCCACGAGGCTTTTCTGGATCTTCTTTCAAGAGGGCTTGCTCCAGACGATCTGAGCAGAGAGATCAGGAGGAGGTTTCGGATCTACCGGGCCACGGGTCGGGCCGGAGAGAGGCGGGTTCTTTTCACTGGGTATTATGAGCCCATTTATGAAGCCAGTCTGGTTTCTGACGAAGTCTTCAGGTATCCACTGTACCGCCAGCCAGACGATCTGATAAGAATCGACTTATCGCTCTTTAATGAGAAGTTCAAAGGGGAGAATATTATCGCGAGAATCGAGGGCAACAAGGTTCTACCTTATTATTCCCGGCGTCTGATCGAGGCGCGGAGCGTGCTGGCGGGGAAGGGGCTTGAGATGGCGTGGTTAAAAGACCCTCTGGATGTGGCGTTTCTTCACATCCAGGGATCGGGCAGACTGCGGCTCCCCGACGGAAAGGAACTCCTGGTTCACTACCAGGCATCCAACGGCCAACCTTACCGGAGCATCGGCCGGTACATGATCGAAAAAGGGTTTCTGAAGCGCGAGGAGATTTCTATGCAAGCCATAAGGAAGTACTTGACCGAGAACCCTGAGGCCCTCGATGACGTTCTGAATTACAACCCTTCTTATGTCTTCTTTCAGCAGGTGGAGAACGGTCCCTTGGGCAGTCTCGGCATGCTCCTGACCCCGGGAAGATCGATTGCGTTGGACTCCAGGGTTTTTCCAAGGGGCGCCCTCGGATTCATTGTATGCGAGAAACCTTCTCTTAACGAACAGGGAGAAATTGTTGGGTGGACCAAATTCTCCCGCTTCGTCGTAGACCAGGACACCGGCGGGGCAATCAAGGGGGCGGGAAGGGCGGATATCTTTTGGGGAAGCGGTCCCTATGCCGAGTTGACCGCAGGACATCTGCGGCATGAGGGAGACCTGTACATTTTGATTAAGAAGCCGTAGAGGCCGTGGGGGTCTGGTTCAGGGGAAGGTTGATGAAAGACATCTATGAAGAGATGATCGCTGCCTCTGAAAACATCGCCGCATCCTTTCCTGAGCCCAGTTTTTATGCGTGCTGCAAGGAGCCTCTTGACCTGTCTCGCTCCTTATTTGATCAAGACCCTCGGGTGACGAGGTGCCGTACTCTCGCCTTCAACGAGCTGAAGGACGACCTCGGCCATGGAAGAGATCACTCTGAGAAGGTGGCCTTGGAAGCCGGAGCCCTGGCTTACGTCGAAGGGGAGAGTTTTTCTCTGGAGGAATCTTTAAGGCGCGAGGCTTGCCTCCTGGCCCAGATCGCCGGCCTACTACATGATCTGAGGCGTCATGAAAAAGATCACGCCAAGGCGAGCGCCTCTGCGGCTTTGAGGATGTTACAGGAAATCTCCATCTTCCCTGAAAAAGGAGAATGTATCGTGCAGGCCATTGCCAACCACGAAGCCTTCATCGAGCCGAAGAAAATATCCTCGCCCATGGGCCAGATAATCAGCGATGCCCTTTACGATGCCGATAAATTCCGCTGGGGTCCGGACAATTTTACCCGTACTCTTTGGCAGATGCTCCGCTCCTCAAGGGCTCGCATCGTCCCCCTGATTCGCAGGTTTCCGGAGGGGATGGAGGGAATCTCCAAGATCAAGGAAACCTTCCGCACGGCGACAGGCAAGATGTACGGACCCGAGTTCATTGAGATCGGGCTTATGATCGGGAAGAAAATCTACCAGTTTCTTGAAGAGCGGTTCGCTGAAGAGCTACAAGAAGAAAGGAAGGGATGAGGAGAAGAGAGTGAAGAAGATTGGAAGATTTCACATACTCACCGATGCTTGCCTTCAGACCCGATTCTCCCATCTGGAGCTTGCCGAGCTTGCCATTGCCGGTGGGGCGGATACGATCCAGTTTCGCGAGAAGGGCGGGGAGACGAGGCAGTTGATCCGTATCGCCGAGCAGATGCAGGCCTTATGCAAAAAAACTGGCGTGACCTTTATCGTGAATGATCGTGTGGATGTAGCCATTGCTTCCCGTGCGGACGGTGTCCATCTGGGACAGAATGATTTCCCCATTCCCCTTGCCAGAAAACTTCTGGGCGAAGAAGCCATCATCGGTGGGTCCGCAGGTAACATGGAAGAGGCTCGAAAGTGTCTTTTGGATGGCGCGGACTATATCGGTTTTGGTCCTGTCTACTTTACCACCTCGAAGGAGGACGCGGGCCCAGCAGGCGGGCTTGATCTTCTGAAAGAGGTCGTGAAGGAAATCCCTTTGCCCATCATTGCCATTGGTGGCCTCACGAAAGACAATACTCTCCAGGTTCTCCGGACAGGGATACATGGTATCGCCGTGATCTCTGCTGTCTGTTGTCAGAACGACCCTTCGGAGGCGGCCAAATGCCTTCGACGTTTGTTGGAGGTTGAGCAACATGCCTGAGACGGTGGGCGACATCGGGGAGTTTGGGCTCATTCGGAGAATTGAAAGTCTTCTGAATAAAGAAGGTGTTCGGTCCGAACGGGTTACCGTCGGGATCGGCGACGATACGGCTTCCTTTCTCCCACGGTCAGGATATGAAGTTTTGGTCACGTGCGATTGCATGGTCGAAGGCCGCCACTATTTGCTAGGAAAGATTCGTCCGTATGATTTAGGCCGCCGTGCGATGACGCTGAATATCAGCGACATCGGGGCTATGGGAGGAAGACCCCTGTATGCTCTTGTCTCACTCGGATTGAAGCCAGAGGTCCTTGTTCAAGATGTCGAAGAGATGTACCGCGGGTTTCTTGTAGAGCTGAACTCTTTGGGTGCGGCCATTATCGGAGGCAACCTCACTACATCGGGCAACGGGATGTTCATCGATATCACCCTGCTCGGAGAGGTGGAGCGGGGAAAGGCCGTGCGCCGTTCCGGGGCAAGGCCAGGAGATGTCATCCTGGTTACGGGATATCCGGGCCAGGCGGCTGCCGGGCTGCAACTCCTGCTCCGTACACCGGATGACTCAAAAATATTGGAGCATCCATTAGTAAAAATTTATAATACCCCTTCCCACAGGGCTCAGCTTGGGGAAGCGATTGCCAAAGCAGGCTGCGTTACAGCCATGATCGATACCAGCGACGGATTCCTTGGCGATCTGGGACATATCTGTGAGGAGAGTGGAGTTGGAGCTGAATTGTTCAAGGAGAAACTGCCTGTGAGCGAAGCTCTCCGCGAGGCTACTCTCACACTTCAGCGGGACCCGTATGACTTCTTCCTGGGCGACAGTGATGATTACGAACTGGTGATCACCTGCCGGCCACAGGATGTGGCCGTGCTCCGGTCCGTTGCCATCCGCTGCGGTCCTGTCCCGTTGACAAAAGTAGGGAGGATCACATACGGAGCCCTGGAGATCACCTTACGACTCCCTGGAGGCGAGAGGCGTCCGGTTAAGCCCTCGGGCTGGGACCATTTCCGGCTTTCGAAAAATTCTGGATCCGGAGTTTGAATAAAAATGGGAAGAAAAAAGACGATGTTCGACCGAGACATGGCCCAAAAGGCCGCGGAGAACTTGAGACGAGTTCGTGAAAAGAGACCGCTCGTTCACAATATTACGAATTATGTTGTCATGAATTTTACCGCCAATGTCCTTCTTGCGTGCGGCGCTTCTCCGGTCATGGCCCATGCAGCCGAGGAAATAGAGGAAATGGTCTCTTTGGCAGGGTCTTTGGTGCTGAATATCGGCACCTTGACCCCTCCCTGGGTCGAGGCAATGCGAAAGGCCGGGAAACGGGCGAATGAGCTCCAGATCCCGGTGATTCTCGATCCCGTGGGCGCCGGTGCCACCCGGCTGAGGACGGATTCTGCCAGGCAACTTATCGAGGAGGTATCGATCCAGGTGATTCGAGGGAATGCTTCTGAGATCCTTTCTCTGGCCGGAGAAAAATCCGGCTCTCGCACAAAGGGAGTGGATTCCGTCCACACCGTGGATCAGGCCGCGGAGACGGTGATAGGACTTGCTAAAGAGCTCGGGACAACGCTCGCTGTTACCGGCGCGGTGGATTTGATCACGGACGGTGAGCGGATCTGTCGTGTGATGAACGGCCACGAGATGATGAGTTCTGTTACGGGAACAGGCTGTGCCGCCACTGTGATCATAGGCGCCTTTCTCGCGGTTTGTTCTGATCCTTTGGAAGCTGCCGCAACGGGTCTCTCCTATTTTGGCTTCGCAGGAGAAAAGGCGGCTGCCAGGGCTTCTGGCCCAGGAAGTTTCCAGATAGCACTGCTCGACGTCCTCCACGGGATGAAGGAAGAAGAACTGAGGTCAAGGGCCAAGATACAGGTTTGACCCGTTTTTGCGAGTCCTGTCCTTTTTTGACAGGGTTGAGGAGGTTTGAGATGAGAGTCGTCAAGATCGGTGAGGTGAAGAAAGAACCGTTCAAACATCCGCTTTTTACAGGTTCGGATCTGACGAGACAAGTTCTTTTACCTGACAGTAAAGAGTTCGAGGTCAACATCGTGAATTTCGGGAAAGGCGTTCGCAACAAGTTTCATGCCCACGACAGCGAACAAATCCTCGTGGTCACTTCCGGAAAGGGGGTGATTGCCACAGAAGCGGAGGAAAAGGTGATTGTCGTAGGAGATGTTGTTATTATTCCTGTGGGCGAAAAACACTGGCACGGTGCGACCAGAGACTCGGAGTTCTCGCATATCTACGTGACCCGTTTGGGAAGTAAAGTGACCCAATTGGAGAAATAAGATTGGGGATCGTCCGTTAAAATACGGGCGGAGAAATGAAGAGATAGGGTGACATTTGCAGGTCGATCCATGGAAGAAAAGCGGAAGGAAGAAAGATATGTGGTGCCTGAAATATACAAGAAGTATATCCTATTCAAAGTCAAGAAAGTCTCCGGTGATCCGGTCGATGCCGAGCTCTTTAATTTCAGCTCCAGGGGGATCAGCATAAAAAGTCGAAGCCGATTTGCGGTCGGCTCCCCCATTGAATGCTTGATCTCGGCGCCCAAATCGCTTACAAAGGAAATTCCGTTTACCGGAAAGATTAAATATTGCATTGAAGACGAGCCCGGGGGAGATTACCTCATCGGGGCAGAGATTATTCGAACGAGTGACAAGGTATGGTTTGAGCTCTTCTTAAATGTTCATGACTTTATAAAGCGAAGAGTCGGGGATATCTTTTAGACACCTCTTGAAACCCCAGCTGCATTTGCTTGCCGCTTTGCTCATCTCCATCCCGTCCGTTAAACGTTGATATCCCTGTTCCCATGAGCTGGATTTTATAAACAAGCGTTAGGAGAAAGGAGGAAGACATGATTGATCTTAGCGTGGTGGGTAAGAAATACGGGCCGCTGTCTTTCGAGTATATATGGAAGGAGGTGGTTCTCTATGCCCTGGGGATCGGCGCCCAGGCAGAGGAACTTCCGTTTATCTACGAAAACGTGAAAGGCGGACTGAAGGTCTTTCCCAGCTTCAGCATTGTAATGGGAAGTCCCTTGTGGAAACAGCTCTTCAAAGATATGAAGAACGTTGACCTTTCCAGATTCATTCACGGAGAGCAGGGAATAAAGCTCTATCGTCCGATTCCACCCGAAGGAAAGACGCTCGTCGAAGGAGGAATTACCAATATCTATGACAAGGGCAAGGGGGCGCTTTTCATCTGGCGGATGAAGGTTATGGCAGAGACGGGTGACCTTCTGGCCGAAACCGAGAGCGGGATTTTCTACGTGGGAGAAGGAGGCTTCGGCGGAGACCCCGGCCCTAAAGCCGAAGCACTTGAGTTTCCGAAGGGAATGAAACCGGATTTCACGGTTTCCTGTTTCATTCCCGGAAACCAGGCAGCCCTCTATCGCCTCTGCGGTGATACCAACCCTCTGCACCTGGACCCCGATTTCGCCAAGAGGGGCGGTTTTTCTCGCCCTATCCTTCATGGCCTTTGCACTTACGGCTACGCCGTGAGAGCTATTTTGTACAACGCCTGTAAGGGAGATGTGGAGCGGTTCAAGGAATTCAAGGCCCGTCTCTCCGGAGTGGTTTATCCAGGCGACACACTCGTGACAGAGGGATGGAGGGATAAGGGAGGGCGCTACTTAATCCAGTGCCGAACGGAGCGCGGAATTGTCCTCAGCCACGCTTACGCCAAGGTCGAATAAGAAAAGATGTGAAGACGGCGAGACGCGGTGTCAGGGAGAATAAATCATCTATAAAAAGTTGGCCCTGGTTCAATTTCAAATTTCAGATTGCGAATTTTGAATTGCAGATTGAACGAAGTCTTCACAGGAAGAAGAACAGGACCACTCTGACGGCCGAAGGTGAGGTCAGCCGGGGAGGCCAATCGGATTCAAAGCGATGAGAGTCCTTCTTATTTCTGCCAACACGGAAAAAATAAATATGCCGGTCTTGCCCCTTGGTTTGGCGTGCGTGGCCGCTGCAACGCAAAGGACAGGGCATGAGGTGGCCATGGTGGATTTGATGGCCGAAAAGGACACAGCGCTCGTTCTCAAAGAGGCGATGGAAGGATTTCGGCCTGATTTGATCGGAGTATCGGTGAGGAACATCGACGATCAGAATATGGATCATCCCAGATTCTTACTGGATCCAGTTAAAGAAATCGTATCAGGTTGTCGAAGTCTTTCAAGGGCAACGATTGTTTTGGGAGGGGCAGGATACAGCCTGTTTCCAGAGGGCGCCCTGTCCTTTTTGGGCGCGGATATGGGGATTCAAGGCGAGGGAGAAGTGGTTTTTCCAAAGGTGATAGAGCGGATAGAACAAGGTGCCAGCCTTCTGGGATTGCCGAGTCTCTATCTGCCCGGTCAGGGTCTTCCTTGTGAAAGAATCTTTGCGAGAAGACTGGATCGATTGCCCCTCCCTAATCCAGATCTCTGGCCAACACCCTCCCCAAAAGAAGATCTCTGGATGCCAGTTCAGACAAGACGTGGATGTCCTTTTAGCTGCAGCTATTGTAGCACAGGGATTATCGAAGGTCGGGTCCTGCGGAGATATTCTACCGAGAGGATTGTTGAGTGGGTCGCCCGGTGGCGAAAAGCCGGGGTTCGTCATTTCTACTTCGTTGATAATACTTTTAACCTCCCAGCCTCCTATGCCAAGGAGATCTGCCGTAAGCTCATCGATCAAGACCTAGACATAACATGGTGGAGCATCCTTTACCCTATGCAGGTGGATGAAGAACTGGTCGTGCATATGGCCAGGGCCGGCTGCCAGCAAGTGAGTATGGGATTTGAAAGTGGTTCTGAACGAATCCTGAAGAATATGAATAAAAGATTTGCCCCACGAGAGGTGCGGAGAATTTCAGAAATGTTTTCTGAACAGGGAATAAGACAAATGGGCTTCCTATTACTCGGAAGTCCGGGTGAAACAAAGGAGTCTGTTGAAGAAAGCCTTGTTTTCGCCGACTCGCTTAAATTGGACAGCTTGAAGATTACGGCGGGCGTCCGGATTTATCCGCATACCCCTCTGGCAAAGAAGGCCATAGAGGAAGGCATGATCGCCTCCAACGATGATCTACTTTTCCCCCGGTTCTACATGGCAAAAGGTCTTGGGGATTGGCTGCCCGAAATCCTGAGAAGTTGGGCAGCACCACGACCTCATTGGATGATTCCGGATTCTAGTTGAATTATCAGGGCTAAGTTATTTAAAAATACGCCCAGATGCCCTCCAAAGAGAGTCGGAACAATGCAGTAAAATGAATATTAAAAACGCCTTCGCTACGCTTTCTTCTTTTTGGTTGCCTTGGGTTTTGCCGGAGCCTTGGCCATTTCCTTAAAGGTATCCTTCCACCTGTCAATCATGGTTTTCAGCTCATCCAGTTCGGCTTTGGCTTCGTCAGGGGCCGAGGAGATATTCTCTTTTACCCTTGCCAGGCCGTCGTGAATTGCTTTAGCATCCGCCTTCCATGTCTGCTTCTTCTCTCTGAGTTTCTTCTCCATTTTTTTGGCAGTGGCGTTTAATTTCTTCCATTCCTCTTCAACGGCATTCAGTGAACTCTTAGCCTGATCGACAGCGGCCTTCTTCCCGGCCTCAACGGCAGCGGCCGCTTTTTCAAATGCCGCCTTTGCATCAAGATAACTCTGCTTTGCTTCCTTATACTTCTTCTCTTTCATCTGGGAGTCTGCCGTCTCCCACAGCTTCTTGGCGGCTTCCAGATCAGCCGTGGCATATTTTTCCGCGCCCGCGGAGATGGCATCCTCCATGGCTTTCTTTGCGGTCTCTTTTTCTGCTTCAGGGGGTTTTGAACAACCTGTCCATGACATTGCCAGAGCAAGAACCGCGAATGCCAGTATCGATAACCTCACCGTTCTCATAAGCCAGTTTCCCTCCTCCAATAATGTTTGATAAGAGCTTCACAACTATAAATCACATTCGCCTGCATAGCAATGGCAGGCAGGTCCTGGCAAGACTTGTGTTCCGCGCTCTGGTCCATCAGGGAAGGAAGCGTTCTGCGAGACGGCGGCTCGTCTCGGCCACCATACACCATATGATATCCAAAGGCAGGTGGGACTCGATTGTGGAGTCGAACAGGACACTGATCTTCGGAGGGAATTCTGCATCCCCTCGCCATAGGATATAGGCAAGAGGGACTTTGGGAAATACCTCTAAGGCAAACCCCTTATCGCCATAAAGGATTTCACTCCCCCCCAGCTTCTTGCCGGTCTTAAGAAATGCCTCCGGATCCTTACCGGAAAGGTTTATCAGTTCCTCAACTTCAAGGCGATGAGGACCCCGAAAAAAAGTAGATCCTCCCTTAAGATCCTTCTCACTGATCCAGGTGTGCGTAGGTTTGATGTCTTTAGCCTCCGTCAGATAGACAAGGATCATCAGATAGAAGTAAGGACGGAGGACCTCCTCAACGGGTTTATCATTCCATTCCATCCGCAGAATCTTTTTTTCTTTTGGGAGGATGAGGTACCGGAGATTGTAGACCGGCAACAAAAAGCCTTCCCGGGTGGGGTAATAGACGGCCTCTGTTCGGTTGCAAACATCCGTTGGGTGAAGCGTGGAAAGTCTGTCCCAGTGGAAAGGGTCGATCACAGCAGCCTGGCTAGTCTCCTCTTGCACGATATGCCTCTTTTCCTGTTTTAAATAATCATACTTGAACTCGATTCCGTTTTCAATGGATAAGCGCCACCTGGATCCCGATTTAGAAAATTGTCATTGCGAGTGAGACGAAGCAATCTCGTTTTTTGGGGTGAGATGGCGGGGCACCCTTAGAGCACTCGCAATGATTGGGTAGAAGAAAAGCCCGGCCAGTCGTTGCGACTCGAAAACAAGGGAGGGGAATTTTGGGTTGCCAGAAATAGTTCCGTGCGCGACAATATGTCACTTCGACTGGGCCATATATCAACTTAAACTTCCATTTTTTCTCCAGATTTAACCTCAAACTTCCGTAAGTTATGGGTTCCCGGCGGCCAACATCTCTATGGCACAATTCTTGCTTTAAACTGTCGTAAAAACAAATCAAATCGGAGCAACGAGGATGTCGTTAGTGGAAAAGAGAAAGTGTCCCAGATTCAATGTGGCTTTGCCGGTTAGGTATAGTAAAGCCAACTCGTTCTTCAAGTACGCTCGGGCTGCCAATGCCAGCGAAGGAGGATTACTTGTCTGCCTTCCGGAGAAAATGGGAATTGGCCAACATCTAGTATTGAAATTATTTCTTCCTACTCGGTCCGGATTGAATATTATCGAGACAGTTGTCCAGGTGATTTGGATGGATATTCATCTCAGAAAGGATTGGACATGGGATTACAGGACCGGGGTGAGATTTGAAGACATCTCTCCGGAGGATAGGACTGTTTTTAAAAACTTTCTGATAGACCTCACACAAAAGCCGGCATATACTTCCTAATGGGAACACCAAACAAACTGATCTTGACCATTCCGGGCAATCCGTGACTTTATGTCTCGATCGGTTTTTACCTTATTTTTCCGCCCGTTAATACCATTTTTGAAGATTCGCTCGAAAAATGTAAAATTTTTTTCTATTTAGTAATTAAATTCACATCCTCTATGCCCGAAATTCTCAGGAAATTCAATGAACTGATGAACCCTATGTTTTGGCATGGAATGTGCTATATAATTTATAACCGTTAAATATTGCGAGAGGATCCTATGATGAATGAAACACCTACTGAATTGGCGCTCATCAATTCTTTCATAATTGTATTGATCATCGTAGACGCGATTATTCGAATCATAGCCGCAAAATCAAATAGCTTTGATCCAAGCTAAACTTTCCTGTCGGGCGTTATTTAACAAGAACGAGCGCCTTCTCTCCTCCTTCACATTCAACCCTTAACCCCTGAGAGTCCGCCGCTTTCAAGGAGTCCGGCGGACTCCCTTTGTCCACCACGGTCAATTGTCTCGGGGCTCCATCGCTCTGTTTGTAGATGCTTCCTCTTTAATCACTATTAGTCTCCGATTGAGACGGTGCCTTGCGGGATGAAACTCAAAGATTATTCTTTCAGGGAAGTGTTCTCGATGGGATAATATTCTATGGGGTCTTTGTGAAGGATTCCTGGTGAGGCTCCAAACAAAAAAATTAAATGGTGGAGCTGAACGGGATCGAACCGTCGGCCTGTCGATCCGACCGCTCTCCCGCTGAATCACGAGTGGAAGAACTATAGTATGCCCTTTGCCTTCAACTCTAACCTGCCTTCAACCGATTTGAAGTACCTTTCCCTTGAAGCAGCCTCAGACCGTGTCATATATTCTTCCTTATAAACAAGCCTCCAGGGTCTACTACATCTCGTTGATAAGCCTTTACCTTCGTTGTGTTCGGCAAGTCTTTTCTCAAGGTTGGAAGTATGGCCCACATAAGAGGAATTGGTTGATTCGCTCTTGAGGATATATGTGAAGTAAGCCATGCGAAATTTAAAAAATTAAATGGTGGAGCTGAACGGGATCGAACCGTCGGCCTCTTGAATGCCATTCAAGCGCTCTCCCAGCTGAGCTACAGCCCCACTCGAACAATTGATAGTTAACATGAAAGAAAGAGGATTGTCAAAATCTTTGGTGCCGGAGGTCGGAATCGAACCGACATGGGGTGGAAGCCCCGCGGGATTTTGAGAGCGGGGCCCACCCTTTTCACCAACTTATCAGAATTTCACAACTATTTAATTCTCCTATCGATTTACTCGTATAAGCAAAATAAAAGAAATAGAGGAAAAAGTCAAATATAAGCATAAAATAGTCAAATTTTGGTCAAATTTTTTTCGTAAAAACATCTTCTAATTAAGTGCCGTCACCCTAACAGCTATCCCCTAAGTTGATACCTCCTCCTACTCCCGGTGTCAGAGAAGTTGGCTTATAAATAGCGGTCAGTCAGATATCTGATATACATGTCATGATCCTGCCTAAATTCAGTGGCCAACCTTACAATCAACTCCTGGCATGACAACGCGTGGAATTTCACACCATCAGCTCTTATGATCTCTGAAAATCTTTCGACTTCATTCCTGTGAGTAGCCCCTTCTTCGCCCAAAACGTCATACCAAAGATATAGAAGCCTGAATCCGGCCTTTCCAACCTCCGTTTTGAGACCAAGCTAATTCCTTCTTAGGGGATTGCAATTAATGTAATCCTCACCTATAGATAGTTAGCCTCACCCATGACTTAAGGGTTTCCTAAAGAAAAACAATTCAATAAACCTAATTCCGATAAAGCCAAACTTTTCGTGAGGAGGGAGCGGAAAGCAGCGGGTCTTTAAGTAAGATGGCCGAGCTGCCGAAGGATCGATAAAGCTGATTCGTAATTGGTATAGAGCGCATTTGAGGAGGTTTGGGATAAAGTGGAAATGGAAGGGGGAAGGATTTATTGAAAGGATCAGAGAGGTCTTACCTCCAACCATAAACAAATTAAAAGAGCTGCTCAAGAATTGATGAACTTCTCATTCAGGCTGATCCATAGTTAGTGGATCGAGTGATAGAAAAAAGACTGGAATTGGTGGACAAAATATGCGGGTAGACGACGCCTCGTTAATTTATACGGAACCAAATCTTTTTTTCCATCGAAGAAAGGGCTTTTCAACAGAGTAATATGAGAGAGTTGGTAGCAATAATGAAAGAATCACCATCGCCACAAGTTGATCAAGTGGGTTAGACAATGCTCGTTTGGCATAGATAAACCAATAAACAGTCCAGTGCCATAGGTAAAGCCCGTAGGAAATGCGCCCAATCCATACCAACGGTTTAAATCCTAAAACCAAGAGGGCAAATTTAGGTGAGTAAAGGACCACTGTGGTAAGGCATAGTGCTATCGAAAACAAGACCAGCGTATAACCACCATACTGGAAGAGAAATCTACCCCCCAAGGATGAATAGTTTATTAGCAAATACCCGAAGAAAATAATGCCCATGACCGATAGGAATTTCATGCAAATTTCAAGCTTTTTATTCTGGGGCAACAAATTCCATGAGACCAAGAGGCCCACGAGGCAACCGATTAGTAGCCCATCTGCATGAGTATCTGAACCATAATATAGACGAAGAGCTCCTGCACCTTGTTCTACAAGTATTCCGCGATATATGGGGATGATCGCAATAATTAGGGCTAAGACATACAGTATCCAGCGCTGTAATTTCAGCCTAAGAGCAAGGGCAAGCAATAAGGGCCAGCTGAGATAGAATTGTTCCTCGATGGCAAGTGACCATGCTATTGATAAGGGGTTATCACGGGTGTAATAACCAAGCGCATAGAACCAATTCGAAACGTAAGCCAGGGTCAACCAAATACCTCGATGAATTTCGGTGGCTGTCCATTTGTCGACGAATACAGATAAGGCTCCTATGATTAAGATGAGTAAGAATACTGCTGGCATCAGGCGCAAGGCTCGGCGAATATAAAAGTCTTTAAGCCTAATTGAACCCTTCCGGTTCCATTCGTCCACTAATAAAGATGTGATTAAATAGCCACTTAGGACAAAGAAAATATCTACACCAAGGTATCCCGCTGGCATAAGTGGGCGATATAAATGATGGATATAAACAACCAGGATAGATATCCCACGTAGACCGTCAAGTTCCGGGCGATAGCCCAACTTTGACCCCGAAGTGGCTACTGAAAGGAGCTGCTCTTTGGGGTTTGTTATGTCAAGGGAGATTCTATTCATTAGATCAAATTCTTACCTCATCATCCATCATGACGGGTATCGGACCCCTTGAATAAACCACGTGAGAACATCCAGAAAAAAGCAAACTCCGTGCCAGAGTCTATACGAGTATTATTCATAACATGGAACAGTGTAATTGTTTGTAACTAAATAAGATTTATTTAGCTGACAATAGGAAACTCCATAGACGTTTCAAGAAAGTAGTACAGTAGGAAGACTGGCAGGTGGTCTATTTTTTACCAATAGGTTGTCTTCAGAACGAATTATTCACAGCATCACCTTCTCATCTTTGACCTCACTCCAACACTCTATCCTTAATCCCATCCCATCCTACCCAGAAGCATCGAGTTGAGTCGTCTCCGGTCTTTCACAGAAGTTCCAGATGTTTTCCCCGAAAACCCGAAATTTTATGAGGGCCGCCAATTGAGGCTAAATAGGCTAAGGGCAATTTAGGCATGGCCCCGGGTTGAGTTTTAGGTGAGCTTCCGCTTGTTGATTTCCGGTTGGAATGTGGTACAACCGAACGAAAGCCATGAATCTCGACTTCAGGAAAAAGTCTTTAGAAAGAAAATTCTTGACAAGGGAAGTTGTTGATGATATATATATCAACGTGGCATTTGAGAAAGTTTTGAGAGAACTCATCAAAAAGGAAGGGTTGAGAAAAGTTGCCCGCAGACTCGGCATTGACCCGGGCAGCCTTTACAGGTCAATGATGGATGGGTCGAACGTAGGCCTGAACAGAATCGAGGCGATACTGGATTACTTTGGATATGAGTTAAAAATCTCAAAGAGGAAGGAGGGAGAACCAATAGAACAAAAGCCGTCCAGGTCAAGACGGCGAAAGGGGGACTTATGGCAGTGAAACAGTTTGGTGAAGGTTGGCAAGTTGACTTTTACGCTTATGGAAAACGGATCAGAAGGGTCTTTCCCATTAAGCGTGATGCAACTGCCTACGAGGGTAAGATGAAGGCCGCCATCAGAGAAAATAGATTCTTTGATGTTAAGCAAGAGGCCTTCCAAATTTTCATGGAATTATCCAGATGGTATCTCTCCTTGGAGGATGTTAAACGAAAGAAGTCCTTTGAGAGAGATGGAAGAACAATCAAAAAAAGGCTTGATCCTCATTTTGGGAATATGCCGATTAAGGGCCTCACCCCATCGGTCATCAATGAGTACATCGCTGAGCGATTAAAAACAAAGAGCTATCGGGGTGGAACCATCAGGCCGGCCACGGTGAACCGAGAGATGATTCTTGTCAAAACGATGTTTAATAAAGCAATCAGAGATGGGAAACTGGAAAAGAATCCAGTAAAAGGGGTTAAGCATCTCAAGGAGAACAATGAACGGGAAAGGGTCCTGTCACCCGAAGAATGGGAAAGGTATAAGGCTCAATGTCCATCGTGGTATCTTCCAATCGCTTCAATGGCCTACTTCACAGGGATGAGAAAAGGAGAAATTATTAACCTTGGTCCCTCAAGGACGGACATGAAAACTGGTTTCATCCGGTTGCGACCCGAGGATACCAAGACAGAGCACGGTAGGTCTATTCCAATTCACCCTGAGCTGATGGAAGTTTTAAAAACCGCCTTGAAGATAAGATCATTGGACCAGGAGAAGGTCTTTCATCGCAATGGAAAACCAATCACCAAGAGCACGGTGAGAGAGGCTCATGAGTCTGTCTGCAAAAGGGCTGGGATCGAGAATTTCACCTTCCATGACTTCCGTCATACCTGCATCAATAATTGGAGAAAAGATGGACATGATTATTTCAAAATCATGGCGGCATCAGGGCATCGGACGATTTCGGTTTTCAAGCGATACAATTTGGTGGACGAAGAAGAACCGAAGACGCTGGTGAATCGGGAAAGTATAGTCAAAAAATGGTCAAATTCCCCAAACAACCCTACCGAAGATCATTCCTTAAAAGAAGCTAACCTATTGAGATGATGGTGCCGGAGGTCGGAATCGAACCGACATGGGGTGGAAGCCCCGCGGGATTTTGAGTCCCGTGCGTCTACCAGTTTCACCACTCCGGCATAAATAACACTATAAAAAAAATCGTCTTTTGTGTCAAATAAAAGGAGAGGCGGGATGGTTCGTTTGCTTTTCCCTCTCTGCCCATGCTAAGATACGTAAACTTTTTCTTGAAAACTTCAAGAGGCTCCTGGAACGATCTTTTTCCAGAGGCCGGCGAAGGACTTAAGCCTATGGCAGAGATTATTCCCTTTAGGGGGCTTCTGTACGACGTTTCCAAGGTTTCCATCGGGGAAGTTGTTGCCCCTCCTTATGACATCGTCACGGACGAGGGGCGGGAATCATTATACAGGCAGAGCCCGTATAATATTGTGAGGATCGATTTTGGCAAAGAGGAACCGGGAGATAATGAGGCTGAAAATAGATACACCCGGGCCAGAGGATATCTCGACGCGTGGACAAAGGACGGCATATTGACGCGCAGCGACAAGCCTTCCTTTTACGCTTATGAGATGATCTACACCATTGATGGCGTCAGAAAGCGACTTCCCGGATTTCTTTGCCTGGCGAAACTCGAAGAATTGGGGAAAGGGAGTATTCACCCGCATGAATGCACACACTCGAACCCAAAACAGGACAGGTTGAATCTCCTGAAGGCGTGTGAGGCGAACACCAGCCCTATCTTCTCCCTCTATAGAAGCTCAGGGGATGGAATATCCGGTATTCTCTCAACGAGGACCCTTACCAAGCCTTATCTCCAGGCGGCGGATAGCTCCGGTAATGTGCACCGGCTCTGGCCGATCGATCAGGCCGGGGGAATAGAAATCATGGAACAGGAACTTGCAGACAAAGCTATCTTTATTGCCGACGGACACCACCGATACGAGACTTCGCTTGAATACCAGAGGCAAATGTTGGTCAAGAAGGCATCTGCTTCGGGTGAGAAACCGTATGATTATACCCTCATGTTTCTGGCCAATTTGAAGGATGAGGGAATCACCATCCTTCCGACACACCGGCTCGTCAAGGAAATTCCGAAAGATATCCATCGAATGATTTCCAGATATTTCACGGTCGAAACGATCACAAACGATTTCGACATCCGTAAGAACCTTTCCGGAAGGAAGAAGGCTTTCGGGTTCTTCCTGAGACAAGAAAAGGCATGGCACATTCTTACGCATCGGGGACGGAATCTCTCGGAATTCCATCCCGACCTGAGGGAAATCGATGTGATCATCCTGCATGAGTTGATATTCAAGAAGATCCTACCGGACGTTGAAATCGGGTATGAGATGGATGTTGCGAAGGCCCTCGACCAAGTGAATCGTGGAGAGTATGCCGCAGCTTTTTTCCTGAATCCGACACGAGTTGAGGATGTCGAAAAATCTGCCCTTTCCTCCATGAGAATGCCGCCGAAATCCACGTATTTTTATCCGAAGCTTTTAACCGGATTGGTATTGAACAAGTGGGAATGAGTTCGTTCCAGCCTTGGCGGGGCGAGACGATGGCGAACGAGAATGTTTCGGCGGCGCCTTCCCGAGCCAATTTGATAAAGTGGCTAAAAATACAGTGCCTTCTTCCACAAAATACAGTCTTCCCCATATTTATTTTCCTCTCCCCATTCAGTAGTCTGAAGTGAGTTATAGTGAAAGCCTTCTACCAGAAAAATAAACTTCTCATGAGAGGAGGACAGAAAAGGTGGAAGTGGGCTTTCCTTCATGGAAGGGAGATGAGGGAATAGGAGGATGGTGGCGACAAGTGTGCTGGAGAGGAGGAGATAACCATGGGAGACATGAAATGGCTGCGAGGGGTTGATTGAGTGAACGATTGGCCAACGTGGAGGGACAATGTCAAGGAAAGAATCGCTGCGGCGCACAAGTTTGGCGTCCCATATGAGACTGTTGCAACCATCGCGTCTAAGGTAGGAGATCTTCTTGCGAAAAAGGCCTGTCCTTCAACCCAAGAAGAGAAGCTGCTCAAAGCGATGTAGACCGTTGCCACTCCCGACGAAAGGAAAACGATTACCAGGTTGATCTTAAGAGTGGTTCAGTAATTCCGCTTGATCGAAATCAAGGAAGTTTCCGGGATTTGCAGAGGTAGGGCATCCGGGAGAAAAATAATAAGGAACCGTTCCTTTTTTCAGGAATATTGTGGAAGGGTACTGGGATATATATAGGAGCCACCGAACTCGTGCTTATCAATTCTCTCATCGTTCGCTTGATCATGATAGATGGGATCATCAGGATCGGGTCCGCAAGATAGGATTGCCCTGGTCCAAACGAAACTTCGCTTCCGTTCCTGCTCTATGGAGCGGACATTTTCTCTTCCCCACCCCCTCATTCTTCAAACGGCCGGAATCCTCGACAAAACAGCGGTTGCGGCCCCTTGATCTGGAAAAGAGAGGAATTCTAATTCACGTGTCTAACCTCTTAATTAATTTTTTGGTTTCTGGTATATTGGAAACGGCGCTAAGTTGAAAAGTATGATAGTTGTATTTTCCCGCGTTTCAGGTGAAAATAAGCCATGGAAAAAAGCAAGGTTTTCCTCATCCCGATCATCGTTTGTTTATTCCTTCAGCCTTGTTTTGGACTCACTGACGAAGAAATTCAAAAATTCCAGACGCTGTGGAAGGACAAACCCATCGGCGAGCGAATTGCCCTCTGGGCGGAGAAATTTACTGGTGTCACTTACGATAGCGAGCCGTTAGGGGAGTACGTGTCCAAGGCGGCCATTGTAGCGGATGAAAGGATGGATTGTATGTACCTGACCTTCAGGGTGGTGGAGCTCGCCTTGAGCCATACTCCGGAGGAGGCCATTCAAATCGCCCTCGATAAGAGATTTCATTCCAAAGGTGTTCTCAAGGATGGCCGGGTGATAAATTACGATGACCGTTTCGAATACGGCGAAGATATGGTTGAGAGTGGAAAGTGGGGCAAGGAGGTGACCTCGGAGGTCGGGAGAATGATGAAGATAAAAGGCTCAAGGGGAAAGGATTTTGTAGAGATCCTCTCCCCTGATGAACTGATGAGAGGGATGAACCGTCTGAAAAGTGGAGACATTCTTTTTTTCGCGACAAAGCCTGAAAAGAGGAAAGTCGGCGAGATCATTGGGCACATGGGAATCATAAAAGTTGAGAAAACTGCAAGAAATCCCAAAGGCGGGGAATTTTTTCTCATCCATGCCAGTGGCATCAAAGAGAGGGGTGGGGCAGTGAAGAAGGTCCTGCTAAAGGAATACCTTTCAAAAACGGGCTTTTCGGGAGTCACGATCACCCGGTTTGAGTGAACGCGGTTGGAAATTTTTTGTTGTCCGCGACGAAGAAGGAAAGTATAATAATACAAGGTAGATTCAAACGGAATAGGAGGCGAGAATCGTTTTATGATCCGGGCGTTCAATAAACACTATCGCAAGACGATTGATCTCATAGAGGACTCTTCGACGAGTGAGAAGATGGAAATAGCAGAGAGGGTCATCGAATGGTTCCGGGAATTGCCCGAGGAATATGTCATCTCCCTGGCCATGTTTTTCAATGAGGTCATCGATGATCTTGGAGATGATAGCTTAGAAAAGATCAATTTAAGAATGAAAGGGAAGAAAAAGGAGGAAAAGGAAGAGGAAGAAGAAGAGGAGGAGGAAGAAGATTTGGAAGAAGACGAATTCGAAGAGGACGATTACGACGGCGAGGATAAAGAAGACTACTGATTTTTTACTTAGAGGCTGGAACGGCTCGATTATAGGCCCAGCGTTCCATCCTTCCCATCTCCTCCCTCATGGTTGTGGAGAGAGGGACGATATTCCCAGCCGAGATCACCAGATCGTGCTCATTCATCGGCCGGCCTGAATTGAAGGCTTCGACCATCGCGCCATTGACCGCCTGCTCAATCTCTGCACCGTTAAACCCTTCGGTCACTTTCACGAGCATATCCAGATTCACCTGCGATAGGTCGGCGCCGTTTTTCTTCAGGTGGATGGAGAAGATGGACTTTCTTTCTTGAGCGTTGGGTAAAGTGACAAAAAAGATTTGATCGAAGCGGCCCTTTCGCAAGACCTCCGGCGGGAGAAGTTCGATGACATTGGCTGTTGCGGCGATAAAGACAAAAGCACTTTTTTCCTGCATCCAGGTGAGGAAGGAAGCAAAGACGCGGGATTGAGTTCCCCCTCCGGCTTTTTGGCTTTGAATGCTGATGCCCGCTTCGATCTCGTCGATCCAGAGAACGCAGGGCGCCACCGATTCCGCTGTTCGAAGGGAGACGTGCAAAGCTTCTTCCGGCTCCCCAATCGTGCCGTCATAGAGCCTTGCCATGTCAAGGTGGAGCAGAGGGACCTGCCAGAAGGCAGCAAAGGCCTTGGCGCAGAGACTTTTCCCACATCCTGAAAGCCCTGTGATCAGGACCCCCTTTGGAAGTTGAAGACCAAAGGACTTTCCCTCGCCGCTCAAAACTTTGGCCCTTTTCTTCAACCAATCCTTGAGGTTTTCCAGCCCACCGATGTCCTCCAGAGCGGGCCGATTGACCACTAAATTGAGGATTCCCGATTTCCTGATGAGCTGTCCTTTCTCTTCGATTACGGCATCGATCAAAGAGGCATCAAGCGCGGTCCTTCCAATGAGGGCACTCCGAAAGGCTCGGGCCACTTGGTCGAGAGAAAGGCCGAGCGCCGCCTTCACCATTCGATCCTTCAGCTCCGGTGTCAGGGATTCCGCTAACTTGGAAGTCTGAGGACTCGCGGTGATGATTCCCATCAGCGTCCGCTCTACTTCCGTCGCATCCGGCATGGGAAGCTCATAGACCACCATGTCTCGCTTGAGCTCCTCCGGGACGATCAGGACAGGAGCCAGGATGAAAAGTGTCGTGTATCGGTTTCGAAGAGAGCGATGCAGATCTTTCAACTTCCTCGGAAGGGAAAGGTCTGTGTTCAGAAAGGGATGGAGCCCCTCGAAGAGGTAAAAGGCTTGTTCATTGCTTTGGATGACTCTATCCAAAGCGTCAAAAGGGCTCTTCGAATTCTCAATCCTTTCATTCTCGCCGGTTAATCCTTGGAAGGGGTTCCAGATGAAGATCTTGGGCTTGGGTTGAAAGGTGCCGCTCAGTTCTTTGAGAAGGCCCTCCACCCGGTCTTCTTCATCGGATTGAATATAGACGATGGAGGTCTTCGACAGGATGAACTTCTTCAGGTCCTGCAGAATCTGCTGTTTTTTGGAGATCTCTTCCATAAAATTGTCCAAATTATACATAAATTGACGGGGAACGTCAATTTTAATTTGCAGTCCGAAAGGGGCTTGAATGTTTGCTCATCGTCTAATAAAATTGGAAGATGAGGAGGAAATCATGATTGTCAACTTTAATCCCATCTTGATCGACCTCGGACCCATTCGGGTGAGCTGGTACGGGTTGATGTATGTCCTTGGATTCTTCGCTTCCTATCTCCTGGTCCGGTATCAACTGAAGAAAAAAGATTTTGGGGTTTCGAAACTGGACGTAGAAAATCTTTATTTTTATCTCATCCTCGGCTTAATCATCGGAGCGCGTTTAGGATATGTTCTATTTTATGACCTTAAGATGTATCTCAAAGATCCCCTCGAGATCTTTGCCATCTGGCATGGCGGCATGTCGTTTCACGGAGGGCTGATCGGCGTCCTGATCGTTGGGGTTCTTTTTTCCTGGAAAAATAAGAAATCTTTCTGGAAGATCGCTGACCTCTTCATTGTCACGGCACCTGTTGGATTGGGCTTGGGAAGAATCGGGAATTTCATCAACGGAGAGCTCTATGGCCGGGTAACTCACGTCCCTTGGGCGATGATTTTTGCAACCGACAAAGATCACCTTCCCCGGCACCCTTCGCAACTTTATGAAAGCGCCTTGGAGGGAGGCGTCCTTTTTCTGATCCTTTGGTTTCTCAAAGATAAGAAACTCCCGGATGGCGGGCTTTTGGCCGTATTTCTTTTTCTTTACGGGTTGTTTCGATTTTTCCTGGAATTTTTCAGGCAGCCGGACCCCCAGCTCGGATTTATCCTCGGCCCCCTTACCATGGGGCAGATGCTTTCATCCTTTATGATCGTCGGAGGCGTCGTTCTCTTCTTCATTCTGAAGGGGAAGAAGTAGGAGCAATCATCCGTCGAGGGTTGAGTAACCGATTTAACTCTTCTTTTGAAAAGAGTCTTTCTTCCTCTACCACCTCACGAATCGTCTTATTCTGAAGGTAAGCCTTTTTTGCGATCCGGGCTCCTTCCTCGTATCCGATGACCGGCGTCAGGGCCGTGGCAAGGGCCAGACTTTTTTCGATCATCTCTTTGCAGCGCTTGCGGTCTGCTTTCAATCCCTTGACGCATTTTTTCGAAAAGTTATTCACTCCATTGGCGAGAAGAGAAAAGGATTGGAGCAGATTGTAAGCGATCAATGGCATCATCACGTTAAGCTCGAAATTGCCGCTGAGCCCCGCCAGCGTGATGGCCGAGTCGTTTCCGATCACCTGAACGCATATCTGGATCAGAGATTCCGAGATGACCGGATTGACCTTCCCGGGCATGATCGAAGAACCGGGCTGGGTGTCCGGCAGATGGATTTCTCCGATTCCACACCGGGGGCCTGAACCGAGCCACCGGACGTCGTTGGCGATTTTTATGAGACTGACAGCCACCGTTTTTAAAGCGCCGCTCATTTCAACCGAGGCATCTCGAGCGCCCTGTGCCTCGAAATGGTCAAAAGCTTCACGGAATGGACAACCAGTCACCCGATTGATGATAGAGATCGATTTCTTTGCAAAGAGGGAATGGGTGTTGATCCCCGTCCCGACCGCTGTCCCTCCCAACGGAAGTTCGAAGAGGGACTTCGTGGTCTTCTGAATTCTATGAATTCCCAATTCCACCTGACGGGCGTACCCCCCGAATTCCTGACCTAATCGGATCGGTGTGGCATCCTGGAGGTGGGTTCTTCCGACTTTGAGGATGGGATGAAACTCTCTTCCTTTATTCTTTAAAGCCTTATGGAGATCGCTTAGGGCCGGCAGGAGTTTTTGCCGGAGGAGGGTGATCGAGGCGATGTGGATGGCAGAAGGGAAGACATCATTACTCGACTGACCGAGATTCACATGGTCATTGGGATGAACGGGCAGGTAGGCGCCTCTCTTGCTTCCCAAAATCTCATTGGCGCGATTGGCAATCACCTCATTTGCATTCATGTTGGTGGATGTTCCAGAACCCGTTTGAAAGATATCTACTATAAATTGTTCATCCCATCTTCCCTCCATCACCTCTTGAGCGGCCCGCTCGACCGCTCCGGCGATTCTTTTTTCGAGGAGACCCAACTCACGGTTCGCCCTGGCCGAAGCAAATTTGACGAGGCCCAGGGCGTAAATAAACTCCTTTCCGAATCGCCAACCGCTCACAGGAAAGTTTTCAATCGCCCTTTGCGTTTGGGACCCATAGTAAGCCTTTTTCGGAACCCGGACAAGACCCATCGAATCTTTCTCTATTCTGAAGAGGCTTTTTGAAGAAACCATTGCGCACCTCCTATTTTTTTTCATTCTATTGGAAAAGTGCTGAATTATCAATAACCCAATTTGATTGACAAATTGGAGAGGCATCGATTATCATTCCTAAACTTGATATGAAAGAAGGGAAATGATGGGCAGGAATCTCGTACAAAAAATTCTTGAGACGCATCTGGTCGGCGGAAGATTAACGCCTCATGAAGACATCGCTATTTCCGTTGACCAGACCCTTACGCAGGATGCCACGGGGACGATGGCCTACCTTCAGTTTGAGGCTTTGGGGATTCCGAGGGTCAGGACCAAGTTCTCGATCAGCTATGTAGACCATAATATGCTTCAGACCGGGTTTGAGAATGCGGACGACCACCGATTTCTGCAAACCTTCGCTGCAAAACACGGAATCTTCTTTTCCAAACCGGCCAACGGTATCTGTCACCAGGTCCATTTGGAGCGATTTACAAAGCCCGGACAGGTGCTTCTCGGTTCGGATAGCCATACTCCCAATGCCGGCGCAATGGGGACGATCGCCATTGGAGTGGGAGGACTGGATGTTGCCCTGGCCATGGCGGGCGAGCCTTATTATCTCAAGATGCCCCAGGTTATCTTAGTGAATCTGAAGGGGAAGCTTCGTCCCTGGGTGGCCTCAAAAGACATCATGCTGGAGCTGCTGAGACGGTTGAGCGTTAGAGGAGGGGTGGGAAAGATTTTTGAATTCGGGGGGCCTGGGGTGAAAGGCCTCTCTATCCCGGAAAGGGCTACGGTTGCCAATCTGGGAGCGGAGTTGGGGGCGACCACCACAATTTTTCCAAGCGACGCAAAAACGCTCGAGTTTCTGAAGGCACAAGGCAGGAAGAGGGACTGGACTCCTCTCGAGCCGGATAAAGATGCGGAATACGATCAGGTCGTTGAAATCGACGTCACCGAGTTAGAGCCTCTTATCGCTCAACCCTCCAGCCCGGACAGAGTCTGTCCTGTCAGAGAAGTGGTTGGGAAAGAAGTCAAGCAGGTTTGCATCGGGAGCTGCAACAATTCTTCCTATTTCGATTTGATGAGTGTCGCTAAAATCGTAAAGGGGAAAAAGATCCATCCGGAGGTCAGCCTCACCATTACCCCTGGTTCAAAGCAGGTCTTTGAAATGATCACCCGGGATGGAGCCCTGGCCGACCTGATCAACGCCGGAGCACGCATTCTGGAGTCAGCGTGTGGCCCCTGCATCGGCATGGGGCAGGCCCCTCCCTCTCGTGCTATCTCCGTGCGGACCATGAATCGGAACTTTCAGGGCCGGAGCGGGACACCAGAGGATCAGGTCTATCTGGCAAGTCCCTATGTGGCTGTCGCGAGCGCCTTGAAGGGAGCCATCACCGATCCCAGAAAATTGGGTCCAAAACCACCTCGTATCCCCATGCCTTCGAGATTCTTCATCGACGACAGCCTCATTCTTTCTCCCCCTTCAAGGCCGGAAAAAGTGGTGATCGAGCGGGGGCCCAATATCAAGCCTTTGCCCCTTCGCGGTCCCCTGGAGGATTTCGTGGAGGGATCGGTTATTCTGAAAGTGGGGGACAATATTAGCACCGACGATATTCTTCCTGCCGGGGCCAAGGTCCTTCCTCTCCGATCCAATATTCCTGCTATTTCAGAACACCTCTTCGAAAGGATCGATGCCCGCTTCGTCAAGAGGGCAAAGCAATTGGAAGGCGGGTTTGTGGTCGGGGGTGAAAATTATGGACAGGGTTCGAGCAGGGAGCATGCCGCTCTGGCTCCGATGTACCTCGGGATCAAAGCCATCCTGACAAAATCCTATGCCCGCATCCATCGTTCCAATCTGATCAATTTTGGAATTCTTCCTCTGACCTTTAAAGATCCCGATGAATTTCTAAGGATCCAGCAGGGAGATTATCTTCGGATCATGGGTCTGCGGAAAGGACTGAGGGCTCTCGGTCTCCTCACGATTGAAAACGAGACCCAGAAGAGGTCCTTTGAAGTTTTGCACGGGCTCAACCAAAGAGAAATAGAGATCCTCCTGGCAGGAGGGTTGCTGAACCGTACCGCTTCTTCTGCAAAAGCATCTCATTCTTAAGGCCTCTTTTCTCAAACTCAGCGGATTTTGCGCAAAATAAGGTTCTTTTTGAGGCAAAATACCGAATCGACCCTATTTATTTCCAAATCCATCCCCTATAGTTTTATAATGGATTTTGGGATCGATGTTTTTGCAGCGGCCCTTTCATCCTCCCCTCTCCCCTGCCTTCGTCCCGCAAGGCGGGACTTCGCGCAGGCAGGGGAGAGGGATGGGGTGAGGGGGGCCATGCGGGAGGATTCATAAAAAAGATGGAGCAGACGCAGGAAACGAAGAATATCGGCCTTCGGGGGGTGAAGGTCGCAGATACGCGCATCTCGGATGTCGACGGAGAGAAAGGAAACCTCATTTATCGAGGGTTAAATATCTGTGACCTTGTCGTTCATTCCACCTTTGAAGAAGTCTCCTATCTTCTGCTTCATGACCAGCTCCCTGCAGCAGAGGAGCTGAAAAAGTTTCAGTCGGCGCTGATCTTAGAAAGGGAGATTCCGGAGGTCGTTTATCGATTTATGAAGACGATGCCGGTGACTTCTCATCCCATGGACATTATGCAGGCAGCCGTTCCTATTCTGGCGAGCCACGATCCTCAGCTGCACGATGAGACGAGAGAAGCCAATTTCAAGAAAGCAATCCGGCTCATCGCAAAGCTGCCCGCCGTTGTGGCTGCGTGGGATCGTATTCGAAAGGGGAAAAAGCCAGTTCATCCCAATGCTGAACTGACCCATGCGGGAAATTTCTTATACATGTTGTCCGGATCTCTCCCTAATCAAGCCACGGTGCGGGATTTCGATATCTGTCTGATCCTCCATGCCGAGCATTCTTTCAATGCCTCCACGTTTGCGGGTCGGGAGGTGGCCTCGACCCATGCCCATCTCTACGCTTCCATCGGAGCCGCTCTTGGAGCGCTTTCCGGAGAGCTTCACGGCGGAGCGAATAGCGAGGTCATGAAGATGCTTCTGGAGATTGGAGAGGTGGCTCACGTGGAATCCTGGGTTTCCGAAAGACTTCAAAAGGGAGGCAAGGTGATGGGCATGGGTCATGCGGTTTACCACACCGAGGACCCCCGGGCGACGATCTTCAGAGGGATATGCAGCCGGTTGGCAGATCGTCTGGGAGATCGAAAATGGCTTGATTTGACGAAGGCGGTTGAGGCGGCTACCAAGGAGGAGTTTAGAAAGTTGAAGGGGAGGGATATCTATCCCAATGTCGATTTCTACAGCGCCTCGGTCTATTACATGATGGGAATCCCGATTGACCTCTTCACCCCTGTTTTCGCCATCTCACGCATCTCGGGATGGACAGCCCATGTCATTGAAGAGAAGTTTGCCGAAGCCCAACCCAAGCCCGAGCTCTATCGTCCGGATGCAGATTATGTGGGGACCTATTGCGGTCCCCAGGCGTGTCCGTATATTCCGATTGAAGAGCGGTCGAAATGATCTTTCAGCATGATATCGTCATTGTGGGAGCCGGCCTGGCAGGACTTCGGGCAGCGGTGGAGTGCGTGGGTCAGACCAATGTGGCTGTGGTCAGCAAAGTTCTTCCCACGCGATCTCACTCCGGAGCGGCCCAGGGAGGGATTACCGCCCCTCTCGGCAATGAGGAAGAGGATCATTGGGAATGGTATTTCTACGATACCGTCAAGGGCGGCGACTACTTAGGGGATCAGGATGCCATCGAGATCCTGGTCAAGGATTCGCCGAGGGCCATCTATGAGCTGGAGCACATGGGCGTTCCATTCAGTCGCACTGCCGAGGGAAAAATTGCCCAGCGGAACTTCGGCGGTCATACCCGTGACTATGGGAAGAAACCCGTGAAGAGAGCATGTTATGCCGCAGACCATACCGGGAGGGTGGTTCTCGATACCCTCTTCGACCAATGCCTGCGGCATCAGGCAAAATTCTATCCTGAACACTGCATGCTTTCGCTGGTCATGGATAAAAGAAGGTGCGTGGGGGTGGTGACCTATGATCTGGCCACGGGAGAACTCCATCTTCTTCAGGCCAAGGCTGTTCTGTTGGCCACCGGAGGGTGCGGAAAGGTATACACGACAACCTCCAATGGCAATGCGACCACCGGGGAAGCCTTCAGCTTGGTCTACAACCTGGGAATTCCGCTTGAAGATATGGAATTTGTCCAGTTTCATCCCACAGGGCTTTACCCTTTGGGGATTCTGGTAAGCGAGGCGGCAAGAGGCGAGGGCGGTTTTTTGCGCAACCGATTGGGCGAGCGGTTCATGGAGCGATATGCCCCGACCGTCAAGGATCTGGCGGCGAGAGATGTCGTCTCCAGAGCGATTCTCACGGAGATTCGAGAGGGAAGGGGGATTGGCGGAAAGAGCTATGTCCATCTTGACCTCACTCATCTCGGGGAGGAGAAGATTCAGGAGAAACTCTGGGAGATCGCTTCCTTTGTCAGAATCTACACAGGAATTGATCCGGTCTACGACCCGGTTCCTGTGGTGCCCACCTGCCATTATATGATGGGAGGCATCCCTACGGACATCGATGGAAAGGTTTTGTCCGATGAGAAGGGCTCGATCGTACCGGGACTGTACGCCGCCGGAGAATGCGCGTGCGTATCGGTTCATGGGGCAACCCGACTCGGCTGCAACTCGCTCCTCGATTTGCTCGTCTTCGGCAGGAGAAGCGGGTTGGCGATGAAAGACAGGATCAAAGACATTGAGCATCCGTCTCTCTCGAAGGGCGTTCTGAAATCATCGGGAGAGAAGATTGCTCGGCTATTAAGCCATCCCGGTCGAGAGAAAATCGATCCGCTCAGAAAAGAGATGCGGTCTGTGATGATGGATTACGGGTCGGTCTTTCGAAATGAGGAGGGCTTAAAAAAGGGGATAGAGGAGATCCAAAACCTGAAAGGGCGCTACAAAGAGATTGGAGTGGTGAACCAAGGAAAAGCCTTCAACTATGAATTAATGGAGGCATTCGAGCTGGGCCATCAGCTTGACCTCTCGGAGGTGATCCTTTTCAGCGCCCTCCATCGAAGGGAAAGCCGGGGAGCCCACTATCGGGAGGACTTCCCGTCGAGAGCAGATCGATACTTTCTAAAGCATACACTCGTTTTTCAAACCCCAAAGGGACCTGAAGCGAGATATAAACCTGTGAAGATCACGCGATTTCAACCCGAGGCAAGGGTCTATTAAGGAGATTGCAGATTTGGGATTGCAGATTGCGGATTGAAGACTGGCGAAACCCGACTCCCTCTCCTCCCCTCTCTCCCGGGAGACCGGGTCAGAACTACTATTTTGTCACCCTGAATTCATTTCAGGGTCTCGTCAGTCTTTGATTTTGTTAGATGCTGAAATCGTTAGATCCTGAATTAAATTCAGGACCTGGTTCAGCATGACATATTTCACTTTTCCCTCTTTACGACACAATCGATGGTGGGAGAGGGACAGGGTGAAAGGGAAGAAAGAGATACATGCTCATCAAATTAAAGATTTTTCGCTTTGATGCCGGGAAGGACAAGAAGCCTTACTACCAGACCTATGCGGTCGAGGCCGATCCAATGGATCGACTTCTTGATTGCCTCAACCGAATCCGATGGGAGCAAGACCCAACACTCTCCTACCGATGGTCTTGCGGCCATGGCATCTGCGGATCGGACGGGATGAGAATCAACGGGATCTGCGGCCTTCCCTGTCAAAAGCTGGCCCGGGACTATAAAGAGGAGGTTCTGATCGAGCCTCTTCCGGTATTTCAAGTGATCAAAGACCTGATCGTGGATCTCGATCCCTTCTTTGAGAAATACAATTCGATCAGGCTTTATCTGATCACAAAGACTCCTCCGCCCGACCAGGAAAGAAGTCAGTCGGCGGAGCAACAGAACCTTCTTGAAAAAGCCATCCGCTGTATCCTTTGCGCCTGCTGCACGGCAGCCTGCCCCGTCAATCAGAACCCGGAGACGGCGGGCTATGTCGGTCCTGCTGCTTTGGTCCGCTCTTTTCGGTATCTCTTCGATTCAAGGGATGAGGGTTTGGAGGAAAGGATCGCTCTCCTGGATCACAAGGACGGCGCCTGGGGTTGCCAGACCCTGTGGAAGTGCACAGAGGTCTGTCCCAAAGAGATTCCCGTTACCATGGAGATCGGCCAGATCAAACGGTGCATCTACGAAGCGAAACATCCGAAAGAGTAGAATGGAGAGAGTTGGAAATTTACATTGGCAGTGTATTCTGTCTGACGCTTTCACCTGCTGGGCAAGGGTCATGCCACTTCCCCGAAAAAGTTATATGTATTTAAAACCCACCCACTTTTTAAGATTATTTGTTGGGCATAGGATCTGCCGACATACCAAAATTGTGTCTCTTCTTTGAATCTGTAAAAGCACACGAATATCGGGCTGTCAAACCATCCAATTTTTCACTTACCCAGAAATGATCATTGTGTTTACTGTGACGCAAAACGACATTTCTCTTGGTCTTGCCTAAAATCCAATTTTTAGATTTCCTTTTGAAATCAATTAAGTTAGCTATATGCACGTTTTTGGCACGGAAATTGCGGCAGCCTATGTGAAAAAAAGCTCAAAACTGTGATTACCGATAAAGTCAAACCATGAGTAATCCTGGGACGGAAACCCACAGGTCCTTCTTTTTAGGGCAACACCATTTGAAGTGAGGTAGCTTGGATGGATCTCGAAAAAAAATGTCCATTTTATCGAAGTTGTGAAAACCTTAACGTGAGTCGTG
>Ga0326728_10004470_pt1 | contig 41333 bp, 43 predicted proteins | sample MB3enrmetagenome_FD_207602 | JGI IMG/M metagenome (GOLD analysis project Ga0326728, IMG submission 207602) | Lab enriched peat soil microbial communities from McLean, Ithaca, NY, United States - MB31MN | ecosystem: Environmental > Terrestrial > Soil > Wetlands > Peat | place: USA: New York... | reverse complement strand
ATGTATGCATTAACGGGAAACATTTTCGACTCGAGAAGGCTTCTTTCCAGAACTATGTTCGAGAAGACCTTGCTCAAGTGAGCTATAAGCTCGTTGATCTCTTCAATCTTGATACCTTTGCCTCCGCCTTAACCTCATATTTAGGCTTGATGTAAATAAGATTTGGCATCGGCACCATTCTCAAGCAAATCTAATATCCAACTTCGGCTGATTAGGAGGCTACCGATTGGTGGAAGATTGAGCATGAAAGTTATAGGCAGCGGAAGGATCACACTGAACGTCGCCGCTAAAGGCGAGCTTCGAATGGTTACGTCAATTCAGGACGTGATCAACCTCTGGAAGGAGGGAGCCGACGGGAAAATCGTCATTGTCGAAGATGCGGGAACAACCACTCTTGGACCGATCCTCCCTAAACTTGCAGGGATCGTCTGCAAAGCAGGCGGGGTAGGGTCACACCTGGCGATCGTGTCGCGGGAATTCTCAATACCCGCCCTGATGGGGACAAAAATCGAAACGGATGAGCCTCTGGACAAGCGGAAAGCCATTATTCAACCCAACGGAAGCCAAGAAGGGCTGCTGATACTCTCCGACATTTGAATTACGCGTCAGGTGCATGTAACTTTGCCCTCATTTGTGGTTACTTTTTTATTTCCCAGATGCAGTAATATGTGAGCATAAAGGGTGTGGGTGTGGGCAAAACCAGCGGTTTCCTTCGATTGATCAGGCCGATGAACTGCATAGCCATGAGCTTCGCCATCCTCGTAGGAGCCAGCTTGACGGGTTTCAGCAACATGCATTGGCTGAACCTATTTTTAGGCGCAGTAACAGCCTTCACGTTGACAGGAGCCGCAATGGCCGTTAACGACTACTACGATTTTGACATAGACAAGATAAACGAGCCCCTGCGCCCGATCCCGAACGGCGACGTGCCCAAGAAAGCCGCGTTGCTGGTCACAGGCATCCTGACGGTTGTGGGTCTTGTTTTCGCCTACACCATCAGCCTCTATTGTCTTCTGTTCGCCATAGCGGCTTGGGCAATTATGCTTGCTTATTCAACCTTTGGGAAGCGAAGCGGGTTCTCTGGCAACCTGCTGGTCAGTGCATGCGTCGCCGCGCCTTTCCTGTACGGAAGTTTGGTGGCGGCCAACGTGGTCAGGGTGAACATTCTGCTTTTTGCATCCATGGCTTTCCTTTCAAACACAGGCCGAGAAATCGCCAAAGGTATCGTTGACGTTCAAGGCGACGGCGCCCACAACATCAGAACTCTCGCCGTAAGGTTTGGCGAAAGAAAAGCGGCTTTGGCAGCCGCTGCCTTCTTCATCTTTGCCGTGTGCCTGTCGCCTTTGCCGCTGATTTTCAATTTAGTGTCTTTCTGGTTTGTGCCCTTTGTCCTGGTGACTGACGTTGGGTTGGTATGGTGTTCTGCGTCGCTTATTATGAATCCTTCAAGGAGTAATGCTCGCCAGATAAAGAAAGTCGTTCTCTTCCTATTCATCTTCGGTTTGCTATCGTTCATCTTCGGAATGTTCAGGTGACCAGCACGGATGACTGAGCCTGAGTTACTTTGGAATTTGGGTGTGCTCGGTTCATGCTACCTGTACATAATCGCCATAATCCTGATAACAGGCAAGATTAAAGATCGCATACCCGCAAATTTTTCCCGCAAATTCCTGCACATAATGATAGGCAACTTCATTTTCATCATTCCGTTCTTCACACTCAGAACGCTCCCACTAAACTTCCCCTTCTTCGTGGCTTCACCCTTCATTCTGGTCACCTTCCTGTTTTCCCCCTTATCACCAGTTGACTTAAGCAGCAAATTCAGCGGGTTAGCGGAGGTCACAGGTGGAGGTCACAAGTTCGGGTTGGTCTTGTACGCGATTTCCTACAGCCTACTAGCCTTATTCTTCTCAACCAAGCCGTACATTATTGCAGCAGGTATCTTGCCGATGGCGTACGGTGACGCCGCAGCTTCTTTAGTTGGGCAAAAAATTGGGCGGCATAAATACAACATTTTCGGCACGAAGAGTTTTGAGGGGTCAATGGCGATGTTCGCCATTTGCATTTCTGGTCTAATAGCATGTGCACTATTCTTCTCGTACCTTTCCCCAATCTCAATCCCAAGCTTCGCGCTGGCTTCTTTAGGCGCGGCTACAGTGGCAACGGTTTGCGAAGCGCTTACTCCAAAAGGCTTTGACAATTTGACGGTTCCCTTGTTCAGCGCCATGGTTTTTCTGCTCTTGATAGGAGGCGTGTAGTTGGAGCTAGTAATCATTGACGGTTTAGACGGCTGCGGAAAAAGCACGCAGGCTCAACTCATGATGCAGTCACTGAAAAGCATGCGTAAAACAGCCTGTTTACGTGTGCATCCTGAAACTGACAACTGGTTCGGTCTTAGGGCACGCGTCTACCTGTACTCAAAGGGCAAGAGCGCCCATTTCGCTTCAGCCCTGTTCTACATGGTGGACGTCATTCGCTCCATCCTCCTCTTCTCGTGGAGGCGGGAAGACTTCGTCATATTCGTCAGATACCTCATGGGAACGGCTTACCTGCCATCGCCTCTAGACACTGTTGCCTACAACTTCTTTTCATCGACTGTTCCCAAGTCAAGAAACATGTTCTTCTTGGACGTTAGCCCCGCCGAAGCTGCAGCCCGCATCGCAGAAAACCGGACAGAAACTGAAATGTTTGAAAGCTTGGAGGCTTTGAGAAAAGTTAGGGAGAAAGCGCTTTCACTGACCCGTTTTGACGAGTGGACGATTATCGACTCAAACAAGCCCATGAATGAAGTGGCTTCAGCGTTAAGAAAAAGCATGTTCGGCGAGTAAACAGGCAAAAAATCAGATTGAATGATCATCATCGCGACTGTTTTCATTCGAGTTTTTTCAAACGTGAGCAATCGCGAGTGACCGAGTTCGCAGTTCGCATCCGCGCACGCGTGGCGTTCAGACGCAAGTCGCAAGCGCGCTGGCTTGTCCCGAAATTACTAAAGTTTATGTTTTAGTCGGAGTCTCGTATTTTTTTTGAGAAACGTCCAAGCTTAGGAGGTGAATCCAAGCGGGACAAGATGAGCACGAAACCCTGGAAACACTCTTCCGAAACATAGACTTAAGCTTTGCCAAAACCGCCCTGCTCAGCTGCTTCCATGCAAATGGTCCTGGCAGACCGCCAAGAAACCCAATGGGACTTTTTAGAGCCTTCATCGTCATGCGCATGAAAGGCGTCCGCAGTCTGAGAGAAATGACCAGAATACTCGGCACAGACTCGGCTAATCAGAACGAGCAGAAACATTCGCTGAACCTGCTTGAGAAGACCAAGCTGATTCTAAAGCAGTCTGAAACTAAATTGCGAAGTGTGATAGCTGATAGCCAATACAGCGACGGTAAACTCAGAGAAGTTGCCGAACAAGCCGTGATTCCGTATCGTTCAAACCAGAAACGAGACGCAAAGGGATTGCTTAGAGTGGATCGGAAGTTTAGAACCTACGGGGCATATGACCAGACGAAGGAGTACCACAAAAGACCACATATCGAGGCGGTCTACAGTTTTCTGAAAACCCAGTATAGTCTAACCGTTAATAAGGTTAGAGGCTTGTGCAAGGTAACTTCATACGCGCTCTTCAGCATCCTATGCTTGGTTCTGAACCGAGAGGCAGCAGAAAACACTGGAAGATATGAGAAAGCAGTTTCACCAACCTATTTCAACACGTAATATCGGGAGCGCGAGCTGTTAAAGGATGATAAGCGCGAGCGCTGTTTTTTTGCAGGGATACGAAAAGCACTTCATACGTATATCTTGGGTTCTTTCCTGTCAGCGCATGCCTTATCGACCGCTGCAACCACAGCATTAGACAATGGCGAATCAATGTACTGAAAGCTCAGAGCACCTGTAGGGCAGGCATGTGTACACGCCATGCACCGGATGCAAAGATCTTCATTAATCTCCTTTGAGGCGACCTTTAGGGCACCAGTCGGACACACGTTTAAACAAATCATACACTCGGCGCAGTCAGCGTCCTTCGAGAACGCCACAGTCGTGACACCATTAATCCAGTGTGCCAACTTTGCGTGATAGCCCTCTGGAAAGGACTCCACCATCACTATGGTCGAGAAGTTAGTGCGTGCGCTGGCCAAGAAGTCGAGGAAGCGATCCCCTGTCTGAATCTCCGAGGGGCCGGAGCATAGTTTCTCCTTAATCTGTTCTCCGAACTTAGCGGCAATCTCCAAGTCACTTTGATCAGGTCTACCCAGGCCCCAAGGATGTTCTTTTGAGGCTATACTGTGCTCAGCTACGAAGGATGCAGCCGCCAGAATCTTGAATCCCCTATCCCGCAGAATCTTAGCTAACTCGTCCATGCAAGTTTCAGCGGATCGATTACCGTAGACTACCACCGGCACAGCCCACTTACCCTTGCCTTCAAGTCGGTTGAGTGGCTCCATTATCGGCAAGGGCATTGTCCCATGGTAGACCGGTACCCCCACCAAGATGATGTCCCCCATTACTTTCCCGGTGAAGGCTTCTCTTTGTTTGGGGAGAGTTAGATCAATAGGCAATTCTGAGCGTAGATCAGTATGCTTTTCTATGGTTGATATGATCTTCTTTGTTGTTCCAGTCGCGGAGAAGTATAGACTTTGGATTCTCATTTCAGTATACATAAAACTGCTTCCGAATAAATATAAAGTGAGTTATGCTTATAGTTTTTATGTTAATGCGCGTCCGCATAACAACTACATAAAAGAAAGTATAATCTGTTCCACATCACACCAATAAAGGGACAAACCAGCGCCTGACTATTATTATGGAAGTGTATAATTAGATATTTACTATGGTGATTTGACGAAAATAAGAATTAAGATGTTTTCAGATTATATTTGCCCCTTTTGTTATCTCGGCAAAGCTATTATTGATAAACTTAAGAATCGATTTGATATAGAAATTGAACATGTTGGAATTGAAATTCATCCAGAAACTCCCATCAGCGGAGTCGATTTAAGAAAATGGATTTCTGAAACAGATGAAATGTATGAACATTTGAGGAGCAGAGGTAAAGAGTATGGTCTGAACTTTTGCGATGTTAAGATACTGCCTAATTCAAGAAAATCTCTGATAGTGGGCGAGTATTCAAGAAAAATTGGCAAGAATGAGGAATTTACGAATGAAATATTCAAAGCCTATTTTGAAGACTGCCTTGACATCGGCAAAGAAGAGGTCATTATCGAAGTAGCTAAGAACATTGGTTTGACAAAACATGACGTTGAAAGAGCACTGGAAGACCCTTTGTGCCAAAAGAGATTCACAGATAACTGCCTTGACGCCAGAAAGCACAATGTTACGGGTGTACCCACGTTTATCATAAATGATAAATACACAATTGTAGGTGCACAGCATGAGCAAACGTTTATAGAACTATTTGAAAAGATAGAGACAGAAATCACAAGCTAGAGCGTTTTTCAACAGATGCTTTCGCTGTTTTTAGTGCTGTTTTTAGCGCACTGGCTTGTCTCTTTATTATGCATTGAAGAACGCTGATGAGCAACAATTCGCGACCCTAATGTCGATTTAACTCTTTGAGTAAAACTTTGGCTTCAGGCGTCAGTTTTGGCTTGTTTCTTCGGCTTATGATTAAAAATAAAGACCCTATTATGATTAGTGCTATCCCGAAGAATGTCACACTTATTATGGGAACGAGTCCCAGTTCAAGACCAAAAGTAAAAGCAATTATTGCAATTCCGATAAGAATCATTATCGAGTTACTTCTGGATGCAGTTGCGTGCAAGGCGAACTCTTTCTTGCCTTCATCTGTCACGAGATAAAAGCCCTGTTTTTCCTCTATCATACCTGCATTCATTAAGTAATTCCAATCGTAATGAAAATGGCCGTCCGACTTGTAACCCAAGGCAGAAGAGATACTTGATTTAACTCCTGGTTCAGCCCTAATTCTGCTATTTGGAGCAGAATAGATAAAGTACAGCAGCTTGGTTCTCGGCGACTGAATATCGGCGCTTATTCCACGTGGCTTCGACACTTGTACTCACTGCTCCGGCTAATCATCAACTGGAAGATAAACAAAGCTCTGCAGCTAAATTTTCTTTCCATGATTTCATTATAATTCGCTGGTTTACTTATGACTCTAACTATTAGAGGCGTAGCTCTAAACGTTGGGTCTGTAACTCTAAATGTTAGGGCTATAACCCGCCTGTGACTTGTATGATTTTCAGGAATCAAAAACTTAGGAGGAAAAAACAAAATGGGTACAAGTTTCGAATACAGCAAAACTTTGTGTGGCGAAGGATCAATACTGCTTATACTGAGTTTAGTTCCATACGTAGGCTGGGTTTTGGGCATCATCGGTGTAATCCTGCTCCTCAGGGGGCTTAAGGAGCTTGCAAGTTACTATCAAGACAACGAAATCTACCAGAACTCACTGACAGGCGTCAAATACTACATAGTCGCTTTGGTAGCCGCCGCAGTAGCCATTGCAGCAATACTAATCGGCGTTGGATCCGCAACAGGCTTTAAATTTTCATCACACTTTACGCCAACTGTGGGCTTTGGAATTGGATTAGTCGCTTTCTTAGGCGGGCTTGTAATTGCTTTCATATTCTATGTACTTGCGGCATTGCACTTAAGAAAAACCTTCAATACGCTTGCGCAGAAATCAGGAGAACATTCGTTTGCTACGGCTGCCACTTTACTTTGGTGGGGATCCATACTGACTATAGTGCTTGTTGGCTTAATTCTGATATTCATCGCTTGGATATTTGCAGTAATCGGCTTTTTCTCCATGAGATCTCAGCAACAGCAAGCAAATGCTCCGCAACAATACAGTTACACTCCGCCTTCCAATACGGGATCTATAGCACAGCCATCTCAAACAGCACGATACTGTTCCTACTGCGGCGCGCCAGTAAGACCAGATGCGGCTTATTGCCCTCACTGCGGAAAACAATTAGCATCTTAAAAAATCCCCTCTTTTTATTTTAAGCACTAAGTTTTGATATCAAGAGAACTCTTCCATGGAAACTTTTTTTCTTTAGGTCTTTCAGTTGATTATCAGCTCGAGAATGCGCTTTATAAAAAAACCATTTTGGGTCTCAATTATCCGTAGAACTGGGGTTCCTATCCGTAGGGGTCCATGGGTTCAAACCCCGTCCTTCACACTTTGCTCCTTTTGCCTTATTTTACGGTTTTCCATTCTCGATCAATGATGGCATACAAGAGGGAGTCGCGCCATGATCCTTTCCAGTTCAGATTCTCTCTGAGGTGCCCTTCATACTGCATTCCGATCTTCTGCATTACGTGTGCGGATGCAGTATTTGCGGGGTCGCAAGTGGCAAATATCCTGTGCAGTTTAAGTTTCGCGAAACCGAAGTCAAGGAGAGCTTGTGCCGTTTCAGTTGCGTACCCTTGACCCCAGAACTGGCGATTCAGACAGTAGCCTATCCATCCTTCAAGATTTTCAACGTTTGACTCGTATATACCGCATGCGCCGATGAGTTCATTTTTATCGCGAAGCACGATGGCCAGCGAATAATTTACTCGAGGTTTCTCCTTCTGGTGCGAAATAGATCTCTGGATAAATTTGCTCGTTTCCTCCTTTGTGTTGGGTCCCCAACTCATGAAACGAACAACCTGCGGGTCAGAAGCGTACTTATGCACCTGCATCAAATCAGTTTTCTGGAACTCCCGCAACTCAAGTCTAACTGTTTGAGCAATAAATGGAGCTTTTGTGGGTCTTTCCTTCTTTTTCAATTCAAGATCACATGATGTTCCATGTAGAATGCTAACAGCTTCTTACTTCTCCCTGTTTAAAAAGCCTTTTTAATGAAAATCGCCGCATATTCACGTTGATCTAAAATGATTGTCAGAACGGGAGCTCTTAAGGATACAGTAAATGTGTTTTCTTTTTCTTGTTTTTTGGTGTTTTTTGTATTAATTGCCGTTTTGCGTAAAACCCTTAAAGTGGAAAGCCAAGAACTTGCCGAAAAGCAGAGGATATTCATCAAAGAAAAAAGTGCACTTGTACCTCTGGATGAATCAATCGCTATAGAATCCGCTAAGGTGCAAACAAGAATCAAGAAAGAAATTGATGGATGGGGCTTGGCTGGCTCAATAGTTTACGCAACTGCAATCGTTAAAAAAGCTGAAGTAGTGACAGGAGACGAACACTTCAAAAAACTAAAAAACGTGTTTTTTATAAAATAAAATAACAAATAGTTGGTTCAAATCCAAGCATTCTGCATGTCAGGTCCCTTCCAAAGTTTCGTCATTTTCATTATTTAGCAAAGCCAAAGTTCGCGACTCTGCAGTTCAGTCGGCTTAGGACGTCTATCGCACGCGCTTCTAGCTGCCCAGCGCTTCCATTAAAGTCTCGACGTCTTTGATCCACGTGTTTATTGTTTCGAGGTTCTCCGTCTGCTTATGTGACACTTTCTGCAATCCCTTCAGTTGGTCAAGTTGGTGTTCGTAGTATCTAGCTAATAGGTTCAGGGGCTTTATGAACTGGGCTGTTGACCCGTGTTGATCCAGTTTGCCGCCTAAACTGTTAAGCGTAATGAGCATCTCCTCCACGGTCATATCAGTGTCTTTCTTAAAGTTTTGGAACAACCATTGCTTGACGAGCATGTTGCGGTTCCTCCAACCACTGGATTGCTCAGTGAAGGTTTTGAGCACGGCTTGGTAAAGTTGGGTGACATGTTTTGTGTCAAGTGCGGGCGTTTGAGACGCTACAGTGGCGCTTGTTACCTTTACCTGTGCCTGGGGGTCATACAGTGGCTCAGCAGGAGAGACGGTTAAGCTCACAGAAAGCCTAAGTGGAGCACCCAACGCAATCCACAGTTTGCTTAGCTCATCTAAAGAAAGCGAATCTATTTTCACCGTGAGCCCGACATTGTTCTCCTCATCTGAACTAACAATCGGTCGCGTGGCTAAAAGCATATGAATTATTTTTTCAAGTAATGCGTGATCGTCTTTGTCGTTTCCAGTGGATGGCGTAACAAGATAACGCAGGGCAAAAGTCGTATGATTTGTCCTTTTTCTGGAGTAATCTACGGTTGGCGGCATGTTTTCTGCTGCTTTTTCTTCAGATATGATGTTGTATAGAAAAATCGACAGTTTTCTGTTTCCTTGAGTGTCAGTGGCTTTTGGAGAGCAAAACGAAATCTGCTCTCGGCTTGAAATTATGTTTTTTGCTGCGGGGTCATTTTCTATCCCGTTCCAGATAAGGTTTGCCAGCGCCTTATTGACATCCGATATGAAGGCTTTTTGACTCATGAATACCGCTTAATTATTTTGTCAGGTTCCTAAAAAGAGTTTTTAACCAAAATTCTTTTCAATTGCTCCGATGAAAAGGCACGCTTCGCCATCCAACAATTTTTATTATTCTCAGCATAGAATTCAGGTGCATCGGCGCTGGGATGGCCAATGACGCGCAGCGCGCTTTTTTCCAATTAGTAGCCCACGATAGGTTCGAACTCTCGCCGAGCTTACAAGTATATTTTTACTGGCAAAATATGGCGGGTTCCCATCCTCCGTACTCGGTAAAATCACCAACAGCTCTTTTGAAAGTAAACGATAGTTAAAACATCTGCGGGGAGTAGCATTAAAGTATATAAGTCGAAGGTTGTTTGCAAGGCAATTTTTTCATCGAAAAATCATTTTTCATAAGTAACGGTTAAAAGCTAATGATGCGCACAATATTCAGCAACAAAAAGGCTGATACAAAAATGCAATCCGCTAAAACCGAACAAAAAAGAAAATTTGTATCCGTTGACCCGGGCAAGTGCATTGGCTGCGGGCTCTGCGAGTACGCTTGCACGGTAGAAAAAGGCGAATCTATGTGGAACCCGATGCGGTCCAGAATCCGAGTTGTCCGTATGGCGCCGCTCTTCAATTTTGCGCTGTCATGTCGAGCATGCAAGGACGCCCGATGCGTTAAAGCATGTCCGGAAAACGCCCTTTCACAATCTGAAGACACAGGCTTATTAATCGTAGACGAAAATAAATGTAAAGGCTGCGACTGGTGCGTGCAAGCCTGTGAACATGGAGGAATTACCATTAACTGTGACACTGGAAAAGCCATCGCATGCGACCTCTGTCAAGGCGAACCGAAATGCGTCGAAGCATGCCCAGAAGAAGCACTGGAAGTGGTGGATTCAGACGAAGCTGCAGAAAAACTCTTCAACGACGCACTTGAAAAACTGCCAGGGCAATGCGAACAACTAACAACCACTGTCAAAAACAAAGACTGGAAACCATTGTTAGCGGTTGCAGAGAAGCGGTCTGAAAAAATCACAGAGAAACTTGAAGAGTTAAACAAAAAGACAATGGCTAAAAAACAAATATAACCTTTTTTCCTAAATTATGTTTTCTTCGTAACCCCTCAAAAACATATCAATATCCAATCCAACCTTCTCACCTACATAACCGCCTTCCAAAACAAAAAACGTAGGCTTCCCCAGCGAAGCAACCCTTTTGCCAATGTCAAAGTAATCCTGCTCAATTAAGCCTAAAGACGCTAAATCACCCAGATGCGTATCGAAACCAGCAGAAACCGCAATCACCTCAAACCTGCCCAAATCAATCATTGCCAAGGCTTTGTCAAGCGTCTCCAAATAACGTTTTCCACCACAATCTGCTGGCAAAGCAAAATTAACACTGTTACCTTCAGTGAAAGACCCAGTTCCAGGATAATTGGGCGATTGATGCAGCGAAACGTACAGGATTTTCTCGTCGCCTTGAAAAATCTCCTGCGACCCGTTGCCGTGGTGTCCGTCAATATCCAGAATCAGGGTTCTTTTGTCTAACTCTTTAATGGCTATCGCAATGTTGTTGAGGTAGCAGAATCCACGCGTGTAGACACCCAAAGCAGCGCCATTTCTGCCAACATGGTGTCCTGGTGGACGCATAAGCGAAAAACCATTAGTTCTTGAGGCTAAAAGTGCTCCACCGACCGAAAGTCTCGCAAACTCATAGATTTGGTCATATGCAGGTGTATCTGCATCTTCAACTAAGCCTTTCTTTAGATTCCAAAGGTATTCAGCATCATGAACAGTTAACAAGTCTTCTTCACTTGCAGGCGTTGGCTCCAAAAACTCGTAACCTTTAGCTTTCAAAATTTCAGATGCCCTTTTTACGCGTTGTGGTCCTTCAATGTGCCAAGTGCCGTAGCCTAAACATTTTTCTGAGTAAATCACCTTTGTCTTCATCGTTAACGCCATTAAACAGATAAGAGACGCTTTCGTTTAAAATATAACTTGCCCCAGTTAGCTCCAAAGCAATCGGAGAAAAACTATGATTTCAGAAAATCCATTCGATCAACTTCGCCAAGAATGCCAAACAGTATTGGCAAACGCGTTGAAGAAGGCTTTGCCCGAAATAAAAAAGCCAAGTATAACGCTAAGTAAAACACCAAACATTGAATATGGCCAGTTAGCTTCCTCACTGTGTTTTGAGTTGGCAAAGAAACTAAACCAAAAACCAATAGACCTTGCGGGGCATATAGTCGCTGCAATCGATAAATCCAGCTTTAAACTGATTGAGAAGGTTTCATGTGCAGGTGCAGGATACATAAATTTTCATGTTAACTTCGCCAAGTTTTCAGCTTTAACTTTGGAATCGGTTAAGCAGTTAAAGTTTGATTACGGCTTTGTTAAGACTGCTGAGCCGACTAAAATTATCGTTGAACACACAAGCGTCAACCCGCTTCATCCGATCCATATTGGGCAAGCCAGAAATCCCATGCTAGGCGACGCTTTAGTACGTATTCTAGAGTGCAGGGGAAATAAGGTTTCACGCCATTACTACATTGATGATGTTGGCAGGCAATCATCTGTTGTCGCTTACGGTTACGAAAAGCTTGGCAGACCGAAACCCACAGAGAAACCAGACCTTTTCGTTGGCAAAATCTACACCGTTACCAGCTGCCTTGTTGAAATTAAACGTTTGAAAAAAACACGTGAACTCGCTATTGCTATGCATTCAGCTGACGATTTAGTTAAGGCAAATAGGGAAATTGATGAGTGGATGTCAATTGCCGCTGAACTTAAAGAAAAATATCCAGTGCTCTTTGAAGCGTTGATGGCTAAAATTGGTGAAGACCAAAATCCAGAGGAAGAAATAAACCGGCTGAACCGTGCCTACGAGGATGGGGAACCTAAAGCTAAACAGTTGATCCGCGAAGTCAGCGATCTGTGCCTTGAAGGTTTCAGAGAAACCATGAAACGGGTTGAAGTCACTTATGACTCGTGGGATTGGGAAAGCGACTTCGTGTGGAGCGCCCAAGTTAGTGAGGTTCTACAGAAACTGAAGACTTCACCGTTTGTTTACAGTGAAAAAGGCGTGTTGGAGTTTGATGCTGACAAAGTTGTCTGCGCCTTGAATTTGAAGGATAAGCTGGGTTTGGGCGAGGATAATGAGGTTCCACCGTTAACGCTTGTACGTGCTGACGGCACCACATTGTACACTACTCGTGACATAGCTTATACGCTATGGAAGTTTAAGCATGCACAAAAAGTCATCAACGTTATCGGTATGGAGCAGTCGCTGGCACAGCTTCAGTTAAAACTTGCGCTATACGCGTTAGGCTACAGTGTATACGCTGAGAACTTAGTGCATTTCGCTTACAATTTGATTACTTTGCCCGGTTACAAGATGAGCAGCCGCAGAGGACACTACATCACTTTAGACGAAGTTCTCGACGAAGCGGTCCAACGAGCCTACGAAGAAGTTTCGAAGCGCTCCCCACAGCTCTCCGAGGAAGAAAAACGCAAAATCGCCAGCTTCGTCGGTTTAGGTGCTGTGCGTTACGCGCTTGTGGACGTTGATTCTTCAAAGCCCGTCATATTCACTTGGGAGCGTGTGCTCAACTTCGAAACCAACAGTGCACCATACGTACAATACACTCATGCAAGGGCATGCAGTATTTTGCGCAAAGCAGCAAGAGAACCGGAAAAACCAGCATTTGCGCTTCTCTCGGAAAAGCTTGAGCGCGAGCTCATCTTAAACATTGCAAGCTTCCCAGATACGTTCATCGAAGCCACAGAATACTTAAAGCCGAACTTGATTGCCGATTACACGAATGCGTTAGCAGACAAATTCAACACTTTCTACAACGCACTTCCAGTCATTAAAGCCGAAACGCAGAAGCTCAGCGACGCACGCATCGCATTAACGCAAGCCGTACAAATCGTAATGCATAACGCCTTAACCCTAATCGGTGTTGTAGCACCAGAAAAAATGTAGCTAACCAGAGCACTAAGGGGTCTACTTTTAGCTATTGAAATCACTTAACAAAAAGAGGGCGAGAGGGAGCCAATTTTGTTGATGAATTTCTCTAGCTAAATTGAGGCAGGCGGGGGCCGTTGAATTCTGCATATTCACTGTGGACTAAATTTAGCACAATTAGGCTGTTACCGCATGGTTGGTTGATTTTTGGGATGGCAAATTTCATATACAAGCCCATTAATCTACAACGAGGTGCACATTAATGAGCGATCCATACTTCAAAAAGAAACTTGAACCAATCAAAGTCAAACAAAAAAGCATCTCGCAACTTTTAGCTGAAATGAGCAGAACCGCTTACCAGGGAAGAAAGCTTGGTGAAGCCGTTGATGTTTGGGAAAACATGCTTAAAGAAAAAGATTTGACCATAGCCATGGGCTTTGCGGGTTCCATGAGCACAGCGGGACAATGGACCATTATTAATTGGCTTATAGAAAACCGCTTCATCGACGTGCTGGTTTCCACGGGCGCTAACGTTTCAGAAGACATTGTTGATGCTATGGGTTTGGGTTACTGGCAGGGAAGCCACATGGTTGACGACTCAGCGTTGCTGAAAGCGGACGTTAACAGGTACTACGATGTTTTCGGGAAAGAGACTGATTACCGCAAGATGGAAGAAGTGGTCACCGACTTCGTCATGACCTTAAAAACCGATTACAATTACACATCAGCAGAATTCCTATACCTGCTCGGCAAATACTTAGGCAAGAAAAAGATTCCCGCAATCTCCGCGGTTGCAGCGGCAAACGGCGTTCCAATCTTCAGCCCAGCCATGGTTGACAGCGCCTACGGCGAAACCTTCCTCATGGCAAAAAATCAGGGACACAGCGTCCATATCGATTCGGTCAGGGAATTTGACGAGTTCATCAGCATAGGCACAAAAACCAAGGATGTCGGCGTGGTCTACATAGGCGGCGGCGTCCCCAAAGACCTAACACAACTCATCGCCATATCAGTTTCACCGATGACCCAGGACCAAGGAGTAAAAGGCAGAAAAGGCGGCTTACGCAAAGGCCTACAAGAATACTACTACCCCCACAAGTACGCCATACAAATAACCACAGACTCACAGCAATGGGGCGGCTTATCAGGCTGCACACTGGAGGAAGCCATCAGTTGGGGCAAAATCAACAGCCAAGAAGGAACACGAGCAGTATGCTACTGCGACGCAACAATCGCACTGCCACTAATAGCCCATGCATTGTGCGAGCGCGTTCCAGAAAAACGAAAAGCGCCAGACATGAGCTGGCTATTCAAAGGCGTCCAATAGACGCCCAATTTTAAATTTTTGTCATATCTTTTTAAATCGATGTGTCTTCAATGGCTTGAGTGATTCCTTAACCACTCAGTAACTTCTTCAACACCAGCTTTATCCATGGCTATTCTGAGCGTTATAGAGACTGCATCATCTATGCTACTGTTTATGTCAATACCATTTTCATTCAAGAATATCAGCGCCGCCATGTAGCCTGTTCTCTTGTTAGCTGCTTCAAAAGGGTGACCTTTAATCAGTTCCCGCATTAAGACTGCTGCCTTCTCAAAAAGGTCGGGGTAGAGCTCCCGTCCATACAGGCATTTCTTAGGCAGTTCCAAAGCCAACTCCAAAGCGCTTGGATTTAAAATAAACGAACGTTAAGCTATTTTGTTGTGTGTTGCAAAAATTATGGCTCGGTGCAATTCCTCTATAGTCTGGCGATTAAGATATCTTACAATTCGGCGAGTTTTTCCAGAAGAACTTTGTTTCGCTTGATGCTTTGAGCCATGCGCTTTCGGAACTTTTCGTCCAGAACTACCTCTTCCTCTATGCATCTCTCCGCCTCAACCTTCAACTCTGCCATTTTATCAGTCCCTACGGTCGTTAATAGTACTTTGCATGGATAAAGATTTTGCCCTTTTTCCTTTGTTTAGCTAAAAATGCCCAATCATTATTCGGAAAGGTACCCCCTACAATAACCTACGGAAGAACTCGGCGGTATGCCGCTGCGACGCGACGATCGCATTGCCACTCATAGCCCACGCACTCTGCGAATGCATGCCGGAAAAACGGAAAGGACCAAACATGTTCTGGCTCCTAAAAGGCGTAACTTAAAATCTCTAACTTTTTATTTTCTTTTTGCCAAGTTTATCAGAAGCGCGTTGGTCATTTTTGGCATGATTACTGTGGCGTCGCCTTCTATCATTATGCGTTTCTACGATAGCATCAGTGGCCGCGATCTCGGTCTTCCCTGATAATCTCTGTTGAGGACTCAGTAGTTCCTGTCTTTTTGCCCAGTTTAGTCCTAAATGTGTCAGTTTCTTTCAAGATTCGCTTTAGCTTGCTAGTGTTAATCTTTCCTTTCATTTTCGTTTTCCAGTTTAAGTTTAATTACTTTTGTTAGGCGTTTTTCTTTTTGCTTTTTGTTTTTTCTTTAATTTTTTATTTTCAGCTTCAATTTGGTCGATGGTTAGTGTTTCGGTAGCTTTCTTTAATTCAACTACCGAATCTCCGTAGCATTCTCTGATTTCACTTATAAATTCTATCGCTCTCTTAGCCCCCAGTTCCTTGACCAACGCTTCAAATGGAACTTCAACAGTAGCAACTTCAGAAGCCATTTTTCATTCCCATCTTCTTTTTATCGCTTAGTCTGTCCAAGAGTGCGCTGGTCATTATTGGCATTATTACTGTTGCGTCTCCTTCTATCATTATGCGTTTTGCTTTTTCGTTGATTTTTCCCCATGAAACCGCTTCCCGCGGCCTCGCGCCGCTGAGGCTTCCGTCCCACTCGTCCGCCGTGGTAATGTAAACAACGTAATCTAAGCCGTCTTTGAATTGGTTCCACCAAATCGTATGATGCTTGCTGATGCCTCCGCCGACGATGAGGGCACCGCTTTTCTTGGCGTCGAAAACGATGTTGTTGAGGTCGCCTTCGTCTTTAAGCAGGTTAATTCTAAAGTCGCGGTGGTCTTGGCTGAAGAACCAGAGTTGGTAGCCTACTGAGCCGTCAGTTATGCCTGGCACGAAAACTGGAATGTTGTTTTTGGCTGCCCAATAAAGAATCGAGCTCTCGTTGCAGCAGCGTAACCCTATTTCGCGGCATAGTTCGCTGGTTGAAAGCTCGCGTTTGCCTTCCTTGTATAAGTCTTGAAGCATGGCTTGGATTTTCTGCTCTATTATTATGCCGTAGCTGTCGTTTGGCACAAGCACGTTTCCAAGGCGGTTTACTCCTTCTTGGTGCAGTTTAGAATCGTTCATTATGAAGCTGCCTTTGTAGTAGTCTTTCCAGCAGCGTGCCACGTCATGGTCAAGCGTTCCACAAGTCGTAATTAAAACGTCAACGAGTTTGCGTTTAACCAGCTCTTTAATTACTCCTCGCGTGCCGGTAGCCACTATGTCGGCCGTAAAAGAGAGGAACTTTACACAGCCCTTCGAATTAATCATGGCTTCCATTATGCTGACGCCTACAGCAAGCTTGCCCGCGGTGAAACCCCACGCCTTATCCATCTGGTTAACAAGCTCATCCACAGACATTTCTTCGCTAAATTGGTAATCTTTCACTGCTTCTTTATGTTTCTTATGTGCTTCTTTAGGCATGACGCTGATCTCCTGTGCACTGGATAAATGAACGTTATAATAAATAGGTGTCGAAAACCGACTCTGAGGCTATTCTGACAGGTAAGTGATGATTCTTTGGTAAATGTCGTGGTCCATTGAGTCTTCGTAGCCCGCGTAGATGCTCGGGTTATCGTTAACTTCGACAACAACGTAGTTGCCGTCTACTTCTTTGATGTCAACGCCATAGAGCCCTTTCCCAACCACACTGCAAGCCTTCAATGCCACTTCCCTAAGTCTAACTGGGATTTCTTGTCTCTTGATGCTTACAGTTCTGCCCCAAATAACGGTTGGTTTGCCTCGGAGTTTGGCGCCATGCTTCCATTTACCCTTAGGAATCATGTACTTACACACGTAGAGCACATCGTTGTTCAGTACGCCGACTCTCCAGTCGAAAGCTGTTGGCGTAAACTTTTGAATCGCTAAAACGTCAGATTTCTTAAAGAACCGTTTAGCAACATCTCTAAAGCTTGTTTCGCAAGCAGCCTTCTCCACGTAACGCGAGAAACTTGTGTAAGGCGCTTTTATGACAACCGGTTTTCCGAGTGCGTCGAATGTGTCGCTGATTTTTTTATGGTGCAGTTCATCTTTGTTTAGGAACATGGTGGGAATATACGGCACATTGTACTTCTCGAATAATGCGTACTGATGGATTTTGTTACCGCAAATAGTTATTGATTCAGGATCATCAATAACTTTCAAGCCCAGTTCCCATGCTGTTTTAGACACAACGTACGCCGTATTCAAGGGGTCGGTTGTTGCCCTAATGAAAACCGCATCATATTTTGCAACGTCTGAAATGTCTTCACGGAACAGAAAATGGAATTCTCGCCCTTGTTTTTCTGCGGCTAACTTGAAGTTTTGAAGCGCGTCTTCCTCTCTGGGATCAGAGAAATTATATTTCTCAACAAAGCAGGCGATTTTAGACACCGAAGGCTTCACCCTGCTCAGAAATGAGCGAGACCTCTTTTGAAATTATTAGCAAATCTTGTTCGGAAAGCTCCTCTCTATTTACGGGTTGCAGTCCACAAAGATAAGCTTTGTCAACTGTTTTTTGTATGTGGAGTTTGCAAAGTGGGATTTTGAAGGTTTTGTAAACTTTTTCTGCGATCTTTTGCAATTGAGGGTCTGAGTTGGTTGTTTTGCCGAAGAAGGATTTGACGGCGAAGAGTTCACCTTTTAGGGGTTGGGCACAAACGGCGAATTTGTAGTTCATGCCTAGGCTTTTCACGGCGCGGTAGAGCGCACTTTTGTTGTGGGCGACTTTGTAGCCGTCGTAAATGAAAGGATTCACTGCAAAGAGAATGACTGGGAAGCCGAGTTCGTTGGTTATTTTTTTAACAGAATCTGTGACGAGGAAGGGCAAGGTGGGTACCCCAGCTTTAGCTGCTCTGAGAAGGAGAATCGGGGTTCTGCTTGAGTCAATAATGTTTTCGCACGATGGAATAACACGGTTGCCGAGAATTTCAGCGTGCATAGAAACATAATAGCCTGTTTTGAGGTATCGATATTCGTTGTTGATGTTGAGGGTGGCTTCTTTGATTGTGGAATCTAGAAACGTCGCAGGCTTCATTATTTGCAAATTAGTGGTTAGGTCGATATTTGAGACGACCAACACGGTCATAAGACACCAGGTTAATCAAAAGGCGTTATTACTGCAGTTATATTTAAGATTAACTATCAATATATTCGGATCCAAAATTGACGCTAAAGAAAAAGAGGCATAGTCTACGTATAAACCGCTTGAAGTGCTTGGGCCAGAACATGAATTTTCGCTCGTAAACCAAGAACTAAAAGTCCTGCCAATTACTGACAAAATAATAAAGGATTACTGTGGAAAAATCATCAACTTCGTGGAGTTGCCCACCTTCACCTTTGGAAAAGAGATACAACTTCACGTAATGGAAATAAAAGCGAGCTCTCCTTTCAAGTCGCCTGTCAAATTTGAAGAGACAATGCAAAACGCGGTCTCAACCCTAAACCAAATCGTACATAAACATGGAGCCCTGCTTCTTGGAACAGGCATGCATCCTCTGCTTAAGCTAGAAGATACCGCCATCTGGTCCCACTATCACAGAAAAATCTATCAGGAATACGGCAAAATCTTCAAGCTAAACCAGCATGGGTGGCTAAACATACAAAGTTTCCACTTAAACCTCCCATACCGAAAAGAAGCCGACGGCATCCAAATGCATAATTTGCTAGCTAACTTGTGCGCTTATCTTCCAGCAATCGCTGCTTCTTCGCCAATCTATGAAGGCAAAGCCGGTCCCGATGTCGACAACCGACTGCATTTCTACAAGATAAACCAGAAAGAAATCCCATCCGTAACGGGTGAAATCATCCCTGAATATGCTGACTCGTTTAGTCAGTACAAACATGAGGTTATTGGGAGGTATTCCGAGGCTTTATCTAAAGCTGGCGCAGGCAAAATCTTGCTGTCAAGAGAATGGGTTAATTCAAGAGGCGTAATTTTCCGCTTTGACCGCTCAGCCCTTGAAATCCGAGTGATGGATGAGCAGGAATGCATTAAATCCGATGTGGCTTTAAGCTGTTTCATACGTGCCACCCTCAGAGGCTTAATTGCCTTAAAGGCTGAGCTTTTACCGCATGACCTGTTAGTCAAAGACTTCAACGCGGTAGTTAAGGAAGGGTTAAACGCTCAAGTCTTAAGCCCTGATGGTAAAACAGCAAGGCAGGTGTGTCAACACTACTTTGATTTGGCGCTTGACTACGCTGATGAGGATGAGAAAAAATACTTATGGCTTATTAAAAAGCGCCTTGAAGAAGGCAATCTGTCTGAACTCATTCGAGATAGGGTATTGAGGCGCGCAGGAAAAACTGATTTCCGCGAAGCAATCATAAACGTTTATTCAACGCTTATTAAGTGCCTCTCCGATAATGAACCATACTTTTAAAAAAATGGTGCCTCTCAATGCCTGAAGATGACAATGGACTAACCTTTTCGCTTGATGTTTGTAGACGATGCAAAATAGGCTGCTGCCAAGACGCAAAACCACCACTAACCGAAGAGCGAAAAAAAATCATAAAGGAATACTTAGAAAAACAGAATATTAAAATTGAAAAACCATTCGTTAAAAAAGGCTACTCTTATCCGGCAGTTGATGAACTTGTTTTCTGCGGGTTTTTCAACAAACTAACTGGAAAATGCTCGGTACACCCAGTTAAGCCTGAAACATGCAGGGCAGGTCCAGTCACATTTGACATTAACTTTTCAACTGAAAAAGTTGAATGGTTCCTTAAAAACCCAGAAATCTGCGCTTTTGCAGGATTATTGTATAGCAACAAGGCTGGTTTTAAGGAGCATTTTGAAGTGGCTAAAAAAGAATTAATTCGACTCATCAGTCAGTTAGACGCTGACGAGTTGCGCGCGATTGTGAAAATTGAGGAGCCGCAGACATTCAAAATCGGCGAAGACGACTTGCCCTTAGAAGTTATTAGAAAGCTTGGCTTGAAATAGTCTGAGCACCACTTTCACGCTACTGAAAACTATCTTGGCGAGTTTATGATCTTTCTTCAGCTTGCTCGTTCTAAAACCATAGCCATTCCTTGTCCCCCACCGATGCATAAGGCTGCTAGTCCATACTTTGCTTTGCGTCTTTTCATCGAATGAATTAATGTGACGACAATTCTTGCTCCGGTGCATCCTATCGGGTGGCCTAGCGATATGCCGCTGCCATAAATGTTGGTGATGTCTAGACTCAATCCGAGTTCTCTCATACAGGCTATAGCTTGAGATGCGAAAGCCTCGTTCAGCTCTATAACGTCTAAGTCATCTAAAGATATGCCAGCAATCTTCAACGCTTTCTTAACGGCAGGTATAGGGCCAAGACCCATGTACGCGGGATCAACCGCGCCAGACGCAAATCCCAAAATTCGTGCTATTGGTTTAAGGTCATATTCGGCGCATTTTTCCTCTTTCATAAGGAGCACTGCTGAGGCTGCATCGTTTATGCCTGAGGAATTGCCTGCGGTTACTGTACCGTTTGTCTTAAATGCTGGTGGAAGTTTGGACATTTTTTCTAAACTAGTTTCCATCGGTCTTTCGTCAGTATCAAAAATTGTTGTTTCTTTATTCTTTTGGATGATTGGGATTGGAACAGTTTCTTCTTTAAATATTCCTTCCTTGATGGCGCTGCGGGCACGCTTGTGGCTCAAAAAACCAAGTTCATCCTGTTCTCGCCTAGTTACGCAATATTTTTCCGCGATGTTCTCTGCGGTTATGCCCATGTGGTATCCATAGAACGTCTCGAACAGTCCGTCTAAAACCATGAGGTCCTGTACTTCTCCTTGTCCGCTTATGTCCATTTTGTATCCCCATCTGGCTCTTGACAGGGCATATGGTGCATTACTCATGCTCTCCATGCCTCCCGCGATAATGACGTTGGCTGAACCGGTCATTATGGCTTGGGCACCAAGACTTATCGCCTTCAAACCAGAAGCACATACTTTGTTTACGGTAAAGGCATTGGTCTCTTTGGGGATTCCTCCGTAGATAGTTGCCTGTCTAGCTACGTTTTGTCCTTGTCCTGCCTGTAAAACATTGCCCATGATCACTTCGTCGATTTGGATTTCTGTCGCTGAATCATCCCATGTGTAAAACTTTTTCTCAAGCTCAGTTATTCCTCCAACCAGCACCTTAGGCCTGAACATTACATTCTCCACTGGAGGAATTGGGCGTAAGTTATTTCTTTTTAAGACCTCGTTGACAACCTTGCTTCCGAGTTGAACTACACGTATATCTCGAAGAGCTCCTCCAAAGTTACCAATTGGCGTTCTAACTCCGCTAGTAATAACAACTTCATTCATTTTCAACGAGCAAACCCCGTTAAACCTGTTGTAAAGAATCTAAAGATAATTTAAGTCTTTCACTAAAAAAGATTTTTCACTTAACGTTCGAAGACTTCAAGGCATCTAAAATATCCTGAAGCATTGCTAATGTAAGAGGGCATCGTTCTTTAGAGGTGAAAAAGGTAAAAAGCCTTGTTTTCCGCAATCGCTGCGGTTAGGCGTAACAATTGGCTTATGACCCAAAGTCTAAGAAGCCAGTATCCTTCAATTTCAATGCTAAAGTAAAGTTGCCTATGAATTGGATTTTCCCTGCGAAAAAAGCTTGTGTAGCGCTTAACTTTCCGCTTATCAAGTCCATAAAATCGCTGTCCGCAATTTTCACTGTTAACGTGGGTGAAGGGTGGATTCCTTCGGTTACCTGTAATGTTTGATTTTTTATAGTGGCTATCCAGTCGCCTCCGTTTGGACCGGTTAAATTTAATTGAACTATAGCGTCGATGCTCACCGCTTTTTCAGGCTTGAAAATGGCTGGCAGCGTTTTTTCGAGAAACTCCTTAGGCGTTTTAGTTTCCATCACTTTCAACTCACAATTATTGAATATTTTTAATAGTTATCTGAATAGATCTTTTTCTTTCGGTCTTGTAAGCAGGGTCGCTGATGCATCTTCAGTCGTTTGGTAATTGTACCCTCGGATAATTGCGGCTGGTATCCCTTCATTCGCTTGGCCAATCACGAGTTCTGCTGCAGAGGACAATTCGTCGGCGATGGCGGTTTGTTTTATTTTTAGAACGTAACCAAAGAGGTCTTTTTCGCCTCGTCTGTCTCTAATAGGCTTTATTCCTGCGACGCCAACTGCCACGTTTATTTCCCCCATGCGCAGGGGTCTTCCATGCGTATCAGAAACGATTACTGCAACGTTGGCTCCTGTTAACCGTTTTATTTCTTGTCTTATGTTTTGTGCAGAGGCGTTTGGGTTTTTGGGCAGTGGCACAACGTTTCTGTCGCCTGAAACGTTAGACCTGTCTACTCCGGCATTGGCACAAATTACTCCACTTTTGGTTTCTGTTATTATGCTGTTCTGGCCAATCCGCACTATGTCTTTGGTTTCTCTGAGAATAACCTCAACTAGAGCAGGTTCTTTGTTTGTTTGTTGCGCTATTTCCTTTGCCTTTTCCGAAGGTGTGATTTCGTTAAGGTTGATTATGTTTCCTTCCGCTTTTGAAACGGCTACGTGGGTGACAACGATAACGTCTTTATCTTGGATGGGTGTCTTCTGATTTTTTGCAGCATTAACTATCAGTTCAGCTATATTGTTCCCTTTCTGTATTAACGGTAAACCTTCAACTGCAATTACTTTTACCGGTTCCATGCTTATGTCCTCGATGAATAATTGAATAATAGGTGGCTACATACGCACATTCACTTTAAAGCTTATCTGCATTTAAAGTCAAAAGCGGGTGCAAACCAGCTTTTTGAAAATACATTACGGCATGCTTTAAAAAAAAATTAGTAAGAAAACAGATGAAAAGAAAGTTAAGGAGGCATTTTTGCATTGATTAGCTGTCTTAGCTCCTGAACTTTTGGAGCTTTCCTAGCATCTCTTTGTCGCCTTCGGCGTCTCCAGCACAGGTTGCAATTATGCCGTCTACGAGGCCATTGAGCTTAGCTGCTTTTTCTTCAACCGTATCCATGGTTGCGGCGGTTGGCCACCCGATCATTTTAACTGTTTCTACGTTTTTGGCTGTTCCAACTAGGAAGTATGCGTAGACTGGCTTGTTCAGTTTCTTGCATTCTGCTGCTACTTGCTCTAGAGTTGGGAAGGATTTGTCTTCAAGCCTCATGAAGTAGATAAAGTCCCATGGCTCTCTCACACGGGCAAGGGTTTCGTCTATAGATCGTCGTGCTGTCAGTAAACAGCCTAGCTTTATGTTCTTAGTTTTCACCGTGTTACGTATGAAGTCTCGGGCTTCCTCAGAGGACGCCAACATTGTTATGGGCTCTCCGTACTTGGGTTTGTCGCCCATGGTTATTGCCAAACCGTCGAGACCTATAACGTCTGCAGCCAATGCTAAACCTCCTACTTCGACTGGTCCTTTGTAGTGCAGTATAAATATTGGTACGATTATTTTTTCAGGGTATTTAGTTTTGAGGACGCAACTTACAACTGTACCGCTGGGTGCTGGAAAGCCAGCTGCGCTGTCAGTAACATTCCATCCATCAACTAGATCTTTGATTTCGTCTGCAAGCTTCAAAAATTTGCGTGTAGGGACGAACTCGTTTAGTATTTTCATGGAGATTTCATCTCGGGTTAAAGGGAAGATAGCTTTAGGTTAAAAAATCTTTTGCATACGAAATTGCGCTTTAAAAGTTAAAGTTTTTTTCCCGTTAACGTCTGTTGTTAGATGCAACTTCGCAATTTTTTGCCATTACTCTAAAAATGTTTACGTTGACGCTCAGGGTCCAAAAAATGATAGAAATACGCTCTTTAGTCGCGTACCTAAACATTTTTAGGCTACTTAACTCTGACATTTTCCGAGCTAGGCTGTAGCTTTTGCTATGGCTTTTCTGGTGCCTAATCGTGGTTGTCTTTGCAATCGTACCAGTGAAGAGGCTTGGAGTTTCCAAGAGAAGGCTCTCAAAGTTTCTTAGTCCACAAGAACGTAAATTATTGACTATAGCTATGCTTGAAGACGTCTTGAAGGCGTTAAAATCGTCAATTGTTCATGAAATTGTGGTGGTAAGCAGTGACCCCAACGTTCGCATGATTGCTGACAAGTTTGGGGTTTCCCTTTTTTCGCCCAGTCATAATGGTTTGAATCCAGCTGTTGAAGAAGCTACTGCTTGGTGCATGCGTAACCAAGCTGATTCCGTGCTTGTTGTTCCAGCTGACATTCCGCTTCTATCTTCTATGGATGTGAACAAAATAGTCGAATTAGGCAACTGCAACGGGTCAATTGTGGTCTTATCTCCTTCGAACAACGGCGGAACAAACGCTATTTTCCAAAAACCCCCCGATCTACTTTTTGCTCATTTTGGATATAGGAGCTTTGCAAGATATTTCAGGCAGGCTCGAAGCAAAGGAATTTCCATCAGGTTTCATTATTCAACTTCAATTGCTCTGGATGTTGATTGCGAAGAAGATTTACTGAAACTGTTTGAAAGTCCAATCGCTAACAATTCGAAGCGTTTTTTGGAAGAAGCAGGCTTTGCAAGCAAGGAACCGAAGAAAACATAGTTCTCTTGACATGTAAAACTCCCTTGAAAGGGGCGTAAACTTGATTTTTTTATGAAGAATTGTTGGAAACAGCGATAAAAGCCTTATTTAGTGGAAACTGGCTATTTCTAGTTTTTAGCTAGAAACGAGGAATGGATATATGTCAATCGAGCAAATTGACAAAATCATAGACAAATATGTGAATGAAAAAGGCGTTTTAATCCAGCTTCTTTTGGATATTCAGGGCCAGTTAAACTGGATACCTAAAGAAGCAATTATGAGGATACACGAGAGGCTGAAAATACCTGTCAGTGAAATTTATCGGGTCGCGAGCTTCTACACGGCGCTAAGCCTCAAACCCCGAGGACGCCATCTTGTTCGTGTGTGCGCTGGAACCGCTTGCTATGTGCGTGGGGGCCCCAGAGTTCTAGATTCGGTGGAACGCACCTTAATGATTAAACCTGGCGAAACTACCAACGATAAAATTTTCTCTCTGGCAACCGTCAATTGCTTGGGTTGCTGTGCCCTTGGACCAGTTGTAGAGATTGACGGTCAGTATCACGGTAAACTTTCTCCCTCAAACATCGGGCAACTTCTTTCCAAGTATGCCCAATCGGAGACGAAAGAATGCGTTTAAACTCTCCTGCTGATTTGGAAGAACTTAGAAAAAAGATAATCGCAAAGGTAGATCCCCAGAAACCAGCGGTAACCCTATGCATAAGCACGGGCTGCGAAGCTCTTGGAGCTAAAGACGTTCTGAAAGCCTTCAAAGAAGAATTCAAGAAGCAGGGCTTAGAGGGTAAGATTGACATTAAAGAAACCGGTTGCTTGGGTTTCTGCGAAAGAGGCCCGCGAGTTGTTGTATACCCCGAGGATATTGCCTACTTTAAGGTGCAAGCTTCAGATGTACCCGAAATAGTTTCAAAGACTCTTCTAAATAAAGAAATAGTTGAACGATTACTCTACGTTGATCCTAACACTGGAGAAAAAGCGAAACGCCTCATTGATGTGCCCTTCTACAAGTATCAATACCGCCTTCTCATGGACAATAATGCGAAAATAGATCCGAAAAAGATTGAAGATTACATAGCGCTGGATGGCTATAAAGCACTATCTAAAACACTGTTCCAGTTAACCCCTGACCAAGTGATGGAAGAAGTGAAAAAATCTCAACTCCGAGGGCGCGGAGGAGGAGGCTTCCCAACTTTTCAAAAATGGGATTCCACACGTAAAACAGATGAAACCCCCAAATACGTCATCGTCAACTGTGACGAAGGCGACCCTGGTGCCTTCATGAACCGCGCTTTAATGGAAGGAAACCCTCACAGTATACTTGAAGGCCTCATAATCGCCGCTTACGCTATCGGTTCACATGAAGGCTTCATCTACGTGCGCCAAGAATACCCGCTTGCAGTTGAGAACATGCAGATGGCTATCGACCAAGCTACAGCTTACGGCTTGCTGGGGAATAATATTCTTGGGTCAGGATTCGATTTCAAAGTTAAAATTCACAAAGGTGCGGGCGCCTTTGTTTCTGGCGAGTCCAGTGCCCTCATGACAGCTATTGAGGGAAGAGTCGGTGAGCCAAGACCCAAGTATGTTCATACCTCGGAGAAAGGACTTTGGGATAAGCCAACTGTCCTGAACAATGTTGAGACCTACGCTAATATTCCGCTCATTATAAACAAAGGCGCTGAATGGTTTACTAAAATTGGTACAGCAGGCAGCAAAGGCACTAAGATATTCGCTTTGGCGGGCAAAGTAAACAACACCGGACTTGTTGAAATCGCCATGGGCATGACGCTAAGAGATATGATCTTTAAGATCGGCGGCGGCATCCGAAATGGCAAAAAGTTCAAAGCAGTTCAAGCTGGAGGACCTTCAGGCGGCATGATTCCTGAGCAGTACCTTGACACACCGGTGGATTTTGATGAGCTCAAAAAATTAGGCGCTATAATGGGTTCTGGCGGCTTAATCGTCATGGATGAGGATACCTGCATGGTGGATATGGCACGGTACTTCGTTAACTTCCTGTGCGACGAGTCATGCGGCAAATGTGTGCCCTGCAGAGAAGGATTGAAGCAGGCAAGAAAGATACTGACAGATATTGTTTCAGGCAAAGGTAAAGAAGGCGACATCGAAAAGCTCCGACAAATCGCTGAGACTTCAAACGCATCTGCGCTCTGTGCATTAGGACAAACTGCGGCGAACCCGATGCTTACGACTCTGCGATACTTCCCTGACGAATATGAAGCACATATCAAGGAAAAGCGTTGCCCAGCGCTGTCATGCAAACCACTCATAAACTTCTACATCGATCCAGCTAAATGCAACGCATGCACCTTGTGTGCGAGAAACTGCCCCGTGCAAGCCATCGACGGTGCGGTCGGCAAAATTCACATAATCGACCAGTCAAAGTGCACGAAATGCGGAACCTGCTTTGATACATGCAGGTTCAAGGCTGTCACGAAGATCTCTGGAGAACCTGTTCCACCACCAATCCCTGAGGAACAAAGGCTGAAAAAACCAGTTAAAAAGGCGACGTAAAATGGAGGTAAAAAAGATGGAATCGAACTTGAAAGAAATCACGTTGAAGATTGACGATCAAGAAGTAAAAGCCAAAGAAGGCGCAACCATCCTCGACGTCGCCAAGGGCTTGGGCATAAAAATACCCACGCTCTGCTACCTCAAAGCGCTCTCCACGTTCGGCTCCTGCCGCGTGTGCTCAGTGGAAATTGTGGACAAGCGCGGAAGAAGTCGACTCGTTACCTCCTGCAACTATCCTGTCGAGGAAGGGCTCGTCGTTTACACTAAATCGGAAAAGACTATCAAGAACCGCAAGACACTGCTTGAACTACTGCTAGCTCGCTGTCCAAAAGTTCCGAAGATTCAGGAAATGGCGCTCGAATACGGCATTCAGAAATCAAGTTTTTGGACTGAAGACGAAGATGAAGACTGCATTCTCTGCGGGCTTTGCACCCGGGTTTGTGACGAACTTGTCGGTGTTCACGCCATAAACTTTGCCAGACGTGGTGTAGAGCGAGAAGTTACAACGCCGTACCATGAGCTTTCCAACGATTGCATCGGCTGCGGCGCCTGCGCCACGGTTTGCCCAACAAAATCGAAGAAGACGCGGATAAACACGTATCCAGTCTTGGAGGAAGATGCGAAGCAGATTAACGAGCAGTTCCTGACGGGAACTTTCGACGAAAACATCGGTGTCTACAAAGACATCTTCGCTGGGAAAAGCACCTACGATGGACAGGACGGTGGAATGGCGACTGCATTGCTCGTTTCGGGCATGCAGAAGGGTATGTTTGACTCAGCCATAGTCGTTCTGCGGACAAACGGATATCAAGCTGAAGCGGTTGTGGCGGAAAACGTCGAAGACATAATCAAAGCCAAAGGCACAAAATACCTCCGAGTGAAGATGCTGTATTTGGTGGATGATTTGATAGCGAAGGGTAAACGGAAAATCGCCGTCGTCGGCACTCCATGCGAAGTTCGTGCTATAAGAAAGATTCAGCAGGCTCGGCTTGATGCGTACCCTGACCTGAAAATTACGGTTATCGGCTTGTTCTGCTTCGAAGCGTTCGATTACGAGAAACTGAAGGAAGCCACAAAGCGATTAATGAACGTTGACTTGGACGCTGTGGATAAGACGCAGATACACAAAGGCAAATTCATAGCCACCATCAAAGGAACCGATTACTCTGTTGCTGTCAGAGACCTTGGCGCTGCTCAAGAGCACGGCTGCGACTTCTGCGACGACTTCCCAAACAAATTTGCTGACGTATCTGTTGGTTCAGTGGGAAGCCCAGATGGATTCTCTACGGTTATCGTGCGGTCAGATGTCGGAACTAAGCTCTTGGAGAACCTTCAGGTAGCCAAGGGGGAAGTCAACAAAGAGGAAGTCACGAAGTTGGCAGTACTGAAAAAGAACCGTGCGAGGAAAAGCTTTGCAAAGATTGTACAGCCTGAAGTACAAGTGCAGGTTCCTGCAACCGTTCCACCAGCAAAAAGTGGCTGTTAAGCCCTTCTTTTCCTTTACCGATTTTACTTAGTAAAATTTTTTATACGGAAGGCTGAAAAGATGCTTGTCTATAAAAGCGGGGTATTTGATGGTTAACACTACCTATATTTCTGGAAACGTAAGCTTGATAGATAAAATTAAGCCACTATGGGAAGAGTTGAACCAGCAACATCTCAGCTTGTCGCCCTATTTCAAAGACTACTACCTAACTTTGACGTTTCAAGATAGGAAAAAAGCTATTTTGCAGAGATCTTTGGGCGGAGACGTCAGAGTTGATCTTGCTTTGGATTCTTCAGGTAAGCTCATCGGGTACTGCGTAACCAGCATTGATAACCTGGCCACGGGTGAGATTGATTCCATTTTTGTCAATCCACAATATAGGAAGCAGGGCATCGGCAGAGCGTTAATGGAAAAAGCACTGGAGTGGTTAAACAGTAAAGGGGTGAAAAAGAAGATTGTTTCAGTCGCTGTTGGCAACGAGCAGGTTTACAGGTTTTATTCACGGTTCGGCTTTCTCCCCAGAAGAACTTTGCTTGAACAAAAGCAGTAGAGCGTGTCCTTGGTTAAGTGTTTTCGTTTTCTCAAATTTGCAAGGAAACGTAAATTAACCTTGGAACGGGAATTGTTTTAGTGTGGGATTATGAAAGTTGCTGTTTCTGGTAAAGGCGGTGTCGGTAAAACCTTGATTGCAGGCGGTCTATCCTGCGGTTTTGTTGAGCGTGGATTGAAAACTATAGCGATTGATGCAGATTCCTCTCCAAATCTCGGTTTGACTTTAGGCTTATCCGCTGAGGAAAGTCGCAAAATCGTTCCTATTTCAGAGAACAAAGCGCTTGTTGAGTCTAAAACAAGCACGGGTTACTCGGGCGTGTACCGCCTGCAATTCACTGTTGACGACATAGTTCGCGATTACTCGGTTAGCACTCCGCTTGGCCCAAATTTGATTGTTATGGGTACAGTGCATTCGATGGATGCAGGATGCATGTGTGCGCCGAACGCTGTCATACGTGCTTTGCTTAGGCACTTAGTTGTGGAACGTGACGAGGCGGTTGTTTTAGATTTGGAGGCTGGCGTTGAGCATATTGGCAGAGGCACCGCCCGACAAGTTGATGCATTACTTATCGTTGCCGATTCAAACTTGAAATCGCTGGAAATTGCTAAGCACATACATGATATGGCTAAAGCCGCTGGGATGCAGCAGCTCTATCTTGTAGGAAACAGGGTCATGAACGAGGCTCAGAGGGAAGCAATCAGCAGTTTTGCAGAAAAGAACGGTTTGTCGCTGCTCACTTTTGTGCCCTTTGACCAGAAAATTGTCGAAGCTGATATGCTTGGTGAAACGCCGCTTAAAAACAAGGAAATCTCAGCGGTTAAAACCATAGATAATATATGCGACCTTTTGCTTATGAAAAAAGCATAATACTTTGAGGTTTACCAAAATGAAAACTCTGGTAACTATTGGTCGTGGGGGAACAGGCAAAACCAGTTTCACGGCTCTAATGACTAAATGCTTTATAGAATCTGGGCAAGCGCCTTTGCTGCTGGTTGATGCTGATCCTGACCAAAATCTTGCTGACATGCTTGGAATAGACCTTAAAGAGGCTGGAAAATCAACTATTTCAGAGTTGCTTGCCAGCACGTTCATTGAAAAAGGAGGAACCACAGTCGGCGTTTCTCCAACAGAACGAATTGAAAGCAGGATTTGGGAAAGCGGCTTGTATGAAAGTAAAAATTTTGACTTCCTAGCAGTCGGCACCAAATGGGTTGAAGGTTGCTACTGCATGCCAAACGCTGCGTTAAAAGGTGCTTTGGAATCCATAACTAAAAATTATATGTACCTTCTTATTGACTCTCCAGCCGGGCTTGAAAACCTGAATAGGCGTATTACTTCGAATGTTAATGATATATTCGATATTCTTGATAATTCAAAGAAATCTTTTGACCATGTGCAACGAGCTTTCAGAATAGCTAAAGAAGTTGACATGAAGTTTGATAACTTCTATTTGATAGGCGGCTACCGTTTTCCAGCAGAACTAGGCAATCAGGCTGAAGCTGATTTGAAGTTTAAGTTTTTGGGAAAAATCGCTGAGGATGAACAGTTAGATGATTATGTTGTTAATGGGAAGTCGCTGCTTGACTTGTCTTCTGACAACGCCGCGTATCTTTCTGTTAAAGCGATAATGAGGGCAACGGGTTACATACAGCAATAAAATTGAAGGTCGGGCTGACCATTATTGATTAGCCCGAGAGGCTTCATGCTTCATTTTCTCCCTGCGAGGACATCGTTAACTCGAGGGAAAGGAGGACGAGGACCAAATGTGGAACAAGTTCTGCCAGTGGGGCATACGTCACGGCAATAACTACATGTCGAGCAGAGACCTGCCTTTTCTGGGAAAAGTGCAATGCATCGGTATATTCCTCTACCAATGAATCCTATAGCGCTTTCCCAATTTGCTTCAATACAACGACGTACACATAGTCCGCAAAGGATGCATTTTGTTGGGGGCAATGGTGCGTTTGACCTGAATCGAGATAAATCCGCGTTATATTCGCAGGCCAACGCCCTCATTTTGCTACTGACGTCTTCTCCCGCGGATGTGGCAGCTAATTCTAGTATGGTCTTTCTTATTTTAACGATTTTGGGAGATCTGGTTTTTACCTTTAACCCCTCCTCCGTTGGATAGCAACATGAAGCTACCACTTGAGACCTTCCTTTTTTTTCGATTTCTACACTGCAAAATCGACAGGCACCGTAGGGTTCCAGTCCTTCATACCAGCATAGGGTTGGGATTTCCATACCTGCATGCTGCGCTGCCTCTAAAATGGTTTTTCCTTCCTCTGCCTTAACCTCTTTATCATCAATCTGTAAAGTAATGACTTTCTTCATTCTAGTTCTCTCCTTTCAATTTTCGAATTGGTTTCATTCCTTCTGGTGGAGGTGGAATGGCCTCTCCCGAAAGCTTTTTCACCGCATGGAAATTGCAAATTTCATAGCATGTCCCACATTTTATGCATTTTTCTTGATCAATCCAATGAACCTTATCCTTGTCGCCTTGAATAGCTCCTGCTGGGCATTCCTTTAAGCAAAGGAGGCAAGCTTGACATTTCTCTGGATTTATGTAAAAATCTATCAGAGCTTTGCAAGCGTTAGCTGGGCAACGTTTCTCTATTATATGCTGTTCCCATTCGTCTCTGAAATACTTCAGAGATGTGAGGATAGGATTTGCTGCGGTTCTGCCCAATGCGCAGAGTAAAGTCTCCCTCATTGTTTCAGCTATCTCTTCAGTTGTCTGTATGTCCTCAATTTTCCCTTTACCAGCACAGATATCGCTTAGAATGCTGGAGAGCACTCTCAACCCTTCACGACAGGGGATACATTTTCCGCAGGATTCCTCGAGGAGGAAATCGACAAAATATCTAGCCACGTCTACCATGCAGGTGTCTTCGTCCATGACTACCATGCCTCCAGAGCCCATCATTGAGCCGATTTTTACAAGTTCATCGAAGTCTACTGGAATATCGAGGTACTGCTCTGGGATGAAGCCTCCAGACGGCCCTCCGGTCTGAACAGCTTTAAACTTCTTGCCGTCTCTAATGCCTCCACCTATCTTAAAGATTAAATCCCGAAGAGTTATTCCCATAGGCACCTCCACTAAGCCTGTGTTGTTAACTTTCCCAACGAGGGAGAAGATCATGGTTCCGCTGCTATCTTTAGTTCCTATGTTCCTAAACCACTCGGCGCCTTTAAGAATTATCAATGGGATGGTAGCCCAAGTCTTATCATTGTTGAGGCAACTGGGTTTATCCCAAATACCCTTAACTGCCGTGTGAACGTATTTAGGTCTTGGTTCACCAACTTTCCCCTCGATTGCTGTCATGAGAGCACTAGACTCTCCTGAAACGAAGGCTCCAGCACCTCTGTGAACCCTAACACTAAAACTGAAACATGAGCCCATGATGTTTTCGCCGAGCAGCCCATACTCTTCAGCTTGTGTTATGGCTGTGGATATACTTTCCGCAGCCAAAGGATACTCTTCACGAACATAGACGAAGCCTTGATTAGCACCTATGGCATAAGCCCCTATTATTAAGCCCTCAAGAACACTGTGGGGGTTACCCTCCATCAAAGCTCGATCCATGAAGGCCCCAGGGTCACCCTGATCACAGTTTACTATGACATATTTTGGTTCTCCTAAAGCGTTGCGGGTGGTTTCCCACTTAATTCCAGTGGGGAAACCTCCTCCGCCTCGGCCCCTAAGATTTGACCTCTTAACCTCTTCCAGTACCTGGTCAGGAGTCATTTGGAATACAGCTTTTGCCAGTGCACTATAACCTCCAATTTCAATGTAGTCCTCAATGTTTTTTGGGTTTATGTTAGCATTATTTCCAAGTAACAGCCTTAACTGGTGCTTGTAGAAAGGAATTTCTCCAATCTCCTTAGCAACTTCGCCTGTTTCAGGGTCCTTGTAAAGTAACCGTTCAACCAGCTGTCCCTCTATAATAGTTTTCGAAATTATCTCAGAGACATCCTCAGGTTTAACTTTGAAATAGGGTATTTCTTCAGGATATATTATTAGCATAGGTCCTTGCTCACATATACCTAGGCACCCTGTTTCTCTTACGTCCACTTTTCCCTCTAGCCCACTTTTTTTAATTTCATCCTTAATATCTTTTAGAATCTTTGTAGCTCCAAGTGCAATACAGCCCGTGCCAACACAAATTGAAATAATAGGCTTGCTTGAATCTTTCTTGGCTCTAATTTCCTGACGGAGCTTTTTAAGATCCTCAGGCGAGCTTATACGCTTAACTTCTTTCATGCTCACTCACCTACGTATATTTTGATAGAATTCTTTTCACATCGGGTAGCTTCAAATTTCCATAGTATTTGTCGTCCACCGTCATCATTGGGCCAAGAGCGCAACAGCCCAAACAGTTGACTGTTTTAAGACTGAATCTGCCGTCTGTGGTGATTTCACCTCTTTCTATGCCGAGAAACGTCTGCATCCAATCGAGGACTATCGGCGCACCTCGAACTTTACACGAGGTCCCGGTGCAGACCCTTATTAGATGTCTCCCTTGAGGACTGAGAGAGAAGGCTTTGTAAAAGGTTGCGACTTGGTATACTTGATTGATTGGTATTCCCAGCTGTTTGCTTACTTCTAATAGCATTTCCATCGGAAGCCAGCCGAAATTATTTTGCAATCTCAAAAGGATTTGAATTAACATGCTTTTGTCGTGTTGGTAGTCCTCTATTGTCTTATTCACTATTCCAGCAATACCACGCAATTTTACAGGTTGCTCTTTTAATGAGAATTCGCTTTTCAACTCCATATCCAACCCTTTTCGACGTAACATTTGAGCTTTTTCTTCAGGGATCCTGACCTTGTAACGGCATGTAGGGCAGGTGGCATAATGTTCGTTCTCGCCTTGGTAATCCCATTTATAGCTACAATGTTGACATATGAGCAATACCATTTTACTACCTACCTACCTAGTTAGGTATGCATCTATAAGTGCTATAAGAGTTTTTCGATTTAGAGGCTGCACGAGAAATAGCTGGGCACATTGACGGATGGATTTTTATTTCGGACGCGAACTTTGAAGTCTGAGCATTTTGAGCAAGATGGCTGCTGATGAGCGACTGGACATGTACGTTCTTAATGGGCAGTTACTGCTTGATTTGTCTTCTGACAATGTCGCGTATCTTTATGTAAGGCTATCATGAAGCGAGGGGTTGCATAAAGTAATAAACCCCAGCTCTTATGTACAAGATTGCGTTTTTGAAGCTTACATCTTTCAACGTGAACCATGACTATTTAACGGGGACTCTGGAAAGGTTTAAAACGGTGCAGTGTTAGGTATTCTTTAAAACCTTTCTGGGGTTCTAATTTGACAACTAAAAACGTTAGTATAAAAATTGATGAAATGTCGACTAGCGCTGGTCTTATTAAAAATCTTGAATTATCCATAGGCAAAGTTGCCACTGACAACTGGACGGAACCCATGGGTCCAACCCCGATGCCATCAATGAGTACACTGAGAGACTGGGACATGAAGCTCCTCACCAGGTACAAGCCCTTTTACATGCCTGATTGTGACCTTTGCTGTCTGTGCACTTTTGGAAAATGCGATTTAACAGCTGGGAAACGTGGAGCTTGCGGCTTAGACATCGGTGCCCAATCCTCTCGTATGGTACTTTTAATGTGCAGTATTGGCGCTGCAACACACACCGCACACTCACGCCACCTGATTCATCACTTAATAGAAAAATACGGTAGCAGGTACCCCTTAGACGTCGGCGGCTTAAACATTAAAGTTGAAGCACCAATCACCCGGTTAGTTACAGGAATAAAGCCTGAAAAACTCGGCGACTTGGATGATGTTTTAGAATATGCTGAAAAAGAAATCACCCAATGCCTCGCAGTTGCACATACAGGTCAAGAAGGCAACAATCTTGATTTTGAGTCCAAATCTTTCCATGTTGGCATGATTGACCACTTAGGTATGGAAGTTGGAGACATCGCTCAAATTTCCGTCTTAGGTTTCCCAAAAGCTGACCCTGAAGCACCACTCGTTAAACTTGGGATTGGAAGCGTCGACACATCCAAACCGGTTATCATGTGCATTGGTCACAATGTCATTCCATCAGTCGGAATTATCGATTATGCAAAAGACAACAAAGTTGACGACAAAATTGAAGTAGTCGGGTTATGCTGCACAGCACATGACATCACCCGCTATTATAACCGCGGCAAAATCGTTGGCCCAATCAGTTGGCAACTACGCTTTATAAGAGCTGGATTCGCAGACGTTGTCGTTTTAGATGAGCAATGTGTACGCACAGATGCTTTTGATGAAGCACGCAAAGTTCACGCTCCAGTCATCGCCGCATCAGAAAAGAACTGCATGGGCTTCAAGAACCGCACAGACGACCCGGCAGACGAAATCGTCGCTGACCTCGTAAGCGGCAAAGAAGCAGGCGTACTCATCCTTGACCCAGAAAAAGTCGGCGAAGTCGCGGTAAGAGTTGCACAGCAAATCGCTCCAATACGCAAGAAACTCAGCAATCTACCAAGGATTGAAGAAATTAAGCAATTATCTAAGACTTGCAGGCAATGCAACATGTGCCGCAGAAGCTGCCCGCAAGACCTGCAAATCCCACAGGCAATGAAGGCAGCAGCGGAAGGCAATATAACCCCATTTACCGACCTCTACGAGTACTGTGTCGGATGCGGTAGATGCGAAGAAGCATGCCCAGTAAAACTCAACATCCACAGTTTCATAGTGAAGGCTGGCGAGGCATTCATGCGTGAAGAAAGCAACTTCTGCCGCGTTGGCAGAGGTGCAGTTCAAGACATCGAAATCCGAAACGTCGGCAGCCCATTAGTCCTCGGAGAAATCCCAGGCATACTTGCAGTAGTAGGATGTAGCAACTATCCACACGGCGGCAAAGACGTCTACGATATATGCAGAGAATTCGCCAGCAGACGATACATAGTTGCAGTATCAGGATGCGCAGCCATGACTGCAGGCAGCCAACGCAACAGCGAAGGCAAAACACTCTACGAAGAATTCCCAGGCGGATTCGAAGCTGGAGGAGTCCTAAACGTCGGTTCATGCGTAGCAAACAGCCACATCGCAGGCGCAGCCATCAAAGTAGCAAATATCTTTGCCAAACGCAACCTCAGAGGCAACTACGAGGAAATCGCCGATTACGTATACAACCGTTTAGGTGCAGTCGGCCTGGCTTGGGGTGCATACTCACAGAAAGCCGCGGCAATCGCAGCTGGATTCTGGCGTATAGGAATCCCAGTGCTTGTTGGTCCACACGGTGCAAAATACAGGCGCATGCTCCTTGGCAGAGAAGATAAGCCTGAAGATTGGGAAGTTTACGATGCCCGCACAGGCAACAAAGTTAACGTTGGTCCAGCACCTGAACATCTGTTCCAAACAGTTGAAACGCCACAAGAAGCAATGGTTTCCATTGCAAAGCTCTGCATCAGACCCAATGACACATGGAAAGGACGCAGCATAAAACTAAGCCACTATGTCGACTTACACACACGCCTCTATGGATGCATGCCGCAGGATTTGCATCTGTTGGTGAGAACGATGGCTGATGTCCCAATGACACTTAAAGATGAATTTACGAAGATACTGGAAGCACACGATTGGAAGGAAACAGTAATTCCTGACCCGACATTGCTTCCAAGAATGATCCGTAAAATGAAGGAGTGATAAGATATGGCATGTGAACCTTGGCAATGTGCAGAAATAGCTGCAACAAAGAAAGCAAACTCCATAAATAAACCCGAGGTAGCAGTAGCATTGATTAAAAAAGCTAGTCGTCCACTGCTCATCGTGGGCAGTTATGCTACTGAACGCTGGATGGAGAGCAAACAACTAATTGAGTACCTGATTGACTTCGCTAACGCATCAAAAGTTCCAGTGGTCGCTACAGCGCACATGGTCGGCGAATTCTTGAAACGCGGTTATCAGCCAGCAGGCTTCATGTCTGCCATGGATATAGGCAATCGTATAGTTGACCCTGAATGGAAAGGACTTGACGGCAAAGGCCCATACGACCTAGTTATGTTTGTAGGTCTCCCGTTTTACATGGAAGAACTAATCCTTTCAGGACTAATGAACTTTGATCCAGACCAAATAACCATGACGCTGGACAACTTGTATCATCCGCATGCAAGCTGGTCTTTTCCCAACGCAACCCTTGAGGAGTGGGCTGCAAATCTCACAGTCATAACTTCAAAATTTGAAGGAGGACAATAAAAAATGTCAATGTTTAAAGATATACCTGTTGATGTTGGAGTAATCTACGAAGGTCAACGCATTAGAAGAAACGACATGCAAGAAGAATTTGGCGGTCCATCAGTTAAAGAAAAGTTTGAGCTGGCAAAAGTAAAACCAATGAACGAAGTAGAAGACGGCAAAATCACCATTATAGGCCCCGACATAAAAGACCTCCAAGAAGGCGGCGCATACCCACTTGGCATCCTTGTCGAAGCTGCAGGTGCAACTCTCGATCAAAGCCTCGAAGGTGTCATCGAAAGACGAATTCATGGCTACCTAAACTACATTGAGGGCGTGATGCACTTGAACCAGCGCTATGACATCTGGATACGCTTAAGCAAAAAATCATTCCAAAAAGGCTTAACCAGTTTTGAACCAATAGGCAAAGTACTCTGCCGCTTATTCAAAAGTGAACTCCCTATAATCGAGAAAGTACAAGTTACCTTCATAACCGACCCAGCGAAAGTATCAGAACTCTACCCAGAAGCAATGCAAGCATACGAATCACGTGACGCTAAAGCAAGAGGCCTCAAAGACGAAGACGTTGATACATTTTACGGTTGCACCTTATGTCAGTCATTCGCTCCAACCCACGTTTGCGTCATTACACCACAAAGATACTCTAACTGTGGTGCCATCAGCTGGTTTGATGCAAAAGCCTCAGCAAACATTGATCCTAAAGGACCAGTATTCGCCATCGACAGAGGTCAATTAATAAACGCTGAAGAAGGCGAATACTCAGGCGTGGACCAAGCCGTTAGAAAACGCAGTATGGGCGAAGTAAACCAAGTCTGGCTGTACACAGCGTTTGGTCACCCTCACACATCATGCGGATGTTTCGAGGCAGTAGCATTTTACATTCCAGAGGTAGACGGCTTAGGCGTCGTGAACAGAAGCTTCAAAGGCGCAACAGTAAACGGTTTAGCATTCTCAACACTCGCTGACTCCACCGCTGGCGGACGACAAGTCGACGGGTTCCATGGAATGTCTATTGAATACATGCGCAGCTCGAGATTTCTGTCTGCAGACGGAGGATGGAACCGCATAGTCTGGCTTCCAAAGGAAGTTAAAGAACGAGTAAAAGACTTCATACCCACAGATGTCGTCGACAAAATTGCCACTGAAGAAGACGCAACAAACGTCGACGCGTTGAAAGCATTCCTAAAGGACAAGAACCACCCTGTAGTAGCAAGATGGGCACCTGAAGAAGCTCCAGCAGCAGAAGCACAAGCAGTACAAGTTACCGAAGAAGCAGCAGGCACAATGATGCCCGTCGCCACAGCAGCAACACTTCCAATAACGGCTGGCGGATTCAAAATCATACTCAAAGACGCAAAAATCTACGCTAGCAAAGTCATAATCCAAACAGTAAAAAGCGACACAGAGAAGGCGTGACCCAATTGACTCAAGAAGACGCTAAGAAAAAAAACGATGAAGAACTAAAACTCAGCAATGACCTATTAGAAGCGCTTGCAAAATTCCAGCAAATTGAGTTGCAAGACTTCCAAATGGATGTCAGTGAACTGGAAATCAGCTTTGAGCCAGGAATGGCTGGGCAAATAATGCCAAAAATCAAGCTTCCGGGACCAGCAGGCGGAAAACCCACTGCCATGTTGCAAGCAGCTTTCATACCTCCAGTTGAAACCTATCCGAACAAGATCACTGAGGTAAAACTTGGGGCAACCAGAAGCGAAGGCGGAACACGCGGGAGATCAATTGTAATAGGCGGCGAGACATCGCCTGCATTCTACAATTTTGAGAGTCCTACTCCTCACAAACCAGTAGTCACTCTTGACGTTTTCGACATGGAAGTTCCCTTAGCAAAAGCTGTGAAAATGCACGTCAAAGATGTCATCGATGACCCAGCAGCATGGGCGAAGCTTTCAGTGGACAAGTTCGACGCAGACATGGTTACAATTCACTTAATCAGCATTGACCCCTTACTCAAAGATACTAAACCACAAGATGCAGTGAAAACAGTTGAAAAAGTTCTTCAAGCCGTTGATGTTCCACTAGTTATCGGCGGATGCGGTGACCCAGTTAAAGACGCAGACGTTTTCGAGGCCGTATGCGAAGCTTTCCAAGGCGAACGTTTACTCATTAACTCAATAACACGGGACATGGATGTAGAGCGCTGTGCCAAGTACGTTAAAAAGAACGGACATGCCGCGATATCATTCACTCCAATGGATATGAATTTGGCACGGGAACTTAACAGGCATTTATACGATTTCCTAGGCAGAGAAGACATTGTCGTAGACTTATCTACTGCCGCGTTAGGCTACGGTTTAGATTACTCATTCACTAACATGGAACGGGCTCGGCTAGGCGGATTACTGGGTGATGACGAATTAGCTCAACCAATGTCTTCAGGAACAACTAATGCTTGGGCAGCACGAGAAGCTTGGCTAAAGATGTCGGCTGAATGGGAACCGCGTGAGCTCCGTGGTCCACTGTGGGAGCTAACAACAGCTTTAACAGTATTACTTACTGGCGTTGACTTGTTTATGATGATGCATCCGGCAGCCGTAAAAACCTTAAAGGATGTAATAAACTACTTGACAAGCGGCAAAAAAGCTGACCCGTCAAAGTTCGCCAACTGGGTTACAGTAAAGGCTTAAGGGAGCATGTTGGCATGAGCGAAAAAAAGAGACTTGGATTAAAAGAATTAAGCCCCATGGACGTTTACAAGCTTCTTCCAAAAATTAACTGTAAAGAATGCGGTCAAGATAACTGCATGGCTTTCGCCACAAAAATCGTCAACCGTGAAGTAAATATTGACCAGTGTCCGCCGTTGCTAAAGAAAGAAAACGAGAAAGCCTACAACCAACTGAAAGAAATGCTAAAGCCAGCAGTCAAAGAAGTCATCGTCGGCGTCGGGGACAATGCTAAGAAACTGGGCGGAGAACTAGTCATGTACCGCCATGAATTCACCTACATAAACCCCACAGCCATCGCAATAGACGTAACTGATGAAATGTCCGAGCAAGAAGTCGTAGACCGAATAAAGGGTATAGAAAACTTCAGCTACGATTACATAGGCACCCAACTAAAGCTAGACATGGTTGCTGTCCGCTCAACATCAGACGACGCTGACAAATTCAAAGCTACCGTGAAAAAGGTCGCTGAAACAACCAAACTACCAATGATTCTGTGTGCATTGAACTCCAATGTTCTTGAAGCAGGATTAATGGCGGCGCCAAAATTGCGACCACTACTTTATGCGGCTAACAAAGAAAACTGGAAAGACATGGCGGAACTCGCCTTGATGTACAGTTGCCCACTCGTGGTTTCTGCACCAAACGACCTGAACACGCTGGTTTCACTCGTTAAAACATTGATGGCTTACGGCGTAACTGACTTGGTTTTGGATCCAGGAACATTCGCGAACGAAGGATTACCCGATACTATCAGCAACTTTACGATGCTTCGCAGAGCAGCAACTAAAGAAGGCGAAGAACTCGCAGGTTTCCCATTGATGGGTGTTCCAATGGTTGCTTGGGTGGACAGGGGCGAAACAGCTGAAGACCTCCTAAAATGGCGTGAAGCATACTTAGCCGCAATGCTCGTTTTACGGTACGCTGACGTGCTTGTAA
>Ga0326728_10004469_pt1 | contig 41336 bp, 33 predicted proteins | sample MB3enrmetagenome_FD_207602 | JGI IMG/M metagenome (GOLD analysis project Ga0326728, IMG submission 207602) | Lab enriched peat soil microbial communities from McLean, Ithaca, NY, United States - MB31MN | ecosystem: Environmental > Terrestrial > Soil > Wetlands > Peat | place: USA: New York... | reverse complement strand
CAAGCTCTGCGCGCCTGTCGCAATCTGACTGGTTCTATCTACGAGGGCCTGGACGTGACCTCCGAAATCCGATCCGTGAAGGATCAGAATTTGGGTGAGACCGTCCTCGTGTGGGGCGGCGATTCTCTTGATGCGTTCGCAGTTTGCCATTGCGGCGAGGGAACGGAAGCCGGACGAAACACTTGCTTCATCAAATTTGCAGCGGTCCGGCCAGGACCCGTCGCGGAGAATAGGTTCGATCGACTACTGGACGCCTGCGAAGCGCTTGCCGCAGAGCGCGGTTTGGAACGAATGGAAGCCGGCGTAAACCTCAACCGCAGCCAGGCCTATCGCCAGATGCTTCGGCGCGGTTTTCGCACTGATACTCAGGGCGTGGCGATGCACAAGCCCGACTCTCCTGCCTATAATCGGTCGGACGCTTTTGTATTGGACGACTGGCGCTAGCATTTTGTTCGTAGCAGTTGAAAGCCCGTGCTTCCTTGCCTCTCAAGTGAGGATAGACAGTCGACCCCGCCGCTTAGTCATGGTTGCCGAAAGTCCCCGTGAAGAAGACTTGGACAAATCCCCAACCGCGCCGCAGCCTTGCCGAAAGCTCACGATTGTACCGGCGCGTTTAGCTGGCTAATGGCGGCGTAATGTCATTTCCACGTCAGATTTTTTCACTGCTCGGGCTTCCCGCCCTATTTACTGCCATGGGACTTAGGTCTATGATGAGGCACCTGGAATCTGAGAATCACGAGCCATAGCTCAGGCAGTAGCTATAGCGGCGTCGATTTCCTTCTATGAACGTACGCCCACAACCAGGCCAGATCATTACCGGAAAGCTGTTTAACGAACCCATGCGAGTTGAGACCGCCGCTGAAATTGGTGATGACACATGGCGCCTTGGTGTGGTTGGAGCGCAAACAGAGAAGTTCCGGAGTGTGACGCTCACAAGCGCTGACCTCGCCGGCCTAACCATCCTTCAAACTGGCCGGAGTTTTAGGGGTGAGGGCGCGCTCCTGCGGCTCGGTGTGCAGGCCTACTCCCTCGGCATTGCCTTTGAGTTTGACCCCTATTTCGGTCTCTCTATGTCCCGCGTGGACCCTCTCCCACATCAACTAGAAGCGATCTATGACCACATGCTCAAGCTGCCGCGTGTCCGGTTTCTGCTGGCGGACGATGCTGGCGCGGGCAAAACGATCATGGCGGGTTTACTCCTTCGGGAGCTGAAGCTACGCGGCCTCGTGGAGCGAACGCTCGTCGTTTGCCCGGCGAACCTCACGTTCCAATGGCAGCGGGAGCTGAAGGAAAAGTTCGACGAGCAGTTTCTCGTCATGCGTGGCTTCGAGCTGCGCGTACAATACGGCGTCAACCAGTGGCTCCAGCACACCCAGATTATCACCTCGCTCGACCTCGCTAAGCGTGAAGACATCTTGCCGAGTCTGCGCCAAGCCAAGTGGGATCTAGTGATAGTCGATGAAGCCCACCGGATGTCGGCTGCCGCCGAGGACAAGAAGAGTATGCGGTACCGGCTGGGCGAGCTGCTGCGCGACACGACTGACCACTACGTTCTCTTAACCGCCACTCCCCATAAGGGTGACCCTCTCAACTTCACTCTATTCCTGCGGCTCCTCGACGAAGACGCCTTCGCCGACGTGCGTTCCATTCGTGAGGCGATGGAGCGGCGGCGCGCCCCGTTCTATCTCCGCCGGCTCAAGGAGGCCATGGTCTACTTCCCGGAGCAGCAGCCGGACGGGACCTGGGCCGCCAAGAAAATCTTCACCAAGCGGATTCCGCACACCGTCAATTTCACCATTGACGGCGCGGAGTTCGATCTCTACCGCGAGGTGACGCACTTCGTGAAGTCTCAGAGCGCCCGAGCAGCCGCCCGTGAAGACGATCCCCGCGCTCGCGCTGTCGGGTTCTTGATGACCTTGTACCAGCGGCGTCTGGCCTCGAGTACGTTCGCCGTGCAGCGCTCGCTGGAGAATCGCGCCCGGCGTCTGGATACAGCGCTCAAACGCGGGAAGGAATTGCTGGAAGAGGTCGTCGATATTCCCGATCCCGAAGATCTCGAGGAAATGGACGAGGCCGAGCGAGAGAAGTGGGAGGAGCGGCTCGCCTTGATGTCAGTCGCCAGAAACCCACAGGAGCTTCGCGAGGAAATTGACGACCTGCTTCGCTTGGCAAAGATGGCAGAAGATGTGGAGACCGCAGGCATCGAGGCGAAGCTTTCGAAACTCAAGAAGGTGCTCCAGGACGAAGGTTTCTTCGAGCGCCCTGACCAACGGCTTCTGATTTTCACGGAATTCAAGGACACCCTCGATTACCTCGTGGAACGCCTGCGTGACTGGGGCTTCCGTGTGGGATTCATTCACGGTGGAATGAAGTCCGGCTCGCGCGAGGAGCCCGGCACACGACTGTGGGCTGAGCAGCAGTTCAAAGACGGAGACATCCAGATCCTCGTTGCAACAGAGGCGGCGGGCGAGGGCATCAACCTTCAGTTCTGCCACATCCTGTTCAACTACGACATCCCGTGGAATCCCAATCGCCTCGAACAGCGGATGGGACGCATCCACCGGTATGGCCAACTCTACGACTGCCTGATCTTCAATTTCGTCGCCACCAACACCGTCGAAGGCCGCGTCCTGGAAAAGCTCCTCGAGCGGCTTCAGGAGATTCGTGACGCCTTGGACGAGGATGCTGTCTTCAACGTGGTGGGCGAGATTCTGCCTGCCGCGCACATTGACCGCATTCTGCGTGATTACTACGCCGGCAAACTTGGCGAGCAGGACCTCGAGACCCGAATCCTTCGCGATGTCAGCGAGGATCGCTTCCGTGCCATCTGCCGAACTGCCCTCGAAGGGCTGGCGACGAAAAAACTGAACCTGGCAATGGTGGTCGAGCGGCGCGCGCGTGCGCAGGAGCGCCGCGTAGTACCCGAGACAATCGCTCGCTTCCTGGCAGAGACCGCGCCCCTGGCTTCCCTTGTCTTGAATCCTCACCCTTCGCTGCCTCACACGTTCGACCCTGGCGCCACACCTTCCGGTTTACGTCGTTTCGAGCAGCAGCCCGATTGGCGCCTTCCGGCGTTGGTCAATCGCTATCCCCGCCTCTCCACGGATCGTAAGGTAGCCGATGAAAACGCCCTGGAGTGGGTCACGCCGGGCCACTCTCTGTTTGAAGCTTTGCGGCGCGACGTGCTGGAAGAGGCGCAACCCGTCTTTGCCGATGGCGCTTCTTTCTACTCGTTACGCCACGACCGGCCCACGCGGCTTGACTTCTACCGCGCGCGGGTTGTTGATGGCATGGGTAAGACTATCCACGAACGGTTGTTCGCGGTTGAAATTCCGGATGGTGGCGAGCCCATTCTTCGCGAACCGACGATTGTTGGTGACCTCCAGCCAGCATTCACACCAGACCCGCTTCCTGAGGTCGCCAACGCGCCCGAAGCCACTAGCTTTTTGCAGGCGCAAGCTTTGACTCCTTTCCTCGAAGAGGTCAAAGCCGAGCGAGTAGACGAAATTGAGCGCATCCGGCAGCACGTGGAGATTTCGCTCACCGAACTCATTGCCCGCGCTGACCTGGACATCGGACGCTGCGAAGAACAAAAGGACCGCGGAATAGAGGGAGCCGCAGGCCTTCTGAAAATCGCCATCGATAAGCACGACGAGCTGTGCTGCCGCCGCGAGCGCCGCCGGGAAGAGCTGGAGCGGCAAAAGGCCCTGCACCTGGAAGGGGTCGAGCGATTCGCCTCAGCGCTTGTCCTGCCGCATCCGGAACGGGAGCGCCCCGACCTGCGCAACCTGCGCCCGAACCCGGAGACGGAGGCGACCGCTATGCGCGTCGCCATGGAGAACGAACGCGGGGCGGGCCGCGCCGTGGCCGACGTCCACGAAAAAGACCTCGGTTACGACCTCACGAGTCTCGATACCCGGACGGGTGAACTCCGCCTTATCGAAGTTAAGGGACTGGCCGGCAGCGAAGGCGAAATCATCCTGACACCCAACGAACATCGCGTAGCCCAGGACCGCCGCGACTGCTATTGGCTTTACCTTGTCACCGACTGCGGAACCGATCAACATCGACTGCACACTTGCCAGGACCCGGCGCGCTGTGGCTGGCGGGAAGTCACCCAGGTGGAGCACTATCGGCTCGGGACGATTGAGATCAGGCGAGAATCCGGGCCGAACCGAAATGGCTCCCCTCCTCAGCGGGAGGAGGGGTAGGGGGTGGTGGGTGGCGACGTCAGCGTTCCGGGCGACCACCCCTGACCCCTCGTTAATAAGGAGGGGAATCATTTTCATGCACGGTGGCGAGCCTAGGATTCTGAAGTCTGCGCTCCAATTGCCACCGGTGCCGACCGCCGAGGGCCAGAACTCATGATGACACTCCGACAATTCCTCGCGGGGATCGAAGCGGTCCCCACCGCAACCTCCTGGTACTTGGCTGATCTTGGCGAGGCGCGCGGCAAGCAAGAGCTCTTTACCCGGCAGTCTCCGCAAAAACTGAAAGTCCTGCGCGAGCATGCCTTGATTGAAAGCGCCGTGTCGTCGAACCGGATCGAGGGTGTCGTGGCTGAGCAGGCTCGTATCGGCACGATCGTGTTTGGCAAGGCCCATCTTCGAGACAGGAACGAAGAGGAAATTCGTGGCTACCGCGACGCCCTCAAACAAATCCACGAGCAGCGGGCGCGACTTCCGATCTCTGAGCGCACGCTGCGCCAGTTACATCGCCTGGCCCGGGGTGGCATGGGTGACGCGGGAAAATATAAGCAGAAGGATTCAGACATCATCGAGAGGTTCCCGGACGGACGGCAGCGGGTCCGTTTTCATACCGTCTCAACGGCAAACACTCCGGCCTACATGCGAGAGATGATCACGCTTTGGCATGATTGCCTCCGCCAGCGTCAGATTCACCCGCTCATCGCCGTGGCGGGCATGAATCTCGACTTTCTGTGCATTCACCCGTTTCGGGACGGCAACGGTCGTGCCTCACGGCTGCTGCTGCTCCTCCAGGGCTACCACTTAGGCTTTGAGGTCGGCCGATACATCAGCCTAGAGCGGGTTATCGAAGAAAACAAGGACCGCTACTACGAGACATTGGAACAGAGCTCCCGAGGATGGCACGAGGGCCGGCATGACCCTTGGCCATTCATCAACTACATTCTGTTCATACTGAAAACTGCTTACGCCGAATTCGAAGAGCGGGTTGGCCAAATCGCATCCCCCCGCGGCGCAAAGACCGCGTTGGTTGAGGCAGCCGTCAAAGCAATTTCAGGCAAATTCACGCTGACCGAACTAGAGCGAGCTTGCCCGGGGGTGAGCCGGGATATGATCCGGTACGTACTGCGGAATCTCCAAAAGGCAAAGCAGGTTACTTGCTTAGGGCGGGGTCCAGGCGCCACTTGGCGGAAAGAGGGTATTACCCCTAAAAGAGGGTAAAAGAGAGGGTAATATGCCCTCTTCTCCATTCGAGTTGGAAAAGAGAGGGCTGAGGGTAGGAGGAGCATTCACCACAGAGAGCGCAGAGCGTCACAGAGAAAGAGAGCCTCAGTGCGCTCCGTGGCCTCTGTGGTGAACTCTTTTGAGGGGGCAGGGATTGATTCCCAAGGAATGTAAAAGGCTGGCGGAGGTGGATTTTCCGGTGGCGGAGGTTAGCCGCCACTCGGCGCGGGAGAAATCTATCCGCCACGGGCATCCCTCGACGCTGCACCTCTGGTGGGCGCGGCGGCCGCTGGCGGCTTGCCGGGCGATGCTGATGGCGCTGCTCCTCCCCGACCCCTGCGACGTGAATTGCCCTGCTGAGTTCAGGGAAGAAGCCCGCCAACTGTTGAAGCCCATGCCCAACTGCGGGGCGACCGGGAGCAACAAGGAACTGCGGGACGCGCTTCTGAAGTTCATTGCTGACTTTGCCAATTGGGACAACTCGGCTAAGACTGCGTATCTCGACTGTGCGCGCGGACTCGTGAAGGCTGCTCACGGTGAGGAGCCACTGCTCGCAGTCGATCCCTTCGCCGGTGGTGGCTCGATTCCGCTCGAAGCCCTGCGTATTGGCTGTGATGCCTTTGCCAGTGATCTGAATCCTGTTGCCTGCTTGATTCTGAAGGTTCTGCTCGAAGACATCCCCCGTCACGGACTGAAGCTTGCCGAGGAACTACGTCGGGTCGGGAAGCAGATCAAGGAAGAAGCCGAGAAGGAATTGGCGGAGTTTTATCCGCCTGACCCCGATGGTGCGCGGCCGATTGCGTATCTCTGGGCGCGGACGGTGCGCTGCGAAAGCACCCTTAGGGAAGCCAAGGATGAAACCGAGGAGTCTGTATCGTGCGACGCCGAGATCCCGCTGATGCGGTCCTTTTGGCTGTGCAAGAAAGCCAACCGACGGCGGGCTTTGCGATTAGTCCACGAGCGACATCCCAAGAATGCCAAGGACCCTCTGAACACGTTGATGAACCCGGAACGTTGGCTCCGTTTTGAGATTTTCGAGCCGGAGTCAGAGGGTGACGTGCGCGGCGCGTCCGTAAGTCGCGCGCGAGCCGTGTGCCCCGTCTGCGGAAAACCTCTTGCGCCTGACCGCGTGCGGGCGCAGCTCAGCGCACAGCGCGGGGGTGCAGACGCAATTTTCGATGCGAACGGAAGACGGATTGGCGGAGCACGCCTCCTTGCGGTGGTCACGCTCGATGAGAACAAATCCGGGCGGCAGTATCGATCGCCGACTGAGCGCGACTATGAAACCGTCTGGAAAGCGCAAACGCGGCTCAAGAAGGTCTCGGACGAATGGGAACGCGACGGTCGGAAGGGCCTGTGTCCCGCACCGGACGAGCCAACGCCTGCCGGCGGCGGCTCGGGGGCCGGACGTGCATTCTCGGTTCAGAGGTACGGCATGCTCCAGTGGGGCGACCTTTTCACCGCCCGGCAGAAGCTGGCTCTGGGAACCCTGACACGCATGGTGGGTTCTGCAAATGCAATCCCGGATGTCAAGGATTTGCTTGGCCTGACGATTGATCGAGTTTGCAGCCGCAGCTCGGCGTTATGTTTGTGGCGCTATCACGCTGACCAAGAAAAGGTTGAACATATCTTTGGCAGACAGGCTCTCCCGGTTGTCTGGGACTTCGCTGAAGCAGCTGTGTGTTCTGAGTCAACGGGAAGTTTCACAGACGGCCTCGAAGTTGTCAGCTTGGGTGTCGAGACAGCAACCCGAAGCTTCAAGCTGCCGGGACAGGTACAGCAAGCGGACGCGTGCAACTCTCCTTTGCTTGAGGACACTGCGAACGTCTGGTTTACGGACCCACCATACTATGATGCCATTCCGTACGCCGATCTTTCGGACTTCTTTTTCGTGTGGCTTCGCCGGAGCTTACCGGAACACGTGCTGCTCCGAAACCCCTTTGAAGCCGACAACCCCCTGAGCCCGAAGTGCCCTGAAATTGTCCAAGACGAAGTCAAGAGAACTCCGGATGGTCATCCTAAAGACAGAAACTTCTTCGAAGAGGCTGTGGGACGGGCCTTTGCAGAAGGACGCCGTGTCCTTCGGGAGGATGGTATCGGGGCGGTCGTCTTTGCTCACAAAACGACGGAGGGGTGGGAAGCTCTGATTTCAGGAATGCTTCTTGGCGGATGGACCGTGACAGGCTCATGGCCAATAACGACAGAGATGGCCAACAGATTACGCGCACGGGAATCCGCAGCATTGGCTGCCAGCGTTCATCTTGTGTGCCGACCGCGACCGGAAAACGCAGGCATCGGCGGGTGGGAAGACATCTTGCGTGAGCTGCCGAACCGCATCGGCGAGTGGATGGAGCGCCTGTCGGGCGAAGGCATTCGTGGGGCGGATTTGGTCTTTTCCTGCATCGGACCAGCACTCGAACTCTTCAGCCGGTACGAGAAGGTCGAGACGGCGGAGGGTCGCGAAGTGAAGCTGGACGAGTTCCTGGCGAAGGTCTGGGAAGTCGTGGGCCGCACCGCCTTACAACAGATACTCGGCACAGCCGAAGCACGCGCGCGCAACAGCACCGCTGGGGCGCTCGAAGAAGACGCGCGGCTGACAGCACTGTTTCTGTGGACACTGCAAAGTACCAACGGGACAGTCGAAAGTCGAAAGTCGAAAGTTGAAAGTGAGGTCGAAGAAGAGGAAGTCGAAGAGGAAGAAGAGTCCGGCGGGAAGCCGAAGAGGGGCTACGTGCTGATCTACGATGTAGCGCGGCGATTCGCTCAACCGCTGGGGATCCACCTGGAGAACTGGGAAGGGCGAATCATCGAGACCAAGAAGGGCGTAGTCCGGTTGATCCCGGTGCAGGAACGCGCCGAGCAACTCTTCGGCCAGGCCGGGACAGAAGCCGCGGCGCGTGCCATCGAGCGTAGCCGCGGCGAGAGCGCGCAGATCGCGCTATTCCCAAACGAGGAGCGCGTCACCGACACGCCCATCAAGACTCGCAAGGCAGGCCGGCGGTTCCCGGCCAACCACCCCTTGGTCCCCTCCTCAACTGAGGAGGGGAGCGCGGAGCGCGGGGTGGTGAGACCTGCCGCTACGCGTCGCGAGGCGACAACTCTCGACCGTGTCCACGCCGCGATGCTATTACAGGCCGGCGGCCAGGCAACCGCCCTGCGCGCCATGCTCGAAGCCGAGACCCAGCGCAGCCCCGATTTCCTTCGCCTTGCCAACGCCCTCTCCGCCCTCTATCCCAAAGATAGCGAGGAGAAGCGCCTGCTCGATGCTATGCTATTGGGCGTACGGAGTTAGGGGCGAGGCCTGAGGATAGAACATGTGTAAGGACCGGCTTGAACGGACTATCGACGAAATGGTGCTGCAGATTGTCGAGCGCTTTGATCCGGAGCGGATCATTCTGTTCGGCTCGGCTGCGCGCGGCGATGCAACACGCGATAGTGACGTAGACCTGCTCGTGGTAATGCCAGTAGAAGGCCCAAAGCACGAGAAGCAGGTTCAGATTCGAGTGGCCCTGCACGACATCCGTGTCCCGAAGGACATCATCGTCACGACGCCCGCGGACTTCGAGTGGCGCAAAGAGATCCCCGGCACCATCGAGTACCCGGCAGCCCGGGAGGGAAAGGTCCTTTATGCCAGGGGCTGAGAATGTCGGTCTGGTGGTGGTGGAATGGCTGGGGAAAGCTGAAGACGATCTCAACACTGCCGCCCATACATTGAAGCTGGGCCGGGCGTGCCCGACCGGCACGGTCTGCTTTCACGCACAACAGTGCGCCGAAAAGTATCTGAAAGCGTACCTGGTGAGTCGAGCTTTGCGGTTTCCGAGGACGCATGACATAGAAGCGTTGGTCTCGCTCTCCGCCATCTACCAAGGCGTTGATCCCAAATGCGAGGAAAAATGATTGGTTGATGCTATGCTGTTATTAGTAGGCTGAGCCTATGGACCACGAGTCACAAGTCGGAAGACAGACGCGGACCTCATCGATTTGAGACTTAAAGGCCAGGCATTGGCAATCGCGACGGTGCGCGGAGGAGAAGATGAGTCATGAAGAGCTGCTAAAACGCGTCAGTCTCGATCCGGGAGTCTGTGGAGGGATGCCTTGCGTCCGGGGGACCCGGATTTACATCGCCATCATCTTGGACAGCCTTGCGGAAGGAGTGACGCCCGAACAGATTATTGATCAATACCCCCAGTTGAGCCATGAGGACATCCGTGCTGCTCTGGCTTATGGGGGCGAGCTTTCGCGCGAGAATATCTGGAGGGTCGCGGCGGGACCATGAAGCTCAAGCTAGATGAAAACCTGCCCCGCGACCTCAAGCCGATGTTGCAGGCCTTCGATCACGACGTGGTGAGTGCTGCGGACGAAAAACTTCTTTCCCAGCCGGACACGGCCATAGCCGCAGCAGCCCGGAGTGAAGACAGAATGCTGCTGACCCTGGACGTGGAATTTGCCGATTTGAGGAAGTATCCGCCTGGCAGTCACCCCGGTATCATCCTGTTCCGCCCTAAAAGCCTCGGACTGCTGACCTCGGAGCGGTTCGTTGAGGACTTTGTCCGGAATGCCGACCTCCGAACATTGGCGGGGTGCGTGGTGGTCGTCGATCCCATTCGGACAAGGGTCCGATGGCCGTCGCAAGGCACCGGCGCGGAAGTCGCCCCGTAATTGAGAAGTGGCGCAGGATACGGCACTGACAACTGGCTTCAAGCGAGCGGGTTTTGGAACGGCGGTACAAAGTCATGGCGCTGCGTGAAAGCCGGCTTGAACGCATTATCGATGAGATGGTGCTGCGGATTGTCGAGCGCTTTGATCCGGAGCGGATCATTCTTTTCGGCTCGGCTGCGCGCGGCGACGCGGGTCCGGATAGCGATGTGGACTTGCTGGTTGTGATGCAAGTCGAAGGCTCGAAGCGTGAGAAGGCGGTGGAGATCGGCGTTGCGGTGAACGACATTTCGGTGCCCAAAGACATCGTCGTTACGACGCCTGAAGATTTCGAATGGCGGAAGGAGATCGTGGGCACAATCGAGCGGCCGGCTGCACGCGAGGGGAGGTTGGTCTATGCCCGCCGATGAGCGATTGGTTTCTGTGGTTCAGGGATGGGTCCAAAAGGCGGAGATCGACCTGAAGACAGCAAATCTCGTACTCCAGGCGGGTGAAGAAGGACCAGCCGAGGCGGGCGCCTTTCATGCTCAGCAGTGTGCAGAGGATTGTAAGTCCCCTCCTCTTCGAGGAGGGGGCTAGGGGGTGGTGATCTTGAAAATCCACAATCGGAAGTCCATGAAGGAAATCCGCAGAAACCTCCGCCACTCGCTGACTCCTGCCGAAGCCACGCTCTGGAAGGCCCTTCAGGGATCGAAACTCGCAGGCAAGAAGTTCCGTCGGCAGCACAGTGTTGGCAATTATGTCGTGGATTTCTACTGTCCGGAGTGCAAGCTGGCCATTGAACTGGACGGGGAAAAGCATTTCAACTCACTGGCTTCTGAATGCGACCTGCGACGCACGGAATTTCTGAAGCGATATGACATTGAGGTGCTGCGGTTCGAGAATCGCGCCGTGTTCGAGCATTCCGAGGGGGTGCTGGAGGCAATCAGAAGACACCTCACCACCCCCTAGCCCCCTCCTCAAAGAGGAGGGGAGTTCCTGCCTCCGGCGTCAAGAGGGAGTTCGGAATGGAACCCTGGCACAAACTCACCACCCCCTGCCCCCTCCTCAAAGAGGAGGGGAGTTGCTACCTCCGGCGTTTAGAGGGAGTCCCTGATGGAACCCTGGTACAGAGTCACCATTCCCCGCGCTGAAGTACGAGAAGGCCGCTCGTTCAATCCTGACGAGTTTGCGATTGCTTTGGAGCAGGTCGTTGCCGGCAAGGCGCCGCTCGATTACCGCGACCCGAAGCAGTTCTTTGACCGCACTGTTTTCACGCACGCACTGACTGAGCACCTGGGGCTCGTGCTTCGCCGGCTGGCCGGCGAGACGCAGAATACGGCCGCGGTTCTGAGCCTGATCACCCAGTTCGGCGGCGGCAAAACGCATACGCTCGCGGCGCTCTACCACCTGATCGAGAATGCAAAGGCTTCGCCGGGGCATCCTGAGGTTCAGAAGCTTCTTAGCGGCGTTGGGCTGAAGCAAATTCCCAAAGCTCGCGTGGCCGTTTTTGTGGGGAACGCCTGGGACCCCGGGGAAGGCCGGGAAAACCCCTGGATTGACATAGCGCGACGGTTGGCCGGCCCTGCCGGGGTCGAGGCGCTTGGACCCACAGCACGCACTGCACCACCAGGGACCGAGGCGCTCCACCGGCTGTTCGAGGCTGCGGGAGGAAGCGTCCTGTTGCTGTTCGACGAGGTGCTGAACTTCCTCAACCGGCATCGAAACCTTGCTGAGGGCTTCTATGCCTTTTTGGACAACACGGTCCGGGCAATGACGGCGACCACGGGCAGCGCAGCCATGCTCAGCCTGCCGCGAAGTCGCATGGAGATGACCGAGTTCGACGAACAGTGGCTGGACCGAATCAGCAAAGTGGTGAATCGGGTGGCGAAGGACCTGATCGCCAACGACGAGAGCGAGATCAGCCAGGTGGTACGCTGCCGGCTCTTCGAAAACCTGGGCAAAGAGAGCACGCGGAGGGCGGTCTCGAAAGCCTATGCGGAGTGGTGTTTCGCACGGCGGGCGCAGTTGCCTCCGGAATGGACGGCGGTTGACACCATCACCACAGATGTCAAGGCAAGGGAGCACCTGCAGGCGCGTTTCGAATCCGCCTATCCATTCCACCCGGCAACGATTTCAGTCTTCCAGCGGAAATGGCAGGGCCTGCCGCATTACCAGCGCACGCGTGGCACGCTAGCAATGTTCGCCCAGTGGATTTCCTGGGCGGCGCGCGAGAGCTTCACGAAAGCAAGGAAAGAGCCGCTCATTACTCTAGGATCAGCTCCTCTGGATGTTCAGGATTTTCAAGCGACCATTCTGAGCCAATTGGGCGAGCAGCGCTTGCTGCCCGCGATTGAGGTGGACATCGCAGGCGCGACCAGCCATGCGAAGGCCCTCGACGCGGATGCGCAAGGCGAGCTCCAGGGAATCCATCGGCGGGTAGGCTCGGCCATTCTCTTTGAGTCTACAGGAGTGGCGACGGACCGTGCCGCTCACTTGCCGGAAATCCGTTTTGCGTTGGGAGAGCCCAATCTGGATGTTACTTCTATCGACAATGCAGCTTCAGCTCTGGAGAAACGGGCATTCTTCATCCGTAAGGTGGGTACAGATGGATTCCGCATTGGCCACAAGCCCACGTTGAAGAAAGTAGTGGGAGACCGCCGCGCCGCCTTGGACGACGCGGAAGTGGCTAAAGCAGTCAAAACGGCCGTAAAGCAGGAATTTGAGCATGGCCGAGTGGTCCCGGTTTACCTGAGCCCAAGCGATGGGATGGAAGTTTCGGACACACCAAAGCTGAGCATCGTTGTCATGGACCCTGAAGTCGAATGGGAATCTGCGGGGGCCATCAGAACGAAGCTTGGAGATTGGACGCGTCAACGAGGCGCCTCACCTCGCCTGTACCCTGCCGCACTGGTCTGGGTGGTGCGCAAACCTGGCCGAACGTTGCGCGAAAAGGGTGAAGCATGGTTGGCATGGAAGCGGGTGGCGGAGGATCTTAATTCGGGTGTGCTGGGAGCGGAATTTGAACAGTCAGACCGGGGCGAGGTTACAAGGCAGATCAAAGAGGGCGAGGAAGCACTGAAGGACGAAGTCTGGGCAAGCTACAGGTATGCAATCGTCGCTGACCCGAAAGGCGCTGAAGGCTTGAGGGAAATCGATTTGGGGGCGGGACACGCCAGTAGCGCCGCGGGAAGTCTTACGGCGCACGTCGCCGCCGCGCTCAAGGCCGAGGGCCTTCTGAACGAGACAGTCGGTGCGGGATACTTGGAGCGGAATTGGCCCAATGCGCTGAAGGATAGCGGCGCGTGGCCGCTCAAGGGATGCCGGCAGAGCTTCCTTGACGGTTCCTTGACACGCTTGCTCGATCCCGAGGATGTACTGCGACGCCAGATACCAAGCTTCATAGAGAGGGGCGAATTTGGTCTCGGGTCAGGGCCCAAGGCGGACGGAGGCTTCGGACGGATCTGGTGGAAAGAACATACCGGGTCTGAGGAAGTCGTGTTTGACGACAACACCTTCTTGTTGATGCGCACGCGCGCACCCGCTCTGAAAGCCGGACCTCCGCCGAAGGTCGTGCCGGTTGCAACTGAGCAGCCAACAGAACTGGTCCTGGAGCCGCCGGTGGCGCCTCCCGCGCCGCCCGTGACCCCGGCACCTGAGCAGATAGTGCGTCTCTCCTTACGCGGAGCCATCCCCCCTGAGCAATGGAACAAGCTCGGGACAAAACTCATACCCAAGTTACGCACCTCGGGGCAGGGGCTCTCCCTCACCGTCGAGGCCTCGCTTGACGTGGCCGCGAATGATCTTGGCCATGTTGAATCAGAGCTGCGCCAAGCGCTGAGGGACCTCGGGCTCGAAGGGCAGGTTCAAATCGAAAGGAAGCGCTCCTAAACTTTCTCGCTCCAGTGATCGAAACTCGCAGGCAAGAAGTTCCGTCGGCAGCACAGTGTTGGCAATTATGTCGCGGGTTTCTACCGTCCGGAGTGCAAGCTGGCCATCGAACTGGACGGGGAAAAGCATCTCAACTCACCAGCTTCTGAGTACGACCTGCGACGCACGGAGTTTTTGAAGCGAAGCGAAGGACCTCGCCCGGCGCCTCTTTCTCTTCTCCGCATTCGGACCTTTAGTCCCGTTGTTCGGCTCGCGCATTTTCCCCTTGACATCCGAGCCTACATAGGCTACCATGGTTGACCTATGGAGAAGTCGAGAAGTCGAGAAGTCGAGAAGTCGAGAAGTCGAGAAGTCGAGAAGTTGAGAAGTCAAGACGTCGAGAGACGAATTGAAAAGCAAACTCGGTCGACGGCCTGGGGGGTGTTTGTTAACTCCTCGACTCTCGACTCCTCGACTTTTCGGAACAAACCGGGAATGTCGAAGAAAACAAAGAACAGAGTCAAGAAGTCGAGGAGTCGAGAAGTTGAGAAGTCAAGACGTCGCGAAACGAATTCCAGGGCAAGGTCGACCGGCAGCTCGGGGTGTTTGTTAACTCCTCGACTTTCGACTCTCGACTCCTCGACTTTGCCGGAACAAACCGGGAGTACCGATGAAAACGAAGCGCGGCTGCCTCTCGACTTTCGACTCTCAACTCTCGACTCCTCGATTTTGCTGGAACAAACCGGGAATGTCTATGAAAACAAACAGCAGGATTCAGGATTCGGGATTCAGGAGAAGAAACCAGCGGCGGGCCTGGAGTTCGGCGGTAGCAAGAACGTAGGCAGCAACTAAGCGGGCAGGGTACGAGGAAAGCCGCAGCAGGTTCAAAAAGATGTTAAATTCGAGGAAACGAACTCAACAAGTCCTTTGGAATCAACGAAAGTTCCAAAAAACGAACTCAAAACGAACTCAAAACGAGGTCCAAAACGCCGCCAAAGCGAGCCTTAGATGCGCAAAAGAGCTCAAACGAACCCAAAAAGGAACGCCCACGTGGCAGAGCAAAGCCAAGGTGCGAAGAGGGCGGCGCGGCGAAGGGAAACGGATCACATGAGAGAAGGCGGAAGAGAATCCGAGCCTGTCATTCTGAACCCGCGCTCTTTGCGGGCGAAGAGTCTCGGTCTCAGCTTGCTCGAAGTGCCGCTGATGCTGCTCCTGCTGTTTGTCCAGCGCCCTGTCCCGGGACTGGCCTGGGGCGATCGGGGGCACCAGTTGATCAATGCGGCCGCGGTGGACAATTTGCCGCAGCCGCTTCGTGCCTACTTTCGAGCTCGCAAGGTCTATCTGGTGGAGCATGCCTCTGATCCCGATTTGTTGGCGCACGATGACCCTGCGGAGCGCCCTCACCACTACACCGACTTGGATGCCGACGACACTTACCCGTTTCCCCGCCTGCGGCAGCAATTCGTTCTGGAAAAGGCATTGCCCAAGCCCTGGCAGCTTCGCAACGGAGACTCGATCTGGCAAATCGAGCGCTTTACGGTGCGGCTGGCGGATTCCCTCCGGCGCCGCAGGTGGGACGAAGCGGACCGCGACGCGGTTTTCGCCGCTCACTACGCCGCCGATCTCACTCAGCCCCTGCACACCGTCATAAACTACGACGGCCAATTGACCGGGCAGAGGGGCGTCCACGCCCGCTTTGAGACCGACTTGGTGAATGCCCTCTCCGGCGGTTGGCGGCTCGAGCCTCAACCCGCAACTTTCGAGGCCGACTTGCGTGCCCGGATCTTCGAGGAGGCGATTGCGAGCTTCTCTTGCCGGAATCTGGTCTTCGCCTCGGATCACATCGCAGTTTCCGGCCGCACCTACCTCGATCCCCGGTACACTGCGGCGTTCTATAAACTCGCCGGGCCGCTGGCTGAGAAGCGGCTGACTGCCGGGGCTTCTTTCGTCAGCAGCCTCTGGTATACTGCCTGGGTCCGAGCGGGAAAGCCCCCGCTGCCGGGCAAGCATGGGATGTGACGGTGCGGGATGGATTGCCTGCTCAGGATTCGACGTCGAAAGGCCGCAGGCCCGTGAGCACACAGAATGAGACGGAAGCGCATACTCGTGGCGGGGATTGTCCTGGCAGTCTTCTGCCTGGGAGTTTTGGCGGGCCGGCGCGCCGGCCGTTCTCCCTCGACCGCGTCCTTTGCTTCGCGCGCTTCGTCGCCGCAAGAGGCAGCCGGGTGCGTCGACTTCCACGACGCCGGCCCGCTCGCAGGCCAAACCGGCTGCGTCTCCGGACGGGTGCTCAAGGTGTTCACCTCGAAGGGAGGCAATACTTTTTTCGATTTCTGCGAAGACTATCACGGGTGCCCGTTTAGCAGCGTGATTTTTTCGTCCGACAAGCAGAAGTTTGGAGACCTTCAATCCTTGTCAGGGAGGCAAATTGAAATCCGCGGGCCGATTACCACGTACCAAGGAAGAGCTGAAATCATTATCCATGATCCCGAGCAGATTCGACCCGCGCCTTGATAGCTCCCCTCCTCAAGTGAGGAGGGGGGCTGCGTGAAGCCGGAGTCTAGTGGATTGAGAGGCTGTATGCACTGCAGCATGGGATTTATATTGTTCATGGCCAGTCTGCTGCCAAGCGAAGCGAGCGCCACCGTCATCCTGAGCGAAGCGAACGCCGGCTGGGGTGCCGCTGCGCAGCAGACCGCCTTGCCGGCCTCAACGCAACCCTTGCCGGGAGTTGCCGAGGCGGTAAACAAAGGGTTCGACCTGCTGGCGCGACATGATGCGGCAGGCGCGGAAGCAGCGTTTCGCCAGGCCATTGATCTGCAGCCGGAGCTCGAGATGGCACACCGGGGGCTTGGCATGGCTTTGCGAGCGCGCGGCCAGGACGAAGCGGCGCTGCGCGAACTGCAAGTGGCCACACGCCTCGACCCTTCCGATGCCGATGCGCATTACGAGCTGGCAGCCACCGCCTTGTCCCTGAGCCAGCAATCGGCAGCCTCGCCGCACTCTCGAGAAGGCTCCGACTACCGCGCTCTGGCTGCCGGCGAGTATCGAAAGCTGGCCGCGCTCCGGCCGCAAGATGCCTCGATTCGGCAAGTCCTGGCCGAGCTCGACCTCGAGGGGGGACGAAAAGAGGACGCCCTGGCCGACGTGCAAGAGGCGGTCCGCGTGGCGCCGGACGATCCCGCAACGCACGTGGCCCTGGGCCGGGTCTATTTTGCCGAAGCTGAAGAAGACAAGGCCGCGGCAGAATACGAAAAAGCGCTGAAGCTCAACCCCAAGGAAGGCCAGGCGTATCTTGCGCTCGGGCAGATGCGATTCTTCGAGCGGCGTTATGCGCAAGCGGCGCAGAATTTTCAGCAAGCCATCCAGGTTTCCCCCAACCTCGCCCCGGCGTATGCGGGCATGGCGCAGATTCTCGTCCAACAGGGCCGCTCCGCAGAAGCTCGAAACATGCTGGAAAAAGTCGTGGCGCTCGATCCGCAGGATTGGCAGAGCCAGTATCAGCTTGCGGTATTGCTGAATGCTGCCGGAGAAGTGGGGAGCGCCACCGAACTGCTGGAGAAGGTCACGCGCCTGCACCCGGATTTTTTGCCGGCCCAGGAACAGTTGGGCATGGGCCTGCTGCGCCGCGGAAATTTGAAGCAAGCCGGCGCCAAGGCCGATGCGCTGATCGCCGAGCAGCCCCAGGCGGCCGAAGGTCACCGCCTGCGGGCGCTCATGCTTCGGAAACAGCACGACCTCGAGGGAGCGCTGGCTGAGGCCGCCATGGCGCTTGGGTCGGAGCCGGACTCCGCTCCTATGCTGGCCCTGCAGTCGATCTCGCTGTGGGAACTCAAGCGCAAGAAAGACGCTCTGGCAGCCTTTCGGGCGGCGGCCAAGCTCGAACCTAAGGTGGGGACAGCAGAGGTTTTCTGCCGCCTGGTGGTGTGCGACGCAGGGGACATCAGCGCGGTGAGCGATTTCCTGCGACGCAACCGTTGGGTGCTTGCTCCCCCGCCCGAGCCGTAGGCTGTTTAGAGATCGTGGCATTAATGAATATATATTACTAGATGGTGTATTATACACTTATGACTAATCGCTTGCAGCCTTCGTTAAGGGGCTCGTTGGGTGGCCGAGCCGCCCGCGAATGAATTCTCGTCTTCATCGCCCCTGCGCCCTCCCCCCTCGACGAGGAGAGTTTCGCCTTTGACAATGCGCCTGGGTGGTGGTAGGGTTGCGCCAATGGTGCGTGTGGTGACTTCACGCGCAGGCTGCCTTGTTTCTCTCGAACCGGCGCGAAGATCCCCATAACGCCGTCCGAGGTGGCCATGCAAGGGACTATCAAGCGAATCATCCGTGACCGAGGGTTCGGGTTTATCCGCACTGCTGAGGGCCAGGAGGTGTTTTTCCACCGCAGCAGCCTTCAGGGCCTTAACTTCGACGCTTTGAAGGAGGGGGCCAGCGTCGAGCTTGAAGTGGAGAGAGGGGACAAGGGACCACGGGCTACGAGCGTTCGCCCGGGCGAGGCCTGACGCTGGCGGTGATCCAAGGGCTCCCAGCGATCGCGTGTTTTTGGAGCAGGGCGTGAGAGCGCGCGGAATCAGGGGACAAGTCTGCCCCGAATCCCATCCAGGCCGTTCCCGCCGAGATGGGAATGTGTGTGAAGCCGCGTAGCGCTGACCCCGCTAAGCGGGGTCAGCACGTTTTGTAGCGGTGCTCTATGAGCGCCGAAGAGTATGATTCGAAAGATGCGGCGGTCATAGACCGCCGCCACAGCGCGGCTTTTTCGCACCTTCTCTGATTTTGGAGTCTGATTCTCAAATATGACAACTGAGCTACGGAAAGGTATTGCCTGCGCCGGAAACTGGATTCTCGATCTCGTCAAGGTTATCGACCAGTACCCTCCCCAGAACTCCATCGCCGACATCAGTGCCGAATCTATGGGTGGGGGTGGATGCTCTTTCAATGTCACCCTCAATCTCGCCAAATTCGACAGCCGCCTCGATGTCTACGCTTTGGGCGTAATCGGAAACGATTCGTACGGAGACTTTCTCATCGGCCAATTCCGCGCGTATCCTCACGTGCATCTCGAACAGCTTCGGAGGACCAGCCAGCACGGCACCTCTTACACCGACGTATTCAACGTTGCTTCCACCGGGCACCGGACCTTCTTCCACTATCGAGGAGCCAACCGCCTTTTTTCTCCCGGCGATGTCAACCTGGATGCGCTGCCAGTCGACCTGTTTCATTTGGGATATCTGAACCTGCTGGACGCAATGGATCAAGCGGACGACCAGTTCGAGACCGCGGCGGCGCGATTGTTGGCCCGAGTTCGGGAACGGAACATCAAGACTTCCATTGATCTGGTGTCAGAAGATACCGATCGCTACAAGCACATTGTCCCCCCGGCGCTGAGGTTCGCGACTTATTGCATCATCAACGACTTCGAGGCCGCCAAAGTTTCGGGAATTCCTATTCGGCAGGGCCAGGCGCTGATCCTCGGTAATCTCAGGGCAATTGCCGCGGCGATTCTGGCGCTCGGTGTCGATGAACTGGTGGTGATCCATTTCCCCGAAGGAGCTTACCTGTTGACGAAGGACCGCAGCGAGATTCTGCAGCCTTCCTTGGATCTTCCCGAGGGTTATATCGTGGGATGCACGGGGGCCGGTGATTCATTCTGTGCCGGTATGCTGTATGGGTTGCATCGCGGATGGAGCCATGCAAAGGCCCTCCGCTTCGCTGTCTGCGCCGCCGCTATGAATCTGAGCGATCTCACCACGACGGGCGGGATAAAGCCCTGGGAGGAGGTCTTCAAAATGGAGCAGAAGTTCCCCTACCGCAGGTTCTCCTGATAGGTCCCTTGATTCCAACTCTGCCGTTCCCGAGAACCGACGAACTCGCACCCTCTCCCAGAACGCGTGAAAACATCGGTGGTGCTAGCCACAAAGCCACAGAGCAGGCCCCTCTCTTTTCAGTTCTCTCTGCCTCAGTGTCTCTGTGGTTCAGAGTCCGTTTGCCAAGACGCGCTTACTGCACGCGCGGAGCCTGATCTCCCGCAGCAGGCTGAGGCGGCGCTACCATCAGGCCCAGACCTTGCAGCAGCATCACCGTCCGCTGCGCCGCAGCACGCCAAACGAGCTGGCAGCCCTCGCCTTGGCAGTTCTGTACGTAGACGTCGCCGCCCGAATATTCCAGGCTGCAATTCTTGAACGTACAGTTGACGAAGACACCGTCATCAAGAACCAGGTGCTGATTTTCGAAGACTTTGTTTTCGTGTCGGGTCATCAGAAATCGAGCCTATCACTAGCGGGCAGAGGCCGCAAGCTCCGGCTTGGTTTGTCTCCGCGTTGGTTTGGCGCCCGGCACAAGTCTGTTCCAGCAGCTTTATTCCGGCCCTGAAAGAGCGACTCCGGGCGCCCGGCGATCCACCGCCCGCAACCCCTCCTCGTGCAAGGAGGAGAGTTCGAATTCCTGAGCCTGTTCATGCGGCAAAGCCGGCCCGACGCACCGCCTCCACCGCTACCTGTTTGGGCGGAGAAAGGGAGGCCTGCACGCGCGCCTTGAGCCTTTGCAGGGCTTCCGAGTGAAGCTGGGAGACACGCGATTCATCCACGGCGAGCCGGGCGGCAATTTCTTTCATCGTGAGATCGTGCTGGTAGTAAAGGGTTACAATCAGCCTTTCGCGTTCCGGCAGGCGGGCCAGAGCACGGTTCAGAAGATCGCGCTGTTCGCGGCGATAACAGAGGTCGAAGGGGTCTTCCGTCAGTTGACGCACCACTGTGCCACCCTCTTCTTTCGTTAGCAGCTTCGCGGTGGTGGCCGCCGTCTCGCAGTGCTGCCACCCGTCGAAGCCCAGGGCGTGGACCTCCTGCGCCCAGCGGTGCCACACTTTAAGGCTGATGCCTAATGCCCGCGCGACTTCTTCCCCTTGCGCGGGGCGGCCCAGGCGCGCTTCCAACTCGCGATAAGTCCTTTCCACTTTTCTCGCCCGGCGCCGCATGTCTCGGCTGGCGGGGTCGAGAGTTCGCAAAGCGTCCAGGATACCTCCGCGAATCCGGTGCCGGGCGTAGCTTTCAAGCTTCACCTTCCTGGAAGGATCGAATTTCCGCAGCGCGTCTAACAGGCCCAAGGTTCCCGCCCCGACCAAGTCGTCCATCTCCACGTGCGGCGGCAAGTGCTGCCGCATCTCGAAGGCCACTCGTTTGACCAGAGGCGCCATCGCCAGTAACAAGCTTTGATTCCCTGCGTCTTGTTTTCCCCGCGTCTCCCCGCTATTAGCTTTCATCTCCAATTGCGGAGGAGCATCAACGGTGGCGGAGGGATAAGTCGCTCGGCTCTGCGCATCCGGCGCCACTCGGTGTACGGGTGCGGGGGGCAAAGCACTCGCGGGTGAGCTTTGACTTGTTGATGGCCGCGATCGACGGGTGGTGTTTCCGGTTGCTGGCAGTTGCGTTGCCATAGCGGACCTCGCTTCTCGAGCTTTGCGTCACGAGGCGGCTTGGCCGGCGTTCCGTGTCGGGCCGCGCAGGTTGATTCCCTTCCGCCCCAGGCCCACACTTCACCACCGGCGCAGGGGTCTTCGCCCTGCGCAACCCTCACGCTGTTTTGGTTCGTGAGTTCGTGGCGCTGGCCCTGGAAATTGCACATTCCATGCCAGTCCGCAGCGCTCCCATACAAATCCTTTCGCCCCTTCCCCAGCCTCTCCGGCCAGAACGCGATGGGCGCGCGCAGCTCACTTCGCGGGGCTGCTCGATAGCCTAGCTATATGACTACCAGGTTTTTCGGTGAGGACCGCGTTGCATGCGAGTGGCGGGGCTAGCGCGATAACTGAAAGGGCAATTGGCGGGGTAAGGTCCAGGCCTGCCCTGCCACCCGATCAGGGCGTAGGGGAAAGGCTGTACGTGGCGGCCGGTTTCTGCAAGCGCCCGAGAAGCTTCCGGCAGGCTCGACAGCGGTTCCAAAATGGAATCGCCTTTGGTTACAGAAGTCCACCCGCGACATATCGCACGAGTATCAATTCGGAGTCAAAGCGACGACTCGATCGGCCGGCGGACGGTTGTTCCGCCGGGCTTTTCTAAAGCCCTTGTGCAACCCAGCCGATACTAGTTCTTGAACGGGATTTGCGGCGTGACACGGGATGCTGCGCAGGCACTGGGCGGGGGTACCCAACCACGGGCGCAAACTCCTCGGTGCGGCTCGGCCGCAGAGAATTCATAGCAATGATGTCGACTGCGCATGCAATGCGGAAAGGAACGCCCGGCCGACTTGGAGACAAATAGAGGGCTTTGGCAAAGGGTTTGTTCGCGCCTCTTACCTGGAAGTCGGGCGGCGAAGCGGCGCGTCCCAAAATGGGAAGCGGGTCCCGGTTTGGAAAGGCCGGCGCCCTTTCGTAGGGGATCAACATGCGAGATCGAGGGAGAGCAAAATTCGCCAGGCCGAGGGAAGAGAACGTGGAAAAACCGCGTCCGCAGGCCACGGAACACCCCAATGCCCTTCCCACGGCCCTTAGTCGCGTGGATGAGTCGTCGATTTCGTCCATGACCCCCGGCGATGTGTTTCTGATCGAAGAACTGGGCTCCGCTGGTCCCGATCGAGAGTTTGCCTTTCACGCTATCCTCGCCTGCCCGTTGTGTGGGAGCCAAGTGTTAATCACTGCCGCTCAGTATTTCGGATTCGCGCCCGTCATCTGCGGCGCCAGAACCTGCCCGGGTTTCTTCAGAATCATCGATGACGGACGCTTCGTTTACCTGCCCGTCAACTGACCCGATAAGACAGTTTAGTGCTCGGACCCCCGCGCGGACAGGCGCCGCGCGTGGGCAGTTGCAATGCGCCGGCACCCAATCGGGGTGTGCGCGTGCGTAGGAATGAAGTGCTTGCTGTTTGCCATTGAAGCGATTCTGTTCCCCCAAAGAATAAAACTCTTGAACGATCAGGATTGCTGGGTATAACTTGAACACGCAGCAAGCAGCTCACACTCCGCGCAGACGAGGGACGGCATCCTGCGCCAGAATGAAAGGAGACTTCTGATGCGAACCGTGTTTTGGGGATCGATCCTCCTATTTGCAGCAAGCCTTCTGCCGCTTTCGGCGCAGCAGGCCAAGCCCGGCCCACAGCTTGCGGCCACTCCGCCCATGGGTTGGAACAGTTGGGATGCGTACGGCTTGACGATTAACGAGGCCGAGTACAAGGCCAACGCCGGCTGGATGGCGAAGCACCTGAAGCAGTTCGGCTGGCAATATGCGGTGGTGGATGAAGGCTGGTACTTACAGAACCCGGAAAGCGGCGGCAAGCCGGCCTGGCAGTTTACCCTGGACCAACAGGGCCGCTTTATACCGGCACCGAACCGCTTTCCGTCGGCGGCCGGCGGCGCCGGCTTCAAGCCCATTGCAGACTACGTGCACTCGCTCGGCCTGAAGTTCGGGATTCACATCATTCGCGGCATTCCGCGCGAAGCGGTGGCAAAGAACATGCCCATTGCCGGCACTGCCTACCACGCGGCTGATGCTGCGGATACCTCCGACACGTGTTCGTGGAACCCCGACACTTATGGGGTGAAGTCGAATGCAGCAGGGCAAGCCTTCTATGATTCGCTCGCGCAGCTCTACTCGAACTGGGGCCTGGATTTCATCAAGGTCGACTGCATCTCGAGCCGTCCGTACAAAGCCGGTGAAATTCACCTGCTCAGCTCCGCGCTCAAGAAAGCGGGCCGCCCCATCGTCCTGAGCCTGTCGCCGGGACCAACCTCACTGGCCGTTGCGGATGACGTGCGACGATACGCGCAGATGTGGCGCATCTCCGATGACTTCTGGGATTACTGGAATCCTCCGCCGGATGATCCCTGGACCCAGACTTTGCACGGGCAGTTCGCCACCGCGGTTGGCTGGGCGCCGTACGCGGGGCCGGGCCGTTGGCCGGATGCCGATATGCTCCCCATCGGATACTTGGGCCCGCGCCCAGGGTTGGGTTCGGCGCGCCCGACGCGCTTCTCTCACGATGAACAACGGACACTGCTGGCGTTCTGGTCCATCATTCGTTCCCCTCTCATAATCGGTGCTGACCTGCCGCACAACGATGAATGGACGACGTCGCTGCTGACAAATTCGGAGGTGATTGCGGTGGACCAGCACTCGACCGCGAACCGGCCCCTGCTAATAACCAATGGCGCCGTGATTTGGTCGGCCAGGCCTGAGGACGGGAAAGGTCATTACCTCGCCATCTTCAACCGTGCGGAAGTGGCGGAGGACATTGCGCTCGAATGGAATGAGCTTGGCTTCACAGCGGGGAAGGGGTACGGATTGCGCGAACTTTGGGAACACAAGGAACTGGGGTCCGCGACTTCGCTCAAGCTGAAATTGCAACCGCACGCCTGCGTGCTGTATCGCGTCAGCGAATGAAGCAGGATCGCGCTGTTACTCTGAAGGTGCATTGGCCCTGATGCCGAACCCTATGATGGACCGGCGTGGGACAACGTGGGGCAGGGACACGCGTGGTGCGGTCGACGCTTGCGAGGCAGCAGGAGTTATGTTAAGGTCTTCAGAACCAGAAAGTAGGCCCGTAGCTCAGCCCGGTTAGAGCGCTACCTTGACACGGTAGAGGTCTGGGGTTCGAGTCCCCACGGGCCTACCAAGATCAACAACGTACAAACAACTGGCAGGTACCTGTTGAGGTAGCGCCCATCGTTTCGGGAAATCCAGATTGGCCGTCTTTTCAGCAGCTTGTATCCCTTCTCCTTTTGATTCCCGCACAATTCCCGCAAACGTAGCTCTTTGTCCCCTCTAATTGGCGGAACTGTTTTTCATCAGTACCTCGATACAGTGTCTGTGTCGTAGCAGGATTCGTAGTTCAGCGTATTGCGCCGGAAATCGTCAACGAGCGGATTGGAGATTTGCCGCTCGCTGAGAATGCGGGGCGTCCTCCTGCTACGACGAGTGGGCCTTTAAAGCGCCATGCCGCCGGATACTTCAATTCTCTGGCCATTGACCCACCGATTCTCGTCCGAGAGAAGCGCCGCGATCATGGGTCCGATATCGTCGGGCACGCCCGCACGCCCCAACGCAGTCATTTCCGCTACACGCTTATTGACTTCGGGATTGTCGCGCACCATGCCGCCGCTGAAGTCGGTTTGGATCGCGCCGGGTGCGACCACATTCGCAGTGATCCTGCGTGGACCGAGTTCTTTGGCCAGATAGCGGGTCAGAACCTCGACCGCTCCCTTCGCGGCTCCGTAAGCGGAGCTGCCGGGCAAAGCCAAGCGGGCGAGCCCCGAGGAAATGTTCACGATGCGGCCGCCATCGTTCAACAAGGGAAGGAGCTTCTGTGTCAAGAAATAGACACCTTTAACGTGAACGTTAAAGATTTCATCGAATTGGGCTTCCGTCGTTTCCTCAAACCCGGCATGCAGCGAATTGCCCGCGTTGTTCACAAGGTAGTCAAAGCGGTCGCTTCCCCAGCCTTCGAGCGTCTTGCGGACTTCAGTTACAAAAGCGTCAAACGCGTGAGTATCCCCTGTGTCGAGAGGAAATCCTGCCGCTTTCCGCCCTGTGGTTTTGGCCTCGCGAATGAGACTCTCGGCTTCTTTCTGATTCGCACGATAGGTGAATAGGATATCGACGCCGCGCCGTGCAAGATTGACGGCGGTGTTGCGGCCTAAGCCGCGGCTCCCACCCGTGATAATGGCGATCTTATTGGTCATCATTTGAGCCCCTTTGTTTGGATGCGTTCCCTTGGTTCACAGCTAGGAATAACGCAGGTTCTCGAGATCAGTGAGGAGAGTTGGCCCGGTTGGGTTCCATCCCAGCTTTTCTCGTGTTTGTGCGCTGGAGGCCGGGATATCCCATCCAACGAACGCCGCGAGCCAGCCAAAATGTGCGGCGGCTTCTTCGGGAGCGATGGAGGTGACGGGTACTTTCAGACCTCGACCGATGACCTCAGCGATGTCTCGGGCGGGCACCCCCTCTTCCGCGACCGCATGATATCTGGCGCCTGAGTTGGTCTTCTCGAGCGCCAGGCGGTACAGGTGGGCGGTATCGAGGCGGTGAGCCGCAGGCCAGCGGTTGAGCCCATCGCCGACGTACGCCGAGACACCCTTTTCGCGGGCGAGACTGATCGCGTACGTAACCAGACCTTGCTTGACCGTGTCATGGACTTGGGGAAGCCGCACGATAGCCACGCGGACGCCTCGAGCCGCGACTGAAGCGGCCGCCTCTTCCGAAGCTGAGCGAGGAACCGCTTCTGAACTGACCGGCGGATCATCTTCGGTGATGAGATGGCCCGGCCCTGAGTTCGCTATCCCGGTACCAGAGGTGACAATCAGGAGCCTATCCGAGCCGGCAAGCACGGAACCCAAAGCCTCGATGGCCGCCCTGTCGATCTCGCAGTTCTCCTTGAATTTCGAGAAATCGTGAATAAAGGCGGTGTGAATCACAGCGCCCACATTGGCTGCTCCGCTGCGCAAGCTTTCCAGGTCTTCAACATCACCTCGATGCACCTGGGCGCCGGCGGCGATAAGCGATTTGGCGCCCGCATCGCTGCGAGCAAGACCGAGCACCTGATGCCCCGCCTTGATCAGCTCCGGAACGATAGCCGAACCGATGAAGCCTGTGGCTCCGGTGACGAAAACACGCACAGTAATGTTCCTCCTTGGATCAAAACTCCCTTGGGACGGTTCGAGCTTCCACTTCAAACGAAATTGCTGTCGAATCTGTTGCCATTGTTCTCGTCCCGTTTAATGTTCGGTGCGGCGCAACGAATTCATCACCAAGCTGTAATATCCGGCACCGATCAGTCAGCAAGACATAGGGCAAGCCGGTGGCCACGGCGGCGACCGTCCTTCCAATCGATGCAACCCACACATCCGTTGAAAGATAGAAAAAGAGGGAGGAACGGGAATCACTGGAGTGCCAAAATCTGGCTGCCGAATATTTGGCAGCCTTCTGGCAGGTTGGCATTATCCCACATGGCTGCTGTGACGGCGCAGCGCTAAGAACTCTGCTCCAGTTGCATTGAAAACTCCGGACACCATCGCTGAGGAATATTTGGGAGGCGAGTCGAGCTACTCGGGCTCTTGTCTCGGTGCTTTGAAACGGACCCAGGGTCTTAGGCATCTAAAATGTTATACGTGTATTGACGGGGCTTTTGTAACAATGAATGCCGGTATACAAGCAGCGCCTTTCGGAACTATGGCCGAACGCTACGAAACGCTTCTGCGGGTTTCGCAGACCCTGATTTCGAGCCACTGTTCTGAGGGACTCTTTGATATTCTCGTCCGCGAATTGCGCGCGGTAGTGAGCTTCGATTTCTTGGGTGCGGGTATATGCGATGAAACGCTACACGAAGTGCACCTCAAGTGTTTCGACCCGTCGGGGGGACGTCTGATAGTTCCCAAGCTCGCGCCCGAAGAGACCTTGACGTGGTGGGTTTACCAACATCGGCAGCCCTTGATTATTCCCAACCTGAATGAAGATAACCGATTTCCGCGGGCGGTGGAGGTGCTGAAGACGCATGGCATTCGTTCGGTATGCTCACTTCCATTGACGACTAGACACCGGCGCCTCGGGAGTCTGGGGATAGGGAGCAAAGACGTGGATGCCTATGGGAGCGAGGAGATCAGCTTCCTTTCGCTCGTTGCCAACCAGGTCGGGCTGGCCCTGGACGCCGCGCTTAGCTTCGAGGCATCGGAGCGCGCGCAACAAGAATTGCAGCGGAAGCACGCCGAACTCCAGGCCGAGCGGGACCGCCTTCAGTTGCTTCTCGAGGTCACCAATCAGGCAGTTTCCAATCTGGATCTCCGCGACCTCCTGCGCGCCGTGTCGGCAAGTGTTCGGCGGATGATGCTGTGTGATGGCGTGGGAGTGGCCCTCGCGGATTGCGATGGTCGCCACCTGCGGATCCACGCCCTCGACTTTCCTGATAGTAAGGGAATCATCCAGGAAGAGCGCGAGATTCCAATCGGTGAATCGCATCTGGGTACTGCGTTCCAGACGGGTCAACCTGTGGTGTTGAACCGGATTGACTTGTCCGAGGCCCCTCCCGAAAAATTAGCCGTTGCCGCGGCCGAGGGCATCAGATCCTCCTGCTCCATACCGCTGGTCAGCCGCAATCGCACGGTTGGCGTTTTGGTGCTCGCACGACGGGGGGAGATGCCTTTCAGCCAGGAAGAAGTTCACTTCTTGACACAGATGGGTGGCCAGATCGCTATTGCGGTGGAGAACGCATGTGCCTATCGCCAGATCGCCGATTTGAGAGACAAGCTGGCACAAGAGAAACTATATCTGGAAGATGAAATTCGGACTGAACTGAATTTTGAGCAGATCGTGGGCAATAGCCCGTCCCTCCGTCGGACGCTCCATCAGGTGGAAACCGTCGCACCGACAGAATCCACAGTGCTGGTTTACGGCGAGACTGGCACCGGCAAAGAGCTGGTGGCGCGCGCAATTCATGACGGGAGCCCGCGCCGCGTAGGGGCGTTTGTCAAACTGAATTGCGCCGCCATTCCGACAGGGCTCTTGGAGAGCGAACTCTTCGGGCATGAGAAGGGCGCCTTTACGGGCGCAGTCGCGCAGCGCATCGGCCGTTTCGAACTAGCGAACGGGGGAACCATTTTCCTTGACGAGATCGGGGAAATCCCCCTGGAATTGCAGCCCAAGCTTCTGCGAGTGCTACAAGAGCGGGAGTTTGAGCGCTTGGGAAACTCTCGCACTCTCCGGACCAACGCGCGGCTGATCGCCGCCACTAACCGGGACCTGGCCGCCATGGTGGAGGAGGGGAAATTCCGCACTGACCTTTTCTATCGCCTGAATGTTTTTCCGGTACAAGTGCCGCCGTTGAGGGAACGGACGGAAGATATCCCGCTGCTGGTTCGGCATTTCGCGCAGGAGTTTTCTCGGCGCATGAAAAAGCAGATCGATACGATTCCTTCCGAGACCCTGCAATCGCTTACCCGATATCACTGGCCCGGCAACATCCGGGAACTTCAGAATGTGATCGAGCGGGCGGTGATCCTTTCGCCCGGGCCGGTGCTTAGGGTTTCTCCCTCCGAGTATAAGCAGCGTGCGGCAAAAAGTAAGGCTAGCCCCAGCAGGTCCGATACACTGGAGGAAGCCGAGCGCAAGCACGTTCTCGGCGTGTTGGAAGAAACCAATTGGGTACTGGCCGGACCCAATGGCGCCGCCGCCCGTCTCGGGATGAAACGATCCACGCTTCAGTACCGAATGGGTAAGCTCGGGATCTCCCGCCCAAGGGCAGTGGCTAGTGACACAAAAGCAGTGGCTAGTGCCTAGTGGTTTAGTGGCCAGCAACTCGGACTTAGCAACTTGCCGCGGCCCCCTGTCCAGCGGTTCCTAGACTCTGGCTACTAGAACCACTAGCCACTGTCCTTGAGTGCCAAACTTTCAGCAGGCTGCCAACCTTCCGGCATACCCTCGTTCGGCACTGACAAGCCTCCCTTTTTTCTCCTGTTTCCATGTCCAGTCGAATCCACACGTTGCAGGTATCGAATGGTTGGGCGACTTTGGTTGCGGAGGTGCACTTAGTATCGCCGTTCACGAGGGCGCGATGCTGAAAATCACGGTTATTGAGAACGGGAAAGAGCAACGCCTCATAGTTGAGGGTAAATTGGCGGAGCCTTGCGTTTCAGAACTTGAATCGGCCTGGAATCACGTTCGGCTCGCAAGTGGAAACCGACCGATCCTGGTCGACCTCAGCAGTGTGACGCTCATTAACTCGAGGGGAGAGGCGGCGCTCATGGCGATGGTCGCCGAGGGAGCGCGCCTGACTGCGAAAGGCCTCTATTCCGAATTCGTTGTGAAGCAGTTGATGAACAAATCACGAACGACACGCCTGCGCCAGCGCAGACGGAAGCGGGACGGCGAGGAGGATTCGAGTTTGACCGGGAAGCGTAGCCTGGTGAGTCAGTCCTCGCCGAATAAGGAGACGTAGAGAGATGAAATCCAATTCAATTATCAAGATGAAACATGTGGTTTGGGCAGGGGTCGGGCTGGTCGCGGCCACAGTATTAGGGGCCATCGTTCGCTCGGGGGCCAAACCCACAGCCCCCGCGCCAGGTTCGCCGTTGGTGGAGGTAGCGCCCGTTGAGCAGAAGGACGTTCCAATTTACGGAGAGTGGATCGGGACACTCGCCGGGCAGGTCAACGCCGACATCAAGGCGCAGGTCGCAGGATATCTGCTCCGGCGAGACTATCAGGAAGGATCTTACGTGCAGAAAGGCCAGTTGCTCTTTGAGATCGATCCCCGTCCTTTCCAGGCGGCGCTCGATCAGGCCAAAGGCCAATTGGCGCAGGCAGAGGCGCAACTCGTTCAAGCTGAAGCGCAGTTCGCGACGGCGGAGGCCAACCAGCACAAGAGCGAACTGGACGTTGAGAAATACACTCCCCTGGCCAAGGCCGAAGCCGTCAGCCAGCAAGATCTGGATAACGCCGTACAGACGAACCTCGCCAACAAGGCCCAGGTGCAGGCCGCGAAGGCGGCCATTGGCGCGGCGAAGGCTCAAATTCAGGCCGGCCAGGCCGCCGTCGAGACCGCCAGCATCAACCTGGGCTTTACCAGGGTGACCTCGCCGATTAACGGCATCGTGGGCATTGCTCAGGCCCAAGTGGGCGACCTCGTCAGCGCCAGCAGCGGCGCGCTGACCACCGTCTCGACACTCGACCCCATTCGCGACTATTTCACTGTCGGCGAGCAGACCTATCTCGAGTTGCACGCGACAGCTATGAGCAAGATCAGGCGCCCGGCGACTGATTTCACCGTGAGCGCCGAGGAATTCCTGAAGCTACAGAAGCAGCTTCCAGATTCCGATCCCAGGCGCTGGAAACTACAGCTCATTCTTGCTGACGGGAGCACGTATCCGTACGAAGGTGACTTCTACTTCGCCGACCGCTCCATAGATCAAAGCACCGGGGCCATCCAACTGGCCGCGCTCTTTCCGAACCCCGGAAACGTCCTTCGTCCCGGACAGTATGGAAAAGTACGCGCCGTGGTCAACGTGCGCAAAGGTGCCCTGCTGGTGCCTCAACCCGCTGTGACCGAGCTGCAAGGCGGCTACGAGGTTGCTGTGGTCGGACCAGACGACCGCGTGGCCATCCGCCCTGTCAAAGTCGGAGAGCGTGTGGGCACGATGTGGGTGGTCGAGGAGGGCTTGAAGCCCAGTGAGCAGGTCGTTGTGGAAGGCCAGCAGATGCTGCGGCCAGGCGTGACGGTGCAACCCAAGCCATTTAAAAACAGTGACAAGTGACGAGAAAGCTGTAAGTCGTCAGTCCTCAGTTATCAGTTCTCAGTTCACCCGAGACTGCGCAGATGAGCGCCTGTAACTGAAGAGGCTTGTGACTGACGACTGAGAACTGACAACTGAGAACTGAAGGGAGCTAGAAAGCCATGTCCAAGTTTTTCATACGACGGCCTATTGTAGCGGTGGTCATTGCGATCCTTACGGTCATTGTGGGCGCGATCACCATCGCAACCTTGCCGGTGGCACAGTTTCCTAACATCGCCCCACCTGAAATCAGGTTGCAGGCCAACTATGTGGGGGCCGATGCGGAGACTCTGGAGCAGGCGGTCGCCACGCCGATCGAGGAACAACTGAACGGCGTGGACAACATGAACTACATGTACTCCATAAACGCTACGGGCAATTCGCAAACGACTTTGTTCGCGGATTTTGACAACAAAACTGACCCCAACATGGACCTGATCCTCACCCAGTCGCGCGAGCAACTGGCCTCCGCTCAACTGCCACCCGAGGTGAACAACTATGGGGTCGTCATCAAGAAGTCGACCACGGCTCCGCTTATGCTGGTCGCCTTATACTCGCCACAGGGCACTCGCGATGCCACATTTCTGGCCAACTATGCCTACATCAACCTGAATGACCCCATCGCCCGCTCGTACGGGGTCGGGCAGACGCAGGTCTTTGGCGCCGGACAGTATGCCATGAGGCTCTGGGTAAAGCCCGATCAATTAGCGAAGCTCGGCATCACCGTTTCCGATATCGCGAACGCGATCCAGGCGCAGAACACCGTGAACCCGGCGGGTCAGGTTGGAGGCGAGCCCGCCCCGGGAAACCAGCAATTCACCTATGCTGTGCGGGCTCAAGGCCGTCTGATCTCGCCGGAGCAGTTTGGAAACATCGTCGTGCGCGAGGCTCCGAATGGCGGGACCGTTCGAGTGAGGGATGTGGCACGGGTCGATTTGGGCGCGCAATATTACAACCTAGTCAGCCGCTTGAATGGCAAGCCCACTGCCGTTATCGCTATTTACCAGTTGCCCGGCTCCAATGCGGTACAAACGGCGGCAGGCGTCCGGAAGCTCATGTCCCAGATGAAGCAGCGCTTTCCTGAAGACATCAACTACGCTGTATCGCTCGACCAGACACGGCCGGTGACGGAAGGCATGAAAGAAATCCTTGAGACCCTCTTGATCGCGCTCGTGTTGGTGATCCTGGTCGTCTACCTCTTCCTGCAGGACTGGCGCGCTACCTTGATTCCCATGCTGGCGGTACCGGTCTCGCTGGTAGGCACCTTTGTACTCTTCCCCTGGTTCGGATTCACGATCAACACGCTTTCGCTGTTCGGCTTGGTGCTGGCCATCGGATTGGTGGTGGACGACGCCATCGTCGTCGTGGAAGGCGTGCAGCGCCACATTGAGGAGGGTCTGGCTCCTAAGGATGCGGCTCGAAAAGCCATGGAGGAACTCTCCGGCCCCGTGGTTGGCATTGCGCTGGTACTCTCCGCGGTCTTTGTGCCAACCATCTTCATCCCAGGCATCACGGGCAGGCTCTACCAGCAATTCGCGATGACCATCGCCATCTCCGTAGTGCTGTCGGCCTTCAATGCGCTCACGCTCAGTCCCGCCCTGGCGGGTTTGTTGTTGCGGCCCAAGCCTGCGCCGGACGTGAGGGAACGCCGTGGGCCCCTCTCGAGATTTTTTGATGTATTCAATCGTTATTTGGAAGACTCCACCAATAGCTTTGTGCGCTTGTCAGGCGGCGTGATTCGGAAGGGCGCCCTAGTGCTGGTGCTGCTTGCTGCTTGCGGCGTGGCGGGATGGTTCTTCGGCAGCCGGCTGCCCTCCAGCTTCCTTCCCGACGAAGATCAAGGCTACGTTTTCGTCAACATGCAGCTTCCCAGCGGGGCGTCGCTGGAGCGCACGAATGCAGCCGCCGGAGATGTGGAAAAGATTCTCGCGAGCACGCCGGGCGTCGAGTACACGACCAGCGTCGTTGGCTTCAGCCTGCTCAGTTTCGTCCAGACCAGTTACAACGCCTTCTTCTTTGTGACGCTAAAGCCCTGGGGGGAACGCCACACGCGCGCGGAACAATATCAGGAAATCCGGGCGCGTTTGAATCGGCAACTGGTGCAGTTGCCGCAAGGGACGGTCTTCAGTTTCTCTCCGCCGGCCATACCAGGTGTCGGGACTACCGGCGGATTCACATTTGTGTTGGAGGACCGTGCCGGCAAGGACGTCCAGTTTCTGGCGAACAACTTGGCCAAATTCCTGGCTGCCACTCGCAAGCGTCCGGAAATTGGCTTGGTCGCGACCACCTTTCTGCCGAGCGTGACGCAAGAGTTCGTGAACGTGGACCGGGACAAAGTCCTGAAGCAGGGCGTGGCGATCAACGACGTTTACCAAACCATTCAGACGTACATGGGCGGGCTGTTTGTCAATTACTTCAACGATTTCGGCCGCACCTGGCAAGTGTATGTGGAAGCCGAAGCGCCTTACCGGGCGAACACGGGAAATCTCGCGCAATTCTATGTGCGCAACAACCGGGGTGAGATGGTGCCTCTTTCGGCGCTCGCCAGATTCGAGACCCGCTCCGGCCCTGAGTTCACCATGCGTTACAACGAGTATAGGTCCGCCGAGATCATCGGCAGTGCCGCGCCGGGTTACAGCGCGGACCAGGCAACGGCGGCTCTGGAGGACGTGTTCAAGCAAACCATGCCGCATGAAATGGGCTTCGACTATATGGGCATGTCCTATCAGGAGCAGCAGGCGAGGAAAGGGCTTCCCTCCTCGGCCATCTTCGGCTTCTCCTTGCTTTTCGTTTTTCTGATTCTGGCGGCGCTGTACGAGAGCTGGACGCTGCCCTTCAGTGTGCTCCTGAGCACGCCCGTGGCGGTGTTCGGGGCGCTCGCGGCACTCTGGCTGCGCCGCGTTGTGCTCGGCCTGTTCCTGCCTCCCTACATGGTTCAGATCGAAAACGACGTCTACACGCAAATCGGCCTGGTGATGCTGATTGGCCTGGCGGCCAAGAACTCGATTCTGATCGTGGCGTTTGCCAAGGAGCAATACGAGCAGGGTAAGCCCCTGGTGGATGCGGCGCTGGAGGGAGCGAGGATTCGTCTCCGCCCCCTGCTGATGACCTCGTTCGCGTTCATTCTGGGTTGTGTGCCGCTTTGGACGGCCTCCGGCGCCGGCTCCGTGGCTCGCCAGATCATGGGGACGACGGTGATCGGAGGCATGGTGGCGGAGACCTTCATCGGCCGGTTCTTCGTTCCCGCGATCTTTTATCTGGTGGAGAAATGGTCCGCCTCAGCCAGCCAACGGCTGGTGACGGCTGCTCCGCAGCAAACCCTGCCGGCGGAGGGGGAGTCAAATGCGTAAGACTTTGGTAACCTTCATTCTGACCGCGGCAACTCTAACGTCCGCCTGCACTGTTGGGCCGAACTACCACCGGCCCGTTGTGCAAATTCCCGCGTCGTTCCGCGCCCCTAGCGAGTCACAACAAGCGGAAGGGCAGACCGCCTCGTTCGCCGACCTGCCCTGGTGGCAAGTATTTCAGGACCCGCAACTTCAGGATCTGATCCGTACAGGGTTGAAACAGAACTATGATCTGCAGTTGGCGGTGGAGCGCGTCAATGCCGCCCGGGCCCAGCTCGGGATTACCCGCTCGAATCAGTTTCCCCAGGTTTCCGCGGACCCTGATTTCAGCGGCGCGAAGACCGACCAGGGTATCAAATCCAACATTTTCTCTCTCGCGGGCGACGCGGTTTTTCAATTGGACTTTTTCGGGCGTTACCGGCGCGCCACCGAGGCGGCCCGCGCCCAACTGCTGGGCACTGAAGATGCACGCGAAACCGTAACCCTGACGCTCGTGAGCGATATAGCGAGCGATTATTTCCTGCTCCGCGACCTCGACCTCCAACTCCAGATCACGCGCGAGACCGTCCGAACTCAGGAAGACTCCGTCAAGCTGACTGAGATGCGCCTTCGGCACGGCGTGGCGAACAGGTTGGACGTGCTTCAGGCCCGCCAGGTGCTTGATACAGCCAACGCCCAGATCCCGGACCTGGAGCGGCAGATCGGACAGACCGAGGACGCCATCAGCATCTTGTTGGGTAACTATCCGCAAGGCGTGCCGCGGGGGAAGAGCCTTGGCGTCGAGACGCCAAACGGCTGGGTGTGGGGCGAGGCTCTACTTCCGCAATTGCCGGCGGGGCTGCCGTCGTCGCTGCTCGAACGCAGGCCGGACATCCGCGAAGCCGAGCAGAGCCTCATCGCCGCCAACGCCAACATCGGCGTGGCCAAGGCAATGTTCTTTCCCCAGGTGTCTCTGACCGGCTCCGGGGGCGGAGCTTGGGGGCACAGCGTGTTCTTTGGCACCGATGTGCCGGCCCACGAGGGCATCTACAGCTATGAGGCCAGCATGGCGCAGCCTATCTTCGAGGGCGGCTACCTGCGCAACAATCTGCGCTACGCCAAGTCGCAGGAGCGGCAGGCCCTGATCAGCTATCGCCAGACCATCCAGCGCGCGTTTGGCGATGTTTCTGACGCCCTCATCGGCTACCAAAAATACCATAGAGTCCGGGAGCGCCAGGAACAGACCGTGAAGGATCTGCAGGAATCCGTGAGTGTGTCGCTGATGCGTTATCGTGGCGGCACGGCGACCTATCTCGATGTCCTCGACAGCCAACGCTCCCTTTTCAATGCTGAACTCACTCTGGCGCAAGCGCGAAACAACGAATACCAAAGCCTGGTTCAGCTCTATAAGGCGCTTGGGGGCGGCTGGAAATAAGCTTCCGCTTGCGCAAGCAGACAGCGAGAGAGATATGCATACAATCCTCGACGATTTGCGCCGCAATCAAGTCAAAACACAGCATCAGCATTTCATTGACCACTGATGGGCGAATCAGTAGCCGCCCTGCGGATGAACGGCTTTCGCTTGCTCTGCGGTCCCCGGACAGGACAATGCGCAAGTGCCGGGTCACTTTTGGGAGGTGCGGAAGGGCCAAAGCCGCCGCACTGTTTCGGACAAACCTCCGTCTGCTTAAACGCTCGCTAAAGCTGTTCCACTTGCTCTCTAAAATGAACGAGAAATCTGAATCTAAGCCTCTCGTAAGAGGGTCGGCTTTGCCCAGCGTAGTTCCGCAAGCCACAAACCATATGGTGCGTTGACGTCTGACCAGTGGCGGTCCTCGATTCCACAGTGGCTGATATACGTCATGCCGCGCCACGCCAGCACTTTGCCAGCATGTGCGAAGACGGTGCAGAGCGGCGACTGCCAGTCGAACCGGCGGGGATTATTACTGTGGAACACCAACGTCTCCTCGTACTGCCGATGGCTGTAGTTAACAAAGAGGTAGTAGGCGTTCTCGCGTTGGTAAACACAAGGTGACTCCAATGCGCCATACGATACGGGGATATCCGTGAGAAGCGCTGGTTCTTCCTGCTTCCAGTGAGTCAGGTCATTGCTTGAGGCTAGTGCCACCGCACTGCGGCCTTCGTGTCCGCACGCTCCGTAGAGCAGGTACACGCCGTCTTGCAACTGGAGAACGCAGGGATCGCGTGTACCCTGCCCTAGGTCCAATACAGGGAGTTCAGCGAGGAGTTGCCACGTGTTCAGGTCCGAACTCCGGGCGAAATGAAATCCCGTGTTATATCCGAAAACCATGAGGAATCCATCGCCGGTTCTCAGCACGAAAGAAGCTCCAACATTCTCTGGAGCTCCCTCCGGCAGCGCCAATGCGTGCGCTCTTTCTTCCCACGGGCCGAATGGATGGTACGCCACCGCATGCCCGATGTGATGATGGGTGCCCGGCCCGTAGAGGTCGCTATTTTGGGGGTAGGGATTCGTAATCCCGAACCAGTGAATCCGCTCTGACGCGTCAACCAGGAAACAATGGTCATTGATATACCACTGCTCTTTCAAACCTGTTGCGCGCGCGTCTCTCATTCCCGGGGGATTCAATATATGCCGAAAGGTTCCTTTTATCCACGGTATGGCAATGCCTTTCTCCCTAGCTGGGGGCGCGTTATTACCCTTGGACGCGAAGCTTTCCGCCAACCCCGATGTCAGCGCCAATGCCGCCGCACCGCATTCCATGAATCTCCTTCTGCCAAAACTGGTGCTCATCTTCGTGCCCCTCCTCCCGCTACGCCCAACCCCATCCAGCTACCGGTTATTGCAGGGCCCCTCTTATTATCGGGATTTGGTGGTTAATCCTGGGCCAATCGGTAAGAGAAAGGTGGTAGCCGGTCAACACCTGGAATCGTGCCCAATTCAGGATCGCTTCATTTGTCGTAAAGCCCTATTCGACGTTCCCCGAGTATCGCCCGCGGCCCGAAGCGCGTGGCCGCAGCCAGATCAAACGCTTCGTCTGGCCGGCGCCTCGCCGCCGCACAGATTTGGCCCGCAGGTTGGATTCTCACTCAAGGCAGCAACCTAAACTCCTGCAAGTTCATACCATAAGCGCTGCCCGGCGGGTTCTCTTTGAAATCGGTGTGCAAATAAGAGTTGGTGAAATTGGCCGAGTAGCAAAGCCAAGCCGTTCGACCGTCCGCACTGATGAACTTGGAGGGAACATGGACGAAATAGGCCTGCTCGCCAAAGTAACGCATGTATACAACCAACTTCCAAGGGCCTGTGATGTGGTTGGACTCCAGAATGTACGTGTTGGTCCTCGAAATTGTATTCCCAGCATCGGTGACGCACATCAGATATTTCTTCAGGCCCGGGTCGTAGGTCATGGTCACCGAGCCACAGTTGTTGTTCCAATCAATCACAGGCTTGATCTTTGAAAAGTCATGCGTCCAGATGGGATTCCCGTGGGTGTCGTCGCCACCAAAGAATTCGTACTCCGTCGCGTCGTCGATGGTCTGCGGGCTGGGCGTAACCCGCGCCATATAGATCTGATCGCCAGTGCCCCAACTGAGATTGGCGGGCCGAGGTTCGGGATCGGGATCGACCGCCCCGTGGCCCACCAAATAGGCCTTGCCATCCGGTGAGTACTGCATGTTCTTTCCGAAGTCCACAACGTGCGGCGCGCCCATCTTCAGTTTGCCGCCGACTTGCGCCGGTTCCCCGAAAATTGGTTGTGCAGTCGTATGACGGGTGTCGGTCCAGGTCCTGCCGTAGTCCTTGGAGTAGCGAAATCCCACAAACGGTCCCAGAATGTCATAGTTGAGCCCTTTGGTAGGGTCACCGTCTGAATCCGTGAGGCCGTAGGTTCCGTAATACCAGACACCGTTGTAAAAAAGGTTGGCGCAGGGGTAGCGCCCTATGTAAGGGCCTGGGTTGTCCGGATAGACACCAACATCTGTGAAGGTAAGGTGCAGAGGATCGTCGCCAACGATCGTGGCGTAGCCGGTAGTCGCAACCTTCTGTCCCCAGATCAAGGCGGACATTGACTTCACACCGTTCACCGCGCCGTCCGTCCAGTTGGAATACATCTTCCCATCTGCCGCCCAGGAAGGGTACCAAGTGTCGCCCAGGTCGTAATGGACATGCTTCCCCGTGAAACCGATGCCTGTAATCTCCGTGGATTTTGCAAAGGGACAGCTCGCCGGTGGCTCGGACGGCCAGACCTTATACGTCCGCTGCCCTTCCGCAGCACCTCTCTGTCTATTCCGGCAGCTCAATGTAAGGCCGAAAAGACAGAAGGTTACGAAGACTACGGCGATTCGGATAGATGCCGAAACCCGGGGATTGCGTTTTCGCATGGGATTACGTTCTTCCTTTCCTGACTTGGTCAGAATCAAAGGCCTGTTAGCTCACACCCACGTGAAACCGACGTTTGCTTCCTAAGGCTGAGGCCTTCCATGATCTCCAAAGGCGACTCTAAGCAAGCGCCTCCGCCAAGCGGCCGGTACATCTGCATCGCACGGGCGGCGGTTACATTGTCTCTCCTTCCAAGGGGGAGCCTACCGAATACCTCTTGCCGCTCGAAGTGGGCGGCCTCAGTCAGTTTGCGCGTTTGAATTGACCAGGCGCCACAGCCCCGATTGGGCCGGCCGATCTTGCCCTCGCTCAAGGCAGCAGCCTGGCCTCTTGCAAGACCATACCGACACCGCCGCCGGGCGGATTGTCTTTGTAATTCGTATGCAGATAACCGTTCGTGAAATTGGAGGAATAGCAAAGCCAGGCCGTTCGACCGTCCGCACTGATGAATTTGGAGGGAATATTGACGAAATAGGCCTGCTCGCCGAAGCTCTTCATGTATACCACCAGCTTCCACGGACCCGTGATGCGGTTGGACTCCAGAATATAGGTGTTGAATCTCGAGATGGTGTTACCGCCGTCGTTGATGCACATCAAGTACTTCTTCAGCCCCGGGTCGTAGGTCATGGTCACGCAACCACAGTTGTTGTTCCAATCCACCAAAGGTTTGATCTTCAAGAAGTCATGCGTCCAGACGGGATTCCCTTGGGCGTCGTGGCCGGCGAAGAACTCGTACTTCGTCGCATCGTCTATGGTCTGCGGGCTGGGCGTAACCCGCGCCATGTAGATCTGGTCCCCTGTAATCCAACTGAGATTGGCGGGGCGGGGTTTGGGGTCGGGATCAACCGCGCCGTGGGCGACCAAGTACGCTTTGCCGTCAGGCGAATACTGCATGTTCTTCCCAAAATCCACCACGTGCGGCGCCCCCATCTTCAGCTTCCCCCCCACCTTGGCCGGTTCTCCGAAGATGGGGTGTTCGGCTGTGTGCCGTGTGTCGGTCCAGGTTTTGCCGTAGTCCTTGGAGTAGCGGAATCCTATAAACGGTCCGAGAATGTCATAGTTGAGCCCTTTCGTAGGGTCACCGTCTGAATCCGTGAGCCCGTAGGTTCCGTAGTACCAGACGCCGTTGTAGAAAAGATTGGCGGAAGGATAGCGCCCGATATAGGGGCCCGGGTTATCCGTATAGACGCCGACGTCCGCGAAGGTGAGGTGCAGAGGATCGTCGCCAAGGACGGCGGCGTACCCGGTGGTAGCTATTTTCGCTCCCCAGATCAAGGCGGACGTTGATTTAACCCCATTCACCTCGCCATCCGTCCAGTTGGAATACATCTTCCCGTCTGACGCCCATGAGGGGAACCACGTGTCGCCCAGGTCGTAGTGAACGTGCCTTCCCGTGAAGGCGATGCCAGTAATAACCGTCGATTTTGGGAAGGGACAGTCCGCCGGCGGCTCCGACGGCCACACCTGATAGGCCGGCGGCTGTTTCTGTTCGCCACGCAACTGTCCCGCCCGGTCGCTCGAAAGAAGCCCGAAGATACATAGCGTAACTAGAACCAAAACGATCCCAAGTGATGCCGAAAGCCAACGTTTCTCTTTGCGCATGGATTAAACTCCTCTTACTCCGGTTAGAATTAATCGCAACTTCAATCTACTGGCAGGTCCTGTAGTTTTACCAGCAGCGCTATCAGTGAGGTGAGACAAAACGATGCCCGAACCTGCTGCAACCCTGAATCGCGAGACTCCTCGAAACGACTTTGCCAATTTCATGTACTGCTCAAAGGTGAGGCTGTTTCGCGTGTCACTGGTCGAGCTGGTGGCTTTCGTAGCCGCCGGGTAACGGCATCGGATTGCGCTTGTCTCGATTCGCGTTGCGAATCCTTTCGGACTGCTCCAGGGCAGAGGCCGCAGCCTTGGGATCGCCGAGTTGGCGGTAGATGCGCGCCAATTGATAATGGTAACTCCCGTCTATGTCGCTTGGCAGAGCTTGCTTTATTTCGACCAAGGCTTCCCTCGTTTTCCCTTCAGCCATTAGCACTCTGCTCCGCAAGGCGTGAACACGCAGCGCGTCCACCCGGGGACTTCGCGAGGCCCAGTCAAGGTAGGGCGCTGCCTCGGCGTATTGCCGCCGTGCCATCAGCAATTCCGCCAACAGACAGGCCGCTACGGGGTCATCCGGGCTCTGCTGGACAGCCGCGCGCGCCTCGGCCAGCGCTTGATCCACCTGTCCGGCCCCAAAGTAAGCGTTGGAGAGACCGAGATGCGCCGCCAGATAATCCGGTTTGATTTCCAGAGCTTTGCGATATTCACCGGCAGCCTCCTGATAGCTCTGATTCTCCATGTAACTCTGGCCCAGCGTAAAATGCATCTGTGGCGAGTCGGGTTGGATTTCTTCCGCCTTGGCAAGCGCTACGAAGGCCAGCTTGGAGGCGGCCCTCGCCTGCCAGAACAAGGCTGGGGCACTCTCCGGCCGCGCC